>JACXTT010004758.1_pt1 | contig 20033 bp, 19 predicted proteins | sample 9270951 | NCBI WGS metagenome assembly JACXTT01 (sample SAMN15532306, study PRJNA645909) | rock metagenome | isolation source: weathered quartz diorite | place: Puerto Rico | collected 2017-06-21 | reverse complement strand
CCGCGGGCCGCCCGCGCAGGGGGTGCGGCCCGTGTAAGATGCGTGCTGGCACACGGTGGGAAGGGGGGCCGTAGCTCTGGATGGGCGGGCTCGGCGCGATCGCGCCCCAATGCTTCGGTCGCACCACCCGGGCGACATCACGCGCGCGGGGGCGGCTCGGGCGGCTGTGCGCGGGCACCGCGGGCCCCGAGGTGGGGAGCTGCGCGCCGTTGCCCGATTGCGTCGTCGCCGACGCCGTGCGCGCGGGCGAGACTTTCGCGCGCGACTTCTACGGGGCGACGCCGGCGCAGCGGCAGGCACTGTGTGGGAACGGCTTTCTCGACCTCGGCGAGGAATGCGACGACGGGAACACCGACCCGACGGACGCCTGCACGAACACCTGTCAGGTCGCGCGGTGCGGTGACGGCATCGTCGAGGTCGGCGTCGAGGAGTGCGACGACGGCAACCGGGTCAACGACGATGCCTGCTCCAACGCATGCATGCGGACCACCTGCGGCGACGGCATCGTCCAGGTGGGGGAGGAGTGCGACGACGGCAACACCATCCCCAACGACGGCTGCACGGATTGCATGCTCGATCCCGTGCCGTGCAATGCGGACGGGCTCGATGCCCGGGTGTGCCTGGTGCAGACCCAGCAGACGGCGCCGCAGATCGCCGGGGTCACGGTCGATGTCTCCTATCCTACATCGTTGTCGATCCCGGGCTCCGGGCTCGCACCCTCGGTCCGCCAGCGGGTCACGGATCTCACGGGTGGTGCCGGGGTGAGCTTCGTTGCCGATCGGGACCAGAACGCGGACGGGGTCGACGACACCCTGCGGAACGCCTACGCGACGACGGCGCCGAAGACCGTCCCCTTCGGTCCCTTCGAGCTCATCCACTTCGATTGCGCGGCCGGGACCATGGTGCGTGCCCACGACCTTCCGTGCGCCATTCCAGACGCGTCCGACCCGCTCGGCGGCACCATCGACCCCACGAGTGTCCCCCTGTGCCGGGTGGGCGTCGCGCCGCACGGTGGCACGCCGAACGTGGACTGTCCGACCCCCTGAGACGCTCATGACGGGGACAGCATCCAGGCGCGCGCGCTCGATCGGGCTCTTGGTGGTCGTGCCGATCGCCTGGGCGGTCGGCGTGGCAGCAGCGGAGCCGAGCCGGGACGCCGGCTCGTATGCGCTGCTGGCCGGCACCGGCCTTCGCGCGCGGGGGCTCCGGGTGACGAGCGGAGACGTCGGGGTGAACGACGGCCTAATGCGTACGACCGGAAAGGTGGATGCGCCCACGTCGACGCTCGTCGGGGGCATTGTGCACCTCGATCCCAGATCGCGCTGTGACGCCCTGTTCTTCTCGGAATCTGTCAACCAGGCCGGTCCGGCCTGCGGGCCGGGGCTCCGGTTCTCGGGGCCGATCGTGCCGGATCTCTCGGCGTCGTGCGCGTTCCCCTCCGACTTTCCTCGCTGCTCGAGCGGGGCACCCGTTCACGTCGGACACGGAGAGACGCGCCGCCTCGAGCCAGGGACGTATGGCGACGTCGAAGTGCAAGGCGGTGGAGCGGGTGCCGGTCATCTCGTTCTCGGCGGCGGCGACTACGTGTTCTGTAGCCTCCGCGCGTCACGGGATTCCGCCGTCGAGGTCGAGGCCCCATCGCGGGTGCTCGTCGACGGGGACCTCGCCATCGGCCAGAGCGGGAGCATCGAGCTCGCCCCGGGTCTCGCCGCGCGCGACCTAGGCCTCTTCATCGGCGGGGGGGTCACCTTCGGTCGCGCCTCCGGGATCACCGCGCAGCTCTGTGCGCCGGGATCGACGCTGCGGATCGTCGACGCGGCGAACCTGACCGGCAGCTTCGTCGCGGGTCTGATCCAGGCCGGACGGATCAGGGTCGACGTGGGGTTGGTTCCGATGGGGACGACGACCAGCACCAGCTCGACGAGCACGTCCTCGACCACGACGCCGGTCTCCACGAGCACGACGGCCGCCAGCACCACGAGTTCCAGCTCTTCCTCCTCGTCATCCACCAGCCCTTCCACGATGCCGGTGACCACGTCGACGTCGACGACGTCCACGAGCTCCTCGATCCCTCCGACCACGACGACGTCGGCCTCGACGACGTCGTCCTCGACCGGGAGCACGTCCAGCTCGACGAGCACCTCCTCGCTCACGACGTCGAGCAGCACCACCACGAGCGCGACCACCGCGACCAGCTCGAGCACCACCACGACCATCGGACCCTGCACGCAGGGCACGACCCACGACCCGTTTGTGGTGAGCTTCGCGGTGCCCGATTCGTCGGTCCTGGTGCAGGGCCTGACGGTCCTCGTCGACTATCCCGAGGCGAAGGTCACGATTCCCGGGAGCGGCAACGAGACGAGCGTCCGGCAGACGATCATCAACGTGCAGTCGGGCGCGCTGTCGCAGCCCAATGATCTGGATTACGCGCTGCGGGACGTTCTCGCCGGGACCTCGCATCCGCTCACGCCAGGGAACCTGTTCACGATCAACTTCTTCGATTGCACGAGCGCTCCCGCGCCGCCGACCGCGGCGGACTTCACCTGCACGGTCGAGGTCGCGTCCGACCCCTTCGGTTTGCCTGACCAGGGCGTGACGTGTAGCGTCTCCGCCCCGTGATCGGCATCCGCGCGCGTCTTCCGCTTCTCGCGGCTCTCTTCCTCGTCCGCCCCGCGCAGGCGGCCGGCCCGTCACAACCCGTCTGCGGCAACGGCACGATCGAAGTGGGCGAGACGTGCGACGACGGGAACACGAAGGACGGCGATTCGTGTCCGTCGAACTGCCGGATCGAGCGGTGCGTCGAGACCAGCGGCACCCGGCGCTTTGCGGTCTTTCTCGAGGGACGGGCCGAGACCGAGGTGCAGGGTGTGACCCTCTTCGTTCGGTATCCTGAGAGCAAGATCTCGATACCCAGCGGCGGCTCGGACGACCCGGTGAAGCGAAGCATCTCAGACACGCCACCCGACGTGCTCCAGGTGCCCAACGATCTGGACTACGGGCTCCGTGAGGTCATGGTCGGTACGAAGCCGTTCCATCCGGGCCGGCTGTTCACGATCCAGTTCCGGGATTGCCAGGGTGCGACCCCGCCGGCGGCGAGCGAGCTGCACTGCGTCGTGGAGGATGCGGCCGACTCGGCTGGCGGCGCGGTCCGGGACATGCGCTGCAGCGTGCACGCGCCGTGACGGACCCGGCGATCATCGACGAAACGTCGTAAGCGGGACACGGCGACGTAACATCGCCGCGCTACAAAGACGTGCCATGCGGCGCTCGTGCTGGCTGGTGGCAGCGCTCGCGGCCGTCCTCGTCGCTCCGTCGGTGACGCGTGCCGGCCTGCCGTTTGGCGGTGACGATCCCGGGTGCGTCCCGGACGGAACGACGGCAGCGAAATGCGCGGCCGCCGCGGGAAAGGCGCTCGCGAGGCTCTTCGGGGCCGTCGTCGCCTGCCACGCCAAGCTGGCGGATGCGGCCTTCAACCACACCACCTTCGACGAGGAGGCATGCGAGCAGACCGACGGCACCAGCTCCGCGCACGCGAGATTCAAGGCGTCGCTCGCGAAGCTCGCAGCGCCGTGCGCCGATACCCCGATCCTCTCCGCGGCCGATGCCATCGCGACCGCGCTGCTCGCCGACGCTCCCGCGGCGGGGTCGCTCGATACGCTCGCCACCGCCGTGTACTGCGACCCGACGAGCGGGGTCGCGCTCGATCCGGGTGGTGACGACCTGGGCTTCGTTCCCGCCAGCAAGGACGGGCTGGCGTGCGCCAGCGCGGTCGGCAAAGGGCTCGCGAAGCTCGCGGGCGCCGTGCTGAGTTGCCACCGGAAGGCGGCGGCCAGTGGCCTCAAGGGCGGATCGACGGACGACGAGCCCTGCGAGGCGACCGCCCGCGCGAAGTTCGACGCCGTGACAGCGAAGCTCGTCGGGAAGGAGGGCTGCCCGGCATGTCTCCGCGGGAGGTCGCAGTCGGGGGTGAGCCCCGCCGATGCGATCGTTGCCCTCGCCGAGGAGGCGAGCGAGCGCCTCTACCCGTGCCCGGGGACGACGACCACCACGACCACCACGACCCTCGCTTCGTCCAGCACGACGTCGTCGTCGACCTCCTCGTCCTCGCCGAGCTCCACGTCGACGACGATCGCGGGGTGTACCGCCGCGACGACCCACCGGCCGTTCTCGGTGAGCTTCGCCGTCCCCGACTCGTCGGTTATCGTGCAGGGACTGACGCTGCTGATCGACTATCCCGAGGCACAAGTCACCATTCCGGGGAGCGGGAACGCGACGTCGGTCCGGCAGAGCATCATCAACGTCCAGTCGGGCGCGCTGTCGCAGCCGTTCGATCTCGACGTGGCGCTCCGGGAGCAGATCGCCGGCACCGCGAACCCCCTCACGCCGGGACACCTGTTCACGATCAACTTCCTCGACTGCCAGGGAGCGACACCCCCGACGCCGGCTGACTTCACCTGCACGGTCGAGGTCGCGACCGATCCGCTCGGGCTTGCGGACCAGGGCGTCACGTGCGCGGTCAGCGCCGGCTAGCCGCCCGGTAACAGAGTCGTCATCCGACGCTCGCCGAGTCGCCATCTGGACGTCACGCGGGCGCAACCGACCGACGCTAGAGGTGCCCTGTGATGCGAGCCGTCGGCTCGAGGACGGTCCGTCAAAAGGGGGACGTGTATGCGTCGCGGTTCGGTGCTGATCGTGTTGTCGCTCGCCCTGGTCCTGGGCTTCGCACGGACGGGACGCTCGAGGAGGCCGAAGCCGCAGCCCTGTCCGGGAGGGCGCTACATCGTGACGGGCCCCCCGCTGGTGGCGGGCGATTCGAGCGATCAGATCGAGCCCGTGGTGATCGGTCCTCAGATCTCGATCGGTAACGCCTGCAACCCCGTGCGCGCGAAGCTGAAGGCGACTAGGCAAGGGACGACCCTCGTCATGGCGGTCTGGCCGTCGTGTGTCGGGCTCAAGGGACGAGTCAAGCTGAAGGGGACGCTGGACACGACCTGCATGGACCTGAACGGCAAGCTCATCGCCAAGAAGTCGAAACTCAAGCAGCCGTTCGTCGCGCACCTCACCCGCTGCGGCGACGGCATCGTCGATCCGGGCAGCGGCGAGGAGTGTGACGGCAGTGCGTGTGACGACGGCGCCGGGTGCACGGTCGCATGTGCCTGCATGCCGGCCGTGACGACCACGACGACCGTCACCCCGACCACGACGACCACGACCGTCCCGGGGCAGCTCCGCTGCGATCAGACACCGAAGTCGTGCGCGGTCCTCGGCACGACGGTCAATTGCTGCGGCAACGGGGTGGTCGAGGCGGGTGAAGAGTGCGACCTCGGCGCGGCCAACAACGACGGAATGCACGGGTGCAGCGCGAATTGCCTGACGCCGCGCTGTGGTAACTGCAACGTCGACCCCGGCGAGACCTGCGACGACGGGAACACGGCCAACGGCGACGCCTGTCCGGCGAGCTGCGTGATCGAGAGCTGCACGGTCGATACGACAACGCACCAGGGCGTATCGCTCCAGCTCACCACTCCTCCCGCGGTGACCGTCGGGGGGCTCACCCTGCTGCTCGACTACCCGGAGGGGCAGGTCAGACAACCGACGACCACGCCCGGTTCCGGGGTCCTCGACACGCCGAACGATCTCACCTACGCGCTGAAGGACGCGCTGATCGATTCGACGCTCGTCGACGGCATCCCGGCCAACGGTGCCGGGCCGATGCTCCAGGTGATGTTCGACGGCTGTCAGGGCCAGGCGCTGCCGGCCGCGACCGACTACCAGTGTACGATTCTCGATGCGGCCGACGAGAGCGGCAACTCGATCGACCCGGCAACGCTCGGCTGCGCTGTGACGGTGCCCTGAAGGCTCCGAGTGCCCGCGAATCCTGGGCGGCGCGCCGGTGGACGTGCGTCGCTCGCTGGGGAGCGCGAGCTCGCTCCGGATCCGTTCGCGAGCGATCTCGGCGAGATCTCGCGGTGTGCGCCCGAGCGGCGAGAGCGGAGGTCCGAAGATGACCTCGACCGCGAGGGCCGGTTCGCAGATCACGTGGGCAACCGACTGTCTACAACTGCTCAACCTAGTGGTCGAGGTAGACCCGCAGGGTGTGCGGGTGATCGACCGCGGGCGGGTACACCAGCACCACGTGGCCGTGCGGGGCATGTGCGCGTCGCTCGCTGCTCAGGGGGCGGTCTCTTCTTGACCTACAAAGCCGAGTACGAGGCGCTGTCTCGGGGGGAAGGATGCAACGGCCAGCGTGGCAGTGACGTCCCAACTGCAATTCTCCCTCTACCAGCTGCTCGCGGCCGACAACGCGGCGACGCTGGCGTTCCTTGCGGCGTGGTGAAGAAGGCACCGCCGCTGCGACGACGGCGCCGCCGCGACGGTGCTGGTCGCCCGGAATGCTAAAAGTGAACGCAGGTAGGGCCGTTCGAAGATACTGGCGCGGAGGCCACCGGCGGACAGAGACCGTTCGACTCCAGGTTGCCACCGACGCCCGCGCAGACCCCGGAAGTCCATTCCGGACCGGCGTCGCAGCCTGAGGGCGCCGCCGTCGTTAGCCCCGCCGAGTTGCTACAGCACGGCCCGGGTGTCCCGGGTACCGCCACGCACCCGCCAGTGGCACCGTCGCACACCGTGCCGGCTGCGCCCGCAGCGAACGGGGTACAATCTCCGGCCGTCGCACCGTACCAGCAGGCACCGACGCCGTCGAAGCAACAGACCGGAAGTACAGCCGGCGTGAAGGTATCGAGGTCCGCCACCTGCCTGTTGATCAGCGCCTCGAGCGTTACGCCGTCGCCGGGGATCGGGCAGGCGCCTCCGGCCTCGGCCTTGGTGATCGCGGCGTTGAACTTCGTTTCGGCGGCCATGAGGCACGTCGCATCGACTCCCATGCCCTTGGCGACCGCCTTCTGGTAGCACTTCGCCTTGGCGCTCAGCTTCTTCGCCGACGCCTTGTTCTTCGCGATCGCGCACTTGGCGGCCGGCGACGTCGCGCCATACACCGCGGCCACGGGAAGCACGACCACGAGCACCATGACACCGAGTGCACTGCAAAGTCTCGACATGTGTCTTCCTCCTGCGGCAGGGTCCGCCGCGCTCCGGGGCCTCGGCGGGAGGCCCGATGGGCGTCTGCTTACCCCAGCTGCTCGATCGTCGTCCAGAAAATAATATTGCCGGCATGGGCTGGCCCGGATCACCCATCTGCGCGAAAGCCGTTGTTCGTAAACCAAAGGGGGATACGGGCATCGCGACCAGCGACGCGCCATCGCGGCGGCGGCGCCGCTAGCCAGGGCAGGCCGGAGGCGGATGGTCCATGCCCATCGCCGTGGCGCCTGAGGGCGCGCCGTTCCGGGCCGCGCTTTCTATCCGGTGTAGCGCTTGTCGGTTGGCGCGTTCTGCCGTGGAGCGGGCCGCTGTTTCTTCTCGGTCGCAGAGGAAGACGACTAAGTAGAATCTGGTCGGCGATCGCGGGGGCCGTCGCCCCTCGGATCGCGTGGGTGCAGGGCTTCGCTACGAGAAGCAGGTCCCCGGCCATCACGTCCAGATCGATGTGAAGTTCCTGACGTTACACGGCGCCGGGGGCAGCGGCTTCGCCGCTACCAATACACGGCGATCGAGGATGCCACCCGAGTGCGGGCCCTCAAGGTCTACCGGCGCCATACGCAGCAGAACGCAATCGCCTTCGTCGACCATGTTGTGCAAAAGTTCCCCTTCCGGATTCACACTGTGCGGACGGACCGTGGGCATGAGTTCCAGGCCCTCCTCCACTGGCACTTGGCCGACCAGGGCATCCGGCACGTCTACATCAAGGCGCGGACTCCGCAGCTCAACGGCAAGGTCGAACGCTCGCACCGCACGGATCAGCAGGAGTGCTACCAGCTCTTGAGCTGCACGGACGATGGGGATCTGGCGAAGCGGCTGGGGGAGTGGGAGGACTTCTACAACTACCATCGGCCGCACGGAGCCTTCGGCGGCAAGACGCCGTACGATGCGCTGCGGGAACGGCTTCAGCGACCGCGGCGAGTGTCCTACGAGGTGTGGGCCATCACACGGAGCACGTTCCGTTCACAATAGCGGTGACGGCGATGACGCCGATGACGCTGACGCGTCATGTTTGCTGGACTCGATCGTGATCGTACGGAGCCGGGCACTTCGTGATGTGCGAGAGCTTCTTCGCGACGCTCGGGCGCGAGCTCCTCTGTTACGCTGTGGTTAAGGCAGAGTGAAGAGCGCGTGAAAAGGCCCCGCCCCGGAGTCCCAAGTCTAGACCGAGGAGATTGCTTCCGGTTTATAGCCGCTAACTTCCGACCAAAGGGGGAAGCATGCGGCGCGGTGTGGCAGCGACGATCTGTCTGATCGTGACGTGCGCGATACCCTGGAGAGCCGTAGCCGAGGAGGCGACAGAGCAGCGCTTCCGCCTGCTAGAAGAGCAGTTGAAGCAGGCGCTCGCCCGGCTGGACGAGCAGCAGAAGCTGACGCAAGAGCAGCAGCGCGAGATCACCGAGCTACGTCGCGAGGTGAAGGAAGCGCGCGCTGCCCGGCGTGGCGCTCCCGCGCCGGCCGGAGCCGAGGCCGTGACGAAGGTGCCGCCGAGCGAGCTCCAGAGGCAGATCGACGAGAGGGTGCGCAGCGAGGTAGCGCGTGCCCAGGAGCAGCAGCGCGCGATCGCCGCCGCGCGCGAGCAAGCGAACGCGGAGCTTGAGAAGAAGGTCGAGGAGCTGCATGCCTCCTGGGCGGACTACGCGGACCGCTGGATGAAGAAGGTGAAGCTCGGGACGCTCTTCTACGGCGACTGGGCATTCTACGAAAAGACCGGCTTCGGCCCGCAGTTCCTGACCCAGATCAACCCGCCGGGCCCCGGTAACGACAACTTCAACTCGTTCGACATCACTCGCGCCTACATCAATCTCTTCTTCACGCCGACGGACGACCTGACCTTCCGCGTGACCCCAAACATCTTCCGCGCGAACGGTTCCCCCTCCGCTACGAAAACGGGGAAGTCGGGAGGGATCAACACCAACCTCGACGGGGAGCTCTCGTACCGGCTCAAGTACGCGTACGTGGACTTCAACACGCCGTTCAAGCACCTGAAAGAGTACATCCCCGCAGTCGAACCTCTGTCCGAAGACAAGATCACGTTCGGCCAGCAACAGAACCCCCTCATCGACTGGGAGGAGAGCCTCTACGGTTATCGCTTCGTTAACCTGGTCCCATGGAACTACCTGAGCCTCAGCTCCACCCAAGCCGGGCTCGCGATGAAGGGGCCGATCAAATTCAACAACGAGCAGTTCGTCGAGTACGACCTCGGCATCTACAACAACTCGTCCTTTTCCCAGCGCGAGCAGAGCGAGACGAAGCAAGGGATGGCGCGGGTGTCGTACTACCCGTTCGGTGCCCGCTCGCGTTTCGACGGGTTCGGAATCACCGGCTTCTACGACTACGGCTATCCCAACAAGACACCCGACAGTGGTGTGGAGCAGCACATCAGCCGGGTCGCCGGCCTCCTCCACTATTCGACCGACTGGTGGAGCGTCGCCGGCGAGTACGATCAGGGCCATAACGCCTTCAGCTCCAACAATCTCTTCTCTGGCAGCGGACCGGCGGATCAGTTCGGCGTGGGCCCGACGCCGTTCAAGGCGTTCGACTCGATGGTGAAGGCGATTCAAGACAACCAGAGCACGACGCAGCAGGGGTTCGATGTCTTCGGGCACGTCGACATCCCGTCGACGCCGTTGTCGGTCTTCGGGCTCTACCAATGGTTCCTACCCAACACGAAGGTCGACAAAAACCCGCTCGACTTCCAGCGCTACGTCGCCGGGGTTGGGTACAAGTACAACAAGTACCTGCGGTTCGCGGTCGACGTCCAGACGCTCGACTACTTCCATGATCAGTTCACCTTCCCGGCGTCCTTCGGGCTCAAGAAGCCCGTGAAGGACGCGGTGCCCGATGGCATCCGTGCCGTGTTCATGAACGTGGAGTTCAACTACTAGCGAAAGACAACCCCCCCGTGAGTCTCGGTTCGTTCGATCTTTCGACGGGGGTACACGGATCGTAGCACGTCATCAGCGTCATACGTGTCATCGGCGCGGTCGTTGGCTCCGTCAGTCGCACCGCAAGGCGCGAAAATACAGGGGGTGGACAGCTTCGTGCATCAAGAAAGGACTTGCCCGCCGCCTGCCGATGGCGCCGATAAAGTTGAGGACGTCGGCACGGTCCGCTCGATGGGCTCGAGTGTAATCGTTCGGCTCCGGGCCGCTCGCTGAAACCTGACTTCGACGCCGGCTTCTCGAAGCGTCGGGGCGAGCCGCCGGAGCTGCCCGCCGAGCGCGGTTGGTGTCTTCGGCCACTCCCGGCGGCGCCGGGTCGATTCGTCGCCCAGCTCAGCGAGCGCGCTGAGCAACTCCCCCGCCGTGCCGGTCCAACGGCCCGTCCGTCGGACCAAGGCACAGACCGGTCCGGCCAAAAGGCTTGCCTCAAGTGCGATCTCATGCCCGGCCTCTCGATTCGCGCCGTACGCTGCCAGAAACGCTCCCGCGGGCCATCCAAACGCCCGCTCCACTGCCAGCCCGAAGCGGACGAAGTCCGCCATACGCGGAAGACAACCAGCGCGCACGCTGGGCAGGATCGCCAATGCATGAACGAGCGCATCAAGAAGCCCGCCGAGGATCGTGGGTCGCGCCCGGTGAAAGTCCTCCCAGAAGAGAAGCTCCGGCCGTCGGTGTGACGATGCGATCGATGGCATCTGCACAATGAGCGCTCGGTCGAGCAAGTCTCCGCGGGTCGCGAGCTCCTCGATCCCGTTCAGGAGAATTGGTCGCGTCGCGTCGAAGAGCACCTCGCCGTCGTCGGTGTAATGTCGGCGTGTCGCGAAACCGCCACCTGTCGCGATTCTGCACAGGGCGTTCGAGAGCCACGGGGGCACGTGATCCAGATTATCGAAGCACATAAGCCAGCTGTTGGTCGCGGCAATCATGAGGTCCCGCATATCGCGTGGGGACGCACGGAGCGGGGACGTATTCGGATCGCAGAGCATCCGAAGCACTCGAGCGGCCGTGCTCTTCGCAGCCCCTGGTTCGCCTTGCAGGACGAGTACTGGGTACGGCCCGTGAGGGCGCAGTGCAGCGAGGAGCCACGTCGTCACCAGCCGGTAGTCCTCCTCGGTGGCTAGATTGAGAAAGGCCCGGAGCTCGTCGATCCTTCCGCCGCGGATCGGGTCCGGCAACGCGAGCAGGCCCCGCGCCCGTCGGAACTTGACCGTGGGACAACGGACAACGCACCAGCCTTGGGACGTGATCGCGACAGCGCGCCACGCGGGGTCCCCGAGGTCGAGGTAGATTCCACCCGGGTGCTCCGCGACGCGGGTCCAGACTGACCGTTCGGGCCCGTGAAATAAGGCCTCTCCCGTCAAGATTCCAAGCGCTGCGCGGGTCGTATGGGCCGGTGGGAAGCGGCCCGTGGCGAGATAGAGGCGTCGCTCGAGGTAGTGTCGAAACACGCGAGAATGGAGAGGCCAGGTCTCGAGATGGTCTCCGATCGTCAGAGTGATGTACGGGACGCCGTCGGCGCCTGGTGTGCGGAAGAGCTCCGCGGGCGGCTCCTTGTCGCGCGTGATCCGAGGGAGGAGCGGCAATGAGCCGGAATCCTCGACCCCATCTTCCGGTTGTCCCACCCTGCGGCCCCCTCCGGTGATCATCGGCCTTCGGAGAGGCGCAAAGCACGGCGGGCCTTCTCCTTGGCCTCTCCCAAGAGCCGATCGCCGTACCGCCGCCACCACTCACGGCCGCCGAGTGCGTGCCACGCCCGGTGATGGGACGGACAGAGGCGGAGCAGATTCTCGTGCAGATCGGAGCGGCCTCGGCTGCGGGGCACGAGGTGATGCGGCTCTGGAGCCGGACGGCGTCGGCATCCGTCGACCTCACACACCGAGTGGAATTGGCAGTACGACCGGAGGAGATCGGGCGCGACAATGCGAACCGGTTTCGCGAACGGGAGGCGTTCCATTCGGCTCATGAGCCGGCCCCCTCGGGCGCGGCGTCCGGGGGCGCGACCGGTCGCTCAGGCGAGATCGTAATCCGGACCTGTTCCCCGCCGGGTCGCCGGTAGCTCGCGACGTCGACGTCGGGGAGCCGCGCCTGGACGATGGCCTTGTAGTCGACCGTCCCCTGACGGGCGTAACGGGTCGCGACGATGCCGCCGCCGGCCACGTGGGCGGCACCTTGCATGAGGCTGATCAGCGCGCGCCGGGCGCGATCGAGAATGATCGTCCATTCGGAGACCAGAGCCTCCGCGTGCCGATACTCGGCGGCGGCGGTGAGCCACTTGGGATCGCTGCGTACGCGTGTGTCGCGTTCGGTGAGTGGCGGGGCGTTGTCGGTCTGCACGCACTGCCAGACGTCGTGGGCGCGTGCCACGAGTCGGGCGATGTCCTCCGGATTCGGTGTCACGGGAAAGAGAAGGCCGTCCCCGTCGGGCGCATATATCCAGAGATAACCCCGCTCAGCCCCTGAGACGGCGAGCTGCTGCTGGACTTGCCAGTAGAAATGCAGAGGGATCTGCACCTCGTTTCGGAGCGTCTCGAACGTCTCACGACCTGGAACTTTCACCTCCACGAGGTCGCGGCCGTCGAGCGTGATCCCATCGAGGCTGGCCCGGAGGAAGGGGTGGTCGGGGTGTTCGCGCGTGCCCGGTTCGACCAGCAGCCCCGTTCGTGCCTCGAAGGCTTCTCGCGCCACGCGCTCCAGCTCGAGTCCGCGGCGCATGGCATCCGTTATTGGTGGCGGCGTTGCCCGCTTTGTAAGCAGCAAGAACACTTCGTACGGTGTGCGCGGGAACCACGGGTTGACGTCCATGAGGCCCGGTGCGAGCGAGGCACCGATTCCCTCTGCACGCCACTTGTGCCAGGCGTCAGTCTGCTGCTGCATCGGAGCTCCCTTTGAGCTCAGTCTGGTGCCGCCTGGTTGTCTGGTGTTCGAGAGCCTTCTTGACGCGTGTGTATTCCGCGGCGGGCATATCGCTCAGGCGTGCAACGTCGGGTAGCCGGCCGCGAAGCCACGCCAGGCAGGCTTCTTTGTCTAGCCCAGCCTCGCCGATGAGCCGCTCGAGTACGGTGACCTCTTCGGCGGTGATCGTATCGCGCTGCTGTTTGTTGACTGGTATGTGACTCCCGTTGTCGGTCGACGTCCGTGCCTCAGGCAGATCGAGCGCCTCTTCTGCGGAAACGAGTCCGCCGATGATGTCCGGATACGTGTCCTGCGCGAGGTCTTCGCCCGGGCGGCCAGCATTCGTTTCGGATAGGCCTGCCAATGCTCGCGGAGGATAAGGCCCGCCCGCCGAGCATCGTCGATGGTGAAAGTGAAACGCCGTGGCTGCGCATCGCCGCGGCGCTGTGTCTCCCACGTCGAATGCGTGTCGGTCGTCTCGACTTCGCGGAAGTACTCGCATTGATCCGAAGCGGTGACTGCGGCAACGCATCCGTCGGCACTCGGGACGGGCCGGCCTCCGATCACGGCGATCGTTCGAAGACTCTGCATCGGCGTGAAGCCGAGTTCTGCGCCGAGTTGGAGCACAATCACGACCGATTCCTTTGTGCGGTGGCCCAAGGCGAGGCCGGATTTGATGACGATCTCGGCAAGCCGCAGCGTCTCGTCGAGCGCGCGAGGTAGGGGGATTGCCGATCGGGTATCGCGGTCAGTGCCCGTGAGCGAGTCTTCTCGAACTGCCATCGCACCTCCTACGTACACTCAATCGCGCTATGCGGGGGCAGCCCACGAGCCCAAAGGAATATTGCCTCATCGCGTAAAGAGTTGGTGTGCCAGATGTTCCAATGCATTTGCCTCGTCGGTCACCCCTTCCAACGCTCTCATAGCGCCGTCATATGTGACTGTCAAGCATGACACTCACAGATGACGCTCAGTAATGTCGGTCGCAGCTGCGCGTGTCATCTGCTATACGCCCGCAGTGGCGGCCAGACGCCGAAAAGGGAAGCTCGACAATGCGGTGCGGGAGGCGGTTGCCGCCGTGGGCGGCGTGATCGAAGCTTGCGCGCTTCTCAAGGTCTCAAACAGAACGCTCTACCGATGGATGGAGGAGGGCGAGATACCGTTTTCGAAGCCGTGTCTCCTTCTGTCTGACGCAAGCGACATCTCGGCGCGCCGGCTCGCTGGGTTAGACGATTAGCCAAATAGTCGCGGCGGACTGGCCCGATTTGCGTCGGCGAACCAGTCTCGATTGAGTGGGCGGCCCGCTTTGAGGTGGCCGGGACCGGGTCGTGCTGCATGCGAGCCGGTCGAGGACGCAGTTACCGTTCATTGTCCTCGGGCGTCCCATCCTCGCCGCTCTCTTGTTGGGCAACTTCGAGGGAAATGCCGCGATGATCTTTTCTTTACCCAGCCGCCCCGGCCCTACACGCGGACGTCAACCTAGGAATCGCATGTGGCCAGATACCAGTTCATCGATGACCGTCGCGCTGTAAACCCACTTCCAAGACCGGATCCGGAACTGAAGGGCTATCGCCGCACCGCGCGAAAACTCCTATTGCGGTCGCGCCAGGCCTTCACCCGTCCCGCGACCTGCGTCTCATCGTAGCGTCTTCGATGCTCTACGGAGCAATGTCGCTGCGGTCGCCCCTCGAACGTCAGGTTGAACCGTCCACACCCGGGAGCCCCACACCGACCGAGACGTCGCTGGTACATCCGGGTATCGTCGAGCAGGAAACGGATTGCCAGCCAACAACAAGTTTCCACGTTCTCGGGGACGATCATGAAGTCGTAGTCACCCCGCACGCGCGGCGCGGGCCGCGGAATGCAAGTCACCCGCTCGAGCTCGTATTCGGCCAACGCGTGCACGCGCTTCAGCCGATCGATGTCGTGAGAGACGATAGCGTCGAGGGCAGAGCGGATCGTCGCCTGTAGCTCGCTGTATCCGGAGGCGTCGAGCCACGGTGGCGCCGTAAGCCCGAGCGGGTCGGAGGCCCGCACATACATGAGACCCTCGAAAGTACTGATGACGTTCGCCGCCGAGATGATCTTCTTGACGTTCACGAAACGGAGCAACTGCGTGAGGATGCGCCGCTCGATGCCGAGACCGGTAACGCGCATCAGACTCGGATAGCCGACATAGGCGTAACGCGCAACTTATATCGATCACTTGACCATCCGTCCAGCATAGACGATATGAAGTATCGGGCGCCCGGCGGCAGGTCCGGAGAGCGAGCGCGTGAGAGCGGCCGGAACCACGCGAGCGAGGTTGAGGAGACGAGCGGAGAGGGGATTCTGAAATGAGCCGAGCAGCGTGGCAGGCCGATCCGGTTGCTTTCATCACGGATGTGCTGCGCAATCCCGAAGACAAGGGCAAGCCGTTCGTCCTCTACCCGGCGCAAGAGCGATTCCTTCGGGAGGCACTCACACCGGGCGCGGACGGGCGCCTGCCGTACCCGGAGCTCGTCTATGGCTGCCCGAAGAAGTCGGGGAAGACGGCGACGGCGGCGATGATCGTGCTCTACATAGTCCTCGTCCTAGGTGGCCCCTTCGCCGAGGGCTACTGCCTCGCGAACGACTTCGAGCAGTCGACCGGCCGGGTCTTCCAGGCGATCGCTCGGATCATCAAGGCGAGCCCGCTCCTCCGGGACGCCGCGAAGATCACGCAGAACAAGATCGAGTTCCCCGCCACCGGGGCCACGATCACCGCGCTCGCGAGCGACTACGCCGGCGCGGCGGGGAGCAACCCGACGATCGTCTGCTTCGACGAGCTCTGGGGCTACACGCAAGAGCGGGCGCACCGGCTCTGGGACGAGATGGTGCCCGTGCCGACCCGACAAGTCAGCGTGCGACTCACGACGACCTACGCCGGGTTTGAAGGCGAATCGGACGTCCTCGAAGCCCTCTACAAACGGGGCCTCCAAGGCGAGCTCATCGCACCGAGCCTCTACCGGCAGCCGGGCCTCTTGATGTTCTGGAGTCACGAACCGGTCGCGCCGTGGCAGACGCCCGATTGGCTCACGCAAATGCGGACGCAGCTCCGCCCGAACGCCTACCTGCGGATGATCGAAAACCGGTTCGTGACATCCGAGACCGCGTTCGTCGATCCGATCTGGTGGGCGGTGTGCGAGGACCCCGCGGCCCATCCCGTCGTGCTCGATCGGAACCTCCCCGTCTGGATTGGCGTCGACGCCTCGGTCACGCGCGACTCGACGGCGATCGTGGTCTGCAGCTGGGACGAGGCCGCGAAGCAGGTCCGGCTCATCGGGCATCGGATCTTCGAGCCGTCGGTGACCGATCCGCTCGACTTCGAGGCCGCGGTGGAAGCGACGCTCCTCGCCTTCCGCGAGCGATTCTACGTCCAGCAGATCTTCTACGACCCCTACCAGTTGGTGGCGGTCGCGCAACGGCTCACGAAGGCCGGACTCCCGATGACGGAGTTCCCGCAGACCATGGCGAACCTGACGGAGGCCTCGACGAACCTCTACGACCTCGTGAAGGCGGGCAACTTGGTCGTGTATCCGGACGCCGCGCTACGGCTCGCTGTTCACCGCACGATTGCCGTTGAGACGAGTCGCGGCTGGCGAATCGCCAAGGCCAAGGCGTCCCACAAGATCGACGTCGTGGTGGCGCTCGCGCAGGCGGCCCTCGGGGCGGTGAAACAGCAACACACCGGCCCTGGCGGCCTCTTTGAGCTCATGCGCCGACAGTATGAGAAGCTCCACCCCGGGGCAGATGTGTGACGCTCTCGACAGCGGCGCGAAAACGATTGAGTTGGAGGGATGACTCATGGCGAGCGACCGGCGCACCGCGGCGAACCGACGGAACGCGCAGCGAAGCACAGGGCCGAAGACTATCGAGGGGAAGCGGGCGGTAGCGTCCAATGCCCTGAAACACGGCGCCCTCTCGAGACGGGTGCTCCTGCCCGGCGAGGACGCGGCGGCGTTCGTCGAGCTGCATGACAACGTTACGCAGGATCTTCAGCCCGTGGGTTACGTCGAGGCGCTCCTCGTCGACCGGGTCGTTGAGGGATGGTGGAGGCTCCGGCGGCTCGGGCTCGTTGAGGACGGGCTGTTTCTTTCCGCAAATTGTGATTTCGACATCGTGGTGGCGAAGAGGGCCGTGCAGCGTGCCACCCGAGAATCGGTCGACGAACTCTTCGGCAACACACGCGGCGATGCTCTGCTACGCGATGAAGACACGCTCGGGCCGGTGCGGAAAGCGGAGGCACGGAAGGACGCGGACGTGCCTCGCCTCGGGCGAGCGTTCGTCGAGCACGAAGGGACTTTCTCGGCGCTGTCGCGATACGAGACGGCGATCGAGCGCGGGGTCTTTCGAGCGCTCCACGAACTCCAACGTCTCCAGGCCGCTCGAATCGGGCAGGCCGTCCTGCCGCCGATCGCTGCGGACGTCGACCTAGCCGTGTCCGGGGAGACGGAACGGTAATTTGCGAAACAAAGCCAATCTGAGGTCCATCGCGCCGCGGAACTAGAGACAACATACCGCTCCGCAATGCCGCGCCAGCGATCTCGTGGACCCCGAAGAGATCGAAAATTCATGTCCCCGTGGTATCTCTGCAACCTCGATGCGGTACAGTGATGCTCTGAACCGGACCGGACGCCCCCGCCGTCGCGTCGTCCGCGAACGTACGCATACAGCGCGCGTCCCGACGTGGTAGCGGGAGGATCGTCCCATGCCAGACGGCCTCGCATCGCCCGCCGTCACGCCGGTGCAGACCGTGCAGGAGGCCATCTGCTGCGCGCTCTTCGCGTGCGAGGTCGGAACAACCCCACAACGCTCGGCTGCGCCGTCACAGTTGCCCTGAACGCCCCGAACTCCCCGTGAATCCTAGGCGGCGCGCCGGCGGATGTGCGTCGGCTCGCCGGGTTGCACCAGAGCGTTTCGGATCCATTCCCGGGCGCTCTCGGCCAGGTCCCGCCGCGTGCGCCCGAGCGGCGAGAGCGGGGGTCCGAAGGTGACCTCGACCGCGAGGGACGGCTCGCGGATCACGTGGGCAACCGACTGGAGGACGGTGGTGTCGCCGACGAACACCGGCGCGGCGCTGCGCGCGCCGCGCCCGTCCAGGTAGCGGATCGCCACCGGCTGCACGGGTGCGTGGGCGTCGATCGCGGCCTGGAAGAGGGCGGGGTAGAAGCGGCCGAGCGTCTTGCCGTCGCTGGTCGTGCCCTCGGGAAAGACGACGACCCGGTCGCCGTCGCGCAGCGCGCGCGCGACCTCGGTGCGCATGCGGGCCGCGTCGCGATAGCTGCCGCGCACGATGAAGAGGGTGTCGAAGCGCTCCGCGATGGTGCCGAAGAAGGGCCAGCCACGCACCTCCGACTTGGCGACGAAGCGCGCGCCGGTGACCGCGTTGAGTGCGTACATGTCGAGCCAGGACACGTGATTGGCGACGATCAGCACGGGGTCGGTGGCGGGGAACGGCCGGCCGCACACCCGGGCCCGGACCTCGAGCGCCTCGAGCATCTCGCGCGCGAAGGCGCCGGCGAGCTCGAGCCGCGCGGGGAGATGGAGGCGAGGAGCGCGCCGGCGGGCGCTGGTGTAGACGCGGACCAGGTGGCGCGCGAGACGGGTCGCGCGACGCGCCCGGGTGCTACGCGGCGCGGTCACGTGGCCTGCCCGGGGCGTTCGTCGCGTCCCCCTGGCGGAGCAGCCAGCGCGCGTGGCGCGGATCCAGCCGCGCGAGCGGCAGGAGCATGAGGAGGTCCGCGGTGTTGAACTCGCCGTCCCACGCCGGCGGGCCGCACACGAAGGCGCCCAGCCGGAGATACCCGCGAATGAGCGGTGGCGGCTCGACCGCCAGCGCACGTGACCAGTCGCCGGTGGCGAAGAGGTGATGGGGCGCGACACGCCAGTATTCGGGCCCGAGGTTTTCCTCGCAGAGCCGCCCGCAGATGGCCGCCGCGGCCTCCCGACCCGCCGCGAGGCCGACGCTCGCGCAGCCCATGACGTAGCGGCTGTCCGAGGCGTTCAGGTAGCGCAGCAGCGCCGCCCAGAGGAGCGTGATGACCGAGCCTTGACGGAACCCGGGGTGAACGCAGGCGCGGCCGATCTCGACCGTCACCGGTCCGAGGCCACGAAGCCGGCGGAGGTCGAACTCCCGCTCGGCGTAGAAGCCTCCGGCCCGCCGGGCGCCGTCGGCACGGAGAATGCGGTAGGTTCCGACCAGCTGCCCGCTCGCGCGCTCCCGCACCAGGAGGTGGTGGCAGAAGGGATCGAGGTCGTCGCGGTCGAGCCCGGCGGCGCCGGACGGCATCCGTGCCCCGAGCTCCTCGGCGAACACCCGGTAGCGAAGGCGCTGCGCCTCCTCGACCTCGCGCTCGGTCGGCGCCAGGGCGGCGCAGAAGCGGGCGGTCTGGGCGAGCGATGCGTCGGTGTGGTCGTCCATACACCACCATGATCGTCACGGCATGTGACGATTCGTTGATGCGCCCGTCAAAGGATGGTGAAGCGACGCTCCGGGAACCGACTCTTCACGACGCCTTCGTACGCCGGCAACGCGAACCCGTTATTGACCTGCTCCGCCACGGTCTTTCTTCCCCCACGCACCGGGGCGTTCCGCACAGCAAGCTAGATGGGGCGGAACGTCCTGGTGCGTCCCCCCCGCGCTTCACGAGAATCTCATGCGCGGGACCCGGGCGTGCAACGCGCCACCGCTAAGCTCGGGGCATGCACACGGACCCCCTCGTCCACGCGCGGATCGGCGCCCTCCACCGCATCGGCCCGCTGACGCCGTACCTGGCCCAGCTGATCGTCGACGACGTCCGTCGCCACGGGCCCGGCGCACGGGTCGACATCCTCGTCGGGGCGGACCTGGACGCGACCGAGCTGGAGACGGTGCGCGAGCGGCTGGCGGGCCTCGGCAGCCGCGGGGTGGTGGTGCTCCGCCGCCACCCGCTGCGGACCGGCGTCGCGGCCTAGCGACCCATGCGGCGGAGCTGCCGCGGCGTCAGCATGGAGCGCAGCGTCGCGCCGCCGCCCCGCCCGGCGTCCTGCACGTCCAGGATCACGAGCCCGCCCTTCTTCAGCACCAGGCGGAACCCGTCC
>JACXTT010004756.1_pt1 | contig 20041 bp, 19 predicted proteins | sample 9270951 | NCBI WGS metagenome assembly JACXTT01 (sample SAMN15532306, study PRJNA645909) | rock metagenome | isolation source: weathered quartz diorite | place: Puerto Rico | collected 2017-06-21 | reverse complement strand
CTGAAGACCAAACTACCCGCGCTGGCGAACCAGTTCGAGCAGGTGGGCAAACAGCTCAACGCCATGCTCGGCGAGAACCGTCCCGAGCTGAAGGAGCTCGTGCAGAACTTCAACGGCACCGCGGCCAACCTCCGCACCCTCACTGACAAGATCAACAAGGGCGAGGGCACGGTCGGCAAGCTGCTCAACGACGAGACCACCATCAAGAAGATCAACGAGGCCGTCGACAACGTGAACTCCATGCTGGGCGGCTTCAAGAACATGGAAGTCCGCCTCGACATGGGCGCCGCGCAATGGGCGGACCGCCACGATAGCCGCGTCTCCTTGGGCATCGATCTCGCGCCCAAGCAGGACTACTGGTACGGCTTGGAGCTGGCATCCACCCCCGATGGGAAGATTGCCGAAAGCACCCGTACCGTCACCACCATGGATCCTGTGACGGGCCTTCCCACCACTTCGGTGGATAAGACCCGCAACGTCACGGTGGATAAGGCCTTCACCCTCAGCGCCCAGTTCTTCAAGCGCGTGGGTCCCTTTGTCGCCAGCGCGGGCATCGTCGAAAGCCGCGGCGGCGGCGGTATCGAATGGCGCGGCTTCGACGACCGTCTCCGCTTCGGTCTCTTGGCCTACGACTTCACCAAGCGGGATGACAAGCCCAATCCCCGCCTCCGAATCGGCGGTAGCTACCAGTTCTGGCGCAACTTCTACCTGAACGCAGGCGTGCAGGACGCGGCCAACAAGGAGCTCAGGACCCTCTACTTCGGCGGCGGCTTGCGCTGGAAGGACGAGGACCTCAAAAAGCTTCTAGGGCTGGCGGGCGCCGCCAAATAGGCGCACCATCATGGCCGCTATGGCATCCACTCTCCCTCCCGAACGCTTCGCCCTCTTTCTGGCGCTGCGTCGCGGCTTACCTTTGGGGTTGGGTGCCTTAGCCCTACTGGCCGCCCTGGTGGACCATGCGCACAAAGGTTGGTGGGTGCTGGTGTCGGTAGGACTCGTCAGCACCGTGTGGCCTACCTTTTCCCGAGGGGATGCGTACTTGAAGGTCCGCGCCTCTCTTGTGCGCTGGGATGCCTTCTGGGTGCGGGCCCTGCGCCCTTTCTTCCGTACCCTCGGCCGCGAAGATGAGTGGATCCTCTCCTTCTGCGGATTCCATAACGCCAAGGTGCGAGAGGCCCTGCAAGGCAAGAAGGCGCGCAAAGCGATGGTGCTCTTGCCTCACTGCATCCAATTGGCCCGCTGCAAAGCGCCCGTCATCGGTGACCTGGCGGCCTGCTACGAATGCCACCTGTGCACCATTGAGGACGTGCTTCACGCCACCTTGGAGAAGCGTTGGGAAGTGCGCCTCACCAACCGCAGTCACAAGGCCTATCGCGAAGCCAGAGCCTACCGGCCCGACCTCATCGTCGCCGTAAGCTGCACAGATCGGCTGCTCAAAGGCCTCGTCAAAGTCGCTGAAACGCCCGCCTATGTCATTCCCTTGGGCCTACCCCACGGGATGTGTGTGGATACCACCTTCGACACCGGTCATCTCCTTGCCGCCATGGATGCGCTCACCGAGCCCAAACCCCGCTTGGCACCTGTCGACTCGGAGGCTTCCGCTTCATGAAAGCACTCACCTTCAGTCGCTTCGGATCCCCCGAAGTGCTCGAGTACCGCGATGTCACGGATCCTACCCCTGGCCCAGGCGAGGCGCTCATCCGCACCCGCGCCATTGGGATGAACTTTGCCGATTGCTACCGCCGACAAGGCCGCTACCACCTTAAGGGCGAGGCGCCTTGGATCGCCGGATATGAGGCGGCGGGCGAAGTGGTCGCAGTAGGCGAAGGCGTCGCAGGACTGCACGTTGGCGAACGCGTAGCCTTTGCCGATAGCCCCTTTGCGCATGCAGAGCTCGTTGTCGTGCCCTTTGAAAAACTGATCCCCCTCCCCGATGACATCTCCTTTGAAACTGCCGCGGCTCTGCTGCTGCAAGGGCTCACGGCCCAGTACCTGGTGCGCGACAGCCACCCCATCGAAGAGGGCGAGAGTGTCTTGGTGCATGCCGCTGCCGGCGGCGTAGGGCTGCTGCTGGTGCAGATGGCGACCCTGCTGGGCGCCCAGGTGCTTGGGGTCGTATCCAAAGAGTCCAAGTCCCAGGCCGTCCTGGACGCCGGCGCGAAGGACGTGGTGCTTTTCAGTGAGGACTGGGCCCAGGCCGCGCGGGAGTTCAGCTGCGACGTCGATGAAGATGGCGTCGTGCTCAGCGAAGGCGTAGACGTGGTCTACGACAGCGTGGGAGCGACCCTGCAGCGGAGCCTCGAATCTGCCCGCACGGGCGGACACGTAGTGTTCTTCGGTATGGCTGGTGGTGATCCGGTTCCTGTGGATCCGCGTTACCTGATGGACACCAGCAAGAGCCTCACCGGCGGTGACCTGTGGAACGTGCTGCGCACTCGTGAGGACCGACTCCAGCGAGCCAATGAACTCTTCGATTGGGTCCGCCGCGGATTATTGAAAGTGCATATTGAAGCTCGCGTCCCACTGTCTCAGGGGGCAGAAGCTCATCGCTTATTGGAATCACGAAACACCACTGGAAAAGTTCTTTTAATCCCCTGAGGCACTATGGCTCGATTCAGACTTCGTAACGCCCTGCAGAGGGTTATTGGCCCGACGGCCATGAGTTACATTCTTCATTTGCGGCCTCTGGAATGGCCCATCATGACGGCCCACATGCTGCTCGGCACCTTCCTCGCCGTAGGGCGGCACCTCCCGAGGTCCACTTGGGCTGCATGGTTCATCTTCGTCATCGCGATGAACGGAGGCACTCTCGCCCTCAACAGCGCCTTCGACCAGGATGAAGGCGACATCGGCTACCTCAAGCAGCCGCCCAAGCCGCCGAAACATCTCGCTGCGTTCGGGTACGCGCTTTTGGCCATCAGCCTGGTGTGGGCCTTCACCTTCGCCCGCCAATCCCATGGTGGAAAGTACTTCTTCGAAATCGTGATGACCTGCGTGCTCATGAGCGTGCTCTACAGCGTGCCGCCCATCCGCCTCAAGGCTCGCGCGGGTTGGGATCTGCTCATCAACTGCGTGGGGTTCGGATTCTTCACCCCGCTCGCGGGTTGGACCTTCACGGGCGGAGTGCTCCAGCCCATGATCATGAGCCTCTGCATCGGCTTCGGGCTGCTATTTGCCGCGCTTTACCCGCTCACTCAGATCTATCAGGTGGAGGAAGACACCCGCCGCGGGGATAACACGCTCGTGATCCGCATCGGTGTGGGCCGCAGCCTCACTTACGGCATCATCGCCGCAATCGCCGGGCACATCTGGTTCGCGAAGGCCTGCCTTGAGGCCCATGTGAGCCCCCTGCCCTTGCTTATCAGCCTGGTGGCTTGGATCGGTCTGCTCCTGCCTTGGCGCCTGACTTGGCAGAAGTGGGATTCGAAAAAGGCGGAAGCCGGTATGTACCGTGGGCTGTGGGCCTGGGCGATCACCGATATCAGCATCCTCCTCATGCTCTGGCCCCGAGGACTCTAGTGCTGCATCCCCAGGTCCATCCTCCCTTCCCGTTGGCCTGGGGCTTCTCCACGAAGCACGACCCAGCGGCCTCGCTGCCCCCTGTCCGACTTTCCCAAGTCCATGGCTGCGGAGTGGTGGAGGCGACGGATGCTGTGGTGGAAGGTGATGGCATCTGGACGACCACACCCCACGTGCGCATCGGCGTTCGCGTCGCGGATTGCGTGCCCATCCTCCTCGCCGGCCCCTTGGACGATGGCCGACCTTGGGTGGCCGCGCTCCACGCGGGTTGGCGAGGCGCCACTCAAGGCATCTTCCGCCGCGGTGTGGCGATCTACCAAAACCTAGGGGGAAGGCCTGAGGATTTGGCCTGGGCCTTCGGGCCGGCCATTCAGGCCTGTCATTTCGAAGTTGGATCTGAGGTCATAGCTGCCGCAGAGCGGGACCCCGCCTGGGATCCCCGCCTGGTGCGACCCGGGCGGAAGACGAACCCTCATCTGGATCTGCATGGCTTCCTGCGAGCCCAGGCGCTGGATCTCGGCCTGAATCCGCACCAAGACGGCAGCGTGGGCCTGTGCACGCTCTGCCAGCCGGATCTGCTGCATTCCTACCGAGGTGGGGATACCAGCGCCCGTCAATGGGGCTGGGTGGAAATCCTCCGCTAAACTAGAACCATGTTGAATATCACCGAAGTCCGCATCTCTAAGGTTGAGCACGACGATAAGCTCCGTGCCTTCGCCACCCTCGTCCTCGACGGCTGTTTCGTGGTGGGGGACTTCCGCATCGTCGAAGGCGAGGAGGGCTACTTCGTCTCCATGCCCAGCCGCCGCAAGCGCGACGGCAGCTACAAGGACACCTGCTTTCCCCTGGATCAGGCCACGCGGGAGGCTCTGGAAGAGCGCGTCCTTCTCGCCTACGAGGAAGTGAGCGGCGCCAAGGCCATCAGCCGCATCGAAAAGGGCGAGACCAACCAGGTCCGGCCCGATCTCCTGAGCGTCGAAGAGTTCGGGTTCACGCCCAAGCAGAACCCCTGACCGGTTCTTCCGCGGATTTAGTTGGCGACGCAGGCTTCGCCTTCTCTCTTCCTTAAGGCGTTGCGATAAGTAACCACTGCAATGGCCAGCGCCGTGAGAATGAACACCGTCGCCACCATGAACGTGATCTGCATGCCCGTCGCCACAGCTTCGGGCCGGGCAGTCGTCGCGGAGGCGAGAGCGAAGATGGCGCCCATCAAAGACGCGCCAGTGATGAGGCCTAGATTGCGCGAGAGGCTGAGCAATCCGGAAATAACGCCTCGGTGGTCTGGCGAGATGCCCGTCATGATGGCGGTGTTATTGGCCGCTTGAAATAGCTGGTATCCGGGAGTCAAGACAACGATGGCTGCGATATAGCCGGCCAGGCCGAGCTTCGATGGCAGCAGAGCGAGTGCCACCGCGCCCACCGACATCTCGATGAGCCCGGCGAGGACGACGATGGGCGCACCCCAACGGTCGACGATGCGACCCGCCGGAACACCGCTTAGCGTAGACATCATGGGCCCGATCGACATGACGATCCCCACCAGTGCCGTGGGAAGCCCTAGCGTCCGAGAGAGATAAAAGGGACCGACCACCAGGGTCGACATCATCACGGTCGATACGAGCACGCTCATGCCTAGGCTCGCACTTAGCATGGAGCTGCGGAACATCGCCAGCTGGATCAGGGGGGATTTCGCCTTCGTTTGCGCGAACAGGAAGAGACCCGCTCCACATACGGCCGCAAGCAGCAGCGCCCCGTTGAGCCGACCAAAGCTGCCACGCCCCATCGTCATCGCGAGGGCATAGGCTCCCAGCGTCAGAACCAGCAGCAGCGTACCCACGTGATCGAAGCGAACTCGATTGGGCGTCGACTCCTGACGATCCTTGGGCAAGTAGCGATGCGCCAACACCGCGTTCAGGATCCCCACCGGCACATTCACCAGGAAGATGCTCCGCCATCCCAGCGCAGCGATCAGGATGCCCCCAAGCGAAGGGCCCAAGGTGGTGCCGATCGCCGACATCGTCCCCAGCAAACCCATGGCGCTTCCGGTCTTCTCCTTTGGCACCGTCTCACCGACCAGCGCGATGGTGAGGGCCATCATGAGGGCCGCCCCAAGGCCCTGTGCCGCCCGGGCGGCAATCAGCCAGCCGAGTGTGGATGTGAGACCGCAAAGGAGCGAGGCCCCCGTGAAGAGGTGGATTCCGGCCAGCAAGAGCCGCCGACGGCCGAGGAGATCACCCAGCCGTCCCACGCTGACAATCAAAGTGGTGATGGCGAGCAGGTACGCGAGGACGATCCACTGGACGCCCTGGAAGGAGGCACCGAAGGCTTGCGCCAAGGTGGGCAGGCCTGAGTTGGCGATACTGGTATCCAGCGAAGGCATCAGCATCGTGAGGCAGAGACTGGCCAGCGCCCAGCGAGTCGAAGAGGTGCGCTCTCCGTCCTCAGCTCCCATCTCATTTCGGGGCCTAAGGATTCTTTTCAATGAGAACTCCGCGTATCTGGCAGCTCCGATAATGGAGCTCTTGGAAACATGTCCTTTGACATGAAGAAGCGGAAGACGCATTGTTTGCATGTTATTCGTGCATTTAACGCCACATAAAACATAAATCATTCAAAATCAGCATATGACTACTCCAGATTTCAACCTACTGCTCACGCTCGATGCGGTGCTCGCCGAAGGAAGCGTGGCAGGTGCCGCCAGACGTTTGCGGCTGAGCCCATCGGCCATGAGCCGTGCACTGGCGCGCTTGCGGGAGACCACGGGCGACCCCCTGCTGGTCCGAGCTGGACGAGGTCTCGTTCCCACGCCTCGTGCGCTAGAGCTCCGCGAACGGGTCCATCAGCTCGCTCTGGATGTGGAAGCGGTGCTTCGGCCTGCGGAGATGCTCGACCTCAAACAAGTCGTCAGAACCTTCACACTTCGCACCCGCGATGGGTTCGTGGAGAACTTTGGGCCGAGCCTGATCGCGCGAATCGGCGCGGAAGCCCCTGGAGTGCGACTCTACTTTGTACCGAAGCCAGATAAGGAGAGCGCCTCGCTCCGCGATGGGACTGTCGACCTGGAAACGGGCGTGGTGGGGAGTTCAACGGGCCCCGAAGTTCGCACCCAGGCTTTGTTCCGGGATCGCTTCATCGGCGTCATGCGTGCGGGGCATCCGTTGTGCGAGGGCAAGATGACGGCTGCCCGCTATGCAGAAGCCCGGCATATCAGCGTCGTGCGGCGAGGCATCGATCGGCGACCGATTGATGAGGCTCTGGAGACCTTGGGGCTGCAACGAGAAATCGCCACGACCGTCGCCGATTTTTCAGCCGCGCTCGCACTCGCCCGAGCCTCCGACCTGATCGCTAGCGTTCCTGAACGGCAAACGGGAAACCTGCGGGAGGGAATGCACAGCTTCCCCCTTCCCGTGTCCATTCCCGAGTTCACGATCTCCCTGCTGTGGCACCCCCGGATGGACGCCGACCCAGCGCATCGCTGGTTGCGAAAGCTCGTGCACGACACCTGTGCGGCTCCCTCTCGCTAGGTGGTTCGACTAAAGATCCGGGGAACGTCCCGTCTAAGCACGAGCAGATGCTGGAATCCCGCGCCATTTGCATAGGGAATGAGGGCCTCTTCGCAGAACAGACGTGTGCGGACGATGCTGGAACAAAGGCTGGCAAACCCTAGTGCAGCTAGAGCTGCGCCCAACCGCTCCGACCAAGGCAATGCGATCCCAGGCATCAAAAAGGCCCCCGTGGCCACCGTCGCCATGGCGGTCATCAAGATGGGGCCCCAGGTCCGGCTGGGATGCCGAATGTAGATCCCGGCGGCGGCGATATCGACCTCTCGAAGCAATGCGCCTCGAGCATAGAGAGACAAGCCCTGTCCTCGACGCACGAGGACCCTTGGTTGTCGGCGACGGCGGTACTCATAGAAAGCCAGGCCGCAGCCTCCGATGAAGGAGAGGCTCACGGCCACGTTCCCACCCGTGCCCAACTCCGCCCGTTGAAAGATCACCAGAATCACGAAGGCAAAAAAGAAGAGGGCCCAAGCCGAAGGCGCCCAACCAAACGCCTCCAGAATGCGCTCGCCTTCGCTCACCTCGGTGATCGCTTGGGGGAAAGGACTCGGCTCGTTCAAGGAGTCACCGGGAATCGCATGTGGAATCGGGCCCCGCGTCCCGGCTCACTCCAAAGGCGGATCTCTCCGCCCATGGCTTCCACGAGCGATTTGACGATGGAAAGGCCCAATCCCGTGCTCGGCTCCCCTGCGGTTGGTTTCGCGCTCAGACGCTCAAAGCGTCCGAAGGCCCGCTCGAGATCCTGGGGTTTGAACCCCGGCCCCTCATCTTCTACCTCGATCCAGCCCGGTCCTTGGCGCAATCGCACTTGCAATTGGGGAGGTCCTGGCGGCATGAACTTGAGGGCGTTGGATACCAGATTGTCGAGCACCTGGCGCAGGAGGAGAGGGTCGGCCACAAACGCCACGGGGTGATCCACTGCTTCAACCAGGATGCTATGCCCTTTGGTGCTCGCTTTCGCAGCATGATCGATGGCCACCGACTCCAAAATCGTGGAGGGATCCAGCGGCCTGGGAAGCACTTTGACCCGGCCTAGATCAATGGCCGTGACATCCAGAATCCGCTTGGACATCTCGATGACCCGATCCACCGCGGAGGCCATCCGGATCCCGAGTTTTTTGCCCGTTTCGACGGAATCGAGCCCTTCCCTCAATTCTTCCGCATAGAGCAACACGGCTCCCAGTGGATTGCGGAGATCATGCGCCAGCACTCCCATCATTCGACTCTTCTCTTCATTGAGATGGGCCAGCTCCTGATTCAAGTTCACGAGAGATTCGTTCTGGACGGCCACCGTAGCCACCGCCGACTGCACCTTCAAGGCCAGTTCCTGATTCCTCGCACGCAGCATCTGCGTGCGAAGGGTGTAGACGCCCCACAGGGAAAACCCCAGCGCGAGAACATACAGGACGAAGGCCGCCGGACTCCACCAGGGCGCGGGTTTCACTCGGATGGGGAACTCTAAAGGACGGGTTTGGCGACCAAGGTAATCCCGACCTTCCAAGCGCAGCCGATAGGATCCCGCGGGGAGTGTCACCAACTCGCGGTGATTCTCCCTGCCCCAGGGGGTGGGATCTTTTTCCAAGCCTACGATTTGGCTGCGATAAGTCGTGTCCTCTTCCCGGTAGAAGTAGGGGAGCCCGAATTCGAAGGCCACTCGCGCGCTCCAATGCGTCAGCGTGATGCCGCTGGGGTCCAGACGGCCCGGCACGCCACCGAGGGTGACGTTATCCACGACGAGATTCGCCAGTGGAGGAGGCTGCTCCTGTTCCGATGGATTGAAGGCCGCCGCGCCCCGCACTGTCGCCACCCATACGCGCCCCTCATGATCCTGGAAAGATGCTCCGTAGTTGGTGGACACAGGTGCAAGTCCATCTCCGGAGGTGAAGCTTTCTAGGTTCGAAGGTCGCGCGGGATCGGTGGGATCTTCAAAACTCAGCCGCACGACTCCGCGTTGGGTGACGAGGTAGACGCGCCCGGAAGCATCGGCCTCGATGCGCACCACCACGTTGTTGAGAAGGCCGGGCAGGTTCTGGACGGTCAAAGACTCCCAACGTGCATTGGGAAGACCATCCAAGCTCAACCGCGCCGCACCTCCGCCGAAAGTGCCTGCCCAGAGCCAGCGCCGCCCATCTCGCGATTGAACCTCACGAAAACAGAAGACGGATTGATTCAATAGTCCTTCAGCTTCGCCATAGCGCGTCCACCGTCCTTGGTTCCAGCGTCCGATGCCGAACCCGCGAGTTCCCACCCAGATGCTTTCCCCCTGCCCCGGATCCTCGGTTCGACCTAAAGCGAAGATCTGCGCCGCAGGAAGCCCATCCTTCGGCGTCAGCAACTTCACTTGGCCTTGGTCCATGCAGATCAGCCCTTGCTCAGTGCCAGCCCACAACCGGGTCCGCCCTTCCTCGAAAGGCGCGGCGAGAAGGCAGCGGATCCGCTGTTCTTGAATCTCCTTCGGGCCGTGAATCCGCTCCCAACCTCCTTTGGTGCGTTTCACCAAGCCCTTCAGCGTGCCCACCCACAGCTCGGAGCCTTGGGGTTTGTCCATCACCAACAGCGCGCCAACGTGGTCGTGCGGAAGGCCGGTTTTCAACGTTTCGGTTCGCCAATTCCCGTCTTCCCAGTGGGCCAAACCTTGGTTCGTCCCCACCCAAAGGGCATAGCGGCCCTGCGCATCTCTCGTTTCCGCGAAGGCGTGCACCTCATCGCTGGGCAGCCCCAGATCTCGATCCAAGGCCTGCCAGCCATCCTGATTGAGGGCGAGCAGTCCTGCGCCCCGCGTGCCGATCCAGAGGGTGGGCCGCCCTCCTTTCGAGGCGAGAAATCCATAGATCCCATCCGAGGGAAACCCCTGGCTCGTGTTCAGGTTCCGCCAAACGCCCTCGCTGAGCCACGCCAACCCGCGATCATAGGTCGACACCCACAGAACGGGTTTCCCCCGCGTGTTTCGGATCACTTGGAGGTTGATGGGAAAGCTGCTTGGGAAGCCTCCTTCCGCGGGAGAGAAGCGCTCCCACTGCCGGCCGTCCCACCGCAGCAATCCCTGTCCCCACTGGCAGACCCAGAGGTCTCGGGAGCCATCTTCGTGGAGGATTTGCGCGATATCGTCCACCTTCGTCGCAGGCCATCCCTCTTTGGGATCCATCGCCCGCCACTTATTCCCTTCGAAACAGGCCACTCCGGCAAAGGTCAGCGCCCATATCCGCGGAACGCCGTGGTCATCGGGCATCAGACGCAGCTTCCCGACGAAATTGGAGGGCAGACCGCTGCGTTGATCGTGGAAGGTCCAAGCCTGCCCGTCGAAGGCCCCGGTTCCCCCTCCCCCTGTGCTGGCCCATAGCGTCCAGCGTCCATCTGCCTGCGTCTGGACCAGAAGGCAGTTGATCGTGTTGTTCGAGAATCCCTTCCCCAATCCCAGATGGGTCCAGCGGTCTCCTTGGAGCCGCCACAAGCCCCCTCCTTCGGTGCCAAACCACATGCTGCCGTCGGGAGTCTTGGCGATGGCGCGGATGAACTGCGAGGCGCTTTCGGGAGGCAGGTTCAAGGCTGTCCAGGTCTTCCCGTTGTAAACCCCCACTCCATCCTGCGTCCCTGCCCAAAGGCGCCCCTCAGGGTCTTCGTAGAAGGTGTAGACGCTCATATTGGGAAGCCCTTCCGATAGCCCAAAGGTTCGGAAGGCGAGACGGAGCGCCGGTCCGCCACTCTCTACTCGACTAGAGGGTACGCCGGCATAGGCCCAGGAGCTCGTGCCCTTCAAAGCAAGGCAGAGTACGAATACGAGAACTCTGGAGACCATCCCCAATGTTTCGGTCTTCTGGCCATGGAACCTGAACTCGGAGGGGTCGATGCCCCCATGCCCAAGGCCAGGCGAAAGCATCCGAGCTCACGTGCTCCTGGGATGAACCATCCTTCCGCCCATTCAAACAACACGGCCCTGCTTTGACGCAGGGCCGTGGTTGGTTGGGGAGGAAGGATTCGAACCCTCGATACGCAGGATCAAAACCTGCTGCCTTACCACTTGGCTACTCCCCAGTGGAACATCAATGATACTGCGGGTTTCACCGGATTTGAAGAGGCCCTTTGCGGAATCAGGCGCCAAGCACCCGTTCATAAACCGCCTCGTAAAGATCCACGATGGGCTCTTCTGCAAAGGTGGAAAGGGCTCGTTCTTGAGCGCTCTGGCCCATGCGGGCGCGGAGCTCCGGGTCTTTCAGAAGCCTGAGGGCGCCCGCGGCCATCGCTTCCACGTCGCCGAGGGGGGTGAGGTAGCCATCCACCCCCTCCCGCACCACCTCAGGCAGTCCGCCCACCTGATTGGCCAGCACCGGCACCCGGTAGGACATGGCTTCCAGCGCGGCCAGCCCGAAGCTCTCCGTGGCGCTGGGCAGCACGAAGAGGTCGCTGCAGGCGAGCACGGCTGCGATATCCAGCTGCTTGCCGGTGAAGCGAACCTCGTCAATAAAGCCCTTATCGCGGCAGTAGGCTTCGGCCTCGTTGCGATCCGGGCCATCGCCGACCATGACCAGGCGAACAGGAACCTGCTTTCGGACGATCTCGAACACTTTGACGACGTCCAGCACCCGCTTCACGGGCCGGAAATTGGAGATGTGCGTCATCACCGCTGCGGCGGCGGGAGCCAGCCACTGACGACATTCGGCCCGCTCCTGCTCTGGGATCTGGACGAAGTTGGGAATCACATCGATAGGCCGGTCCACCTGGAAAGTTCGGTAGGTCTCATCCCGCAGGAACTCCGAGACTGCGGTCACCGCATCTGAGGCGCGGATGGCCAGCTTCACCATAGGCAGATAGCTGGGATCCGCCCCCACCACCGTGATGTCGGTGCCATGAAGGGTGGTCACGATCTTCAGCCCGTTGCCCACGGCCATCCGGGCCAGGAGCGCTGCGCTGGCGTGTGGAATGGCGTAGTGGGCGTGGAGGATATCCAAATGGTGGTGGTTGGCCACGTCGGCCATCTTGGAGGCCAACGCGATGCTGAAGGGGGCGGCTTCGAAGAGCGGATAGGGCGAGGCGGTGACCTCGTGAAAGTAGATGCCTTCTTCAAAGCCGATCAGCCTGGGAGGTAGGCTGGGGCTGAGGATGTGCACCTCATGTCCGCGCTTGGCCAGGGACTTGCCGACCTCCGTCGCCACCACGCCGGAGCCGCCAAAGGTGCTGTAGCAAGAGATCCCGATGCGCATGGAGGTTCCGGCATGGAGGGGCGAGAATCGCCCGAGAAAGAACGTCCCCTCCGCCGCATTCCGGAAGGGTGGAAGCAGATTGAACTGGATCCCCTCGCTTCACCAGAGGGCACTCCAAGGTTCGGGACAGGACGGGCTATCATGGGGGCGGAAGGAGTCTTCCCCCTTTGCTTTTCGTCATTGCCTACCACGCCATCTCGGTCCTTGAGCTGTTCATCTTCGCCTGGGCGCTCATGTCCTGGTTCCAACCGGATCCGAGAAATCCCATCGTGAAGTTCATTCATATGGTGGTGGATCCCATCATGAAGCCCTTCGTGCTGCTCATTCCGCCCATCGGGGGGATCAGCTTCGCAGGCATGGCCGCTTTCGCGGTGCTTCATTACGTCATCAAACCCATCTTTCTCCGCGCCGCGGGTATGGTGGTTCCATGAAGTACACGCCACTGGACATCCAACGCCGGGAGTTTGAGAAGAAGAACTTCGGCGGCCTCGATGAAGGTGAAGTGAGGTCTTTCCTCCATGAGCTCGCGGCGGAGTGGGAAGAGCTCCAGGCCGAGAACACCCGCCTCAAGGAAGAAGTGCTCGATAACCGCGAGCGCCTTCGCCAGTACCAGGATCAGGATCGGATCTTCCGCGAGACCCTCCTCCAGGCGCAGCGCACGAGGGAGGACCTCATCGACGCCGCCCAACGCGAGAAGGAGCTGCTGATCCGCGAGGGCCAGTTCAAGGCCGAAGAACACCTTCGAGAGGCTCAGCAGCAGGTGGTCGAACTGGAAGTGCAGCTGCGCAGCCTCCGCATGGACCGTATGCGCGTGCTCCAGGATATGGATGCCCTGGTGGAGCGCTTCCGCCGCCACATTCAGGCAGAAGCCCCCGAGCTCTACACCGCGCCGGCTCCCACGCTAAACCTGGAAGGTCTGGATTTCAGCGCGCTCGAAGGCAAGAAAAAGTCTTAACCGCCAAGGCGCCAAAGCGCCAAGAAAACTCGCAGTTCTTGGCGCTTTGGCGTTTTGACGGTGAATCCCATAAGTCGGAGTTCACCATGTCCCACGCCGTCATTCTTAAATGCCTCCGCAGCCCCATCGGCAAGTTTCAAGGCGGTCTCTCTTCCCTGTCTGCGCCTGATCTCGCTGCTCAGGTGGTGAAGCAGCTACTGGCGACGGTTCCTGGCGCAGCGCCTACGGAAGCCATCTTTGGAAACGTCCTCAGCGCAGGTGTGGGTCAAGCCCCCGCCCGACAGGCCGCTCTGCGCGGAGGTCTCCCTTCCTCCACGTCCGCCCTCACCATCAACAAGGTGTGCGGCTCGGGTCTCAAGGCCATCCAACTGGCTGCTCAGGGCGTCCTCATGGGCGACCACGATGTGATCCTCGCGGGCGGCATGGAGTCCATGTCCAATGCCCCCTACCTGCTTCCCAAATTGCGCGCCGGTGCGCGCATGGGCAATGCCCAAGCCGTTGATTCCATGATGTTCGACGGGCTCCACTGCGCCATGACGGACCAAGCCATGGGTGCCACCGGTGAGCTGGTGGCCGAGAAATATGGCGTGAACCGCGATATGCAGGACCAGTGGTCCCTCGCCTCCCATCAGAAGGCTCTTAAGGCCATTGCCGATGGCGCGTTCAAGGCCGAGATCGTGCCCATCACCGTGGCTGGCCGCAAGGGTGACGTGGTGGTGGATACGGATGAAGGGCCTCGCGCCGATACGTCTCTCCAGGCCCTCAGCACCTTGAAACCTGCATTCAAAAAGGATGGCACCGTCACCGCCGGCAATGCTCCAAGCGTGAACGATGGTGCCGCCGCAGCCCTCGTGACCACGGAAGCTTACGCCAAAGCTCACAACCTCCCGATCCAAGCCCGCATCCTCGGCTGGGCCACGGCGGGCCTGGATCCCCAGTGGGTCACCATGGCGCCCGTGCCGGCCATCCAAAAGTTGCTTCACAAATTAGGCTGGGGCGTGAGCGACGTGGATCTTTGGGAGATCAACGAGGCTTTTGCCGTGCAGCTCGTTGCGACGGTGAACGAATTGAAGCTCCCGGTTGAGCGCGTGAACATCCACGGTGGTGCGGTCGCCCTCGGCCACCCCATCGGCGCCAGCGGTGCGCGAGTCATGGCCACATTGCTCCATGCGTTGGAACGTCACGGCAAGAAGCGCGGAATTGCTGCCCTCTGCCTCGGTGGCGGCAATGCCATCGCCATGGCTGTGGAACGCCCCTAAGTCTGGATTAATTTGGCCGGTGTTTCCCCTCGGACGCCAGCCCGAAAGCAAATGCTTTTTTGCTCTTATCACCGTCCATCACCGTTGATCTCCACCATTTTTTTACCGGTGATGAACGGCGATAAAGAGAAAGAGGCGGAAGAACTTAAACCAGCTTTCCATCCGGCTCGGCCGAAGGTGTACCCAGTTCATCCAGAACTTGGCACGTATCGGAAAAGTCACTGCACCAAAACAACGGGCCTGCCATTCTCCTACCGATGAGGGAGGCATCCTCCGGAGCGTCCTGTGCAGAACTGGAACTGGACCCTAATCATCCTGGGCATTGCCGCTGTGGCCAACCTGATGTTGGCCTACATCGCCTTCCGGGTGATCCGCGAGGCGCGCATCACCCAGCTCCACACCAAGGCTGAGGCCGAGACCCTCCAACGGCAGACGGTGCTGTTGAATCGCCCCATCTTTGTGGTGGATCGGGTGTTCCGATTCAGCTTTTGGGAAGAGGCCGAGGATGCGGAGCAGGGCATCAGTGTGCGCATCCGCAACGTGCGGCCCCATCCCGCCGTCGGGCTCCGTTACCGCCTGAAGTTCTTCATCCTGGACCAAGACCGCACACCTGATCTCATCCGGGAAAGCACGGGAACTCTGACCCATCCCATTCCCGAAGGCGAGTCCCTCCACCTCCACACCCCCAAGAATCCCTGGTTCGGCATGCCGGGCATCCACTACCTGGGCATCGATCTGGAATATCGGGATCCTTTGCAAGAAGGGTTCATCCATCAGGATTTCACCCTCTATCTGCGCCTAGTGCCTAGCAAGGAAGAGATCCCCTTCGAGCATCTGTGCGACCTCCTGCTGGCCGATAGGTTGAGAAACATGCGTATGGGAGCCGAGCTTTCTCCCCAAGCCTGAGCTGATCGAGGCAGTATCCTGCGGGGATGTCCCACGAAGTTGACCTCCGAGCCATCCTTCGGCGCGCCTACAGCGGCGAAATGACCGCGGCGTTGGCTTATCGAGGCCACTGGCTTTCCCTCCGCAAAGAGCAAGAGGTGCTCGAGATCCAGCAGATCGAGCGAGAGGAGTGGCATCATCGCAAGCGACTTCGCGAGATGCTCGTCGCCCTAGGGGCTGGTCCCGATCTCTGGCTGGAAACACGCATGGCCATCCTGGGCGTCATCATTCTGATCGGCTGCAACATGGTGGGATGGTTCATCCCCATGTACTTCGCGGGTCGACTGGAATCCCAAAACGATCAGGAATACGAAAACGCCGCCATCCATGCCGAGGCCCTAGGGCTTTTGGACCTGCGTCAGGAACTGAAGGCCTTCGCGCAACTTGAGCGGGATCATGAGCGCTACTTTCTTCAGAAGGTGGAAGGGCATCCCGCCCTTCCCTTTTGGCAGAAGTGGTTCAAATGGGGGCCTCCCGTGGTGCCCTCTTCATCCCGCAATACTGAACACTGAGATTGGAGCGCACCATGCGGGAGGCATCCCAGCGAAAAGAAGAAGGACGCAAACGGAGGGAGAATCTCTCGCGATCTGATCAGGGTGGCTGGTCCCCTGCTCCCCATCGTCCCGATCCCATCGACGTGCTGAAAAACGCCGTCGCCCAGCGCGACCCCGCATTGCTGCGACTGAGATGGGGGCGGATGGCCGGAAGCCCCTTCAGTTTCTACCGAGGCAATGCCGCGCTGATGGCCCTCGACCTCAGCGCCGCGCCCACAGCGGGATTGGATCTACAGCTCTGCGGCGACGCCCACGCGCTCAATCTGGGCGCCTACGCCGCGCCTGATGGCAGCCTCGTCTTCGATCTCAACGATTTCGACGAGGCGATTGAGGGTCCCTTCGAATGGGATCTCAAGCGCTTATGCACCTCCTTCGTGCTGGCCTCGGAGGATGCAGGGCTAAGCCGAAAAGCGGGACAGGAAGGCGCGCGTGCCTGCGCCAACGCCTATCGGGAAGCCATGCACACTTATTCGGACATGGCCGTGGTCGATCTGGCCCGTGTGACGGTTCGGCCCGAGGACGGCCACGACGCTTTGCAGGAGGTGTTCACCAAAGCCGCCCGCGACACCCCTGAGCGCCTCGCAGCAAAGGCGTTAGACGGCTCCCGCTTCGCGTCTCGTCCCCCCAGTCTCACACCACTCAAAGAAAAAGAGGCTGCGCCCTTCGCCGCCGCCTGGACCGACTATCTGAGTTCGCTCGGCTTCGCGCGCCGCAGCCTCGCGGAGCGTTTCGATCTTCGCGCCTTCGCGCGTCGAGCCTCCGGATGCGGTTCGTTGGGCGTGAGGGATGTCCTGCTGTGGGCCATTGGGAATGGGGAAAGGGACTCGCTTTTTCTCGAATTCAAGGAGCAGCCAGGCAGCGCCTGGGGAAAAGGCATCGACCCCCACCGCGGCCGAGAAGTCGCTGCGGCCCAGCAGCGCATGCAGACCTGGAGCGATCCCTTCCTTGGATGGGCCACCGTAGGGGATCGTCCCTTCCTCGTCCGACAGTGGTCCGATCACAAGGCCTCCATTGATGTGAAGGAGATTGGGCGAGACATGGATGCCTATGCGACGCTTTGCGGGCATGTGCTTGCCAAAGCCCATGCCCGCACCGGAGATCCTGCTGCGTTGGCGGGTTATCTCGGCCACAGCGACACGATGGCTGAAGCCATAGCCGTCTTCAGCGCCACCTACGCCAATCAGGTGCTGAAGGATTGGGAAGCTCTCAAGGCAGCGATCCAACGTGGTGCGCTCGCTGCGGAATCCTTTTAAGGAAGCCGAGAACCTAGGACGTCTTTGAGTCGCTGCCCGCCTGCCAGAGCTTCCACCAAGGCGCTGCCGATCACTGGCGTAGCTCCGAACCCGCGCACGGATTGGAGGGCGGTCCGGTCCGACAACCCAAAACCCACAGCCAAGGGCCTGTTCGTGATGCCCTTCAGGGCCTGAACGCGCGCAGCCACTGCGCTCAAATCAGCCCCCTGGCCTGTTCCCGTGACGCCCAACCGCGCGACCACGTAAGCAAACCGCTGCGCAAAGGGAACGCCCTCCCCAGGGTCGGGCCGCTCTTCCATCAGCCGCTTGGCCCGGGCTACGTCCGTGGTGGGAGACAGCAAAGGCACCATGGGATATCCGCTTCGCCTGAGCAAGTCTTCGAACGCTCTTTCCTCGCCGAAGGGAAGATCCACCACCAGCAGCGCCCGCACCCGTGTGGGATGCAGAAGCTTCAGCAGCCGCTCCGCACCCAGTTGGAGCAAGGGGTTGAGGTAGGTGAATAGGATGAGGTCGGGGCATTCCGTCACGCCCGCGAGTGATTCAAGCACCCTGACCGGCGTGACACCGCGCTCCAAGGCGCGATGGGCCGCAGCCTGCAGCACCGGGCCATCGGCGATGGGATCGCTGTGGGGAAGGCCCAATTCCACTGCAGGAAGGCCCAGCGTTTTGGCTTCGGCCAGGAGGGCGGGAAGGGCTTCCAGCGAGGGATCCCCAGCCATGAGAAAGGGAAGCAGGGGATTCATCTCAAAGTCCCAAACGCGATTGGTAAGTGGAAAGGTCTTTGTCCCCGCGGCCGCTGAGCCCCAGCAGCACCGTTTGTGCGCCCTCTTGCGCCAATCGCGGGAGGGCCGCCAATGCATGGCTGCTTTCGAGCGCGGGAAGAATGCCTTCCGTTTCGCATAACAGTCGAGCTGCCTGCAGCGCCTCTTCGTCAGAGGCACGCCACACCTCAACCTGTTTTGCCAAAGCGAGAGCAGCCAGCTCAGGGCCGAGGGCCGGATAGTCCAACCCGGCACTAACGCTAGAGGTTTCAGCAGTGTGGCCATGCTCATTTTGAAGCAGCAGCGTCTTGCAGCCATGGAGGACGCCAATGCGGCCGCCATCCAAGCGAGCCGCATGCTCGCCCAAGGCTTTGCCGTGCCCGCCCGCCTCCACCGCGATGCGGCGCGCGGTCGTGTTAAGAAAAGGAATCAACAACCCCGAGGCGTTGGATCCGCCACCGGCGCAGGCCACGACTGCGTCAGGAGTCGACCCATGCAGCTCCTCTAACTGCCGTTTGGCCTCTTCACCAATGACCTGATGGAAACTCCGCACGATCGTGGGAAAGGGATGGGGGCCCAGTGCGGATCCCAGGATGTAGTGGGCCGTGTCGCAACGGCCGGCCCAGGCGCGAAGGGCCTCGTTGACGGCTTCTTTCAGCGTGCCCTGCCCCGCTTCCACCCCCACCACCTCTGCGCCGAAGAGGCGCATGCGCGCGACATTGGGGGCCTGCCGGGCCATGTCCGTGACCCCCATGTAGACGGTGCATTTCAACCCGAGGCGCGCACATGCGGCGGCTGTTGCCACGCCGTGCTGACCCGCGCCCGTCTCAGCGATCACCTCGCGCTTTCCCATGCGCTTCGTGAGGAGGGCTTGCGCGATGGCGTTGTTGATCTTGTGGGCGCCTGTGTGCGTGAGATCTTCGCGTTTCAGAAAAAGCGCCTTGAGCCCGACCCGTTGCGCCAACCTCGGACAGGGCGTGAGGGCCGTCGGCCGACCGACAAAATCCCGGAGCTCTCCCGCCAATGCCGCGCGGAACTCAGGATCCGCAAGTGCGGCACGATAGGCCGCCTCAAGATCCAACAAGGGCTGCATCAGCGTTTCGGGAGCGTAGCATCCTCCCAAACCGGCTTCGCCGAAGCGCGTGGGCAATGCGAAGTCAGTGATCATGGGAGGCATTCCAAACATTCAGCGTGGCAAGAAAGGCTCGGACTTTTTCGGGGTCTTTCCGACCCGGTGACCGCTCCAACCGTGAAGCGGCGTCCACACCCCGAAGAAAGTTCTTCGCTCTTGAAGGGATGGCGCCGAGGCGCGAAAGAAGGTTGTCGGGGCTGAGCCCTCCGGCCAAAAAGAAAGGCCCTGGCGGTGGGAAGCCCATTGCGTGGGACTGGCCGGATCCCCCGGCAACGCCCGTCTGCGAGGGGCTGGGTTCCCACAAGAAATGCGAACAGTCCAATGGCTCCTGACCCGGTTCATCGGCCCAGGGAAGCAATACTTCCAACCCTTCGGATCTCAATCGAGCCACACCGGCTTTGCGTTGGCCGGAAGGCAGATGCGGTTGGACACGCCGGAGTCCGGCGCGGTCTGCCTCATGCAGAACCATCTCAACGGAATCCGCCACCATCACCAGCACGCCGCGAGAGGGATCTGGCGCCGAGGCGCTGCGCACATCCGCGCAGTGCCTCGGGCTGGGCGGATGGACGACAAAGCCCAGCAGATCCGCACCCGCTTTCAAAGCCAGCTCCGCATCTTCGGCGCAGGTGAGCCCGCAGACTTTCGCCTGGAGCTTGAGACTCACACGGCCTCCTGCGGGTGGTGCCCGGCGAAGATGCGCTCTAAAAAGCCTCTAGGGTTGAGGCTGCGCATCAGCGCCTCGCCAATGAGCACCGCATCGAATCCGGCGCGGAAGGCGGCGACAGCGTCCTCCGGAGTGGCGAGGCCGCTCTCTCGGATGAGCACAGCCTCTGGGAAGGCCTGGCGCAGAGGAGCTGCAGTGGGAGCTCCCAGAGTGAAGGTGGCGAGATCGCGCGCGTTGATGC
>JACXTT010004755.1_pt1 | contig 20043 bp, 21 predicted proteins | sample 9270951 | NCBI WGS metagenome assembly JACXTT01 (sample SAMN15532306, study PRJNA645909) | rock metagenome | isolation source: weathered quartz diorite | place: Puerto Rico | collected 2017-06-21 | reverse complement strand
GCGCCCTTGCCGGAGAATTCGCGCCCTTCGCGAGGCCCGCCCGTTCCCCGGTAGCTCAGCGGTAGAGCATCGGACTGTTAATCCGTTGGTCGTTGGTTCGATTCCAACCCGGGGAGCCAACTTATTATTTCTCAACCACTTCCGGCACTTCTCTCACGTGACTTATAGCTTAATACCGCCGAACTCTCCGGATCATCCCGACACGCGACGCCGCAGATGGCACCGCAACTCGGCGAGACATTGATTTCGAGGCCAGACCGCAAGGCCGGTCCCGCGACGCTTGCGGTTATCTACTGGTGTACAGGCTCTGTCGCGGCTATCGCCCCTCATAGCTTGCGACCCCGACAGCGAAATTGCTGTCACTCACCTAATCAGTAGGGTGTTGGCTTTATGGCGCTTGCCAGCCCGTGCAAACTCGCGATCCGCGGTCACCAGCGTGAGCCCCTCCGCTAACGCCACCGCAAGGTGCAATGCGTCCAAGGTGCGCAGCGAACTGTCCATCGAAGCGACCAAAAGGCGCGCCTTGATGAAGTGTTCTGTGTTCAGGGAAATTCGTCGATAGAAGCCTTCAGCAACATGATTCGAGAACAAGTCGAGAATCTCCTTGGCCTGACGTTCCCGTAGCTCATCCAGCTGGTACTTCTTCGCAATCAGGGAACAAAACTCGACTTCGCTCAGAAGGCTGATGACCGGAGTCTTGAATTGTCGCAGCGCCTTTTCCGCGGCTGCGCTGAGCGGCTCGGGACAGTAATAGGCGCCTAAGATGCTGGTATCGACGTAGGCGCTTTCATCGGCCATCTCGCTCCTCACGCAGCAATTGCACGGCGGGTGTTCCGGCGCGGCCTATTCCCTGTCGAAACTCTGCGAGCGACGGCAGCGACTTCACGGGCTTCGGCGCAGGAATGAGCTTCGCCACCGCCTTGCCTTGGCGAGTGATCACAATCTCCTCGCCGGCCTCCGCGCGATCTATTAGATCTGGCAGCTCCTGCCGCGCCTGCTTAATTCCTACGTGCTTCACAATAATCTCCGATAATGTGTACACCACAAGTGTACACACTTATGCTAACCAGTCAAACATTGGTTGATGCAACCGGGGGCGGCTTCACCCGGAGAAGCCAGGCGGTAATCGTTACTGCGACGCGGATCCCAACATTGATTCAGGACGAGCCGCTACGCGTGGGGGCCGTACCCGCGGAGGAAATCGAGGAAAATTTGACCGTTCAACCCGCAACCTCGCCTCGCTTCTCAATGAATTGCCAAGCGGCTGCAAACACCGCCACTCGACCTCCAGCAGGTCGAAGTCATCAAGGGTGAACCCTCGGCCCTCTACGGGAGTTCCGCCCGCGGCGCCGCTGGTGCCGCGCCACGCCGCTGACTTCGGCGCGATCCTCGAAAGCAACACGCACGGACGCATTGGACTCGAGATCGGCTACACGGGTCGGCAGGCCGTTCCATATGATCCCTACCGTACCGCGACGCCCGGTTATTTCGCGCTCAATGCCCTGGGCGAACTGCGCCTTGGGGCCATTGCCATCTTTTTGAACGCGATCAACGTCACCGACGTCAGGCAGACGCACTACGATCCATTGCTGCGGCCAAGGCTGGGACCCGGCGGGAGACTGGGCGCCCGCGCTGGTGCCTGATCCTCCGGAAAGCTTGACCCCAGACAAAGGTCCAAGGTTTAGCCTGTATGGCGCTTCGTTAGGAGGACGGTGCGATGGGCACGCTGACAATTGGCAAGCTCGCCAAGGCCGCCGAAGTCCGCATTGACACTGTGCGATTCTACGAACGCGCGGGTCCGCTGAAGAAGCCGCAGCGCACAGCAGCAGGCTACCGGCTCTATGCTGAATCGGATGCTGCGCGTCTGCGTTTCATTCGGCGGGCCAAGGCGCTGGGCTTTTCTCTGGATGAGATCGGCGAGCTGCTGCGCCTTAACGACGGTGGTGGCGGCCGCGGCGCTGTACGCGCTCTGGCCGAGCGGCGCCTATGGGAGATCGCGCAGAAGCTCACGGAGCTAGGCCGAATGCGCGACACGCTGCGCCACCTGGTTGATCAATGCCACGGGGACGGGCCGCTTGCCGGCTGTCCCATTATCGAGACCGTGCTACCCGCGGAGCGGGGTGTGGCGGTCCGGCGCATCAGGAGAACTGCATGAGCGACCTCAGCCGCTCTCACTCCCCGATCGAGCACAAACACGCAGCGCACCTCGCGCTTGCCCAGCTCCCTGCAGCTACGGTGCACGCCCATCACGGCGCGACCGGCTGGCACCCCGCCGCCATGGTCACGGTGCACTGCCTGACCGGATGCCTGATCGGCGAGTGGATTAGAGGTCCAGGGTTTAGCCTTCAGGCCGGGTCTCCATCGGAGCTACGCATGTCGCACCCCCATCAGACCTATCTCCCCGCCGCAGGTCTGGATCTCTTCCTGCCGTTCCACGATCCGCTGGTGAAGCTGCTCGGCGCGGATCGGGCGCGCAAGAAGCTCTTCGACCAGGCATCAGTGCGGCCGCAGCATCGAGTCCTGGATATCGGCTGTGGCACAGGCACCTTCGCCGTCACGATCAAGGGGTGGCTGCCCACCGTGGAAGTCGTCGGGCTGGATCCGGATCCAAAGGCGCTCGCCCGCGGCCGCCGCAAGGCCGTTCGCGCGGGAGTTTCGATCCGCTTCGATCAGGGTTTTGCGGATGCCCTGCCGTACACTGACGCGTCCTTCGATCGCGTCTTCTCGAGCCTAATGTTTCACCATCTGCCCCACCACGCAAAGCTCGCGACGATGCGCGAGGTGCGCCGCGTTCTCAAGCCCGGCGGATCCGTGCACCTACTGGACTTCGAGCAGGAAGGATCCCACAGCCACAATCCGCTCGCGCGCTGGCTTCATTCGAGCGAGCGCATGCAGGACAATACGCGCGAACAGATCCTGAACTGGATGCGCGAAGCAGATCTTTTCGAACCGCGAGTGGTGGATTCCGATCAGCCGATCTTCGGCAAGGTCGTCTACTTCGCCGCAGGGACCGTCGGTTAGACCATTGAAGGCGAACAGCAGGCGCAATGTTGAGCGGATACCACCAAAGCACACGCGATCTCTGCGAAGAACCTGGCAGGACGCGTTTCGCGGGGGGCGCACGGGGGTAGCGTCCCGGCGATGGCGCATCGAATATTTCGATGGCTCAAGAACTTACACGCGCTCGGCGCTGCAACCCGGCCCCAGCGAGGGAGTGGCAGCAGAGAAGGAGGGCTCGGGATCGAGCTCGACGCGGCCTATTCGCAGGTCACCGCCCAACGGTTGGCGGAACGGGTTATTTATCGCTCCTCGCGCTGATCTCCCGCCCGGCGTGACGAGTCTCGGCTCAGGCGTTCCCGGATAAGGAGGGTCAACCATGACTGTTCGAATGCCGGAGCGACTGCCGCTCGCTCTTCTGACACTTCGCATGAGCGTATTCGTAGTCATGCTCGTATGGACACTCGACAAGATATTCGCACCGGCACACGCTGCCGGAGTGTTCGCACATTTCTACCGGATCGGCGGCTTGGAGCCGGGTGCGATGTATACGATCGCGGCGGTCGAATTGATCATCATCAGTGGATTTGTCCTCGGCGTTTCCCGCCGGTTCACATACGGGGCCGTGCTCGCGTTCCACGCGCTCTCAACGGTCGCGTCGTTTCCGATGTACCTGAATCCGGCGCAGGGTCGGCTCTTCTACGCCGCCTGGCCGATGCTCGCGGCGTGCTTCACACTCTATTTGCTGCGCGACTCGGATACGCTCGGGACGATCGGGAAGATCCCGCGAACCGCTGGCGTTTGAAGGCGGTCCGCGGAAAGCAAAATTCCGCATGCCTGCGAACAACCGTCCTGTGTCTGTTGGTATCAGCCCAGGGAGCCGCGCCCCGCGGGGCGCCCCTCGCGGTGACGGTGGACGGAGTCGCGTATCTCCGGAAAGTCCTCATCGACGTCGAATGCGAACCCGTCCCAGAAGCCGTCGCGCTCCGGCACGAAGTGCCGCGGCTCGGGCAGACGCTCTGAAAGGGCGATGGCCTTCATCCGCCGCTGCAAATTGAGCCTTAGCTCCTCCGTGGCACCTTGACACACTTCAGCGGCGGAAATTGCAGGCAGTACGACCACTGCTGCCCGTTGCCCATATCGAACCACTGAAGAGAACGGATGCTCCCAGATTCGATGTGTGCCTGTGAGCACAACAGGGAGAATCGGCGCGCGTAGCGTTCTAGCAAGACGAAAGGCTCCCATCTGGAACGCCGTTTCGATCCCGAGCACCGCGCCTTGCGGAAAGAGCACCACACTCTCCCCGGCCTGCATCGTCGCCTTCGCCGCTGCAATCAACTTCCGATAGCTCGCGGCGCCCTGCTCCGGCTCGATGCCGATGTGTCGCATCGTGCGAAGCGCAGGGCCGATCCATGGCCACTCAAATATCTCCGCGCGCGCGACATATCGCATCGGCAACAGGAGTTGACTCAAGCACAGAGCATCGGCCAGACCTTCGTGCAGTGACACGATGACGTGCGGGGAGCTCGGCAGTGTTGCCAGGATGTGATATTCCACCCTGACTCGCAGGTGCCGCAGCAGGCGCGCACTGACCTCTCGCTGCAACCTCGCGCGCTCGCGCGCGGCCAGCTCCACCGGAGCCTCGGCGAGGCGGCGCATGCCTGCGACAAAGAGCGGCCAGCCAACGGATTTGAACAACAACCGCTCCCACCAGCTCCCCGGCAAGAACGCGATCGGCGGCCCGCGAGCTTGACACTCGCCAACACGAGCGGCTAGGGGCCGTGACGGTCGCCGGCCGGCTACGCCCAAGCTCGCGGAAGCTCTCACGGGGAGCCCGGGCCCTGGACGGGCAAAGAACAAAATCTCTGCGATGGCACGTCGAGCGCGCTGTTGAACTTGCTGGACATGTTCTGGAACGCAATCACACCGGTCAGTTCGACGATCGCATCCTCATCGAACGACTCCCTCAGGCGCAGCATGAGCTCATCCGTCACCTGGCGGTCGGAATACGTCATCGCCTCCGCATACTCAAGCGCCAGGCTTTCGCGGTCGTCGAAAACGTCGCTCTCGCGCCATCTTGACACCGCTTCGACCGTGGCCAGCGAACCGGCGCGCTGGGCGAGCGTTGCCGAGTTGATGTCCACGCAGAACTGGCACCGGTTGATCTGGGATACTCGAACGATGACCAGCGATCGCAAGACAGGGCTCAAGGGCGAACGTTTTCGCTCCAAAGCGCCATATAGCATCGCAACCCCGAGGAACACCCATGGCGAGCGTCCCCATAGCAGCGTCGGCTTGAGCAGCTGACCGTACCTGCGCAGCTGGCCCCAGTAAAGCGGGCGCAGGTACCAGGGGTATTGCGACACTGGCTTTTCCGGAATTCTCACCGCTGCAATCCGATTCAGCTTACCGCAACTCGATTCTGACTTATCGCCCGTCCGCCCTCATTACATCGGCGCCACCGCCGCGTCTTCGTCCAGGCCTCGGCCGATCGGAGGACCCCCGCGTTCCCATAGTGTAAGAAAGACCGTACCAGGCGGGCGTTTCTTGCACTGAGCAGCGCAAGAATCAGCTGCGCCTCCCGGTCTTCTCCATACACGCCGCCCGCAGCAACGGCATGACCGCTTACGCCGCAATGAACAGCCGATTCGCTCGCAGAGCTCCTTGCATGGTGGTACTGGTGGCGATCATTGCACTCGCCGTGCCCGTAGCGGCCCGGACTGCCTTTGATCGCTCGCACGCGCTCTTCGACGCCCTGCTACGCACGTACGTCAGCGACGGACGCGTTGATTATCGTCGGCTGGTCGACGATCCGCACCAGTTACGGGCCTATTTGGATGAGCTAGACGCCCTAAGCCCGGGCGAGCTCGCTGCCTGGCCGCGCGCAGATCAGCTCGCGTTCTGGATCAACGCGTACAACGCTTTCGTCCTCATGAGCGTCGTCGAACGCTATCCACTTTCGCGGCACACCATCGTTGGCCTTGCGTTTCCGTCCAACAGCATCTGGCAAGTGCCCGATGTGTGGAAGGCGACGCGGTGGCATGCCGCAAAGCGCGCCGTGTCCCTGGATATGATCGAGCACGAGATTATCCGGCCGACCTTCCGGGAGCCGCGAGTCCATTTCGCGCTGGTGTGCGCGGCGAGCTCGTGCCCGAACCTGCGTTCAGAAGCCTATCGCGGCGATCGGCTCAACGAGCAACTCGAGGATCAAGCGCGGCGATTCCTCGCGGCCGCGGGCAAGGGGATACAACTCGACGCGAGGAGCGACAGAGTTCTGCTATCGAAGATCTTCGATTGGTACGGCGCGGACTTCGTCGCCGCGCCGGACTCTTCCGCTCCGCCGGCGGGACGCAGCCGCACCGAGCGGGGCATAATCGAATTCGTGTCGAACCACACTGCAGATCCCGCGGTTCGAGATTTCCTGCACAAGCCGGGGATCCGCTTAGGCTACTTGCCTTACGACTGGGCGCTCAACGATCAGCCCCAACGCGCAGGCGAACGACCGTAGACGATGCGCCACAGAGTGACAGCTGCTGTGATGGGGGCACTTCTGCCGCTGGCGGGGCAGGCTCAAGTCTCATGGCTCGACAATCCTAAAATTGCGCGGCGGCTTTCAGCCGGAGAAGTCGTGGTCCGCAGCACGATTGACACCAACGACCATCGTGGTCGCGTTTCGGCCGCCGTCAGGATCGCGGCAGGACCTGAGGGGATTTGGAACGTCATGACGGACTGTGAGCATGCACCCTCGTTCGTTCCGGGTCTCAAACACTGCCGACGCCTCAAGTCCGCACCCGATGGCGCGTGGGAACTTATCGAGCATGAGGTCAAGTACTCCTGGCTGCTGCCGACGATTCGCTACGTGTTCCGCGCCGACTACCAGCGTCCTTGGCGCATTGACTTCCGCCGCGTGAGCGGAGATCTCAAGGACCAGGAAGGAGCCTGGCTGCTCGAGGCGACGCCCGATGGGTCGGCGACGATTGTCCAGTACGAGGTGTACCTCGACCCGGGCTTCTGGGTGCCTCAAGCCTTGGTACGCCATTCGCTCCGCCAGGACCTGCCGGGCGTGCTTGAGGCGTTGCGGACCCGAGTGGAGGGCCTGGAGGCCGCGCGCCGGTAAGCTACGAGGCGACCGACCGGACCTGCAGCTCTCAGGGGCTGGCCCGCCGGCGATAACATCGGCAGCAGAGACGATATATGCCCGCGCCGAGCGTTCGATCGACCGCTGCCTTCATCCTGCTGGGGCCCATCGTGGCCTTCGCGCAGACGGCACGTTTGGATGTCGCCGTCGAGCGCGCGGACGGGGCGCCGGTGGTCTCGGCCCGGGTTCAGCTCCGGAATTCCGGGTCTGGATTCAAAGCGGACACCCTAACTAACCAGCAAGGCCGAGCTCGCTTCAGCGCGGTGCCTGCCGCGGCGAACTATTCGGTGCTGGTCGAAGGGGTGCAGCTGGCGGACAGCCTGCGTCTGCGGGCCAACGAGTCACAGTCCGTTACGCTCTCGCAACCGGACACGGCCACGGTGACGATCACCGCACACCGTGCAGCGTCGGCGGGCGCTCTGGATGCGGAGGTCAGCGGCACACTGACTGCGGCTGCCCTCGATGTCCTGCCGATCGAAGCCCGCGACCTGAATCGCGCCCTGGTTCGCCTTCCGAACGTGGTGCCCTCGACGGGTTTCTTTCCGGAAGCCCCGCCAGTCTCCATAAACGGCGCCAACGGCTTGTCGGCACAGTATCTGATCGATGGCCTCGATAACAACGAGAATTTCCTCGGAGGACCGAAATTCCCGGTGTCGACGGGTTTCGTGCAGGACGTAACGGTGTTGTCTTCCTCCTACTCGGTGGAGTACGGCCGGACCGGCAATGGGATTGTCAACGTGACCTCGAAGTCCGGCAGCAACGAGTGGACTGGTGAAGCCTTCTATCTGCTGCGACCCGGTCCATCGTTGGACGCCGCGTCAGCCTACCCAAACCGAGATCTCACGGGCAATCCGGTCAAGGCAGGTTTCCGTCGTGAACAGGGCGGATTCGGAATCGGCGGCCCCCTGGCCACGGATCGCACTTTCCTGTACGCGAACCTCGAGTATGCACGCGACCGCAAGGACAACCTCCTGTTGTCGCCCGATCTCGGCATTGCCGCGACCGTCCCTGGAAAGAACACCCAGCTCCTCGCTTCGTTCAAGCTCGACCAACGGCTCGGCGATGTCTGGCGCCTGGCACTGCGGGCTAATCGCGGGGACGTGGCGATCGGGCGCCAGGGCGGTGATCTCAATGGCGGGGTGACCTTTCCATCGGCCGGCTCGCAAGAAGATCGGATCTCGAGCCTCCTCGCCTTGTCGGCGACATACGATGTCAAGGGATTCACTTCTGAAAGCAACGTGGCTTACGGCGGCTTCCACTGGAATTACACTCGCGCTGCGTCGGGGCCGGGTCCGCAGGTCACCCTGCTCGGGAGCAGCGGCCTGCCCGTGGCTGTGCTCGGCAATCCGGGCTCGACGTTTGATGAGAAGGAGAACTCTCTGCAGTTCAAACAGAAGTTCGCCTGGGCGCACGGTATCCATCTGTTCAAAATCGGAGCGGATTTACTACGTTCGAGCTTCTCGCTCATCGGTGGAGGCAACCCGGACGGCAACTTCACGGTGCGGTTGAGCCCCAGCGAGATCGCAACGCTTGCCGCGCTGAGGCGCGGCGCGTCCCTCGGTGTGAGCGATGTCCCCACTGGCGCGCAAGTGAGTGACTACGAGGTGGAGCTGCGGCCGGAAGCGTTTGGCCGAGTCCAGACGCAGGGTGCCCTGTACGCGGAAGATCAGCTCAGCCTGAGCTCTGCGCTCACGCTGACGGGCGGCCTGCGCTGGGATTACGACACCCTCACCAAGGCAGGCTCGAGGCGCGCAGAGCGGGGTGACGTCGCGCCGCGACTCGCTCTCAACTATCGGGTGCGCTCTGACTTGAGCGTAAGGACGGGCGCAGGACTCTACTACGAGAAGCTCCCTTATACGGTGCTGTCGGACGCCCTGCAGCAGAACGCGACGACCCCCGCCTATCGCGCGCAGTTAGCGCAGCTCGCGTCGGACGGGCTCCTGCCGGCGAACACGAATCTCGCCCAGGTTACCTTCGCGGGTAATTCCCTCGTCGCGCCCGCGTGTCCGTTGGGGTACATGCGCTGTCCTGCGCCGACGGCCGCCCTCGCCACTGTGGCGCCCGCGAATGAGCGGCGAATCTTGAGTCCGCAGGGGCTGCGCAGCCCCTACACCTTCCAGTGGTCGGCGGGCATGCAATGGCAGCCTACCGATAGTGCGGTCGCATCGGCTGACCTGATCCTGGCTCTCGGGCGGCACCTGGTGCGACTGCGCGACGTCAATGCGCCGGCGCTGTTCTACCCGAACCTGGCGGCGCTCACCCCGGCGAACGTGTCCTTGCTGCGCAGCGTGTCCGATCCTGTAGCCCGTGCAGCGCTCGCTGAAACACTCGGGCTCGTTCGCTCGCAAGCGGCGGCGGATGCCACACGACCTGCGAGCCCCGTCGCAGGCGGGGCACGCCAGATCGTCCTGACGGAGACCGCAGGCAACTCGCGCTACGCAGCGCTGAACCTCGCGCTGCGCAACGAACGCGCCGGCCGCTGGTACGGGTATCGACTCTCGTATACGCTTTCGAAGCTCGAGAACGATACCGACGACATCAATTTTCGTGCCTCAAATCCCAATGACTTTGCCGCCGAATGGGGACCCTCGATCAATGACCGGCGTCACGTGATTTCCGGGATTCTCTACCTGTATCCCTCGCAGGACCTCGTCGTGACCGCCGCGATGCTCCTGCAATCGGGGCAGCCGATCAACTACATTCCCGACGCCCGCATCTATGGAACCACCGATTTGAATGGTAACGGCGCCTCGTTCTCGGATGCTTATCTCGGCAATGCGACGCGGGCGCCGGGTATCGGCCGCAATACCGGACGTCTGCCTTGGTCGCGAACGGTCGATCTCGGTCTGCGCTATCGTCCGCGGTTTGGGGTCGGACGCATCGAGGTGTCAGCCGACGTCTTCAATGTCCTGAATAGCGTGAATTTGTCGGGGTTTGCGAACGCCGCGACGCAGTCCAATCAGATCCAGGTCTACGGCGAACCCTTCATGGCACGCAACGCCGGGCCAGCCAGGCAGTTTCAGTTCGGAGTGCGGTACGCGTTTTAGGGGCTCGGTTCTGGTGGCGATATGCGCGACCCTGACGCTAGCTGCGCCGGCGGCCGAGCGCTCGATGAGCTGGCAGGCGATCGAACACGGAGCGCGCGGACAGACGGTTTATTTCAATGCCTGGGCCGGGGACACCGCCATCAACAGCTACATCGGCTGGGTCAGTCGGGAAGTGGCGCAACGCCACGGAGTCAGGTTGGTTCACGTGAAGCTCTCGGATACCGCCGTCGCCGTGAATCGGATTCTGGCCGAGCAAGCCGCCGGACGCGACAGCCGCGGTTCGGTCGATCTCGTCTGGATCAACGGCGAGAATTTTGCGAGCCTCATGCAGCGCGGACTCCTCTACGGGCCTTGGACCGATGAGCTACCGAACGCAAGGTGGCTCGACAAGCGCAATCCAACCGTGAGTGTCGACTCTACGGTGCCAACGAACGGGTTCGAGCTCGCCTGGGGAGGTGCGCGGTTCACGCTGTTTTACGAGTGGCACGCCGTGCACAAACCGGAGCCGCGCGATGCCGGAGCGTTGCTGCAGTGGATTCGAGCCCATCCGGGCCGCTTCACATACCCGCAGCCACCGGATTTCCTCGGTACGAGTTTTCTCAAACAGCTGTTGCTGCTGCTGGTCGCCGATCGCGACCGTCTGCAGCATCCGATCGGCACGGACTTCGACGTTGTGACGCAGCCGCTGTGGACTTGGCTCGAGAGCGCGCGACCTTACTTGTGGCGAGCGGGACGCGTCTATCCGCGCAGCGGCCCGGAGCAACTGCGGCTGCTTGGCGACGGCGAGGTGGATTGGGCGATGTCGTTCAACCCTTCGGAAGCAAACCGTGCAATCCGAGCGGGCGAGCTGCCAGATACCATCCGCGCGACCTATCTTCGCCCCGGCATTCTGAGCAACAGCCACTATCTCGCGATCCCGTTCAACGCGCGCTCGCGGGAGGGCGCAATGGTTGTTGCCAATTTTCTGCTGTCTCCGGAAGCCCAGGCGCGCAAGGCTGACGAATCGTTTTGGGGTGACCCCACGGTGCTCGCAGTGGAGGAGCTTGCGCCCGCCGAGCGGCAGCGCTTCGTCGGTTTGAAAGCGGGTCTGGCGACCCCGCATCTGGACGCGCCCCAAATCATGGAACCGCACCCAAGCTGGACGAGTGCACTCAACCGCGCTTGGACGGAGCGGTACGGCGTGCAATGAAGTGGCTGCCGGTCGTGCTCCTGTGCGCGATTGCGGGGATTCCGGTAGCGGCGGGCCTCGCGGGCGCCCTGTCGGTGGGTTTCAGCCCAACGGCCTGGCGGGGACTCCTCAGCACGCCCGGGCTCGCTCGATCCCTCGGTCTATCCGCGTGGACCGGTGCCGTTGCGACGGGCATAGCCCTCGCGTTAGCGCATTTGACTCTCGCGCTCGCCTGGGCCAGGGACTGGAGCAGACGGCTGCGTGCGCTCTCACTGCCGTTACTGGCAAGTCCCCACCTCGCTCTCGCGATCGGCCTAGCCATACTCATCTCACCGTCTGGACTGCTGCTGCGCGTGCTCTCGCCCTGGGCGACGCAGCTGGCTCAGCCTCCGGACTGGACGACCGTGCAAGACCCGCTCGGGATCGCGCTGATCTGCGGTCTGGTGATCAAGGAGACGCCCTTCCTGTTGCTGGTACTGCTTGGCGCATTGGCCCAGGTGGACGCCGGGAGACTCATGCTGCAGGCGACTACGCTTGGATACGGACGGATCAAGGGATGGCTCATCGCCGTAGCACCGCTCTTGCACCGCCAGGGCAGACTCGCGATCGCGGCGGTACTGACCTTCGGTGTGACCAACGTCGAGATGGCCCTGCCGCTTGGACCGACTGCGCCGCCGACCTTCTCGATACTCCTGCTGCGCTGGTTCACCGCCTCCGACCTGGCATGGCGTCCGCAGGCGTTCGCGGGCACCTGGTTGCTGTTCATGACCGCGATCGCGTGCCTCGCCGCCGCGTATGCCGCCGCAGCGGTCGCACGGCGATTCTGGCGACGGTGGGCAACGAGCGGTGAGCGCGCCCTCCGAGATTTGTTCGTGGGGCGGGCGGTCATGGCATCAGCCGCGGCTGCATTCGCCACAGGATTTCTCGCGCTCGTCGGGCTTGTGCTCCGCAGCGTGGGCGGCGCTTGGCGATTCCCACGGCTCCTGCCCCAGCCCGTCTCGCTTGCTGCCTGGCGCACTGTCGCCCCGGATCTCGGCGCAACCCTTGCAGCAACGGTCTCGTTGGGACTGATGGTTGCAGCCTTCACGGTGATCGTTGTCTTGTTGGCCACCGAGCCGCTCGAGGAACATCCCCGGGTACGCCGGCACATCGGATCGGCACTCTTCATCCCCCTGTTATTGCCGCAGATGGCCTACCTCTTTGGATGGCAGGTGTTGCTCGTGCGTCTGCGACTTGACGGTACCCAGTTTGCCGTCGCCTGGAGCCAGGCGGTGCTCGTATTGCCATACGTATGGATGGTGTTGGCAGAGGCTCGAGCGGCACTGAACGGTCGCTACCTGACCACCGCCCAGGTTCTCGGCGCGGGTGCTACGCGTGCCTGGTTTACCGTGACGTTGCCACTACTCCTGCGCTCGATCCTTTTGGCCGTGGCCCTGGCCTTCTCGGTCAGTGTTGCCGTCTACCTGCCGACGTTGTTCGCCGGTGGCGGCCGTGTATCGACGTTGGCGACCGAAGCCGCCGCATCCGTGGCTTCCGGCAACCTGCGGTCGGCAGCTGCTGAGGGGGCAGCTCAGCTTCTCGTCCCGCTCGCGCTGTTCACGCTTGCCGCAGCGGCTGGCCAGGCGCTCTTTGGCAACCGCCGCGGGGTTCCAGGATGAGCGCCCTGGAGTTGCGCAGCGTGGCGCTGACGGTCGCCGGTCACTCTTTGATCGGGCCTATTGATCTCACCATCTCAGCCGGCGAGGTGGTCGCGCTGCTCGGGCCGAGCGGTGTTGGCAAGTCGAGTCTGCTGAAATTCGTGTGCGGGGTGCTGCCACGAGACTTCATTACCCACGGTGAGGTGTGGCTCGACGGTCGGAACATCACGACCTTGCCACCCCAGCAGCGCAACCTCGGGATCCTGTTTCAGGACGATCTCCTTTTCCCCCACTTGAACGTGGCCGGCAACCTGGCCTTCGGGCTCGATGCTTCAGCAGGCTCGCGCTGTGCCCGCCAACGCATCATCGAAGAGGCACTGGTCTCCATGGGCCTTGAAGGATTTGCGCGACGCGATCCCGCCACGCTCTCCGGGGGACAGCGCGCGCGTGTCGGATTGCTGCGAGTCTTGCTCTCGAGCCCCCGGGCGCTTCTGCTCGATGAGCCGTTTTCGCACCTCGACCAGCGCACTCGTGACGACGTTCGGAGAATTGTTTTCGCTGCGGTTAGACGGCTGAAGCTGCCGGCGCTCCTCGTGACGCACGACCCTGCTGACGTCAGTGCCGCAGCGGGTCCCTGTCTGGAACTCAAACCCGAATTCGGGTGAACAATGCTCGATGCTCGCATACAGGGCCTGATCGCCCCACCGCTTGATCGTGCGGGGCGCATTCTGGCGCGGGCAGGCGTCAGCGCGAACGCGGTGACGATGAGCGGCCTGGCCGCCAACGTCGCGACAATTGTTGCGATCGCCGACAGGCACCGCGCAGCCAGCTTGGCGTTGATCGCCCTCAGCCGCATTCTGGACGGTTTGGACGGCGCCGTGGCACGCGCCAGCGTGCGCACCCACCTCGGCGGATATCTCGACATCGTATCGGATTACACCTTTTACGCTGGTGTCCCGTTCGGGTTCGCCATGGCTGCGCCCGCGTCCAACGCATTACCGGCGGCTGCGGTTCTGGGAGGTTTTCTGCTCACCGGCTCAACCTTCCTCGCTTATGCGGTGCTCGCGGCCCAGCACGGGCTCAAGCCGGAGCCCTGGCGCGCGAAGTCGTTTTTCTACTCCGCTGGCCTCATTGAAGGCTCGGAGACAATTGCGTTTTTTCTCGCGATGGCACTGTGGCCCGCGCATTTTCCAGGACTGGCGTGGACCTGCGCAGCCTTATGCGTGATCACTGCTCTGCAACGTAGCGTGGCGGCGTTCCGAAATTTTCGCCGGCGGCAGGCGAATGCTGCGTCGGCCGAGAGGCGCAGCTGAAACCGCACGCCGTTCGCTTATGGAGAAGACGCCGGAGCGGTGAATGGCACGTCCGAGGGCAACAGACACGCGGTTTGGTCACAGGCCTGCACTTTCAGATGACCCGAAATCGATGAGCCTGTCGCGGAGCTCACTGGCAATGTCCCGTGCAATTCGACGGTGCCCTCATAGACACGAATGGAGTCTGCGGTAAAGGTCGGGTGGAAGAGCGTGCCAGTCGGGTATTGGACTTGCGCGCTTTTTTTGCCGTCAATTCGTACGGTCGTCGGGATCAAGCCGTCGAGCGAAGCGGGGTTTGCGTTTACGTGGTAACCGGAAGCGATTTTGAGGTGTACGACGAACTCGGTCCGGTCGGGACTGTCTCGTCGTGTCGCCGACACCGACACGACATCCGACGTGGTCTGTGGCCCAGTTACAAGGGGGCTGATTGTCATGTTACCGGGCTCGTCATCGCGCGAGATGGCTGCGGCGATGAGGGAAGGCCAAGCGGATGGGCGTTGTCCAACATCGGCGGCGACGGCAGCCAGTACGCGTGCCGCCTCGTCGCGGTAAGCGCGCGACTTCGTCGCGGTTGCGATTTCCGCTAGGAAGTCAACGATGGCGCTGGTGGCGGAAGGCTGAACGTCATCGCCGGACTCTGGCGGTGCAACAAGAAGATCCGAGCCCGGCAGCGCGGTTGCGACGCGCCCGTCGAAGCGGAGGAACTGACGCACAACGTCCTCCGCAAGCAGGATCGCCCGATCGAGCCATCGGTGGTCTGAGGTTGCGGTGTGGAGCGCCAAGAACGCGGAACCTAGTAGCGCATAGTCGTCAGCGAACGCCGCGAGCTGTGGATGTCCACGGAATGACTCGTGATGCAGCCGCTGGGCGTTCGTGCTCCACCCGCTGGCCCACACCGCCTCGCCCGCTCGTGCCGCGGCTGCGGTCCAGTCGGGGCGAGAGAGACGCGTTCCCGCCACCGCCAGCGCTTTGATCGCGAGCCCGTTCTGGCCCGTGAGGATCTTCTCGTCCCGGAAGGGCTGATGGCGCAGGGAGCGCGCCGCAAGCAACCGTTGCCGCAGAGGCGCCAAACGCCGCACGGTCTCCTCAACGCCCGATAAATGGGCGGACGAAGCGAGATCCGGTTGGATGCGTAGAACGCCTTGCCGACCGCCCGAATCGGCGCCTTGCGCGTCGCCCGACGCGCCAGTCGGACGGGGAAGGGGCGTGATGGAATACGTGCGCAGAAACTCCGCCGACCCCGTGCCTAGAATGTCTTGGATCTCTCGCTCTGTCCAGATGTAGCTCGCGCCTTCGACCCCGGCCACTTCCGCATCTTGCGCTGTGTAGAACGCTCCGTCGGGCGCTCGCATATCGCGCAGCAGGTAGTCCGCCGTCTCCGTCGCCACCTGTCGGTAGATCTCGCGCTTCGTCAGTCCGTACGCCTCCGCATACAGCTGCAGAAGCTGTGCGTTGTTGTAAAGCATCTTCTCGAAGTGGGGGATCGACCAGGTCGGCTCGGTGCTGTATCGAAAGAAGCCGCCCCCCAGATGATCGTGCACTCCGCCCAGCAGCAGGGCGTCGAGCGTCGAGGTCAAAACTTTGAGTGCCCCAGGATCACCTTGCCGCTCATAGGCACGCTCCATGAGACCGAGCAACGGTTCGCGGGGGAACTTCGGTCCGTCACTCGCCAGCCCGCCGTATCGTGAGTCGAGGTGCGCGGCCATGTCGGTGACGACAAATTTAGCCCACCTGTCCGGCGTGATTGATGCCGCCGCGGCCTGACCTTTTCCGGGCTGCATTCGTTGTAGCGCTGCGTACACTTTGCCCGCCTGGGCCACCACGTCCGCGCGCTGCTTGTCCCACGCGCGGTGAATTGCAGCGATCACCGTTCGAAAGCCGGGGTGTCCCTCGGTGTCTTGCGGCGGGAAATAGCTGCCCGCATAGAACGGCTTCAGATCCGGGGTTAGAAAGACATTGTTCGGCCATCCCCCATGCCCAGTCAGCAACTCCGTCGCCAGCATATACACGCTGTCAAGATCCGGCCGCTCTTCGCGGTCTACCTTGATATTGACGAAAAACTCGTTCATGTCCGCGGCGATTGTCGGGTTCGAGTAGATCAGCCGTTCCGCGACGTGGCACCAAAAGCAGGTGCTATAGCCGATGGATAGGAAGATCACCTTGTTCTCGCGCTTCGCCTTCGCAAGTGCCTCCGGCCCCCAGGGATACCAGTCCACTGGGTTACTTGCGTGCATCAACAAATAAGGGTCCCGCGAACCGACGAGGTGATTGCGGTGCGCAATCGCGTCGGCCGCGTGCCCGGCGGACACCCCCGCAGCGACGATCGCAGCGAGGATTAACGCCCGCAGCTTGTGAACGGCGCCCTTTCCCGCCGCAGCTAATCCCATAGACAGGCGTCCTGCCCGCGTGCATCTCGAGGACATAGGTGAGTCGACCCAGTCTACTCCAGGAAACCAGGGGTTCGTGCCCTGGCCCCTAGCGGCAGCAGGTGAACTGCCGCGCGGGTACGCATCCCGCGGGCATGATTTCTTGCCGAGCGAATCGGCAGTGGGGGAAAGGCGGCCAGGCCGGCGATCTGTAACCGTCCGGTGTTGGCCCCATGGGCCGGCTAAGGGATAGCGGGGATTATAAGTCCAGGGACTAAGCGGACACGTAGCAGGTGTCCGCGTCAGGAGCGACGTGGACACCTCGGTGACGAGCAAGACCGGCCGGCTGGGGCGACGGACGGACGGACGGGACCGCGACGCCAGTACGCCTTGACGGAGAAGCTGCGGATCGTCGAGGAGACCCGTGCGCCGGGGGCAACGTTGCCGATGTGGCTCGTGCGCGCGGCATCAACGCCAATGTGCTCTTCGGGTGGCGACAGCTGGCAAGGCGCGAGAAAGAGCAGGTTGGAGAAGAGTGAACTGCCCAGCGCTCTTCCTCACCCACGCAGAGCTTCCCAAGTGGTGAGTTAAGCGGTCCACGGCGCAGCGTGATCAGCGCCCTGCGCCCTATAGACAGAGTCCACTCCTAGCGCGCGGCTTGAGCCGTGCTCGGCGCCGCTTGGCTCAGCCCCATCAGTGCTACCACAGCCCCTGCAACGTAAACGATCGTCCCGACGTAAATCGCCCCGAGATGGCTCACCCAGTTGTAGTCGAAATGCCCCAGGTAATGCAGTGGCAATGCCACGGCCAACCCCACAACCGGCACGATCACGCCCGTTACCCAGGCCCACCACAAACCGTTGCGAACCCCGTACCACGCCAGGCCGCCGGCGGCGATCGCGGTGGCGGCGATGAATCCCGCCGTGGCCACGTGAAGGTGCGTGATGTAGTACACGATTGCCGGATTTAGTCCGTCGAGTTGCTCCCGCGTCACGCCGTTCAACGTCTCGACGCCGAGCTCGAATCCGCTACTCGCGAACGCGCGAAGGAAGAGCACGAGCGCGTACACTAGGAATATCAAAGCCCCCAACACCATAAGACTTGCGCCGTTGCGCAAGGATTGCTCTCTAGACATTACTTCTCTCCTGGGTCTCGATGAATTTATATGGCCACTAGATTTCAACCTCCACGGCATCGCCAACGATTCGCACCTTGTAGGTCGCGACGTCTTCCGTAGCAGGGTCGCGCGTCACGCGGCCTGTCTTGACGTTGAAGCAGGACCGATGCCATGGACACTCGATATCCTCACCAAGGAGCTGTCCTTCGGACAACGGTCCGGCCTCGTGGGGACAGCTATCCGCGAGCGCGTAGACCGCACCCTGGAGCCTCACGAGCGCGACGGTCGTCCCCTCGACTTCCACGGCAACTGCGCCGCTCTCGGGAATCTTCGACAGTTTTGCCACTTCGACAAATTTGGCCAAGCCCTTCTCCAGGACTGATTCCCATCGGTCATTCCGAGTTTGAAAATTACGGCCATTTACCAGTGGATAACCCGGTCGTAGCTGTTGAAGAGCCTTACGAGGCCGCTGCGCGGGACCGTCTCGATCCCCGGCAGCAGCTCGCTTGCCGGGATACCGCGCTCGGCGACGTCCTCCCCCACGACGAAGGTCGGGATCTTTTTCTCCAGGCAAGCCGAGATGTCCTTGTCGATCTCGGGTGGGACCTTGAGTTCCTTGGTTCCGAAGCGTAAACCGGTTGCGTCCTGGCCCCTGAGCGCGTAATTCACCGCGTTGCCGCGCAGTAGAAGCGCGACGTCCGCGCCACCGTTCTTCAGCGCGTGGGTGAACCACACCGCCGTATCATCCTGCTCCTCGACCGTGGCGCGGTACGCGTTCTCGACGACGCTTAGATAGCGGGTCATGGCAGCCTCCTTTATTTGGTCGCGATGTAGAGGAATCCCTCGGATGCCTCGGCGAGTTTCCAAGCGTCCGTCGGCGAGCCGCGCCGGGCTCCCTCGACTTGTCTCTCGACCCCGCGCTCGTCAACGCACAGGCCGCAATTGACCCAGTCGAGTTTCACCTTCTTCTCCTGCGCCAGCTCGAATAGGCCTCGCACCCAGTCCTTGGGGTTCGGGTGGTCCTGCTGCTCGAGCGTCGTGTTCTTCACTGGGTTGGCGTGCTGCTTTTGGTCGGCGAACCCCAGTGCCACCGCCCCCTCGTAGAGGAATACGTTAACGTTGTGGCCCTTGCGGATTGCAGCGTCGACGATCCGCATGCCCGTCACAATGTTCGAGGACTCATAGGGCGGATCCATCAGTCCGATCGTTATGGTTGCCATGGCCGTCTCCCCTCTTTAGTGCCAGATGGCCTTCGCGCCTGACACAAGGAGGTCCACGACGGCGTAGACGTCTGACACCGTCACTCCCGGAATGAGCGCGTTAGGTCCGATTGCCCGCTCGCGCAGCGAGAACCCGTCGGCGAGTACCGTCAGCTTGCCAGTGAGATCTGCAAGCCCGCTTTCGTTGGCGCCCTTGCGGACCGGCATCACGCCATTCTGCACAAGGAAAAGCGTCACCTCATTGCCGCTTCCGGCAAGGTCACGCGCGAGGCCGTAGAGATAGGCCACATCGCCCGATTCCCAGGGGCTGCGGGACTCGATCAACAGATACTTGGCCATCTTGGCCCTCCTTTCAGTCTGGTTGTCGAGCGCGACGGCTGACTCGCGCAGTGGAATCGGGGTTCATTTCTGCACAGACAACAAGCGCACGGCGGTATAGCCCAGTCGTCACCGCGAGGCTTCCAGATGGACAAGGCAGGCATAACCGTGGCGCCCGGCCGTCTTATCGAACGCGACTCTGATATGGGAATGCGAGGCAGGGCCGAGTGTACACCCACCGATGCGCGCTCGACCGATCGTGCGCACGAGCTAGCCTTGCCGTGAGCGGGACAAATTGCCACGGGATGGACAGGCATGAAGGCTTCCCATCGCGAAGCCTTATCGCATTACAGCGGCCAATCGCATCCGTGCGCCTACGCTTCACCTGAATCCACGCGCGAATACTGAGTGCCCGTACTCGGCAAGCCACGGGCGCCCCCCGCTAGCACGACCAGACCCGACCGTCCGCTGTGTCATGTGGCCTCGGCCCACTCATGGAGCGTCTTTGACCAGGTGCTGTTCGCGCCACCGCGCGCGAAGGTGGGCCAATTTCTCGCCGATGTCGGCGACGGGCAGACCCTCGACCACCAGCGGGAGGGCGCGCGGGGACAGGATATTCTGTCCGCCGTAATCAACCTCGAGCATGTCGCCGACATCGTCGCCAACAGCCTAGTCGAGTTTGCAGTGCGGAGTGGCAAGCGCGGCAGAGCGCTCACGGTCGA
>JACXTT010004754.1_pt1 | contig 20044 bp, 15 predicted proteins | sample 9270951 | NCBI WGS metagenome assembly JACXTT01 (sample SAMN15532306, study PRJNA645909) | rock metagenome | isolation source: weathered quartz diorite | place: Puerto Rico | collected 2017-06-21 | reverse complement strand
CAAGGGCGTCCGCTACGGCCAGCTCGTCCCGGCCACTGGGAAACGGTTGCAGTGAGCGTTGATCCTCGGATGGCCCCGTGCGGGCGAGAGTGTCGGCCGTCAAGCCTGGGGAGTTGGTCAGTCCGGGGCCTGAGTCACCACCTGCTGTTCTGCCTCCGCCCGTGACGCGGGCTGCGTGAGCCATCGTTCCACCTCGGCCTGACCCGAGACCCCTCCACGAAGTGCCAGTGGTACCGACCAGAGCCCCGATGGACCAGCCATCGGGAGAATTCTCGGCTGCGACCCCCGCTCCGGCGTCCCCTCGAGCCCCAGATGGCCGGTCCCCGTTCAGTTCGGCTACCAGCGAGGGCCGACCACGACCGCCGAGCGTGGGACCGCGACCGCGCCCGCTCGTGGTGTTAAGGATCGGACCGGGTCCGCACTCGCCGGCTCGGATCACGTGTTCCCGGGAACCTTGTTTTGCTCTCATCAGTAGCCAGGAATAGTTTGTCTTTCGCTGGAGGAGACGTTGGAGTGAAGGCCGGAAGCGCCTACCGACCCCTCGTGGGTTCCTAGGGGATGCGCCGCGTCGAGTGTGGCCTCCGCCGGCGCCCCGCGCGGAGTGGGCGCCTCGGCACGCACCGGTAGGATGCCGCGCGCGTATGATGTGATCCCGATGGCGTGCAGGAGACGTCGCACTCAGCTTGGCCGGAACCGCTTCGTTTCACCGGAGGCATGACATGCGAGTCTTGCTCTTGTCCATGCCGGATTCCTTCGAGCACATGCCCGCCCTGGCCATTCGAATGCCGAATGGCGCCCTCACCTCGCTGGCCGGCAACGTCGATGCCCACCATCGCGTGGCGGTCGCGGACCTCATCCTTGTGCAGTCTCGCGTACGGGACACGATGGAGCGCCTGATCCGAGAATTCAGCCCGGACCTCGTGGGACTGTCCGTGATGACATTCCAGCGACGAACCGCGTTGAAGCTCGTGGCCGTGATCCGGCACCTGAACCCGGGCGTGCGGATCGTCGTGGGGGGCTACGATCCCAGTCTGGAGCCTGATGCCTATACGAACGCTCCCGACGAGGCACCCGATTTCCTCGTGCGTGGCGAGGGAGAGATCACCTTCCGAGAACTCCTGCGGGCGGTGGAGGGCGATCAGAGTTACGAGCACATCCCAGGGCTCTCCTATCGGAGCGGCCACGGCTTCCGGCACAACGTCGATCGCCCGGTCACCGGACTTGGCGGCCACGAGATCAGGCCGCCCAACCGCGACGCGCGCATCCTGACGGGCTATACCCTGGTCGGCCGACAAGTCGACGTCGTCGAGACCTCGCGGGGCTGCACGTTTGATTGCAGCTTCTGCTCGATTATCGAGATGCGCGGGCGCAACTTCCATACGTATGCCTTCGATCGGGTGCTGGCGGACATTCGCGACGCGCGGGCCCATGGGGCCGAGGCGATCTTTCTCGTCGACGACAACATCACGCTCGACGTCCGTCGCTTTGAAGCGCTCTGCCGGGCGATCATCGAGGCCGGCCTCAATGATCTGGACTACACGGTCCAGGCGATGACGTCGTCCATTGCCAACCACGGCACGACGCTCGCCCCCCTGATGCGCCGGGCTGGCGTTCGGTACGTCTTTCTCGGGATCGAGAATGTTCTCGACGCCGATCTCACGTTCTTGCGAGCGAAGGCCAAGAACACGCAGCGCGATGACGAGCGCCAACCGAGAAATGCCACGATCCGGGCGATCGACCACCTCCATCGGCACAAGATGTATGTGATCGGGGGACTGATCGTCGGGAACCCGGAGGACACCCGGGAATCGATCGAGACCAATCTCGCGTTCGCCCGACGCTACGTCGACTATCCCTATATCCAGCATCCAACCCCCTACCCGAGGACCCCGATGACCAAGGAGTTCCGGGACCGCGGGCTGATCGTCAGCGACGACGTCGCAGAATACGACGGCACCACTGCGGTCGTGCGCAGCGAACACCTCAGCGCGGATGAGATCGAGTTCCTCCGCTGGCGGGCGGAGCGCTGGATGAAGCTCCGCCACTTGCCGACCGCCTTGTTCTACAGCCCGGGCTTTGCGGTGCGCCACGGCCTACGCATGCTGGCGCATACCTTTCGAGGAAGCTCCCTCCGGTCATTGGTGGGGCTCGAAGACGAGCGGAAGGCCTTTGCGCGGTACCGGGCTATCCGGAGGGCGGAACGCGCGTATGTGTGAGGGCCGACGTCCACATCCCGCATGATTGCGTTTCTCCTGCGGCGGCGCAGGCTGGCCCTCCTGGTTGTCGGCGTGGTGACGGTCCTGCTCGGGTGGTCGGCGCTCACGCTCCGCATCGACCCCGGGGTCGAATCGATGATCCCGTCAGGTCCCGGCGATCTGGATCGGCTCCACGCGTTCCAGGCCCTGTTTGGCTCGGACGAGATCGTCGTCCTGGCCTTCTCCTCCGACCGGCTGTTCTCGAGGGAGTCCCTCGATCGGCTCGATCAGCTGACCCGCCGCGTCGCGGCGCTGCCCCACGTCGCCCGCGTCCTGTCCCCGACCACGGTGCGGGACCTGGAAGGGGACGAGCTCGGTCCGGTGCGTGTCGTCCCATACGCGGAGGTGGTGGCCGGGAAGCTGCGGCCGGAGGCACTGGGCGAGCGGCTCGGCTCGCACCCGATCTTCGGCGGTCTCCTCGTCGCGAGGGACGCCCGCACGGCAGCGGTCCTGGTCGAGCTCGAGGAGGCGCGGGGAGCCACCGATTGGCGGAACCAGCTCGTGGCCGACCTCCGGCGCCTAGCGGGCCAGGCCGGCCTCGGGCCTGCTTCGTTCGTCGCCGGGATTCCGGTCGAGAAGGTCGACGTGGCGAGGTATGTCGCGCGTGATCAGCAGATCTTCATCCCTCTCGTGTTCCTGATCCTGGCCGTGATGACGGCGACGCTGTATCGTCATCCGGTCGGGATGCTGGTGCCCCTGGCGACCGTCACCCTCGCCTTGGTCTGGACGCTGGGCCTCTTCGGGCTCGCAGGGCGGGCCGTGAACCCGGTCACCTCGCTCATGGCGCCCGTGATCCTTGTGATGTCGCTCGAGGGGACCATCCAGCTCGTCAACCAGTACCTCATCGCTCGAGCGCACGGGCTGTCCCTGCCGTCTGCGCTGGCCCAGGCCCATCGTGGGATGCGCACCCCCTGCTTCAATGCCGCCCTGACGGCCGCCATCGGCTTCGCCTCCCTCCTCACGCTCCCGGTCCCGGCCATTCGCGACTTCGGCCTGTTCACGGCCATCGGCATCATGATCGGCTACGGCCTCACCATCGTGCTGACGCCGCTCCTCCTGGCCTCGCTGCCTGATCTTCCCCCACGGGTCATCCGCGCGTTCGAGGCCGGCCCGGTCGAGCGCTGGCTCTGCGGGGTGGTGCGATGGGTCTCTCACCACCGCGCGACGACGGCACTCGCGGTGGGGGCCCTCCTGACGGTCTCAGCCATTGGGATCACCAGGATCCAGGTCGAGACAGATCTCGTCCGTTCCCTCCGCCACGCCAGCCCCCTGGCGGCGGCGACGCGGTTCATCGATGCGCGGCTGACCGGGGTGAACTCGGTTGAGATCATCGTCCCGGCGGTGGCGGGGCCCGATCCCGAGATCCTGGACAAGATGGCGCGACTCGAGAATGCGGTCCGCGAACTCCCCGAGGTTCGCAAGGTGACCGGCCTTCCCGATCTGCTCGCGCGGGTCAACCGCGCCGTGCACCGGGGCAACGATGCCTACGCGCGTCTCCCCGACGGACCGGACGCGGCGGCCGATGTCGCGGACTTCATCGAGGCCCTCGGCAAGGAAGCGCCGGCCGACCTCCATCGATTCCTGGCGAACGGCTCGGAGGGCCGCGCGACCTTCCGGATCAACGCCCGAGTGCTAGCGCTGGATACCGCGAGATCCCAGACGCTCTTCGCCCGGATCCGCGAAGCGGCGGAGCGCGTCGGCCTTCCCAACGTGAGCCTGACGGGCAACTTCGTCGTCTTCTCCAACATGTCCACGACGCTCGTCCGACACCAGGTCCAGGGGCTCGCCGTCGCTCTCATCCTGATCCTCGGGGTGATGGCCATCCAGTTCCGCTCCGTCCGGCTCGGGGCCCTGTGTGCCATCCCCAACGGAGCGCCGGTCCTGATGGTCTACGGCCTGATGGGCTGGAGCGGCATCGCCCTCTCGGTGCCGACCGCAATGATCGCGAGCGTGGTGATCGGCACGATCGTGGATAACTCGATCTACCTGCTGGCCAGGTTCCGGGAAGCGTTCCGACGGGAGGCCGACTACGCGACTGCGCTCATGGAGATGGTGCGCGCGTCAGGGCGGGCAGTGGTCTTCTCGACCGTCACCCTCGCGGTGGGGTTCTGGGTCGGGGTCTTCAGTTCGTTCGTGCCAACCGTGCACTTCGCCGTCCTGGCCGGTGCCGCGTTCCTGCTTGGCCTGATCAGTCAGTTCGTGCTCTTACCGCTCTTGCTGGTGCTCTTCCACCCGCTGGGCCGACCGCGCGGTCCACTCCTGACCGTGATCGGTCTCGCAACGGTGCTCGTCGTGACGGCCGGCGCCCAGGCGCAGGAGACCGGGCGCGAGGTTCTGCTCAAGGACCAGTTCGGCAAGATCGACGGGCCCGGACGTCACCACGGCCAGGCGGTGTTGCTGATCTACGGCAAGGTCGACGGCATGCGGCGGATGAAAGCCTGGGAGGAGCGGCTCCGGAAACAGGTACCCGGCGCGCTCGTCGTGCTACGCGGCCTCGACGGCCGCAGTGCCCGCGGCCAGAAGACGGAAGGTGAGGTCAACGAGCGGCTCCAGCAGACCGTGCCGTCGAACATTGCCCTCCTGGTCGACTGGAACGGCGATCTCGTCCACGCCTACGGCCTGCCCGACGCCGATGTCTCGGTCACCATCCTCGATGCGAAGGGGAAGGGGTGCCACACCGTCGCAGGCCCGGTGACCCCGGAGACATTGGATCAGGTGGGGCAACGACTCGTGCAGGTCCGCACGACGGGAGCGTGCCCTTGAGTGGCGGCCCGCGCTCGAGCCGGCGTCGTCCGTGAGGCAGGGTCCGGGGATGCCGAGATCGCGGATCGCGCGCGCGTCCGGCGCCTGCATCTCGGCGACAGTGAAGATGGACCGCACGGCGTCAGGGCACCAGGGCCGCCGACCGGCCGAGCCGCGTGACGGTCAGATGCCCGCGTACCACTCGTAGCCACGATCCTCCCAGTACCCGCCCTTGCCTTGCCCGATAGCGTCGAACCGCTCGACGAGCTCGAGGCGGCGCAAGTACTTGGCGGCCTTGTAGCCGAGCTGGCGCTCGACGCGGAGGCGGAGCGGCGCGCCGTACATCACGGGCAGCGCCTGGTCGTTCATGTCGTACGCGAGGATGGTCTGCTCGTGGAGTGCGTCCTCCAGATCGATGCTCTCGTAGTACTTGTCTCCGCCTTCCCGGAGCGCGTCGAAGCAATGGAAGACGACGTAGCGCACGCTGGGCCTGACGCCGACCCGATCCAGCAAGGCCGACAGGCGGGTGCCCTTCCACTTCGCGATGGCACTCCACCCCTCGACGCAGTCGTGGCGCGTGATCTGGGTCCGGGAGGGCAGCCCGCGCAGCTCGTCCAGCGCGAAGCTCCCCGGCCGCTCGACGAGCCCGCCGACGTCGAGCCGATAGGCGGCGAATCCGGTCTGGGCCAGGGCCTGGTACTCGGGCTCCGACGGATTGACCGTGCCGTTGCCCGGGAAGACCGGTGAGCGCTCGGCTTCCGTGAACTCGCGCGCCAGCGCGCGGCGCGGCGTGATCGCCCGCTGCACCGCGCGAGTCAGCCCCTCGCTCCGCTCCAGCAGCCCGCCGAACCAGTCACTCTGGCTCAAGGCATCACAGCCGGCCAGCAGCGTCGTCCCGAACAGCTGAAGCCCGCGGATCCCGAACTGCCGTCGGCTCATGCCGCTACGCGGTGCCATCGTGACCTCCCCCGGCGTCGATCCGGTACCAGCCCGTGACCATCGAGCGCATATTGTTCCAGAGCCCGGTCACCGCGACCATGAAGAGGTGCCCGGCCACGAAGCCCACGAAGGCGAAGCAGGCCACGAAATGAACGGTGCGCGCGGACTGTCGCCCGCCGAAGAGCCCGGGCAGCCATGGGATCAGCGCGTCCATGCTCGGCGACATGGCCAGGCCGGTGGCCACGATGAGCGGGGCCAGGCCGAAGATGACCGACAGATACGAGACCTTCTGCAGCACGTTGTAGCGGCTGGCCACGGTCCCGGTCGGATGCCGGAAGCGCAGGTGGTCGAGCACGGATCGCCCGATGCCGCGCCAGTCGGCCGGGGTGGGCCAGAGGTCGCGGGACAGATGCCGCCGCACGAGGGCCCAGAGGCCAAAGGCCAGGCCGTTCAGGACGAAGACCCACGCGAAGAAGAAATGCCACCGGCGGCCCATGGCCAACCACTGCTGGCCCGGCAGCGTCGCCCATGATGGAAAGCCGCGCTCTTCCAGATCGGGCCCGCTCCGGCGCGAGGCGCCCAGGATACCGGTCGTGTCGAACTCGCGTCCGAGGATCGCGGTGATCCCGCGCGTCTCTCCGTCCGGTGCCTCGATGGCCTTCAGCTGGAGCAGCGCCGAATCCGGGTCGGATCGGCTTCCCCAGTAGAGTGAAGGATGGGCGTTGAAGATCTGGAGCCCGCTCATGATCAGCACGAGCAGGCAGAGCGCGGTGAGCCAGTGGCTCAGGCGGGTGGGCAGCGCGTGACGGTAGATGCGACCCGGGGGGATGGTCATCGAGACCGGCGGAAATGTCTCTTGAATCGGGACGTCGGCCAAGACGGCGCTCACGGCCGGGTCCGAATACACGCCGTAGGCATCGGTGACGGTGCCTCGGACGCCCCCCTTGCTTTCGAGGGCGTACACGATCGCCATGTCATCCGGATCCGAGATGCCCTCGAAGCGATAGTATTCCCGGATCAGGAGATCCTCCGACCTGAGCACCTCCCCTGTTCCGATCGCCTGAAGCCGACCGTCCACAACGCGGAAGCCCTCACGAAAGCCCCGGCGAGCGAGCTCCTCGACGGTGCCGGCCAGGGTCGTGTAAGGGGCCGCGTGCTGGGACTCCGTCCTGCTCATGCCCGTCTCTCACTCGACCCGAAGTGTACTCCCGTGACGGCGTCGCCGGGGCGTGAAGCTCACCCAGTCGACCTGCGTGGGCTGCCCACGATAACCGGATCTCAGCCGGCCACATCGGCCCGGATCTCACCCCTTCGCCAGCCGCAACCGATCCGCGGGGTCATTGATGTGGTGATGGCGTTGGCACAGCGCGCCAACAGGGTCGACCTCTAGTCAACTCCCTCTGCAGCTCCTCCCGAATCCCTTCGCGCGTCCGAGCGCCCACCGTGTAAGCACAGGACGATGCGGCCTATCGGGCACTTCGCCTGGGCGCGTGTCAAAGTGCCCGCGCGACTCGCCGGTCGGAGCGCAGGAAGCATCGACGATACGGGGAGGTTTCCGGTTGGCATCCGCCATGCGTGAGAGCTGGGACGAGGCGGACCAAGACCACCGCGTGGCTTCGAGACCCTGGAAGGAGAAGACCATGGCTCGGAACACCGAGTTGAGCCACGAGTTCGGACCGTGTTCGGTTTGCCACATGACTCCCGTTGGACAGTGGTGCCCTCCGGCTCGGATCTTCGATCGTGGCGTAGGTGGACTGCGGGTTGGAGTAAAGGTCATCTGTCCCCGATGCCACGCCCAGAATCCAGCTGAGCAGCGGTTCTGCGGACAGTGTGGCGAACGCCTAACGCCCGTCTGCGCGTCCTGCAGCGGCCCCAATCCGTCCGGGCAGAAATTCTGCGGGCACTGCGGGACCCTACTCCCCCAAGACGGGGAACCCTCGAAGTTCGCCTCGCCAGAAAGCTACACGCCCAAGCATCTCGCCGAGAAGATTCTGACGACGCGCAGTGCGATCGAGGGGGAGAACAAGCAGGTCACGGTTCTCTTCTGCGATCTCGCGAACTCGACGACCATTGCGGAACAGGTAGGCCCTGAGGGCATGCACGATCTGCTGAACAGATTCTTCGACGTCGCCCTCGGTCAGGTGCACACGTACGAAGGGACGATCAACCAGTTCCTCGGCGACGGCTTCATGGCTCTCTTCGGTGCGCCACTGGCTCACGAGGATCACGCCCGCCGAGCGGTCCTGGCCGCGGTGGGCCTCCAGCGCGCCCTTGGGGAGCTGCGGGCGATCGGTGGCAGTGGGCTTCCGGAACTTAGTGCCCGGATGGGCATCAACACGGGCCTCGTGACGGTCGGCAAGATCGGCGACAACCTCCGCATGGACTACACGGCGGTTGGCGACACCACCAACACCGCATTCCGTCTGCAGCAGCTCGCCGAGCCCGGATCGATTCTCATCGGTGAGAATACACGCCAGCGGGTTGCGGAATACGTCCGGACGGAACCGCTGGGCTCGCTCCAGGTCAAGGGGAAATCCAATCTCATCGAGGCGCATCGGCTCCTCGGGCTTGGGCCTCGCCGGTCCGCGTCCGAGGGTCTTTCCAGGCGCCGACTCAGCCCGTTCGTGGGTCGTGAGCGCGAGCTCGCCACGTTCGACGAATTGCTGGGACGGGTCGAGCGGGGACACGGGGCCGCGGTGGGCATCCTGGGCGAGCCAGGAATGGGCAAGTCGCGACTTCTCCTGGAGCTGCGCCGCGCCATCCAAGGGAGGCGATTCACCTTTCTCGAGGCGCGGTGCCCATCGTACGGCGGAGCGGTGCCCTACGCGATCCTGCTCGATATCCTTCGCAGTAACTGCGGGATCCTCGAGGCGGACACGGCGGAAGCTGTCGTCCAGAAGGTGCGCTTCGGTCTGGCGGAAGCAGGCATGGATGCCGACGCGAACGGTCCGTGCCTTCTTCATATGCTCGGAATCAAGGATGAGAGTGCATCGCACCGTTGGGTGAGTGCCGACGCCTTCAAGGCGCACACGTTCGAGGTCTTGCGCGAGCTCAGCCTCCGGGGTAGTCAGCGCCGGCCGCTCATCTTCGCGCTGGAGGATCTCCACTGGAGTGACAAGGCCTCGGAGGAGTTTTTTACGCTCCTGGGAGAGAGTATTCCCGGGGCGCCCATCCTCATGGTATCGACGTATCGTCCGGGCTATTCGCCGCCGTGGATCGGTCGATCGTACGCCAGCCAGCTGGCTCTGCAACCCCTGGCGCCCGAAGACGCTCTTTCGATTGTCGGGTCGATCGAGCGGCCCGTCGCGCCATCGGTCGCTCAGATCATCGTCGAAAAGGCGGAAGGTAACCCATTCTTCCTCGAAGAGCTTACCCGGGCCGTGGCTGAACTCGAAACCGGATGTGCCACCTCGGCGGTGCCCGATACTATTCATGCGGTGGTCTCGGCACGCATCGACCGGCTGCCCGATCAATCCAAACGCCTGCTGCAAGCGGCCTCGGTTATTGGCCGCGAGGTACCGCTGAACCTGCTCAAGGCGATCTGGGAGGGGTCCGGGGAGGCCGAGGGGTATTTGCGCGAGCTGACCCGCTCGGAGTTCCTGTACGAGCGAGCGAGTGGTGAGGGGCCCGTTTACGTCTTCAAGCATGCGCTGACGCAGGAGGTTGTCTACGCGTCGCTCCTCGAGGCACGCCGCCGGGCCTATCACGGGGCGATCGGTGCCAGTCTCGAGCGGCGGCATGACGGACAGTCGGGAAAGGCGTCGGAGCTGCTGGCCCACCACTTCGGCCTGAGCAGTGAGAAGGAAAAGGCCGTCGACTATTGCCTGCTCGCCGCCCAGAAGGCTCAGCAGCGGTGGGCTCATAAAGAAGCCCTCGCTTACTTCGAGTCGGCGTTGCGTCGGCTCGATGGGATGCCGCGGACCGAAGGCAATACGAGGCGTCGGATCGACGCGGTCGTCAAGCAGGCGGAGGTGAAGTTCGCTCTCGGCCGGCACGCGGAGCACATCGTGGCGCTGGAGGGGATTCGAGAGCTTATCGCCACGACCGACAGCCTCCGCCGAGCATCGTGGCACTTCTGGCTCGGCTTCCTGCGCAGCCTGACTGGTACGCACCCGACGGCCGCCATCGTCGAGTGCCGTGTCGCGGTCCAGATCGCTACCGCGGAAGGCTTCGACGAGATCCTGGCATGTGCGGAGTCCTGCCTCGCGCAAGCCCACACGGTTGCGGGTGATGTGCAGGCCGCACTGGATCTCGGTGAGCACGCCCTCGGCCTCTTCGAAGCCCAGCGGAATGCGTGGTGGATGTGCCGAACGTTGTGGATCCTGATCTCCGCGGCCAATGCCCGCGGGGAGTGGCTTCGGAGCCTAGCCTACTGTCGCCGGGCACTCGAGGCTGGCCAGAACGCCCGCGACGTCAGGTTGACCGTGAACGGCTGGTGGCGCACCGGGAGTGCTCACATTGCGCGAGGGGATGTCACCGCCGGTCTGCAGTGTTGTGGTGCCGCGCTGGCGCTCTCTCCGGGTCCGTTTGACCTCGCCTCGGTCAGGGCCGTGCAAGGCTACGGACGAGTCAAGGCGGGGGAGTTGGCCGCCGGAGTGTCAGACCTCGAGCACGCGGTCGCGTGGTTCGAAGATTCCGGAGTGCGCTACAACTGGTCGCTCTACGGCCTGCGTTTGGCTGAGGGATACCTCCGGCTGGGCGAGCGCCCACGGGCACGGGCGCTTCTCGAGCGGATCCTGGCCAGCAGTCAAGAGATCGGCTATCGCTACCACGAGGGCATCGCCTTCCGTCTCTTCGGAGAGCTGCTCGGGTCGACCGAGGCCGTAGCCGCCGCCGAGTACCTCGACCGCGCCCTGGCGGTCTTCGAGCAAGTCGGCGCGCGCAACGATTTCGCGACCACCCTAGCGGCGAAGGCCGAACTCCGACGGAGTACGGGGGATAGTATCGAAGCGCGAAGCCTCTTCGAAAGAAGTATGGCGCTCTTCGATGAGCTTGGAACGCTCGACGGCCCCGTGGCAGTTAGCGCGGCTCTCTCCTCTCTGCCGACCCCTTGAAGGGAGGTGATTCGGGCCTTCTCTCAATCCCCATGGACCAAGACACGCCGTGAACCAGAAAGGACACTCCAATGGCCACGATCCAGGACCTCATCGTTCAGTACGCGCCTTCCGAATACCACACCGTCGATATACAACCCGACGCCACCAAGCAGCCCGACGCGACTCCAGAGTGGGCGGAACCCTTCGACTGGAACGTCGGGGGCACGACGGTGTCCGTCCACAAAGCCGTTGTCATACCCGTTACGTTGACGGACGGCGACAACCAGACAACGAGTAACTACATCGTTGTAGGGTACGTGGGAGCGGGAGGAAGTTGAGTCGTCGGTCCGACGGAAGACAGAGCGACAACTCCAGCGACGTGGGGCGCGACGGCCGAACTCGGCCGTCGCGTCTTGTCGCCTCGGCAACAAGCGCAAATCGCGTGCGCTGTCACGAGCAACTGGATGGGGCTGCTTCCAGCCGGTCTCGTCCTACGGGATTCCGAGGCTTACCGCACACGGCGCCGCACACGGCGGCTGGGGATTCTCGATCCGGCGAGATTCGCCCTTCTTGGTGATGTAGAAAATCAGGTTCGCAACCGTCTCGGCCTCACCCGCACCGTGCCTCGGCCTGCTGATGTTGACTGAAATGGCCGCAGGTCAGTGTTCGGCCCGTCGGAAGGTGGCTCAGGCTGCCTTCACGATTCAGCCCCGTGGCCCCCGCTCTTGGCGCGGGCGCCCAGGAGGAGCGCGGCCACGCGGCCTGCCTCGCCGGGTCTATTTCTTGGCGGCGGCCTTCTTCTCGGCCGGCGCCTTGGACGCCGATTTTGCCATCGACGTCGTCGGGACCATGATGTGGGCGTACGGCGTGCCCTTCCACATCACCCACGGACCACCCTTGGTCCAGTCCGTCGGATACGCGTCGAGCTGGCCGGGGTCCGTCGGAAGGAGCATGATGTGTGGTCCGCTCACGACCCACTGGTTGTCCGCCGTCGGCTTCGTCGCGTACGGATCGGTGTTACTGGCGCCCCTGTCCCCCTTCAGCATGTAGGCCACGCCGACCGTCTGCGGCTTCGGTGGGTCCTTTTTATTCATCCAGGCGTCGCCCCAGGCCTGCCACTCCTTGTCGAGGCACATCGAGTCGCCGACGAGATCGAGCATGCACATCCACCCATTGGTGCCGGCGCGTAGCTCCTTCATCTTGCCATCGGCGCCCATGCCCATGACCGCCGCGTGGCGGCCGATGTCCGGCGGTGCGGCACTCGTCGCCTTCGCGATGACGGCGGCGTCGGATGTGGCCCCGCCGGCCGCGGACTTGGGTGAATCCTTCATCTTGTCCTGCGCCACCGCGGTGACCGCGGCGAGCATGAGCACTGCGCTGAGCGACGCGACGATCCTGCGCATGACGACCTCCTGATGCAAGGGGTGATTCGCGACCTCCGGCGGTGTCGAGCACCGGTCCCGGGTCATGCGGCGACCGGCGTGTGCTGGCTGAGCACCACCGCGATCTTCCGCCAGCGGGCGATCCTGCGCAACCGTATCTGCCCGTTCCCTACGAGGCTGAACGAAGAGGACGACCACGACGTCTGCGCTCGGCGGTAGCCTGGCGAATGTGCGTGGGGTGCTGAGCACTTCGAACCCGCGCGCGCTCCGGGGGGAGCGGGCGTCAGCTCCGGCGAAGCAAGAGGTGAGGGCCGGCCTCGGCCACGACCGTCAAGCGGAGCTCCCGATTCCCTGCGCCCGTGATCGTGACGCGATCTCCGTCGCGCTCGAGCGTGACGTCGGGTAGATCGTGCCACGGGTACGTATCCAGGTTCACGAGCACGTAGTCCACCCGGTCGAGCTCGACCGGGAACACGGTAACGAGCTTCCGCAGGCTCAAGTGGGCGACGTAGCGATCCTGAGCGGATACGGAGATCGTGGCGGGCACCTGGGCGAGCACCTGGTAGGCGGTGTACTGATCGGAGCGGGGCCACCAGCGCGCGACCGCCAAATCGTTGACCAGGGAAGACGAGAGCACCAGGCTGAACGCGAACGCCACGCGCAGGATGGCGCCGGGTCGCTGTCCGGGCTCTCGCGCGGCCAATCGCGCGTATCCGGCGATGGCGGCCAGGATCAAGAAGGGCAGCACGAAGGCCTGGTACTGGGTGCGATGGTTGAACAGGACGGCATCGCTGCTGAGCAGGTTCTCGACGCTCGCGGGCAATGCGCCTACCAGATCCCACCCGCCGAGCAGCGGCAGGAAGCCGAGGGGTGCCAGCATCGCGAGAACGTACACGAGGCGACCGCCGGTGAACAGGTCGCCAAGCGTGCGAACCGGGCGCGTGACGATGGTGAGGACGATCTCGGCGAGGGAGTGGCCGAAGCGCGCGTAGCGCCACAGGTGCACGTAGGGCTCGTGACGGAAGTGGGGGATGACCCAGCGGATGTCGACGGTCAGCAGCGCGAGGGCGCCCAGGCTCGTGGCGGCCCCGGCGAGCCAACGGCGCCGGCCCAGGGCCAGCCACGCGCCCAGGCCGATGACCGGCAGCGCCGCGTCCTCGCGGCACATGAGGGTGAGCACGATGGCGCCCACGAACAGCCACGACCGCCCGACCTCCGCGAAGTGGATGGCCGCCAGCAGCAGGGGGATGGCGAGCGCCGCGGCGTGGAAGTCGCGCACGTTGATGCCGTGGAGCGACGGATTGAGCAGGTAGAGGATGGCGAAGGCGGCCGCCGGTCGATCGTCCCCGAGCCGATGCCGCGCGATGCCGAACACCGGCAGGGCCCCCAAGGCCAAAATCACGGATTGGCCGACGAGAAGCACGGTGGCGCCGGGGAGCAGCCAGAATGCGGGGACGAAGAGATACATGATCGGCGAGAGGTGGTCACCCCACGCGTGCATCTCGGGTAGGCTCACGTGCGGACCATGGCCCTGGGCCAGGCTCCAGGTGAGCTGCACGTAGTAGCCGAGATCGAGCGCGTGTGTCCGGAACATGAAGTGGCGGGTCACGGTGACGAACGAGAAGACCAGCGCATAGACCGCGACGCCGACCGCCACCACCCGCCGCGGCGCAAGCGCGGGCATGGGGACCGGGGCGATGAGAAGCCGGAGCGCCACGATGCCGAGCAGGAACAGGAAGACGTGTTCGGGACGGCCCCAAAACGATGCAGACCGCCCGGACCACAGGCCGAGACTGCCGGCGAGCCAGACCGCCGTCGCCAGCGCGCCGACATCGAACAGACGGACCGGGGACAATAGAAATTGTCGAGCGGGGTGGCAGACCGTCCGTACCCCTAGTACACCGCGTACGGCTCGGTCGACGAGCGCACCTTGACGAAGTATTGCTTGAAGCGCGAGAGATCCTCGTCGGAGACCAGGTCGGAGGCCATCACGCAGAGCAGCCCCTGGTGGCGCCAGACGATGAGGCTGAAGCCGTTCTCCTTCAGCACCAGCGGCTTCCAGCGGTCGATCTGCACGCGCCCGCGCTCGGGGAGGGTGACGCTACCCCCCGGCACGATCACGTAGGTGACGGTGTGGCCCGCCGCGTCCTGGTAGGCCAGCTCGATGCCGCGGCGGCCCTCGAGATAGGTCGGCTTGGCGTTGATGAGTTGGATGTCCTCGTCGCCCGTGAACACCCAGCTGAGCGCCACGCCGCTCTCCTCCATCGCGCGGGGCAGGGCCGCGGGGACCACGTCCGAGCGCGACTCGCCCCAGAAGATGTTGCGCGCGTGCTCGGCGAGCACCGCGCGCACCACGAGTTGGGCGGGATCCGCGGGAGCCGAGGGCAGCGAGGGCGCGATCCAGAGCAGCATCACGAGCGCGGTGGCCACCGCGGAGAAGGCGGGCGGCAGCCAGAACGTCCACCAGGATGGCCGCGTCGGCCCGGGCAGCAGCGCCTCGACGATCGAGGCGCGGAGCACGGGTGCGGCGGGATGGCGCGGCAGCCGCTCGCGCAGCATCCGACCCACCTCGCCGTCGTCCTCCTGCCCTTCGATCCGATCGTTGGCCATGTCTAGCGCTTCTCGTAGTCCTTCAAGTACCCGCGCAGCCGTTCCTTGGCGCGGAAGATACGGGACTTCACGGTGCCCACCGGGCAGTCCATGATGCGCGCCACGTCCTCCAGGGCCAGCCCCTCGATCTCGGCCAGCAGGAGCGGCGTCTTGAACTCCTCGGGCAGCCTGATCAGGGCCCGCTCCAGATCCATCTGGGCCCCGGCGCTCTCACTGTCCCGGCTGGGGGCGTCGTGGAACATCGGCGCCTCGCTCTCGGGGACCCCGTCCTCCGAGAGGGCCGCTTCCCGCTCGCGGAGCCGGTAGAACGTCAGGAACGTGTTTCTCAGTATTTGGAACAACCAGGCGCGCAAGTGGGTTCCCGGCTGGAACCGGTGGGAAAACCGCATGGCCCGGACATAGGTTTCCTGGACCAGGTCCTCCGCCTCGGAGCCGTTCCGGGTGAGGTACACCGCGAGGTTGTGGAGGGCGTCCAGGTGCTGTAGCGCCTGCTGCCGGAATTCGTCGTCGGCCACGAACCGCCCCGGACCCGCCCTAGCCTTCGAACCAGCGCCGCGGCAGGTCGGCCACCAGCACCTCGTGCTCGTCTTCCAGGACCTCGAGCAGCTCGCGGATGGTCTGGTACAGCACCGGGTGCTCGAGATCGGGCGCCAGATCGGCCAGGGGCCTCAGCACGAAGCGCCGCTCGTGCATGAGCAGGTGCGGGATGTGCAGGTGCTCCGGGCCGCTGATGACGCGGTCGTCGTAGAGCAGGATGTCGATGTCGAGCGGGCGCGGCTCGTAGCGCTGCGCCTCCGGCGTGCCGCCCCGGCGCACGCGCCCCAGGGCCTGCTCCACCGACTGCATCCGCTCGAGCAGCGCCGCCGGCTCCAGCTCGGTCTCGATGACGACCGCGCAGTTGAAGAACCAGCCCCCCTCGTCGGCCGGCTGCCCGGGCTCCCGCTCCCACGGCTCGGTCCGGTAGAGGGGAGAGGCGTCGAGGAACCGGAGGTCTTGCATGGCGCGCAGGTGCTCGACGGCGCGACGCAGGCACGTGAGCCGGTCGCCCAGGTTCGAGCCGACGGACAGGAAGACACGGGCCATGAGGCTACCGCCGCTGCCGGACCAGCTCCACGCCGGGAATGCCCTGCAATCCCTCCAGGGGCGGCGTCAGCTTCCGCACCCGCACCCGGACCTCGTCGCAGGGGAACTCCGCGAGCAGCATCTGGGCGAGCCGGCCGGCCAGCCGCTCCAGGAGGTTGACCCGCTCCTTGGTCGACACCTCCACGATGCGCGCGGCGATCACTCCGTAGTCCACGGTGGAGCGCAGGTCGTCCGACGCCGCGGCCGCAGCCAGGTCCAGCCGTAGCTCGGCGTCGACCGCGAACCACGCCCCCACCGTCTGCTGCGCCCGGGTGACGCCGTGATGTCCATAGAAGCGGACGTCCTCGAGGAAGATCTTGTCGGCGCTCAGAGCTTGAGCCCTCGGAGACGGTCCATGGCCTCCTGCAGCCGCTTGGCCTCGATGGTCAGCGCGATGCGATAGAAGCCCTCGCCGGACGGGCCGAAGCCGACGCCGGGCGTGATCACGCAGCCCACCTCGCCGAGCATCCGCGCGGCGAAGGTGCGTGAGTCGAGCCCGCCGGGCACCGGCGCCCAGACGAAGAACGCGGCCTTGGGCACGTCCACGTCCCAGCCCAGCCGCTTGAGGCCGGCCACCACCACGTCGCGGCGCTCCTGGTACGTCCGGCGGTACTGCTCGGGCAGATCCTGGGGACCGGTGAGCGCGGCGATGCCCGCCTCCTGGACCGCCTGGAACACCCCGGAGTCCACGTTGGTCTTGATCTTCCCGAGGCCGGCGATCGCGCCCGCGTTGCCCACGCTGAAGCCGAGCCGCCAGCCGGTCATCGAGTACGTCTTGGAGAGCGAGTGGAACTCGACGCCGACCTCCATGGCGCCGGGCGTCTCCAGGAAGGACGGCGGGCGGTAGCCGTCGAAGCGCAGCTCCGAGTACATCGCGTCGTGGCAGACCATGATCCGGTGGCGGCGCGCGAACTCGACCACCCGGGCGAAGAACTCCTTGCTGGCCACCGCCGCGGTCGGGTTGTTCGGGTAGTTCAGGTACATGAGCTTGGCCCGCCTGGCCACATCGGCGGGCACCGCGTCCAGGTCCGGCAGGAAGCCGTTGGCGCGCCGGAGCGGCATGAAGTGCACCTCGCCGCCCGCGAACCAGGTACCGGCCGCGTAGACCGGGTAGCCCGGATCAGGGACCAGGACCACGTCGCCCGGGTTCACGAAGGCGAGCGGCATGTGGGCCGTGCCCTCCTTGGACCCGATGAGCGTGAGCACCTCGGTCGCGGGGTCGAGCGTGACCCCGAAGCGGCCGCGATACCAGTCCGCGACCGTGGTGCGGAAGCTCAGGAGGCCCTCGTAGTCCGGGTAGCGGTGGTTCGCCGGTGTCTCCGCCGCGCGCTTGATCGCCTCGATGATGTGGGGCGGCGTGGGAAGATCCGGATCGCCGATGCCCATGTCGATGAGGTCGACGCCGCGGGCGCGCGCCTCGCGCTTGTTCTTGTCGATCTCCGCGAACAGGTACGGGGGCAGCTTGGCCAGCCGGTCGGCCAGCGGGACGGGGGCAGGGGAGGGGGTAGAGATTGGACTCACTCGTGGCTCTCCTGGATCTTGATGACCGGATTCTTCAGGCCACCGATGGACTCGATGCGCACCTCGACCTTGTCGCCCGGCTGGAGCGGCCCGATGCCGCCGGGGGTGCCGGTGGCGATGACGTCGCCGGGCAGCAGGGTCATGATCGCGGAGACGCGGGCCACCAGGTCCTCGACGGGGCAGATCAGGTGCTTGGTGTTGGAGGCCTGCCGCCGCTCTCCGTTGACGTAGGTCTCGAGGTCGACGCCGTTGGGGTCGATGTCGGTGGCGATGCACGGCCCCACCGGGCAGAAGCTGTCGAAGGCCTTGGCCCGGGTCGGCTGGCCGCGCGCCTGGAGGTCGCGGGCGGTGATGTCGTTGAGGCACGTGTAGCCGAGCACGAACTCGCGCGCGCGATCCGCTCCCACGTGGTAGCAGCGCTTCTTGATCACGATGGCCAGCTCGCCCTCGTAGTCCACCTGCCGAGCCTGCGGGGGAAAGACGATCGGATCGTCGGGCCCGCACAGGGCCGAGAGCGGCTTGAGGAAGATGTGGGGCTCCGCGGGCACCTGCGCGTGCATCTCCTCGACGCGGTCCCGATAGTTCAGCCCCACCCCGATGATCTTGGAGGGCACCACCGGGGCCAGGAGCACCGCCTGGCTCAGCAGGTACTTCTTCCGGGCCTTCTTGAAGGTCCCGTAGGGAGTCCCCGCGTACTCGACGATGTGCGTGCCCTCGAGCGCGCCGTAGCGTGTCTTGTCGCCGGCGCGGAAGCGGACGATCCTCATGCCAGCCCGAGCACGTCCTGCATGGAGTAGAGGCCGGGCCGCGCGGTCGCGATGAAACGGGCCGCGCGCAGGGCGCCTCGCGCGAAGTTGTCACGGCTGTGGGCACGGTGGGTCAGCTCGAGCCGCTCGCCGAGGGACCCGAACGAGACGGTGTGCTCGCCCACGACGTCCCCCGAGCGGAGCGCCGCGATGCCGATCTCCTTTCGGGTCCGCTCGGTCAGGCGTGGGTGCCGGTCGTAGACCGCGGTCTGGCTTAGATCGCGCCCGAGCGCCTGGGCCACCACCTCGGCCATGCGCAGCGCGGTGCCGCTCGGGGCGTCCTTCTTGAAGCGATGGTGCGTCTCCACGATCTCCACGTCGTAGTCGTCGCCCAGCATCCGTGCCATGTCGGCCAGGATGCGGAAGGCCACGTTGACCGCCACGCTCATGTTGGGGGAGACGAGGATCGGCGCCTCACGCCCGAGCTTCTCCAGTTCCTCGCGCTGAGCGGCGCTGAAGCCGGTCGTCCCGATGACCGCGCGGCCACCCTGCCGGGCCACGATCCGCACGTGAGCCAGGCTCGCCTCCGGCACCGAGAACTCGATGAGGATGCGCTCCTTGCCGAGCGCGGCCTCCGCGTCCGCGGTGATCGGCACGGTCAACCGGCCCACGCCGGAAGACTCGCCCGCGTCGCGGCCGAGGGCCGGATGCCCCGGGGCCTCGAGGGCGCCGACCAGACGCAGCTCCGCGTCCTCCTTGAGCAGGGCGACGAGACGGCTTCCCATGCGGCCGGCGGCGCCGGCGACGACCACATCCGCCATGGCAGTCAGTCGGAGGATCAGCCCTTGACGAGGCCGAGGGAGGCGAGGACCGCCTTGAGACGGGGCCGGTTCGCCTCGCCCAGCGGGCACATCGGAAGCCGATACTCCGCCTCCGCCAGCAGGCCCATCATGGCCATGGCTTCCTTCACCGGGATCGGGTTGGTCTCGAGGAACATCGCGCGCGCGAGCGGGAAGAGCTTGAGGTGGAGCTCGCGGGCCTGCTTCCAGTCGCCGGCCAGCGCGGCGTGGGTCATCTCGGCGGTTTCGCGCGGCACGATGTTGGCGATGACCGAGATGACGCCGCGCCCGCCCACCGACATGAGGGGCAGCGTGATGTTGTCGTCCCCGGAGAGCACCGAGAAGTCGGGCCCGCAGGCCAGGATCACCTGGGTCATCTGGTCGAGGGAGCCCGAGGCCTCCTTCACGCCCACGATCCCGGGGCAGTCCCGCACGAGGCGAGCCAGGGTCTCGGTCTCCACGTTGACCGCGGTGCGCCCCGCGATGTTGTAGACGAGGATCGGGATGTCCACCGCCTCCGCCACCGCGCGGAAATGGCGGTACAACCCTTCCTGGGTCGGCTTGTTGTAGTACGGATTCACCACCAGCGCGCCGGTCGCGCCCGCCTTCCGGGCGTGGCTCGTCAGCTCGATCGCCTCCGAGGTCGAGTTGGAGCCGGTGCCCGCGATCACGGCCAGGCGACCGTGCGCGGTCTCGATCACGATCTCCACCACGCGCCGGTGCTCCTCGTGGCTCAGCGTGGGCGACTCGCCGGTGGTGCCGCAGGGCACGATGCCGTCCGTGCCGCTGGCGACGTGCCACTCGACCAGCTCGCGCAGCTTGGCCTCATCCACCTTGCCGTCGCGGAACGGG
>JACXTT010004753.1_pt1 | contig 20048 bp, 16 predicted proteins | sample 9270951 | NCBI WGS metagenome assembly JACXTT01 (sample SAMN15532306, study PRJNA645909) | rock metagenome | isolation source: weathered quartz diorite | place: Puerto Rico | collected 2017-06-21 | reverse complement strand
GACGTGGTGCTGGTGCTCGGCGCCAACGACGTGGTGAACCCGTCGGCCAAGACCGACCCGAAGTCGCCGATCGCCGGCATGCCGATCCTGGAGGCCTACAAGGCCAAGACCATCATCGTGAACAAGCGTTCGATGGCGGCCGGCTACGCCGGGCTGGACAACGAACTGTTCTACATGGACAAGACCATGATGGTATTCGGCGACGCCAAGAAGGTGGTCGAGGACATGTTCAAGGCCACGGCTTGATGTCGTGTGGATGTACGCAAGGAAGGCTTGGAAGTGAGCCCGGTCACCACACTTACGGAACCAGGAACTCCGGAGATGATTGGCTTCAGGACAAAGTCTGCGGAAGCGGCGCGGGTCTTGTCCTTCGTGTAGTCCTGTCGTGGATGATGCCGATCGGGAAGCTTGGCTTTCCGGGAATTGACGGCTTGTGTTTTCCGCTTCTGTGGTGAGGGACCGAGAAGCACGGCAAAGCGGGTTACGTCGTGTTGAGCTCGGTTGGCGGTAGCGGCAGTGAAGTAGTAGAGATGGGATCTCCACTAGGTGCTGCAAATGGCCCACCCCCACCCGCAAGTGGGGGCTTTTTTTGCTGGACGAGGTGCCTTCCGGCGCTAGCCCCTGTGACAGCAGGCATCCGAATCCGGAGAGTGGGACTCCGGGCGGAGGGGGGCGCAATGAGCAAGATCGAGGAAAGCAGGGGGAGTTGGCAAAGTGTCCAGCTCGAGCCACAAGCGGCGAATGAAGGAAGGCAGCGGCGCTGCGAGCGCGACGTGGCCCGGTTCCGCGAACGATTCTTGCGAAAGTCGATGGCATACGACGAGCCGTCTCATTCGCGACATTGGGTCTATCGCACGCAGCTGGTGGCGAGCGTGGCGGCCGTCCTCATGCTTTGCATGGCGGCCGCCATGGCCATGAATCCACGCAGCGCCTACGATGATCCGGAGGCTCCTCGCCTCCATGTAAGCCTGGGCCAGCCCGAACTGCGCGATCAACTCGCAAGACTGACGGACGCCCATGCCACCTTTATCCGGGAGGAGTCCATGCAGCGCGGCGACACCATAGCCTCGCTACTCAAGCGGCTCGGCGTAGACGATCCCGACGCGCAAGAGTTCATTCGCGGCAACGCCGCCGCGCGCAAGCTCTTTGAGCTCGAGCCGGGCCGCATCGTCCAGGCCGAGGCCGATCAGGACAACCTGCTGGTCTCACTGCGTGCCACCCTTGGCGGCGACGTGTCCGTCTCGCGCGAACTGGTGATCGAGAGGGGGGGAGACCTTGACCAGCCGGTTTTCAAGGCGCACGTGCACACGGTCAGGAATGAACGGCACTATGAGATGCGTTCCGGCGCCATCGCAGCGAACGGATTCTTCAAGACCATGGATGCTTCGGATTTGCCAGACGAGATCGTCCAGCAGATGATCTCCATCTTCTCGGGCGTGCTCGATTTCCACCACGATATCGTCGCCGGCGATCACTTTCGAGTTGTCTACGAGGCCGGGTTCCGCGACGGCGCCCTGGTGCACAACGGTCGCGTGGCCGCGGTCGAACTCGTCAACCGCAGCCAGCTTTATCAGGCTTTGTGGTATTCCACTGATGGCAGCAAGGCCGGGGACTATTACACCTTCGACGGCCGCAGCCTGAAGCGTCCGTTCCTGCGCTCGCCCGTGGAGTTCTCGCGCATATCGTCGGGCTTTGGCTGGCGCAATCACCCCCTGCACCATCAGTGGATCCAGCACAAGGGGATCGACTTTGCCGCCCCGACTGGAACCAGGGTCTTTGCCACAGCAGACGGGACAGTCGACTTTGTCGGCCAGCAGACCGGCTACGGCAATGTCATCATCCTCAAGCATCAGGGCGGCTTCTCGACCTATTACGCGCACTTGTCGGGACACGCTGACATCCAATCCGGGCAGCGCGTCACGCAAGGACAATTGATCGGATATGTCGGGCAAACCGGCTGGGCAACCGGGCCGCATCTGCATTACGAGTTTCGCTTCAATGATGTGCCGCAGAACCCTTAAGCGCCATGCTGATGGAAACCGCTATGCTGTCAGGTCCGGCACACCAGCGGTTCCTGACTTATACCAGCGACCTGATGAGCCGTGTGAACGTCCTGCGCAGCTATAGCGTGGCATCTAACGGCAACTGAGGTTCCTGCGCCGCCAAGGCGTCGGGTGCTGCGTTGGTGGACTGGTGGCGAGTCAGCGCTGCTCAAAGAAGCTATTGCGGCGCAATGAGGCCTTACGAATTTCCACGGGCGATGCCGGGGCGCATCCGATCCCGAGCACCGCGAAGGTGTTGCGGAGGGCTTCAGTTAGGGGCGTGCCAGGCAAATCGCCCACGAAGGCGCGCAGTGCGGCGCCGTCCAGCGCGTGCGGCACTTCCCAGAGATACCGCATCTGCACCAGCTCGCGCCACAGCCGTGGCAACGCTTGGGAACGGCATCCGCACGGCGTGGCGGCTCATGCGAGCCGCCACGCCCATGTCGGGGCCGACGCCCCGGTCAGACCAGCACGTTGCCCAGATCGGTCACGGCCACGCCTACCAGCTCCACCACGGTATCGCTGACCTGCGTGCCCGCAAAGCCGTCGCCGTGGACCACGTACGTGTTGCCACCGGAGACGAATGCCGCCGAGTTGACGGCATTGCCCATCGCGTGCAACAGCGCGTCGATCTTCATGGCATCGGTTGCGGTCGCCGCGGCGGCGCCGCCGAAGGTGACCACGCCGTTGGCAATGCTGACGATGCTCAGCTGCGACACGCCGGTCTGGCCTTCGTTGAAGGCCCCGGTCAGCAGGATGGTGTTGTCCAGGTGCAGCTTGTCGGTGCCCAGCGTGAAGCCGGTGATGTGATCGAAGGCGTTCGGGGTGGAGGCAGAGGGCGTTATCGAGCCGTTAGCGGCAGCCTGCGCCGCGGCGGCGGCACTGGTCAGGTCGATGGTGCTGCCGTGGGCAATTATGTCGTTGTTCAGCGCCGATAGGGCGCTTGCTGCCGCTGCATTCAGACTGTCGGTCGAGCCATGCGCGGCCACGTCGGTAGCCAGCGCGGCACTTGCCCCGGCCAGCGCGCCGGCCAGACCGTCGGCCGTGCCGTGCGCCGCCACGTCGTCGGCAAGCGCGGACTGCGCGGCGGTGGCGTTGCCGGTCAGCGTGGCGTTGTCGCCGTGGGCGTTGATGTCGGCCTGCACCGCGTTGTGCGCGGCAGTGGCTGCATTCGCCAGGTCTGGCGTGGCGCCATGGGCGGTCACGTCGGTGTCCAGCGCATCGTGGGCGGCGGTCGCGGCTGCGGCGACCTGCTCGTTGCTGCCATGGACAGTGATATCGGTGTTGACGGCGGCGTGGGCGGCATCGGCGGCGTTATGCAGCGCGTCGGTGCTGCCGTTGGCGTCGACGTGCGCCTGCAGCGCAGCCGTGGCAGCGTCGGCGGCGCTGTTCAGGTCAGCGGTGGCGCCGTGGAGACCGATGTCTGCGGTCACCGCATTGTGCGCGGCGGTGGCGTCGCTGGCCAGCTTGGCATCCGTGCCGTGGGCGGCCACGTCGTCCGCAAGGGCGCCGGCCTTGGCGGTGGCGTCGGCGGACAGGGCCGTCGTATTGCCGTGCGCATTGATGTCGGCTGTGAGCGCGTCGTGCGCGGCGACCGAGGCTGCAGTCAGGCTGTCAGTGGTGCCGTGCGCGGTCTTGTCGGAATCCAGGGCAGTCTTGGCGGCGGTCAGGGCAGCGTTGATGGCCGGGTTGCTACCGTTCGCGTTGACATCGGCAGTGACCGCTGCCTTCGCGGCGGTGAGCGCATTGTTGAGCGTCGCGTCCGCGCCGTGAGCGCTGATATCCGCCGTCACGGCGTTCTGGGCATTCGTCAGGTTGGTGTTCAGCGTCGCCGTGGTGCCGTGCGCCGTGATGTCATTGTCCAGCGCCGTCTGGGCCGTGGTGACCTTGGCGTTCAGGGTGTTGTCGACGATGGTGATGTTCGACTGAGTCGAAGTCTTGTGCTGAGAGATTGCCTGGGCGCTACCGTAGCTCTGAAACTTCGAACTGTCGTAGTTAGTCAGCGCCTGGTAAGCGTTGACGAGTGCGGTGGCGTTACCGCCGTGACTGTACGCGTCCAGCGCACTGTTGTAGGTGCTGACCAGCGTGTCGAAGTTCGAATTGCTGGTCTGCGCAGTCGTCAGCGCATTGCTCAGCGTCGCGCGGCCATCAACCAGAGTCTGCGCGCTCGACTGGGCCGCCTCCAGGGCCGTGCGTTGATCCACCAGCGCCTGCGTCGCCGTCACCGTGGCATTCAGGCTGGCGCGGTAGTCGACCACGGCCTGCTTTTGCTGCACGCTGGTTTCGAGTTGCGTGCGCGCGGCGACCAGCGCGTCGGCGTTCGTCACCGCAGTTTCAAGTGTCGTGCGGGCATCAACCAGGCCCTGTGCCGCATTGGCGCCGCTCTCGAGCGTGGCGCGGGCGGCAACCAGCGTGTCGGCAGCGCTGGCAGCGCTTTCCAGCGCCGCACGCGCGTCGGCAAGGCCGACAGCATTGTCACGGGCCTGTTCCAGGCCGAGACGGGCACTGAGCAGGGTGTCGGCGCTGGCGGCGGCATTATCCAGGCTTTCGCGGACTGAGGCGTTCTGGTCGGCTTGCGTGACCGCTGCTTCCAGGACGGCGCGCTGCTGCACGGCGGCGTCGGCAGCGTCGGCGGCGTCGGTCAGGGTCGTACGGTTGGCCACCAGCGATTGGGCCGCGTCAGACGCGCTCTGGAGGCCGGCGCGATGGTCCACGGCGGCCTGCGCCGATGACGCGGCGGCTTCCAGGCCTGCGCGGACAGTGGCTTCGCCCTGCAGGGTGTTCTGGTTGGCTTCCAGCACGGCGCGGCTGGCGACCAGGGCGTTGGCGGTCGCGGCCGCGGCTTGCGCGCCGGTGTTCACGCTGCCGGCGGCGACCACCACCTTGCTGGGATGCGCGCTGAGCTCGATGTTGTCGGCACCGTTGCCACTGGTGACCACGGTATAGGTTGGCCCGCCGCCACCACCCGAGGACCCTCCACCACCCGAGGAGTCGCCACCGCCCGACGAACCACCGTTATTTTCGTGGGGGAGGAGATCAGGCAGCGTGGTATCGGCCGGCATCGTCACCAGCCTGTCGGCGAGCGACCCGCCATGCAGCACGTTGTCGATGGCGGCGGGATTGCCGTTGGCACGCTCGGCCAGCGCCGTCACCAGGTTGATCACCGCCAGCGGATCGGCCAGGCCCACGGGAGTCTGCAGCAGGTCGGTCAGGCCACCGTTGCCGGCGATCGCGCTCACGACATCGGGGTGCTGGCTGGCAAGCTGCACGAGCTGCAAGGCCGCCGTGACGATCGCATCCAGTTCGGCCGGCGTGGTGTGAGCGGTGACGGCCAGGATCGGCAGGCGCGCTGCCAGCGCAGCCATATCGCCGTCATACGGCAGCTTGGCGCTTTGCAAGTGGGTCGTGAATGCCTCGGCGAACTGCTCGCGCATGGTGTTGATATCAAGGTCCACGCCAGTGGCGCCCTGGCGGATCGCGATGGCCACGTCGGCCAGCGTGCGGTGTCCGCTCTGCAGTTCGTTCAGCCAGTAGTTCAGGCCGTCTGGTTCGGGAGCGCGGTTGAACAGGCCCTGGTAGATGCTGGTGATGCGCTGCTCGAAGGTCTGGTTGCCGAAGCGGCTGACCGCTTCCGCCGAGGTCGCAAAGGCGCTGACGATCTGGTCGAAGTTGCCGCCCGCCCGCTCCAGTTGCGCTGACCAGTAGGCCAGCCCGCCCGGGTCCGCCGGGCGGCCATAGTAGGCGAGATAGAAAGATGAAACCGTGGTTTCGTAGTTGGTGAACATGAGGCAACTCCCGAGTATTGGTATTGTTGGAATGGCACTGCATGCAGGCATCTACACCCGCAAGACGAACCGACCCGCTGGATGGGCGAACCGGTCCAGGAAAATCGCTTGACGGTCTGTACTGCCGCACTGGCCGGCGCGCACGGCAAGCGCGCACGCATCCCCGCGCCCGGCGCAACGGCCGTGCGTACAACGACAGGGACAAGCCAGGATCAGGCGGCGCGCAAGCCGTCAGCCGCGCGCTGCAGCGCCCGCGTCAGTGCGGACTTCGCCCGGGAAGGCCGGGCGGGCGGATCGGCATGGAAAGGCGCCAAAGAAGAGGCGGCGGCGTGGTATGGATGGCCAAGGGCCTTGAGGCAGGACGCGGCGCGGGGTGGCTCGCCGCACGCGGCATGCCTCCCCGATACGTCCGGTCAGTGTTCCGGATCATTGTGTTGCTCCCCCTGCAGCCCGTTGAGGTTGGCCGCATTCCCCATCAGTTTTTTTTTATGTTTTGCGGTAAATGTCACTAAAGAAATACGTCCATCTGCCGTGTAGACATTCTCGTTCCAAATGATCGGTGTTGGTGACCCCTCTCAGGTGGGGCAACGGCTGTTTGAAACGGGGCTCAGCACAGGGAACAACAAAGACGAGCGCAGAGCGGCAGCGCAGAAAGGGGACCAACGCACTGCTCCAGTACCGGCGTTGTTGAAGGCCATGCTCCTCCGGGAAGAGATGACTGCGCGCTCGCCCGCGGGGCATTGGTATTCGTCGTCCTGGGTAAGGTAGATAAAGTCCGCTCTGTCGAATCGCCCACCCGAGCGCGAGGGGAGCGTGCTGCAGCGCTACTTCTGCAGACTGACTGTCCGCAAGACAAAATTGCCTGGGAGAGATCACGCGCATGCAGCTGCACGCCGAGATGGCGGACCACTCCGAAGATAAGCGCAAGGCCTTCGCCCCGTACTACCAGCCGCCGCCCAGCGCGCGGAACGTTGCCACCGCGGCGCGGGCATTGTCGGCGCGCACATGGGCCTGCTGGTCGCGCGCGGACAGCAGCAAACGGTCTTCCTCAAGCACTTCGAACAGGCTGACGGCGCCGCCCTTGTAGGCGTCCTCGGCCGCACCGCGTGCGCGCGCGTGCGCGGCCACTTCAACGGACAGCTCCTTGCCCTGCAATTCCAGCTGGGTCAGGGCGATGATCGCGTTTTCCACGTCTTCGGTGGCGCGCAGCATCGCCTTGCGATAGGCAGCCAGGGCTTCAGCGTTGGCACCTCTGGCCTGCGCCACTTCGGCGTCCACCCTGCCGAAGTCGAACAGCCGCCAGCGCAGCCCGGCGGCCGCGGCGGGCTGGAACGCGGACGCGGTGAACAGCTTGCCGGCGGAGAGGCTTTCGAACCCGAGCAGCGCGGATAGCGACAGCTTCGGGTAGTACTCGGCAGTGGCCACGCCGATGCGGGCGCTGGATGCCGCCAGCCGGCGTTCGGCGGCAATCACGTCGGGGCGGCGCTGCAGCAGGTTGGCGGGGCCCTGTGCCACCGAAATCTGCGGAACGGTGGCGCGCTCGGTCGGCGCCAGCAGTTCTGCGGCATAAGTGCCCGGATGCGCGCCCATCAACACATCCAGGCGGTTCAATTGCGTCTCCAGCTCGATCTGCAAGGGCGGGATGGTCACGCGCGTCTGCGCGAGCTGCCCTTCCGCCTGGGCCCGTTCACGTTCCGCGCCGACGCCGTCGGCCAGCCGAAACTGCACCAGTTCGAGGAGCCTGGCATTGGTCTGTACCTGCTGCTGCGCGATCGCGATGCGCTGCTGAGCGCCACGCACACGGAAGTAGGCATCGGCGGCTTCCGCGGCCACGAGCACGCGCACGCCCATGTGCTCGGCCTCGGCCGCCTGTGCTTCCGCGCTGGCGGCCTCGGCGCCGCGTCGCAGGCCGCCGGCCACGTCGATTTCCCAGCTGGCCCCGGCGCCAACGCTGTACACCGTGCTGTTGCGGTCAAAGCCCGGCCGGTTCCGGGCAAGGCTGCCCAGCGGTCCTTCCAGGGATTGGTGCTGTTTGGTGACGCCGCCCGACAGCGACCCTTCGGGCAGCAGCGCGGCGCCGGCGTACTGCGCCGCCGCGCGGGCCTGGTCGACGCGCGCGATGGCCGCCGCCAGGTCGAGGTTCTGCTCCAGCGCGCGCTGGATCACCCGGGTCAGTGCGGGATCGTCAAAGCCCTGCCACCAGCTGTCCAGCGCCGGCGCTTCGTGGGTGGCTTCACGCGCTTCCAGTGCCGCGGCGTGCGGATAGCTGGCGGGCATGTCCGACACCGGGGCGTGGTAGTCGGGGCCCACCGCGCAGGCGGCCAGCGAGGCCGCCAGCAGGATGGGCAGAACGCGGGCGATACCGGCGCCGGTGCGTTCCATACGGGAACGGAGATGAGAACGGGAGGGATCTTGTGGCATTGCTAACACCTTTTTAACGGCGACCTTCAATAACTCAACAGCGATGAATACAGCACAAACAAAAAACTAACTTGCATGATGATAGTGACTACTCTAGACTAACTTTCAAATTGATAGCAACTAGATTTTCACAGGACGCTGATCATGCAGAAAAAGCCACTTGTTGAATTGCCGTGTCCCATTGCACGCACCGCGGCCCGCGTTGCCGACAGCTGGAGCGTGCTGATCCTGCGCGAAGCCTTCTACGGCGTGACCCGCTTCGACGAGTTCCAGCAAAACCTGGCGATCGCTCCCAACATGCTGACGCGCCGCCTCAACTCGCTGGTCGAGGAAGGCATGCTGGAGCGCCGTCAGTACTGCGACCGCCCACCGCGCTCCGAATACATCCTGACCGAGCGCGGGCGCGATTTCCGCCAGGTGCTGCTGGCCATGCTGGCCTGGGGCAACAAGCATCTCGCGCCGGAAGGCGAAAGCGTGCAACTGGCGAACCGCCACACCGGCGCACGGGTGGAGCCCGTGCTGGTCGACGCCGCCACCGGCAGCCCGGTTACTGGAGCCGACTACCACATTGCGCCCGGGCCCGCCGCCAGCGAGCGCGTGCGCCAGCGGCTGTCCCGCTCGGCCGAATCCTGATCCCCTTTTCCCGATTTCCCGATTTCCCGACCTTGCCGCACCAGAGGCCGCGCAGATCCCCGATAGCCAAGAGCAGAAAGCAGAAAGGAAGTGCCATGAGTAGCAATACGCTGACTGAGCGGGCAGGTATCGACCCTGTTCCCGAGTCGAAATCCAGGACCAGCCCCAAACGGCTGCTTGTGGCCGGCGCGCTGGTTGTCGCGGGGCTGGCGGGCATCGGCTACGGCCACCACTGGTGGACCTTGGGCCGTTACCTGCAAAGTACCGACGATGCCTATGTCGGTGGCGATGTCACGGTGATCGGTGCCAAGGTCGGGGGCTATATCGCCGAAGTCGCGGTGACTGATAACCAGTCGGTCCATGCAGGCGACCTGCTGGTGCGCATCGACGACCGCGACTATCGCGCCGCGCTGGCCAAGGCCGAGGGCGCCGTGGCGGCGCAGAAGGCTCTGCTGGCCAACCTGGATGCCACCGCACGGCTGCAGGAAGCGGTCATTGCGCAGGCCAGGGCGGGCATCGCGGCGGCCAATGCCGACACGGTGCGCGCGCGCGACGACCAGGTGCGCTACGCCAGCCTGGTGGCCAAGGCGGCCGTATCGATCCAGAGTTCGCAGAAGGCCGACTCGGACTACAAGCAGGCGCAGGCCAATGGCGACAAGACGCGCGCTTCGCTGCTGGCGGCGCAGCGCCAGCTCGACGTCATCGGCACGCAGAAGCAGCAGGCCGAGGCGGCGCTGGCGCAGGCGAGCGCCGAACGCGACATCGCCAGGCTGAATCTCAGCTATACGGAACTGCGCGCCCCGGTGGACGGCACCGTCGGCAACCGCCGCGCCCGCGTCGGCGCCTTTGCCGGTGCGGGCAGCCAGCTGCTGTCCATCGTTCCGGCCAGCGGGCTGTGGGTGGACGCGAACTTCAAGGAAGGGCAGCTGGCCCATATGCGCCCCGGCATGCCGGTCGAAGTGGAAGCCGATGTCCTGCCCGGACGTGTATTCCATGGCCGGGTCGCGAGCCTGGCGCCCGCTACCGGCGCCCAGTTCAGCGTGCTGCCTGCGGAAAACGCCACTGGCAACTTCACCAAGATCGTCCAGCGCGTACCGGTGCGGATCCGCCTCGACGACGAGGATGCCCGGCTTGGGGTCCTGCGTCCGGGCCTGTCGGTCGTCGCGCAGGTCAATACCCACCCCGCGACGCCGACCACCTCGCAGGTGCAGTGATGACGACGGCCAGCGTGACTACTACAGCGGCTGCCCTGGAGACGTCGCCGGATGCAATGTCCACCGGCGCCAAGGTATTCGCCTTCGGCACCATGTGCGTCGGCATGTTCATCGCCTTGCTGGATATCCAGATCGTTTCCGCGTCGCTGCGCGATATCGGCGGCGCGCTGTCGGCCGGCGCCGATGAAACGGTCTGGGTACAGACCAGCTACCTGATCGCCGAGATCATCGTCATTCCGCTGTCCGGCTGGCTGTCGCGCGTCATGTCGACGCGCTGGCTGTTCGCTGCCTCGGCGGCCGGTTTTACCGCGACCAGCCTGCTGTGCGGGTTGGCGTGGGATATCCACAGCATGATCGTGTTCCGCGCGTTGCAGGGGTTCCTGGGCGGCTCGATGATCCCGATGGTGTTCACCACGGCATTCGCATTCTTCACCGGCCCGCAGCGCGTGATCGCCGCGGCCACCGTCGGCGGGCTGGCTTCGCTGGCACCGACGCTCGGGCCCACGGTGGGTGGCTGGATCACCGATCATTTCTCGTGGCACTGGCTGTTTTTCATCAACCTGGTGCCGGGCATCTTCGTCACCGTCGCGGTGCCGCTGCTGGTCAAGGTCGACCGGCCGAACTGGTCACTGGTGCGCCGTGCCGATTATCTTGGCATCGCGATGATGGCGCTGTTCCTGGGCTGCCTGGAATACACGCTGGAAGAAGGGCCGCGCTGGGACTGGTTCGATGACGACGTGATTCTGGCAACCGCCTGGATTTCCGGCTTGTCGGGCGTGGCCTTTCTCTGGCGCACACTGACCTACGCCAATCCGATCGTCGACCTGCGTGCGCTCAAGGAACGCAACTTCGCGCTCGGCTGCTTCTTTTCCTTCGTCACCGGCATCGGCATCTTCGCCACCATCTACCTGACGCCGCTGTTCCTGGGGCGGGTGCGCGGCTTCAGCGCGCTGGACATCGGCCTGGCGGTCTTCTCCACCGGCGTGTTCCAGATGGCTTCGATCCCGTTCTATGCCTTCCTGGCGAACCGCGTCGACTTGCGCTGGCTGATGATGGCCGGCCTGGCGATGTTCGCAATATCGATGTGGTTCTTCGCGCCCATCACCCACGATTGGGGGGCGGCGCAACTACTGCTGCCGCAGGCGCTGCGCGGCATGGCACAGCAGTTCGCCGTGGCGCCCACCGTGACCCTGACGCTGGGCAGCCTGCCGCCGGAGCGGCTCAAGCTGGCGTCTGGCCTGTTCAATCTGATGCGCAACCTGGGCGGCGCCATCGGCATCGCGGCCTGCGCCACCGTGCTCAACGACCGCGGCAACCTGCACTTCCTGCGCGAGGTGGAGCACCTGAATATCCGCAATGACGCCATGGCAAGCGTGCTGCAAGGGCTCACCGACCAGTTTGTAGCTGCCGGGCACGATGCCCTCGATGCGCATACCGCTGCCCTCAAGCAACTGTGGGGGCTGGCCTGGCGCGAGGCGCAGACGCAGACGTTCGGCGATGCGTTCCTGGTGATCCTGGTCTGCTTCGTCATCGCCACGGCGATGGTGCCGCTGATGCGCAAGGTCGCGGCGCCGAAGGGCCCGTCGGCGGATGCGCATTGACCGGGAGCAGCCATGAAAGCCGACCTGATCAAGCGATTGCTGTGCGCCGCGCTGATCGCGAGCGGGGCGACATTGGCGCACGCCGGCAATGAGCGCCCGCGTGATACCGGCGTAGCCTGTGCCCGTGCAGGCAATACGTATTGCAACCTTAAGGAGCCGGCCGTTGGGCGTGTGCCGCCTGATCCGTCGGTTCTGGTCCCGTGCGCGCCGGTCGCCGGGAGCGGCGCGACCATCATCTGGAGGAGCAAACCATGAACGTCCAATATATTGAGGATCTGGCGACGGGGCAGAAATATGGTTCAGGGCGGCTGACCGTCGAGCCTGAGCGGATCAAATCCTTTGCTGCCGAGTTCGACCCGCAGCCTTTCCATCTCGACGAAGCCGCCGCCCGCGACACGCTGTTCCGCGGCCTGGCGGCGAGCGGCTGGCACACGGCGGCGCTGACCATGCGCCTGCTGGTCGACGGCGAACTGCGGCCCGCGGGCGGCATCATCGGCGCCGGCTTCGAGGAGCTGCGCTGGCCCAAGCCGGTGCGGCCCGGCGATGCATTGCATGTCGAGAGTGAAATCCTGGAGGTGCGGACGTCCAGGTCCCGCCCCGACCAGGGCATCGTGAAGGTGCGCATCACGACCTTCAATCAGCATGACGAACCGGTGCAGGCCGGCGTCGTCAATCTGGTCGTGCAGTGCCGTCCCGCCGGCAAAGCGTAGACGGGAGGCGCGATGAAGATATTGGTACCCGGTGCCGGCGCCATGGGCGGCTAGTACGGAGCGCGGCTGAGCGGGGCGGGCGCGGATGTCACGCCAAGGGCACGAGCTTCCCCTGAGCCGGCGCAGAACAAATTGCTGTCGGCACTGACTTGTGGGCATGGGCAAAGGGATGCGCAGCCTGCTGATGTCAGAAACATGACAGTCACAATTTCGGCGACAGAGCTTATACGCTGCTTGCCGCCGTGCTTGCCCCCGTCTGCGGAGAGTGAGTCCAATGTTTGAGTCGCCTTTTTTGTTGCTGGCGTCACGACTGCGTCGTCATGTCTCCCGCTATCTGCTAGCCTGAATTCAGCAAGCACTGAAATGCAGGCGTCAGAAGCGGGAGAACAATAATGAAGCCAGCGCCAGATTGCAGGTTGCGACTTCTGTCGACGATCCAGCGACAAGTTGCGATTCTGATGCTCTTGCTTGGCGCCGTTTCGCTGGCCCGCGCCGGCGATATCACCGGCGCGGGCTCCACCTTTGTCTACCCATTGATGTCCAAATGGGCGGCAACGTACTACGCCCGTACCGGCCAACAGGTCAACTATCAACCCACCGGCTCGGGGAACGGGATTCGCCAGATTCGAGCGGCCCGGGTGACCTTCGGCGCCACGGACATGCCACTCAAGCCTGAGGATCTTCGCGCGGCGGGCCTGCTCCAGTTCCCGATCGTGGTCGGTGGCGTTGTACCCGTGCTCAACCTGGATGGTATTGGCCCGGGGCAGCTACGCATGACCGGCGCATTGCTGACGGAGATTTACCAGGGAAAGATCGTCAACTGGAATGACGAGGCGATTGCCGCGGAAAACCCTGGCATGGCGCTGCCAGATCTGAAAATCGTCGTCGTCCATCGGACCGACAGTTCAGGTACCACTTTCAACTGGACGGATTACCTGACGAAGGTCAGCCCGCAATGGGAGGCAAGCGTGGGCGCCGGAACTACCGTGAAATGGCCGGTCGGCGTCGGGGCAACTGGGAACGATGGTGTTGCAACCTACATTCGCAGTGTGAAAGGCTCGATCGGTTATGTCGAGTTGACCTATGCATTGCAGCGCAAGCTCACCTATGCCGCCATCAAGAATCGAGACGGCATCTTTGTGCAGCCATCGCGCGAATCCTTCAGCGCAGCGGTCACAGGGGCAGAGTGGAATCCGAAGGCCGATTTCTATCAGATACTGACAAATGCTTCGGGCCCTCACGCCTGGCCGATCACCGGGGTGGTATTTGTCCTGATTTCCAAGATAAAAGGCAACGTTGCGGAGACCAATGATGCGCTCGCGTTCTTCCGTTGGGCGCTGTCGGAGGGGCAGGCAGACGCCGCGGCCGAGCACTATGTCGCGCTTCCCGCCAGCGTTGTCGGGCATGTTGAAGCGTACTGGAAGGAAGCGTTTCGATGACGGCGGCGCACTTTCGGCTAGCGCCTCGCTAGCGGTCGGCCATCCACGGCAGCCTGGGCGGGGCTGCGCCAGTAGGCCTGACGCAACGCACGGCCTCGCCCGGCGCGTCATTTTTTGTATCGGCATATTTCGCGATCGCGGACATACACACAGCGATACCAAATCCGTGAACTTCTACACATGTCGCTTGCGACGGCCGCCTAGACTTGGGCTCGCATTAATTACATGTACAGGAGAAGAATATGTCGACAGCCATCAATTTGCCTCGTCGAGGCTTTCTGGGTGCCGCGGCGGTGACGCTGGCAGCAGCGCCGTTCGGCCTGTCTCAGGCTGCTCAGGCGCAAGCCGGCGGCCCCAAGGCCGCGTCCTTGCCATCAACCAGGCCAGGCACCCACACGACCTTCGCGCCGATCAAGCAAATCAACGCAGGTGTGCTTAATGTCGGCTATGCGGAAGCCGGCCCGGCCAACGGACCCGTCGCGCTGTTGTTGCACGGCTGGCCCTATGACATCCACAGCTTTGTCGATGTGGCGCCCCTGCTGGCGGCGCGCGGCTACCGGGTGATCATTCCCTACCTGCGAGGTCATGGCTCGACCACCTTCCTGTCGGCCGACACCATGCGCAACGGTCAGCCCTCGGCGATCGCGGCCGACATGATTGCATTGATGGACGCGCTCAATATTCAGAATGCCGTGGTGGCCGGCTTTGACTGGGGCGCGCGCACCGCCGACATCATGGCTGCACTCTGGCCGGACCGTTGCCGTGGACTGGTTGCGGTCAGCGGTTACTTGATCGGCAGCCAGGCGGCCGGCAAGCTTCCGCTGTCGCCTGAAGCCGAGCTTCAGTGGTGGTACCAGTTCTATTTCGCCACGGACCGTGGCCGCGCAGGCTATCAGAAATACACGCACGAGTTCGCCAGGCTGATCTGGAAACTGGCATCGCCGAGATGGGACTTCGATGACGCGACGTTTAACCGCAGCGCCGCCGCATTCGATAATCCCGACCATGTGGAGATCGTCATTCACAACTACCGTTGGCGGCAGGGGCTGGCCGCGGGCGAAGCCAGGTTCGACGATATCGAGAAGCGGCTCGCCACGGCGCCCACCATCAATGTGCCTACGATCACCATCGAGGGCGATGCCAACGGCGCGCCGCACCTGCAGCCCAGCGCCTATGCAAGCAAGTTTGCCGGCCGCTACGAGCACCGGACACTGACCGGCGGGGTTGGCCACAACCCGCCGCAGGAAGCGCCCACGGCGTTTGCGCAGGCAGTGCTCGACGTAGACAGGCGCTGACGCGCCGGGAGAGCACGATGCGCAGACTGCTGATACTGGCCGCCATGACGCTGTCGGCGCTCGCCTCGGAACTCGGCGGCGCAGGCCACCGGTGCGTCTGGACGGCCACACCCCGGACAATGCGGGCGGAAAGGGAGGACAGGAAGTCGTCCGGCTTGCGTGGCTAGCGATTTCCCCGAAGTCCATGCCACCAGTGGTGTGCACAGCTTCACGCTGTCGCTGCGGGATGTCGCCGAATCGGTTTTCCAAAATGTAGGAACGCGGGCGCCGCGCAAGCCGCGCCCGCGTCCGCCAGCGGCGTTACCGCGGCAATTGAGTTGCCGTTTTTTCCACTTCGATCAGCGCATCCACGACCACCACGCCACCGGGGTTCACCATCACCGGATTGAGATCGACCGAGCGGATTGCGCCGCCGGCCTCGTGAACCATGTCGCCGACCTGAACCGCCAGCCGGCACAGTGCCGCGATATCCACCCCCGGCTCGCCGCGCACGCCATGGAGCAACGGCGCGATACGCAGATCGGCCAGCGCCCGCGCCACGTCGGCTTCATGGCAGGGCGCGAGCAGCACGGCGGTGTCGCGCAGCACCTCGACATACTTGCCGCCGTCGCCGACCACCAGCACCGCGCCGAATACCGGGTCCCAGTGCGCACCGATCATGCATTCACGCTGGCCGCGCGACATGCGCGCGATGACGACGCCTTCGCATGTGGCCTCCATGGCCCGCAGCGTGCGGATCTGGGCCGCATAGGCGCTGGCAACCGATTCCGGATCGTTGCAGTGCAGCGCCACCAGCCCGTGTTCGCTTTTGTGCGGCACCTGCGGCGAGCTTGCCTTGACCGCCACCGGTGCGCCGATGCGTTGCCATGCCGCCACCGCGGCATCGACGTCCTGGCAGACGTAGTGCTCGACCACCGGCATGCCGGCAGCCGCCAGCCGGGCGAGGCTCGCGGCTTCGCTCAGCGTCGCGCCGGCGGCGTCGGCGGCAGCATAGGTGGCTGGCTGCCCGGCGCATGCCGGCAGCAGCGGTGCACCCTCGGCCGCGATCTGCCGCAGGCGCTGCTGGTGCGAGACCAGTTGCGAGAAGGCGGACAGCGCTTCGGCGGCATTGGCATAGGTGGGTACGCCGGCTTCGCGGAATGCGTCCGCCACCGGCTGCTGCCAGACGGCAACCGCGATGGGCTTGCCCGCGGTGTCGGCAAACGCGGCGGCGTCACGCGCAAAGCGCGGCACGTCGTAGCCCATGCCGGAGACCGGGATGTCGAGCAGGAACAGGTCGGCGCAAGGGTCTTGCCCCGCCACGGGCAGCACCTCGCCGAACAGCGCGCTGTTGGTGAGCAGCGCGGCGGTGACGTCGACCGGGTTCGCGGTCGCGGCAAAGCCGGGCAGGCGTTCGGCGAGCGCGGCCTGGGTGGCGTCGGACAACGGCGCAAGCGTCAGTCCGAACGATTGCGCCGCATCGGCCGCCATGACGCAGCTGGCGCCCGAATTGCTCACCACCACCAGCCGGCGCCCGCCGGCGTCCCAGCCACGCAGGTACATCGGCGCACAGCGTGCCAGCGCGTGCGCATCGTCGACGCGCCAGATGCCGTGGCGGGCAAGGAAGGCGTCGACGGCGCGGTCTTCGTTGGCGATCGCGCCCGTGTGCGAGGCCGCGGCGCGCTGCCCGTCCTGCGAGCGGCCGGCCTTGACCGCGACGATCGGCACGTTGCGGGCCCGCGCCACGCGGGCGGCTTCGGCCAGCACCTCGGGATCGGTCAGGCTTTCCAGGTACAGCAGCACCAGCTGCACGCCGGGATCATGCGCGACGGCCAGCGCCAGTTCGCTGACGGTGATGTCGGCCTGGTTGCCGGTGGCGTGCATATGGCGCACGCCGATGCCCTGGCCGCGCAGCAGCCCGTAGACCATGGCCGCCACGCCGCCGCTCTGGCTGACCACGGCTACCGGCCCGTCCTGCGGCGGTACCTCGATGAACATGGTGGAGAAGCTGGCGATCGCGCCGCTGCCGAAGTTGGCCAGCCCCTGGCTGTTCGGGCCCACCAGCCGCAGGCCGGCGGCGCGCGCCACGCGCACCATCTCGTCCTGCTGGCGGCGGCCTTCGGCGCCCGCTTCACCGAAACCGGAGGCGATCACGATGGCCGCCGCCACGCCGAGCCGCGCGCAGTCGTGCACGGCCTGCACCGCGGCCTCGCCGGCCACGATGATGATGGCCAGCTCCGGGACTTCCGGCAGCGCATCGAGCGTGGGGTAGGCGCGCAGGCCCTGGATGGTGTCGCGCTGCGGATTGACGGGGTAGAGCGTGCCGGCGTAGCCGTGCGCCTTCATGTAGTGGATGGGCCGGCCGCCGATCTTGTGGATATTGTCGGAGGCACCGATCACGGCAATCGAGCGTGGGGAGAGCAGGGGCTGGAGCGGGGCGGTCATGAGCAAGGCGTAAAGTAAAAGGTCAGTCGAGGGTGGCGCCCGAGGTCTTGACGACCCTGGCCCACTTGTCGATTTCCTGCCCGATGAAGCGGGCGGTGGCGGGGGGCTCGGTCCATTCGGCGGCAAAGCCTTGCGTGGCGAAGCGCGTGCGTACGTCCGGATCCTGCAGGACAGCCTTGAGCGCGCCGTTGAGCGTGTTGAGGACCGCGGGCGGCGTGCCGGCCGGGGCCAGCAGCGCATTCCAGGCGCTGGCCTCGTAGCCGGGCAGGCCGGCCTGCGCGATGGTCGGCGTGTCCGGCGCGGCGGGCGAGCGCGTGGCACCCGTAATGGCGAGCGCCTTGAGCTTGCCGTCGCGCACGAAGGGCATGGCCGACAGCATGGTGTCGAACATCACCGTGGCCTGGCCGCCCATCACGTCGGTCAGCGCGGGCGCGCTGCCCTTGTACGGCACGTGGGTCATGTGGATGCCCGCCATGCTGTTGAACAGCTCGGCGGCGAGATGGGTGGACTGGCCGTTGCCGGAACTGGCAAAGGTGACCTGTCCCGGCCTGGCCCTGGCCAGTGCAATCAGCTCGGCCACGTTGCCGGCCGGCGTGGCCGGCGCGGTCACCAGCACCAGCGGGCCCCGCGTGAGCATGCTGACCGGCGCGAAGTCCCTGCGCGTGTCGTAACCGGGTTTGCTGAACAGCGTCATGTTGATCGCATGCGCGGTGGTGGCGACCAGCAGCGTGTAGCCGTCCGGCGCGGCCTTGGCCACGGCTTCGGCGCCGATATTGCCGCCGGCGCCCGGCCGGTTTTCCACCACCAGTGGCTGGCCGAGCTTGTCGGACAGCTTCTGCCCGACCACGCGGGCGACGATATCGGTCGGGCCGCCCGGCGGATAGGGCACCACCAGCCGGATCGGCTTGTTCGGGAACGACTGTGCCTGCGCAGTCGGCAAGGCCGTTGCGGACAGGGCCAGACAGGAAATCAGGGCGAGCGCGTGCCGCCGGGATCGATTCGGTGCCAAAGGGGTACTCCGGTTGTGGATGGCGGCCGGGACGGATGGGCGCTTGCCGGCAAGGCGCCAGAGGTGGCGCTATTCGCGCCGGAATCGCAGCAGCGTGCCTTCGCCGAAGCGAAGGAAGCCCGCCCGCACCCGGTCGCCGATCGCCACGCCGGGTTCGGCATGGCCCATCACGCGCGGGCCTTCGTCGAGCGTGGCCAGCACCAGCGTGTACGGCGCGAGCGCGCGGAAGGCTTCGTCCGGCGCGCGGCTGATCTCGGTCACGGCGTGGACCGTGGCCAGTCCGCCGGCATCGCGCCAGCGCAGCTGCAGGCTGCCACAGGCACGGCAGGCATGACGCTCCAGCGGCTGCCAGGCCCCGCAGTCGTCGCAGCACTGGTAGCGCACCACGCCGGCGTCCAGGCCCGCGGTGTAGGGATGGGTCATGGCATGGCCTCCAGCACCAGGCTGACGTGGGATGACAGCACGCCGCCATCGGCGTGGAACAGCGCGCGCCTGCGCCTGCCGGCCTGGCGTGCGCCGGCACGGCCGGCGAGCTGGCGCGCGGCCTCGGCCAGGTGCATCAGCCCACCTGCCACGCCCGAGTGCCCGAAGGCCAGCAAGCCGCCATGCGTATTGAGCGCCAGCGCGCCGTCGCGTCCGAAGTCACCCGCGCGCAGGCGCGCGTGCGCTTGCCCGCGCCCGGCCAGCCCAAGCTCTTCCAGCAGCATGACCAGCGTGATCGTGAACGAGTCGTAGATCGCCAGGTAGTCGATGTCGTCCACGCCGTCGCCTGCCTCGGCAAACGCGCGCCGCGCGGCATCGGCGGCGCCGGTCTGCATGACATCGTCGATGGCGCTCAAATGCTGGTGCCGGTGCGCTTGGCCCGCGCCCGCGATGCGCACCGGCGTGCCGGGTCCGGGCTCGGCGGACGCGACCACGGCGACAGCGCCATCGGAAATCGGACAGCAATCCGACAGGCGCAGCGGCGTGGCGATGGCGCGGGCTGCGCGCGCATCGGCCAGCGACAGCGGTTCGCGCAAGTGCGCATCGGGATGGCTTGCGGCGTGCTCGCGCATCAGCACGGCAAAGCCCGACAGCGCATCGGCATCCATGCCGGTTTCATGCAGGTAGCGCGAGGCCAGCAGCGCGTAGTAGGCCGGCACAGAAGCGCCGTTGGGTACCTCGGCATGCGGTTCGCCGACCTGCGCCAGCGTCTGGATCGACTGGTCGCGGCTCTGGCCGCTGAGGCGGTTTTCGCCGGCCACCACCAGCACGTGGCGGCAGCGGCCGGCACGCACCAGCTCGTGCGCGAGCATCGCCATTACGCCGCCGGTGGCGCCGCCGGCGGCCACACCATGCGCATAGGCCGGCGTGAGCGAGGCGTACTCGCAGAAGCGGTCGGCCAGCATCAGGTGCGGCAGCGTGGTGGCATAGCCGCACAGCACGCCGTCGATGTCGGCGCGTGCCAGGCCGCTATCGGCCAGCGCGGCATCGGC
>JACXTT010004752.1_pt1 | contig 20049 bp, 16 predicted proteins | sample 9270951 | NCBI WGS metagenome assembly JACXTT01 (sample SAMN15532306, study PRJNA645909) | rock metagenome | isolation source: weathered quartz diorite | place: Puerto Rico | collected 2017-06-21 | reverse complement strand
CACTTTGGCCAAAGCCGCCATGCATTGACACCCTCCTAAGCTGGGAAGGCAGGGGGCGATAGTGTATAGTTCCCGCTTCCAGTTTGTGAGGAATGTTGAATGAACACAGTCTTGTTTGTCATTGCTGCCTATTTGCTTGGCTCGATCTCTTTCGCCGTTGTCAGTAGCAAGTTATTCGGCCTGGCCGATCCGCGTACCTATGGGTCGAAAAACCCGGGTGCCACCAATGTGCTGCGCAGTGGTAACAAGATGGCTGCCATCGTCACCCTGATTGGAGACGGGGCAAAAGGCTGGCTGGCTGTGTTCCTCGCTAAGGCCTTTGGCGAACAATTTGGCGTGGGCGATGACGGTGTCGCCTTCGTGGCCATTGCTGTTTTCCTTGGCCATTTGTGGCCGGTGTTCTTCAAATTTGTCGGCGGCAAGGGCGTGGCGACAGCGCTGGGCGTGCTGCTTGGAGTCAATCCTTTTATCGGCCTGGGCACTTTGCTGACCTGGCTGGCCGTGGCCTACGCCTTCCGTTATTCCTCGTTGGCGGCCCTGGTGGCGGCCACGTTTGCGCCCTTCTACTACGGCCTGGTGGTGGGCATCGACACCATTTTCTTCGCCATTTTCGTCATGAGCCTGCTGTTGGTCTGGCGCCATAGCGGCAATATTGGCAACCTGATTGCCGGCAAAGAAAGCCGCATCGGAAGCAAGAAGAAGTAATTTGTGCCAAACTTCATCGCCTAATGGAGTGAACTGTCCTAGGGTGGGCACGCTGTGCCCACCGGTGCCAACATGTTGTTGGCTTCACGCGTGGGCACGGAGTGCCCACCCTACCAGGAGCAGGCGATGAAACAAACCCTCAGAATCGACTTCGTCTCGGACGTCTCATGTCCTTGGTGCATTATTGGCCTGAAGTCGCTCGAACAGGCGCTGGACCGGGTCGGTGACTCGATCACAGCCGACATCCACTTCCAGCCCTTCGAACTGAACCCGAATATGGCGCCGGAAGGCCAGGAGATCAACGAACACCTGGCCCAGAAGTACGGCGCCAGCCCGGAACAAAGCCAGCGCACGCGCGACATGATCCGTGCCCGCGGCGCCGAGCTGGGCTTCCGCTTCGAGATGGAAGCGCGCTCCCGGATCTACAACACCTTTGATGCACACCGACTGCTGCACTGGGCGGGTGAACATGGCCGCCAGCGCGAGCTGAAACACGCGCTGTTCTCCGCCTACTTCACCCATGGCGACAATCCAGGCTCGCATGCGGTGCTGCTGCGCGTGGCCGGTGAAGTGGGGCTGGATGTGGCGGCGGCCGAAAAAGTGCTCAAGGACGGTAGCTATGCCGAAGAAGTGCGCGAACAGGAGCAGTTCTTCCTGTCCAATGGCATCCAGTCGGTGCCTGCCGTGATCATCAACCAGCGCCACCTGATCTCCGGCGGCCAGCCCGTTGAAGTGTTCGAGAATGCGCTGCGCCAGATTGCAGCGTCCAAGGAATAGGATAGACCATGCTACAACTACGCCCGACCTGCGAGCACTGCAATAAGGCCCTGCCGCCCGCATCGACAGAAGCGCGGATCTGCAGTTTTGAATGTACGTTCTGCGCCAACTGTGTGGACAGCGTGCTGGGTAATGTCTGCCCAAATTGCGGCGGAGGATTTGTCCCCCGCCCAATCCGGCCATCAAAGAACTGGCGCAACAACAATAACGTGGCGGGTAATCCACCGACTGAAAAAGTGACGCACAAACCGGTCGACCCGGCGGTGCATGCTCAGTTCTCCGGCCCGATCAAAGGCATCGCACCGGAGCGGCGTTAGTATCGTTCGAAATTCACCTGGCTGAACACGATCTGGCTGCTCGCGATGCCATTTTGCTGGAAGTAGGCGTCCCACTTGGCTTTCTCAATGGTCGGCTCATTTGTCACCGGGTCGCGCGCCTGCAGGTAGTCGCCAAACTTAAAGAAGATGCCAAGGCCATTCTCCTTGACCTTCATCTTCGTCGTTTGGATGGCGCCGTTTGTTGCGGTATTGACTGAGGCGACAGCTTCGCCCTTAACGAGCTGGATATCCAGGTCAAAGCTTTCGCCAGACTTGATGGTGCCCAGGGCCGTGACCACTTCTTTACCATCTGTGCCAGCGATGCGTCCAATGATGTCGAATACGCCGTTATTGGCTTTGCCGTCGAGGCCTTTCTTGTCGGCCGTGTCCTGCACATAGATCTTCAGTAGCGTGTCATAACCATCGTTGTGGTACTGGGCGACGATGGTCTTTGCACCGTTGGGCAGAGTTGGGGTAACGCGGGCCCTGAAGTGCTCATTGGTGGCTGATGCGGGGACGCGCAATGATTTTACGATCTTTACTTCATTGCGGTAGCCGTGACCATGGCCAGAGTCATACTTTGACCGCAGCGCACTAAAGGTCATGGTGCCGTTGAAGGGCGACGCATACGGCGACTCGCCCTCGACTTCAAACCAGGTGTTCAAAGCCTGCAATGAGGTAAAGCCAGTTGCTGGACCTTGTGTGCCTGGAGCGGGGCTCTGTGCATTCTGGGCGTGGCTGGACATGGCCAGCGCGCCAGCGCCTAGCCATGCCAAGAAGACTGCGTTGCGGATCGTTTTCATTGTTTGGCCTTTACACGGGCAACCGGGCCGCCCAGCCACAAGGACAAGTAGACCAGCGGTACCAGCAGGGCACCGAGGATGAAGACGGGCGTGTAGTTTCCACCGGCCGTCAGCTGCGGCACCATTTGCGTACAAATGATCACTCCAAGGACCGCCGACGTGCCGCTGACGCCCGCCAACGACCCTACCGATTTGCCGGAAAAGAAATCGCTCGGCATCGTCTGGATATTCGTAATGGCAGCCTGGAAGCCAAACAAGATCACAGAGATCGACAGCACGGCCGCTAGGGGCGTGTCGGCTACCGCGGTGTAGAGCAGGGCCGGGAACATGACGATGAGCCCCAGGGCGATCACGGTTTTGCGTGCCCGGTCGGCCGTCCAGCCACGTGCCAGCAGGCGCCCGCACAACCAGCCGCCGGACAGCGCGCCGACCGCCGCGCCCACATAAGGGACCCAGGCGAAGATGCCGATTTGCTTGACATCGAAATGGAACTTTTCGTTCAGGTAGAGGGGCAGCCAGGCGACGAACAGCCACCAGATTGGGTCAATGAAAAAGCGCGCTGCAATGACGCCCCAGCTCTGACGGTGCTGTAACAGCTGGCCGAGGGTAGGGACATAGTCGCTGGACTCGGCTGCCGCCAGCTGGGCAGGCTGTTGGCCGCTCAGGATGTAGTCGCGTTCTTCTTTGCTGATCCAGGGGTGGGCATCCGGGCCGGACTTGTAGATGATCAGCCAGGGGACGATCCAGAAAAAGCCGAGTGCGGCAATCAGGATAAAGGTCGTCTTCCAGCCCACATAGGCATACAGGAAGGCCACCAGCGGCGGCGCGATAATAGAGCCGACCGAGGCGCCCGCACCGAAAATGCCCTGGCCAAAAGCGCGCTCCTTGATCGGAAACCACTCTGCAATGGCCTTGGTGGCGCCCGGCCAGTTGCCCGCCTCGCCCACGCCCAGCAGGGCGCGGAACAAGCTGAAGGACAGGGCAGTGCGCGCGACAAAGTGCAGGCCGATCGAGACCGACCAGACAATGATGGACAGGACAAAACCGATGCGCGTTCCCAGCGCGTCGAACAGTTTGCCGAACAGCGACTGGCCGATGGCGTAACCGACCAGGAAGACGGTGACGATATTGGCGTAGTCGCGCTTGTCCATGCCCAGGTCGGCGGCGATACCGGGCCACATGACGGCCAGTGCCGCACGGTCAATGTAGTTGATGATGGTGGCAATGGCGACCAGGCTGATGACCAGCCAGCGCAGTCCCTTGGTTGTACTCATGCTCGCTCCTCCGGTTTGTCTCTGTCTTCTTGTGGCTATAGGTGTTTCGGGTTGCAGCAGTCCGCTTCTGCCAACTGGGCGCGGGTGGGCAGGCCCTCGCAATCGCCGCGGAACTGGATCACACGGGCGCCAATGGCGTTGCCGCGAGCGGCTGCTGCCATCAGTGGCAAGTGTTCAAGCAGGGCACTGATGACGCCGACGGCGAAGCCATCGCCGGCACCGACGGTATCGACCACATGTGGCACGGCGACGCCGGCGACGGTGCCGCAGCCTTCGGCGCTGGCAAAGTAGGCACCCTGCGGGCCCAGTTTGACGACTACCTGCCGTACACCGCGTTCCAAATAGAAGTTGGCGATGTCTTCGGCCCGGTCATGCCCGGTCAGCGTTTTGCCTTCAGCCAGGCCAGGCAGGACCACATCGGCCTTGCATGCGAGGGCGTTGACAGTCTCGATCATCGAGGCTTGGGTAGGCCAAAGGCGTGGGCGCAAATTGGGATCAAAGCTCACCAGCCGGCCGGCAGCGCGGGCTTGATCCGCCATGGCGAAGACCAGGTCGCGGCAGCTTTCCGACAAGGCAGGGGAAATGCCGGTCAGGTGCAGCAGGCGGGCATGCGCGTAGTCGCCGGCCGGGATGTCCTCTCGCGACATGTGGCTGGCGGCAGAACCACGGCGGAAGTACTCCACCTCCGGGTCGCTGCCGTCGCTGGCGAGGGACTTGAGCATGAAACCGGTTGGGTAACGTGCGTCGATCCGGACATGGCGCACGTCGATGCCCTCGGCCGCCATGCAGGCGAGCAGGTTGCGGGCCAGGCTGTCCGCCCCCAGGCTGCTGATATAGCCGACCTTGAAACCGAGACGGGCCAGCCCCACCGACACATTGAGCTCGGCGCCTGCCGTGGTGCGCTCAAATGGGCGCACGTTGGCAAGCGGGCCTGCTTCGCCCGCCATCAGCAAGGCCATGGCCTCGCCGACGGTGACGACATCCGGCGTCCATCCTGTCTTGGCAAGTTCGCTGCTCATCCTAGAACTTCATGCTGGTGACCAGGGTGGCCTGTTGCGCTGCTGGCAGCGAGGTGCGCACCACATTGCCGCGTTGCTGCTTTGGCCCCTTGTCGACATTGCCAGGGGGGCCGGCCGAAATGACATAACCCGGCTCGACGACTGCTTTGGCCGCCTTGCTTCGCACTTCAACCTTGAGGGAAGTCGGCTTGTCTTGGATGATGAAGCGTTGCGGCGACTCCTGCACGATGTCGCGGTCGCCATGCACTTGGGCCGTCAGCACGACAGGTTTGCTGGCGCGCAGGGTATCGCTGGTCGTGAACGCGCCACGTGCAAAGCTAAAGCGGCGTACCAGGCTCTCAACACCCAATTCTGGTTTATAGGCGCTGGTGATGTCGGCGATGATGTCGGCGTGGTCCTTGCCCAGCACGGCCGTGGTAATGCGGATGCGGTTGAGGCGATCGTAAGGATAGTCGTCGAAGGCGTCATGCCCTTTGCCTTCGTTGGCTTGGCCCTGGCCGTCGATCAGCAGGGTATTGCTGATTTTGCTGCTCGGAATACCCGCATAGCCTTTTGGACCCGTCAGGTAACTGCCGCCACCAAACAGGATGAAGCTGCCGGCATCCGGGTGGGAATGGCCCATCGAGAGGTGCCAGTCCGGCATCTTGGGGATCATGGTGGCAGCGTGGTGGCCTTCCGGCGGGCCGGCGCGGAAGGCGAAGGCCGTGGCCTTGTCGGTCCAGTCGCTGCGCCAGTAGATGGTGCCCAAGTCGTCGAAGTGGTGGTGCGGCGGCAGCTTGGCGATCGGCGTAGCCTTGATCGACGGATCCAGCCACAGCAGGGACCAGAAGTCTTCCGCGCAAACGTGGCCGAGCGACTCCATCCAGTTTGCCACGCCTTGTGCATCGCCATTGCCGAAGCGGGCAGCCAGGCGGTACAGCAGGTTGTAGTTGGAATGCAGTTTGCCGCCAGGGTGGGTGCGGTCGGCCTCGTGGCCCTCGTGCGCACGGGTGATTGGGCCTTCGAAGGCGTCGCCAAAGTCGAAGATATCCTGGCCGTTCGGGGTAATGGAATGGGCGATGTACAGGTGGGTTTTGCGCAGGGAAGGCTGGTCGTACAGGTCGTCGCCCGCTGCATGGGCGAAGGCGTCGAGGCCGTGGATAATCCAGGGCATCGAGAAGATCCAGTATTCCACCCCTTCATAGAAGTAGCCGTCCGGGGAAGCCACGGCCAGAACTTGCGTGAAGATCGCGCGCGACAGGGCAGCCCAATTGGCTGCTTCCGGCACTTCGTCGTAGACGGCGTAGGCGGCCACGGCCAATCCCGAGATGGGAATGAAGCAGTGATTCTGGCTGTAGGAGTAGGACATGCCAGGTTTGGGGCTGAAGTGCGCTGCCATGATGCGCGCCTGGCGCACGATCTTGTCGCGGTACTTGTTGCGCTCTTCCGCACTCAGCACGTCGAACAGCAAGTCGTAGGCGGTGCCCATTCCGTAGAGCAGGTGGCCAGCAGCCAGATCCACGTCCGGTTTGCTGAAGGAATAGCCCCAGACTGGATAGCTGACGGCGGCATCCATATACTTTTTCGCTGCGTCGAGGAAGCGCTGTTCGCCTTCAATCTTATAGGCGAGGGCAGCACCGACCATGCCGATACCGACCGTATTCTGGGCGCGGCGCGTCTGTGCAGGCGACGCTTCCGGTTCTTCCTTCATCGCCACCAGGTTCGATAGTGCCTTTTTCCAAATGGCGGCATGGCTGCCCTTGGCGCGCTGGCGCAGCTGCTCCAGGCCAGCGCTGGTGGTAAAGACGCGGGGATGGACGCCGTTCAATTCAGCGCGCAAAGCTGCCGGGTGCTTTTCCATGATGGCCTGCAGCGGATGCACGCCTGGGTGTGCGCCTTGCGCGCCGCCTTGTTTGGTGCCCAGTGCTTCGCGCGCATCCTGTGCGAAAGCCGGGCGCACCAGTGCAGGTGCCATCCCCAGTGCGGGCAAGCCGATCGCTGCGGTGCCGATAAAACGGCGCCGTGTAAATTGCTGTGTCATGTGTTCTCCCTGCGCTGGATCAGTAGAGGCCAAGGCCGCCGTTGACCTGGATCATTTCGCCAGCCAGGAAGGAGGCGCGGTCTGAGGCGAGGAAGACGACGGCATTGGCCACGTCTTCAGGCTGGCCTTCGCGGCGTGCTGGCGTGCGCTCAACGATGCCTGCGCGGCCGGCCGGGGTATTGAAGGTGTCGTGGAAACGGGTAGCGATCAGGCCGGGGGCGACGCCATTGACGCGGATGCCCAGCGGACCAACTTCTTTGGCCAGTGCGCGCGTGAAGGTGGCAACTGCAGCCTTGGACGAAGCGTAGTGCGACGAGCCTGGGCCACCACCGTCAAACGCGGCCAGCGAGGCCATGGTAACAATGGTGCCGCTCTTGCGCGGCTCCATGCGCTTCAGCGCTGCCTGGCAGATCAGGAAAGTGCTGGTCAGGTTCAGGTTCATTGCCTCGTTCCACAGCGACAGTGGCATATCCACCACGCGGCAGCGTTGGATCAGCCCCCCGATATTGGCGAACAGGATGTCGATCTCGCCGATCGAGCCTTCTGCCTCGGCGTACACGCGCTCTGCCACAGCGGCATCGCTGACGTCGGCCTTGATGGCCTGGGCGCGCCGGCCCATCGCGCGGATTTCTGCCACCACTTCGTTGGCTTCCGTATTGCTGCTGAAGTAAGTCAGCACGACGTCGGCGCCGGCCTTCGCCAGTGCCAGCGAGGTCGCCTTGCCAATACCCGAAGCGCCGCCCATCACGAGGGCGCGTTTGCCATTCAGTTCCATATTGTGTTCTTTCTAAAGTCGTTTACTTTTTGGGCGCCGCACTGGACGCCCGGATAATCAGTTCAGGTGCAAACAGGTCGCCGCCGTTTGCTTCTTTGGGCGCGAGGATGCGCTGGACCGCTGCGTCGGCCATGGCCTGGATGGGTTGGCGCAGCGTGGTGAGTGGCGGATCGTGGGCCGCCGAAAAAAAGATGTCATCGATGCCGATCAGCGAAAAGTCCTGCGGGATCCGCTTGCCATGCTGCTTGAGGCCGATGCCAATCCCGATCGCCATCATGTCGTTGATCGCAATGGCCGCCGTTGGTTTGCCCGGTGCAGACAGCAGGCGTGCAGCGCTGCTCCTGCCCAGTTCAAACAGCTGCGTGTCGCCGTGCGGGTCGCTCGGTGCCTCCGTCGCTTCTGCCGTCACCAGCTGCCCGTGGATGCCGGCCGCCTCGCAGGCCAGCTGGAAGCCGCGTACGCGCTCCTGCCGGTTCAGCGTGAACGGTGGCGGCGTCACCAGGGCGATGGAACGGTGGCCCAAGCTGACCAGGTGCTCCACCGCCATGGTCGTTGCCAGCGCGTTGTCGACGGAGATGGTGATGATCTTTTTGTGTGGCTCGTCGGTCCGTTTGATGTCGAAGGCGACCACCGGGCAGCGTGAGGTCACTGCTGCCAAATGGTCGGTGTCCGACAGGGCCGAGCCGGTGATGATGCCCTGCACGCCATAAGCGAGCAGGTCGGCCATCACGGCGCGCTCCCGGTCCGGGTCACGGAAGGTCGAAAAGGTCATCACATGGCAGCCGTGCCTGGCTGCCGCCGTCTCGACTGCGCAGGCGAGCGAACCGAAGAACTGGTTGGCCAGCGAAGGTACCAGCAAACCGACCATCTTGGCGACGCCGGTTTTGAGCTGGCGCGCCGCGTTGTTGGGCCGGTAGCCCAGTTGTTCGATCGCTTGCTGTATCTTCAACTGGGTGTCCGGCCGCATCTGGCCCATCCGGTTGTTCAAAAAATTCGAAATACTGGACGTTGACACGCCTGCCAAGCGTGCGACGTCCTGAATTTTTGGTTCGCTCATGGTTTCCTAGTCAGTCAGGATTAAAACGCCACATCCAGGCGCGCCGTCATATAGCGGAAGGCATCGCGCGCAGGCTGCCAGCCCTGCGATTTGATGTCTGGTCCACTGGTTTGTTTGAAGTTCAGGAAGGAGCCGACGTTGCCTGCGGCGTAGTGCTTGTCGAAGACGTTCTTGATCCCCAGCGAGAACTTGTATTTGCCTTGCAGGTCCGACATCGATGCATAGACATCGAAGATACCATAGCCTGGACGGTCCAAAGTTGGGTCCTGGCTGATGGCGCCGCGCACGGTCGACTGGGCACGCCACTGGGCGCCGTAGGTCACGACATACGGTGCAGTTTCCATTGGCTTGCGGTATTCGCTGCCCATCGAGATCTTCCACTTCGGCGCATTCGGCATGGTGCCGCCGCTGGCGTCACGCAGGAAGGCGCCTGGCACCAGCTGGTTTGGAATCGTGCAATCGGTGGCGCCGCTGTAGCAGGGGCCCTGGGTCCAGTTGAGGATGGTGGCGCGGGTGAATGCCAGGCTGGCGTTCCATTGCAATTCGCGCGTCAACAGCACGGTGGTGTCGGCTTCAAAGCCCTTCGTTTCCAGTGCCGGGATGCTGTACAAGACGCTCGCCGAGCTGCCGTCCGAGAACTTCTCGGTGGCCGAGGTCTGGTAGTCATTGAAGCGCGTGCGGAAGGCGGCCAGGTTTAGCGTGGCGCGGCCGTTCAGCAGGTTGGCTTTGAAGCCCAGGTCGATGCTGTCGGCCTTCTCCGCTGCCAAGGGCAAGTGCTTGAACACATTGACGTTATTGGCGCCACTGGTCATGTCGTAGGCCACGCCCTTGCGACCCGTCGATGTGGTGCCATAGACCATGACGTCCGGCGTGATCTTGTAGGTGTAGCCGATCTTGCCGGTGATGCCGTTTTCATCGTGCTGCGGCGCTGCATAGTAGTTGTAGCCCGTATGGGTATTGTTCGGCGCACTCGACGACAGGCTGTCGATGGTCTCGAAGGTGTAGTTGTTGGTCTCGCGGTTCAGGCGCACACCGGCCGTCAGGATATTGCTTGGGTTGAACTCGTAGGTGCTGTTGGTGTAGAAGGCACGGTTCAGGTTCGACGACGTGGTGTTGTAGTTGGTGAAGTTGGTTTCCTTCACGAAGGGGTTGCCGCGGTAGTAGCCCCGGTCCAGGCTATTGCGTGCCAACCACAGGCCGGCGACATAGCGGAAGTTGCCCATGTCCGGGGACGTCAGCCGGATTTCCTGCGTGGAGGTTTTGCTGTCGGCCGTGCCATTGATTTCCGCCTTGGCGTTGATGCCCGATGGTTTGCCTTGCGCATTGTTCTGGTAGAAGGTCGATACCAGGTCGATATTGTCGTTGTCGCGGAAGTCGTTCGACAGGTTGTTGACCACCGAAGAGATCGACGTCAGCGCATGGCCAGCCCAAGGGGAATTGTCGGGGAAGTTGTAGTTCACGCGCACGCCAAGGCCGCGGTTGGTCGATTCCAGGCCGGATGGGGAATCGTTGCGGATGTCAGTGTTGTATTGGCTCGGGTTAATACCGCGCAGCACGGCCGTATTGGACAGTGCCGTGTAGGCCTTGTTGTACAGGTAGCCAACGCCTGGATCGATCGAAATAATGGCGGCGGTGTTACCCGTCGACAAGGAATGGTCGAATTGCGGTGTGACCAGCACGTCCAGGTCGTTATTGACCTTCCATGCCAGCTTGGCCATAAAGGTCTTGCCCCCCGAGCCGTTCTGCATCGAATCATTGGTCAGGTTATGCAGCAGGCCGGGAAAATTGGTCTTGGTGGCGAACAAGCGCATGCTGATCGTGTCCGTCAGGCGGCCACTGAGCGAGGCGGCCACGCGGTATTCCTTGTCGCTCGACGTAAACACCATCGCCGTGGTCTTCATGGGGCCGGCGCCAATGGGCTTGGTGGTGATATTGATCGCGCCGGCAATGGAGCTTTTGCCGAACATGGTGCTCTGCGGGCCCTTGAGCACCTCGACGCGGGCTACGTCGGACAAGTCCTTAAAGGCTTGCTGCGGCAGGGCATAAGGGATGTCGTCGACGATGACGGCAATATCGCCTTCAATACCGAGGTTGTTCGAGGTGGTGCCGATGCCGCGCATATTGATGCTATTGGTGCCGACCTGGGTGCCGACCGAAATTGACAGGGCGGGCGACAGGTTGACGATGTCGTTGAACTCGCGCACGTTATTGCGCTTGATATAGTCCTCGCCGAGCACGGTGATCGACATCGGCACGTCTTCCAGCTTTTCGATGCGGCGGTTGGCCGACACGACGACGGTTTCGAGCTTGAGCGCACCGTCCGCACTGGCGGCGGCCTGGGCGGCCGGGAGCGCTGCTGCCTGGGCGGCGACTGGGGCTGCTGCGCCTGCGGGCGTAGCAGCTGGGGCGCCGGCTTCCTCGGCGAAGCCGGGCATCGAAGTACTTAAAATCATCAGCGCCACGGCAGTGGCAATCTGGGTCGGTTTTATCTCCATCTCACTCTCTCTGATCTTGTTTTTGAAGGGTACTACCTATGGGGGCTCGGGTGCAACGATCTACTGTACCGTTACAGTAAATAGTTCAAAAATAAGCACCAAATGTTTACTGTAACGATTTAGTGCAACGGTTTAGTGATTCTAGCCCAAGAGAAAATGATGTCAACAAGAATTTTGAAAATCAGTCGACGTCCATGACGATGGGCTGGTGGTCGGAGGCCGAGGTTTCTGAGTGGATGTCCATATAGCTAATGGCGTCGGCCAAGTCGTCCGTCAGGAAGAAATAGTCATAGCAGTCTGGCTTTTCAGGCCACTGGTAGCCATGCAGGCCCGCAGTGGGGGGATGGGGCTTGCTGTCGTGTTTGAGGGTCCAGGCATCGAGCAGGGGCAAGCGATCTGGTTCCAGCAAGGTGAGGTAGGGAAGTGAGCCAGGTTTGCAGTTGAAGTCACCACAATAGATGGCCGAGGCGGGTCGCTGCCCCACCTGGAAAGGCGCTTCAAGCGTTGGATCTTGCTGCACATACATGGCGCGCTCACAAGCTTCGCGGTGCAGGAACTTAATGTGGTGCACTTGCGCAATGCGCTGGGCCTCGGAATAGTATTCGAGGTGGGTGGTCAGGATGCGCAGTTTGCGGCCTGGTGCGTCGACCACGGCTTCGATCATGCCGCGCGGCATACCTGGCGGCCTGCCGGGGTCGGCCGGCCATGGCAGGCTGTGGCGCAACACCATGGAGATACGGTGCTTGGACAGCAGGAAATTGCCAAACAGCCTAGGCAAGTTGTTCTTGTAGATCTCGCTCGTGGGCGCGTAGACGGAATGGTAGCCGCCGAAAGCGCCAGCGATCTGGCGGCTCTGGTTGGCATTGGCATTGCCTTCCAGCTCAGGGTGGTTGACGGCCACTTCCTGCAGGCAAATGACATCGGGATTGAGCCTGCGAAGCACATCAATGATGGCATGGATGCGGATGCGGCCATCCTTGCCGCAGCCCCAGTGAATATTCCAGCTGACTATGCGCATAGACCCTCCCGGCTACCGTGGTCTATCTATGACAAGCTGAGTGCTTCTAGGTTCGCAGGAAATATTACTGGCCGGCTGATGGTGGGTAACGAGTTACCCACCCTACAAGGTCCGATAAATGGTTCGTTACCCACCAGACGTCAAATGACCCTAAACACGTCCAGTTCGTAGGGTGGGTAACTTGTTACCCACCGGACTACAAGGTCTGATAATTGGTTCGTTACCCACCAGACGTCAAATGACCCTAAACATGTCCAGTTCGTAGGGTGGGTAACTTGTTACCCACCGGACGTCAGATAACCCGAAGCTCGTCCAGCGGCCAGCGCGGCCGCACATTAAAGCTGTAGTCGCGCTGCGCGGCCTGTGGATTGATCTGCAAACGCATGGCGCCAGCAAAGGCAATCATGGCGCCATTGTCAGTGCAAAACTCCAGCTCAGGGTAGTAGACCTTGAACTTCTTCTTGGCAGCGGCTGCGTTGAGCGAGGCGCGCAACTGCGCATTGGCGCCCACACCGCCGGCAATGACCAGGCGCTTCAGGCCGCTGTGGCGGATCGCGTTGACGCATTTCGCCGTCAGCACATCGACGATCGCGTCGACAAAACCGCGCGCGATATTGGCCTTGTCCTGCTCACAGATATTGGCGACTACTTTTTCTTCATGGTTCTTCACCACGGTCAGCACCGCTGTCTTCAAGCCGGAGAAGCTGAAATTGAAGTCCTTGGTATGCAGCATCGGGCGTGGCAGCTTGTAGGCCAGCGGGTCGCCGAATTCCGCCAGGCGCGAAATGGCAGGGCCACCAGGATAGCCCAGGCCCAGCAGTTTGGCGGACTTGTCGAAAGCTTCGCCGGCAGCATCATCGAGGGTTTCACCCAGCAGCGTGTATTGGCCCACGCCGTCAACGCGCATCAGCTGGGTATGGCCGCCCGAAACCAGCAAGGCAATGAAAGGAAAAGCGGGCGGCTCCTTGGCCAGCAGGGGCGACAGCAGGTGCCCTTCCAGGTGGTGTACGCCCAGCACGGGCTTATCCAGCGCCAGGCCGAGGCTGCAGGCGATCGATGAACCGACCAGCAGTGCGCCCGCCAGGCCGGGGCCTTGGGTATAGGCGATGGCGTCAATGGCCTTGGCATCGACACCGGCGCCGGCCAGCGTTTGCTCGAGCAAGGGAATGGCGCGGCGGATGTGGTCGCGCGAGGCCAGTTCCGGCACAACGCCGCCGTATTCCTCGTGCATGGCCACTTGCGAATGCAGGGCGTGCGACAGCAGGCCGCGCTCCGTGTCATAGAGGGCGAGGCCGGTTTCATCGCAGGAGGATTCGACGCCTAGGACGATCATGTCGTGCTGAACAATGCTGGGAAAACCTCCATTGTAAAGGAAAGCGGCATTCCAGCCCAAAGGGCCGGGCAGCGTGCCGGTGGGCTTGCCGCGGTCGAGCGCCGCCTGCCGGTGCTGCGCCAGCATGGCCGCGGTCATGCGCAGGGCAGGGGCGAAACGGTGCTTAACGGGTCAGCAGCAGCAACAACAAAACGGCGTTTGCCACCAGCGAGGCGGTGGCAATGGCACGCCAGACGAGGGGGGAGCTGCGTTTCGCCAGCGGCGTCGGCCTGGCCGTAGGCAGGGGGCGGCTGGCGCCCCGCTCGAGGGCCAGCAGCATTTCGTCGGCCGTCTCAAAGCGCTGTGTGGGATCGCGCGCGACGGCCTTTTGCAATACGTTTTCGAGCCAGAGCGGCAGGTCGGGGCGATAGCGCGTGGCCGCCTTGGGCTCGCCAAAATGGGGCCGTTGGAAGGGCTCGACTTCGCCATACGGGTAATGCCGGGTCAGCGCATAGTACAGGGTGACGCCGACGGCATACAGGTCGGTCTGGGCGCCGGCACCAGCGCCATCAAATTGTTCGGGCGCCAGGAAGGACGGCGTTCCCGCCTGCTCCGCCCCATGCTCGGCCATGCCAGACTGGGCCACGCCCAGGTCAAGCAGGCGCAGTTGCCCGTCGTCGCCCAAGTGCACATTGTCGGGCTTGATGTCGCGGTGGATGATCGAGCGGCGATGCAGTGCGCCCGCAGCACGCACCAGTGCAATTCCCATGGCCACCGCCTCGGGCACGGTGAAGTGGTGGCCCGCATCGATACTCTCTTGCAGGCTGTGGCCAGGATGCCAGGTAGTGAGGTAATAGAGGTAGCGCTGGTCCGGGTGGGCAATCACCTGCGGGAAGAAAGTGGCCACCACGCGCCGCGCCAGCCACTCTTCATGGGCGAAAGCCAGCCTTTCCAGTTCATCACCAGCGCGGTTTGGATGCAGGGTCTTGAGCACCATCTTGCGGCCGCCCGCAAGGTGGTCGACAACAAGGTACAGCAGCGTCGTGTCGGAAGTATGCAGGACTTCTTCCACGTCCATGCCTTCAAACACCTGGCCGGGGCGCAGGCGCGGCGGCACCGGCAGCAGTTGCATGGTGCTGACGCTATCGCGCAGGTCCTGCTCCGGCAAGCCCTGTACCTGCATGACGAGGGCGCTGACATTGTCGTTGCTGCCGGCCTTGAGGGCGGCCTGAATGAGTGCATCGGCGCACTGCTGCGGCGCTTCGTGGCCACGCGCGAGCTGCAGCAGCTGGTATTCGATATCGTACTGGGGCATGGACGCCCACACTCCATCGCTCACCAGCAGGAAGACATCACCAGGCCTGAGCGGGCCGCTGCCCTGGTCCAGCGTCAACTGGCGGTCCAGGCCAACGGCGCGGGTCAGCACGTGCTGCATTTCCGGCCGGTCCCACACATGGTCGGTGGTCAGGCGCACCAGCTTGTCGTCGCGCAGCAGGTAGAGCCGCGTGTCGCCCACATGGGCAAAATAGTAGAAGGTGCCGCGCAGGGCCAGGCAGGTCAGGGTCGTGGCCATGCCGGCCAGCTCAGGGCGCACCGAGCCCTGTTGCAGCACCCAGCTATTGATTGCCTTGAGCACGCGTTCAAGCGACTGCGGCACGGCCCAGGTGTCCGGCGTGGCGTAGTAGTCTGCCAGCAGGCCGCGCACTGCATATTCGGACGCTTCGCTGCCGCCATCATTGCCAGATACGCCATCGGCCACTGCCGCCAGCATGCCTTTGGTTGACAGCTCAAGGCCCTCCGGCGTGACCATGCCAACGAAGTCTTCGTTGCGCTCCCGCGTGCCGCGGGCAGTAGCATGGGCTGCAAGGACCTTGAGTGTCATGCTGGCGTCCTGTTAAACACGTGCGCCCGACAAGGCAGCACTGCCCCAGGTGGTGCGCCAGCGCTGCTTCACCATCGACAGGCCGCCCAAGGCGATCAGCGCCAGCGCAGCAAACATCGTCAGGCCGAACTGGTAGCTGCCCGTCATCTGGCGCGACAGGCCCAGGCTGGACGCCAGGTAAAAGCCGCCGATGCCGCCTGCCATGCCGACCAGGCCGGTCATCACACCGATCTCCTTGCGGAAGCGCTGCGGCACCAGTTGGAACACGGCGCCATTGCCTGTGCCAAGGGCCAGCATGGCAACGACAAAGGTGAGCAGGGCTGCTGCAACGGTAGGCAGGCCAGTAGAGGCAACCACCAGGGCAGCGGCTGCGACGATGTACATGAACGACAAGGTCTTGATGCCGCCGACCCGGTCAGCCAGCATGCCGCCAAGTGGGCGTACCAGTGAGCCGGCGAAGACGCAGCCAGCCGTCAGGTAGCCGGCAGTCACAGGCGGTAAGCCGTATTGGCTATTGAAGTAGATCGTCAGCGAAGACGCCAGGCCAGAGAAGCCGCCAAAGGTTACGCTGTAGAAGAACATGAACCACCAGGCGTCTTTGTCCTTCAATACCGTGAAGTATTCGGAGATTGCTTTTGGCGGCGGTGCAGTTGGCGCATCCTTGGCCATCGTTACATACACCAGCAACGCAACCGACAGCGGAATCAGGCACAAGCCGAACACGTTCTGCCAGCCAAAGGCGACTGCCAGCGATGGCGCGAACAGGGCGGCAAACGCTGTGCCAGAATTGCCAGCACCTGCAATGCCCAACGCTGTGCCCTGGTGTTCAGGCGGGTACCAGCGCGATGCCAGCGGCAGCGCTACGGCGAACGCGGCACCGGCCACGCCCAGCACGACGCCCAGTGCCAGCATGCTCTGGTAGCTGTCCAACTTGCCCTGCCAGGCCCACAGCAAGCCAAGCATGACGATGACCTGCCCGATCAAACCGGCCTTCTTGGGTTTCAGGTGGTCCACGAGCATGCCCATCACCATGCGCAGTAAGGCGCCGGCCAGCAGCGGCGTCGCCACCATCAAGCCTTTCTGTGCACTGGAGAGCCCGAGGGAGTTGGAGATTTGCACCGCCAGCGGACCGAGCAGGACCCACACCATGAAGCTCAGGTCGAAGTAGAAGAAAGACGCAAATAGAGTGGGCGTATGCCCGGCTTTCCAAAAAGAAGTCTTTTGCATGATGAGCCCTATGTAGTTGAGTGAACGGACAAGTTCGTTAATGCAAGCCCTGTGCCAGTTCTTTTCTGGCGCTTTCCATGCCCGTTCACTGAATTTGTGCACCGCAGCGGTGCGGTTTGACGTGAATGCGCCGAAATGGCGCAGTTTTGCCTCCGCCATGTCGCACAAATGGCTGGCACAGGATTTGCTCAAGAAAGGTAAAGAACCTTGATGGAGGCAGTCATGAAGAAAATGAAGCTGGTAATGGTCGGTAATGGCATGGCAGGTGTGCGCACGCTCGAAGAGCTGCTGAAGATCGCGCCTGACCTGTATGACATCACCGTATTCGGCGCCGAACCCTATGCCAACTACAACCGCATCCTGCTCTCGCCCGTGCTGGCAGGGGAGCAGACGGTCAAGGACATCATGCTCAATGATGTTGACTGGTATGAGGAAAACGGGATCACCCTCCACTTGGGCAAGAAGATCGTCACGATCGACCGCATCAAGCGCGTCGTCATCGCCGAAGATGGCACGACGGCAGAATATGACCGCCTTCTGATGGCAACGGGCTCCACGCCCTTCATGCTGCCCGTGCCCGGCAAGGAGCTGCAGGGTGTGATTGCCTACCGCGACATTTACGACACCAATGCCATGATCGAAGCGGCGCAAAAGCATACCCATGCGGTTGTCATTGGCGGTGGCCTGCTGGGCCTGGAAGCTGCCAATGGCCTCAAGCTGCGTGGCATGGATGTCACCGTGGTGCACTTGCCCGGCTGGTTGATGGAACGCCAGCTCGATCCAGTGGCCGGCAAAATGCTGCAAAAGTCGCTGGAAGATCGCGGCCTCAAGTTCCTGTTGGAGCAAAACACCAAGGCCATCGTCGGTGACGAACATGGCCATGTGAAAGCGATCCAGTTCGCCAGCGGCATCGAGATTCCGACACAGCTGGTCGTGATGGCCGTTGGCATCCGCCCCAATACGGCGCTGGCCGAAGCCTCAGGCATTCACTGCAACCGCGGCATCGTCGTCAACGACACCATGCAGACCTTTGACCCGCGCATCTATGCCGTCGGCGAGTGCGTCAACCACCGCGGCACCGTGTACGGCCTGGTGGCGCCGCTGTTTGAAATGGCCAAGGTGTGCGCCAATCACCTGGCCAATTTCGGCATCGGCCAGTACAAGGGCTCCGTCACCTCGACCAAACTGAAGGTGACGGGCATCGACCTGTTCTCGGCCGGCGAATTCATGGGTGGTGAAGGCACCGAGGAGATTGTGCTGTCCGACCCGATCGGCGGGGTCTACAAACGCCTCATCATCAAGGAAGACAAATTGATCGGCGCCTGCCTGTATGGCGACACAGTCGACGGCAGCTGGTATTTCCGCCTTCTGCGTGAAGGCAAGAGCATCAATGAGATCCGCGATTCGCTGATGTTCGGCGAGGCCAACACGGGCCGCCCGGGCGATGTGGGCCATGAAGGCTTCACCATGGCGGCCAGCATGCCAGATACGGCCGAAGTGTGCGGCTGCAATGGCGTTTGCAAAGGCACCATTGTCAAGTCGATCAAGGAAAAGGGCCTATTTACGCTGGAGGATGTGCGCAAGCATACCAAGGCATCGGCATCGTGCGGCTCCTGCACGGGCCTGGTGGAACAGATCCTGATGTTTACCGCTGGCGGCGACTATTCGGTGGCGGCCAAGGCCAAGCCGATGTGCGGCTGTACCGACCACACCCATCAGGAGGTGCGTGACGCCATCCGGGTCGAAAAGCTGACCTCGATCGCCAAGACCATGGAGCACCTGGCCTGGAAGACACCCAATGGCTGTGCCTCCTGCCGCCCGGCGCTGAACTACTACATGATTTCGACCTGGCCGCATGAAGCCAGGGATGATCCACAGTCGCGCTTTATCAATGAACGCTCGCACGCCAATATCCAGAAGGATGGCACGTACTCGGTGATTCCTCGCATGTGGGGCGGCATGACGACGGCAGATGACCTGCGCAAAATTGCCGACGTGGTCGACAAGTACAAGATCCCATCCGTCAAAGTCACCGGCGGCCAGCGTATCGACCTGCTGGGCGTGAAAAAAGAAGACCTGCGCAATGTGTGGCAGGACCTGGGCATGCCCACCGGTCTTGCCTATGCCAAAGGACTGCGCACGGTAAAAACGTGCGTTGGCAGCGAATGGTGCCGTTTTGGCACGCAAGACTCCACGCTGATGGGACAGCAGCTTGAGCGTGAACTGTGCCTGATGTATGCACCGCACAAGGTCAAGATCGCCGTCTCTGGCTGCCCGCGCAATTGCGCCGAGGCGGGCATCAAGGACGTTGGCGTTATTGGAGTCGACTCTGGCTGGGAGATTTACATCGGCGGTAATGGCGGCATCAAGACCGAAGTGGCCCAGTTCCTCGTCAAGCTCAAGACCCATGAAGAAGTGATGGAGTACTGCGGGGCCTTCCTGCAGCTGTACCGCGAGGAAGGCTGGTATCTGGAGCGCACTGTGCATTACCTGGCCCGCGTTGGGCTGGATCATGTCAAGAAAGCCGTGGTGGAAGACGCCAAAGGTCGCGCCGAGCTGTATGCGCGCCTGCAGTTTGCGCTGGATGGCGAACCGGATCCATGGCACCAGCCAGAACCGGCCATGGTCGACGTGCGCCAGTTCGTGCCGCTGACCGTCGAATAAGGAGAAACCAATGTCAGAACAATGGAAACCAGTCTGCCTGGTCAAGGATATCCCAATGCTGGGCGCACGCGTCGTCAAACGCGGCGCCGTGCCTGACGTGGCCGTGTTCCGCACCGAGGGCGACAAAGTATTCGCACTGCTGGACCGCTGCCCCCATAAAGGCGGACCGCTGTCGCAAGGGATCGTCTTCGGCGACAAAGTAGCCTGCCCCCTGCACAACTGGAATATCGAGCTCGATAGCGGCTGCGCGACAGCGCCCGACGTTGGATGCGCCAAACGCTATGCCGTCAAAGTCGATGCCGGCCAGGTCTACCTGGACCTGAACGAACTGAATGCGCCAGTTGAGGCAGCCGCGGCGAACGCCAAAAACGCCAGCCCTGAGCCATTGAGCCTGAGCGAGGCGGCTTGAATATGGATGGGTCTGGCGCGGCGATCACGGAAGTCAAAACAACCTGCTGCTATTGCGGCGTCGGTTGCGGCGTCCTCGTCAAGACCGATGGTGAGCAAGTGCTGGATGTGCGGGGCGACCCGGACCACCCTGCCAATTTTGGTCGCTTGTGTAGCAAAGGCAGTTCGCTGCACCTGACCGCCGCTCCTGTGCTCCAGCGCCAGGTGCGCGCACTGGTGCCGCAGTTGCGCCGCACACGCGAGGGACAGCGCCAGGATGTTGGCTGGGACGAGGCCCTGGACTTCGTCGCCAAAAA
>JACXTT010004751.1_pt1 | contig 20050 bp, 14 predicted proteins | sample 9270951 | NCBI WGS metagenome assembly JACXTT01 (sample SAMN15532306, study PRJNA645909) | rock metagenome | isolation source: weathered quartz diorite | place: Puerto Rico | collected 2017-06-21 | reverse complement strand
TGGCCGAGTTCCATTTTGAAAAGCCCTTCGTCCGCCACCGCCTCCGAGATCCCGAGGACGTCGGGAAAGGTGCGCGAGCAAGCCGCGCGAACAACCTGGTCCGTCATCGTCCTTTCGACAACCCCTCGACGCCAAGCCTGTGCTAGACTTTGCTTTTCCCCGTCATGCCGAGACTTTCTGAGATGCCGACTGCTCCCAGATTTTTCACCGGGACATTTCACATTCTGTTCGCCCTCCTTCTCATCTTTCCCCTGAGTGTGATGGATGGAGCCCAGGATCGGCCGACCGCGCAGAAACCGGCGCCGCAGGCTTTCCCGTCCGCGGTGCCCGTGCCGCCCGGACCTGGGACTTCCAAAGCAGCCGACGAGACCGGATCGGACCTCAGGCTGGGCGCCGGAGATCTGCTCGAAGTAAACGTCTATAACGTCCCCGAACTCGGAACAAAGAGCCGGATCGGCAACAGCGGCGATGTCTACCTGCCCCTGATTGACTACGTTCATCTGGCGGGTCTGACCATTGAAGAGGCCCAGGGTCTGATCGAAAAGAGGCTTTCCGACGGCGGCTTCGTCAAGAATCCCCACGTCACTTTGTTCGTGAATGAGTACACCTCGCAAGGCGCGAACGTGCTGGGCGAGGTGGCCAAACCCGGAGTCTACCCGGTACTGGGAGAGCCTCGCCTCGTGGACCTAATCTCGGCGGCAGGCGGTTTTACCGACAAGGCGGGTCGGAGCATCACCATAAGCCACCGCAATCAGGAAAACCAGCCCGTGACCGTGCCCCTCAAACGAAATTCCACCGACAACCCGGCGAGTAACATCACGGTTTCTCCGGGCGATACGATTCTGGTGCACAAGGCCGAGGTTGTCTATGTAGTGGGAGACGTGGGCCGGCCGAGCGGCTTTCTCATGGACGCGGACAACCTGACCGTGCTGAAAGTGATCGCGCTGGCCGGAGGCACGAATCGGACTGCCAAGTTAAGTGGCGCCAAGATTATCCGCAAAGGGCCGGCTGGCATGACGGAAACGCCCTTGCAGTTGAAAAAGATGCTCGCGGCCAAATCCCCGGACATCCCCATGCAGGGTGACGACATCCTGTTTGTCCCCAGCAGTTCCAGCAAAGTGATGATGGCGCGCACAATCGACGCCGCCATGCAGGCCGCCACTGCGGTCAGCATCGTGGCCGTCCGGCCTTAAAGTCACCGCCACCGAAACAATCAGGGCCAGCGACAGGGGTCGATACGGGTCGACTCAGAAGCAGACGGACGGGATGAGCCAGGTTAGGTCAGGCCGCGACTGCACGCGGTTTCTCTCTGCCGAGCAGACGATGCAGCACCTCGAGATAGGCCGTTGCGGTTCGGCTACGAGAGAAATACTGCGCCACGTAGCGGCGCCCGTTGCGGCCCAGAGCCTCACGAAACTGCTGGTCCTGCGCCAGGCGCAAAACCGCCTCGGCCAACTGGCATGCATTTCCCGGCTCGATGCACACCCCAGCATCCGCCTCCACCAGAATTTTCTGCGCCTGACCTTCGACGCCCAGGATGACCGGCCGGGCGCAGGACATGAACTCCAGCATCTTGCTGGGAATCACCGTCTTGAAGATCTCGGTCTTCTTGAGTAAGACCAGGCACGCATCGGACGCACAGATATAAGCCGGTATTTTCTCTCGCGACTGCTGGTCCACGAAGCGCAGATTGCTGAGGCCGCGAGAGCGAACCAGGGAAACCAGTTGCTCCTTCTCGGCGCCTTCCCCGATCAGCAGGAAAAGAACTCGGGGCGCCGAACCCTGCAATTTCGCGGCGGCCTCGACCAGCGTTTGCAAACCGTGGGCGTTGCCCATCGTGCCGATGTAGGAGACGATGAATTTCCCTTCTGCACCCAGCTTCTCCCTTACCTCGCCAGTCGCTCGGGGGGTGAAGAGATCAACTTCGACTCCGTTTTCGACCACCGATATCTTTTTCGGAGGAACACGCCAGTGCTGGACAAGATAATCCTTGAACGCGGGAGTAACCACCACGATGTGGTCGGAATTTCGGTACAAGAAAGAGGCGATTCCAGCCAGGGAGCGATGGAGCAGTGAGTCAGGATTCCCCTTGCCGACAGCGGCCAAAGACTCGGGCCACAGGTCGCGAACTTCAAAGATGAAACGCGAGCGCTTGCATCGTGCCAGCCACCAACCCGACAGTCCCACCAGTAGTTGCGGCGAGCTGGCAATGACCACGTCGGGACGCTGGGTGAACAGCCCGGTGCCGGCGGCAGAGAGGCAAAATGACCCGTAGTTCAGCACGCGCTCGTAGGTCTTGCGGTTGGGAAAAGGCAGCAGCCAGGTACGGACGACTCTTACTCCCCCCACATTCTCTCGAGCTACCAGACGGCTGAACTTGCGGCGATACTCGGCCAGTACTGTGCCCGTGGGATGGTTGGGAAACCCGGTCAGCACGGTGACGTCGTGTCCGTCTTGCGCCCAATAACGCGACAACTCACCGACGCGAGCGGCGGGCGCTCCCATTTCCGGCGGAAAGTACTGCGAGACGTAAAGGATTTTCACGGGTCTCTAGTAATAGCAAAGCTTGAAAGCGCCCTTGTAACAAAGGGCGCGGGCGCGTTTGCTCCGGCTGCGAGCGTATGCCTCCCAGCGGTCGGCGGTTCGGGAAAACACCTCGGCTCCGGTAAGCCAGTGCATCACCCGCAGCTGTGCAACGTGCAATTGATGGTAGAAAGGGCTGGCCACCATGGGCAGGAGCGTTCCGGACTGCTCGTACAGCGACCAAAACCCAAGGTCATAGCGATCGAGGTTCTTGCGCATAGTCTCGACCGCGCGGTTGAATAACCGCTGCGCCGCTTCGTCTTTCGTGGCGAGGAAAAAGTCGTACACCCCCCACGCGGCCCAGATGAAGCCGTTCAGAATATGTGTCGGCGGCGAAACGATGTATTCCTCAAACCAAAGGTCCCCCTGTTCGTCCGTGAAACAGACGCCCCCGGCCTGAGTCGGCCTCGAAAAACTGACGAAGGCCCGCGTAGCAGCCTCAAGATACCCAGCTTTCCCGGTTTCTTGCCAGACTCGCACCAACAGAGAAATTCCCTGCCCCTGGGCCAGACCGGAATACCAGGGCGCTTTCAGCGGAGTTCGGTACTCCCAGTCGAAATTGTGGTTCCAGACCGGAACGCCCGAGGAGTTCGCTTCCAGACGCTCTACCAGCCAATCGGCTGCGCATAACGACTTCCTCTTGTGTTCCTCATCTTTCGAGCGGAGAAAAAGGTTGAAGTTCCCAAGACCCCACTGGGAAATCGCGATCGGGTTATATTGCAGGCCAATGTTGCCGTGGTAGTCGAGCAAGGGAACACCGCTGGCATCGTAGGGTCCGACGTAGTCTGCCTTCTCCACGAAAGGCATATAGTATTCCCCCAGATGGCTGACGGCCGCGCCCGGGTTCGCTTGCGGCTGATCGTGCCAGAAAGTAAGCTGGCTTTTCCCGGGCAGCAAATATGCGCTGGAAATGCGCCGGTAATAATTCGCACGGCCCGCGAGGGACATAAGAAACGGGAACTGCGCCTGTTCTTTGAACGTTTTTTGAAATATAGCATGGGAAAGCGGGAACAGGCGTCAAGCCATGTACTGGAGATGCCACAAGCTTGTTACCAGATCGGCGCTTCTTACGGCAACTGTGGTCAGCGCCAGCAATCCGCTCTGGTTTCGGCCATCCGGTAGAAGAATATTTCCATATTGAAATAACGACATCGGCCAGAAATCTTTTTTCCATTGCAGCAAGCCCTGCCAATGACGCCCGTTGACGCTGCCGTAGAGGCGCACGTTACGGTCCGGGTTAGCCGGGCTGGGCTCGACCATGGTAGAGAAAAAAACCGTACTGCCCAAGCGGCATCCATAAATCGAGGAACTGCTCAGGAGCGCAAGTTCTGCGAGAGTTCCTTTTCGATCAAGCAAGTACACGTGGTTCGATTCGAGCGGAGTGTCGGAGGCAAAGTACAACCCCTCGGGCATGGGCACAATCGCGACGGCGCGTGCCTGTTGATGGCCGGCCAGAACCACCTCCACACTCCTGAAATCGCACGAGACCCGCAGAATGCGGCATTCGGGGCCGTTGTCGCCGGTAAGCACCCATAGACATTTGGCCCACTCGTCGTAAACGATGTTGTGGACGTGCCGGACCGCACCCCGGGGGAATGTGTATGCAACGTTCCACGTGGTCCCCTGGTCGGTGGAAGCGTAGATGTGGACCTCATCGCGCGCGGGATTGTCGAAGTACTCGCCCCAGAAAACATGACCCTCCGGCGTGACCGTAATATGCAACGGACGCGTGCCCCGCAGCACGCGGTGCGTCGGGCGGAACTCGGTTTCTCCAGGAGCCAGCGTGAGGATTGTTCCTGGAGCGGCAGCCACTATGTGTCCAGACGAGAGAACCACCAGCGCATGAAAGCCGTCGCGGCAAACGCGGAAAGTGAGCCGGGACGCAGCGCTCAAGTTTCGCCACCAGGTTGGGGAATACCGGGCCACATGCTGCCACTCGACGCCGGTAGGGTTGGGAATCGGCATCGAATTCAGCTTCGAATTAACCCTGGCCCGAAGCAGCGAGTAGCCCCGCGAAGCGTACAGCAGATCATCGTGCCAGGCCAGCGCCCGCAGGCGGGGAAATGCGGCGACCCGAACCAGCGCCATGGCATCCGGTTCAGGCGTTGGCACCGCGGATGCGTGATTCAATGCCATGCCTTTGTTTGGATCGCAGTCTTCACGTGTCAGGATCCTACGGTGCGTTAAATCAGCCCTCAGTTGCCAGTTCTCAGTTCTCAGTTTTGAGGACGAGATACGGGCCGATTGCCAGCACATCCATGCGGGTGCGTTGGAAGCAGTCAATTGCTTCTTTCGGCGCGCAAACGATCGGCTCGTTCTCATTGAAGCTGGTATTCAGAATGACGGGAATCCCTGTCCTGCGCTCAAAAGCCCGGATTAAGTCGTAATACAGCGGATTTTCCTCCCGGCTCACAGTTTGAAGCCGTCCGGTATCATCCACGTGATTGACGGCACAAAGCTGAGCGCGTTTTTCCGGAGGATTCTTGTAGAGTTGGAGCATGAAGGGATAAGGATGGTCGTACTCGAAATATTCGTTTTGCTTTTCCACCAGAATCGAAGGCGCGAAGGGACGGAACCACTCGCGATGCTTGATGCGGGCATTGAGCACATCTTTCATGTCGGGCAGACCAGGATGAGCCACGATCGAGCGGTTGCCCAGCGCTCGCGGGCCCCACTCCATTCGCCCCTGGAACCAGCCCACGACACTTCCTGCCGCGACCTGTTCAGCTACCGCCTCGAGCAGTGGTTCCCGCGCCAGCTTGCGATAGCGCAGATTTGCTTTCTTGAGATCCGATTCAATCCGCGATTCGGAGAACTCCGGCCCTAGATAGGCATTTTTCATCTCGTAACGGCGAGTTTGCCGCAGAGTGGAGTGATACGTGTGCAGGGCCGCGCCGATCGCCAGCCCTTCATCGCCGGCGGCAGGCTGGATCCACGTCTGGCGAAAGGGGGTTTGCGCGAACAGCTTCCCGTTGGCGACGCTGTTTAGCGCACAACCTCCGGCCATGGCCAAACCTGGCAAAGGCACGCGCTGGTGCAATTCCTTGAGCAGGTGAAAGAAGACTTCTTCGAAACGATGCTGCATGGCATAGGAGAGGTCCAAGTCGCGCTGCGTGATCTCGGCCTGCGGCTCGCGCGGGTTGCCGAAGAGCCTCTTCATGCGATCGGAAAAGTGCCGCGCCATGCGTACCGTGCCGTCGGTCAGGATTTGCATGCCCTGGTTGCTGCCCAGCGGCATGAAGTAGCTCAAGTCAAGCTGAAATCCTCCGTTGCGCAGACCAACAATGTCACGGATGCGCTGGCAGTAAGTGTCCTTCCCGTAGGGAGCAAGGCCCATGACCTTGCCCTCGTCGCCGTATTTCTTGTAGCCGATAAACTCGCAGATCATGCTATAGAAGCTGCCGAGAGAGTGCGGCAGGAAGACACGCCCGAGCACCTCGATCTCGCTGCCCTCGCACCGCGCCATCATGGTGGAAACGAAGTCGCCGGAGCCGTCGTAGCTGAACCCCGCCGCCTGGTCCCACGGCGAACAGTAATAGGCGCTGGCAATGTGAGCAATGTGATGCTCGAGATGATGCTCCTGAAAATGAGGTTCCTTCGGATCAACCTGCAGCGCCTTGGTCAGTAACAAACGCAGGTCGCGCATCGCCTCCTTGCGCCGGCGCAGCCGGATGAAGTTCAGAATTTTGGCGGGATTCGCCAGAGCGTACCGGACCTTTTTTGCCAGGTTGGCATCGCTGTCCTGGCCCACGGCGACATGGTCCAAATCGGTGATTTTGGCTCCCACCGCATCCAGGCACGCCTTCACCGCCAGGGCGGGAAAACCGGCGTAGTGCTTCACGCGGTTCAAGCGCTCTTCGGCAACGGCAAAAACTACTTCTCCATCCTGCACGATGGCTGCGGAGGCATCAGCGTGAAACATGTTCAGGCCAAGGATCAGCATGACGAACCAGACCTGTTTGGAAGCATCATGCTGTCGCCCGCCCGGCCCAGTCCGTGGCCGCGTGCTTCGCGCCGCCATCGAGAAAAGTCTGCATCCAGAGCTCGAGTGTGAGGAATTGCCAAATCTGCATGGACCAATCTTGCGTGCCACGGCGATGCCCGTCCACGAATGCCCGGACAGCCTCGGGACGAAACAGGCCGCGTCCGCGAATGCGGGACTCGGAAAGCAGGTCGTCGGTCATTTCTTTCAGATCATGCGCCAGCCAGTAGTCGATCGGCGCAGCGAAGCCGGCTTTCGGCTGGCTCAAGACTTCGTCTGGCAGGATATCGCCCATGGCCTGCCGCAATATGTACTTGTTGGTCGGACGGAGAAAACCTTTGAGCTTCAGCCGTGGTGGCACCTTCCAGGCCACGAACTCAGCCAGTTCCCGATCCAAAAAGGGCACTCGAACCTCCACCGAAGAAGCCATGCTCATCTTGTCGTTGTAATGGAGATTCAGACTGGTCATGAAGATCTTGGTATCAAGATAAAGCATCTGATTCAGGAAATCCGAGCCTTCCACGCTCGCGAAACCGGCGCGATGACGAACCGCCGGGTCGAAGCCGAGGATCTGTTCCTTCCAAGCGGGAAGGTAAACCGCAGATTTCTGCTCGGCGTCCAGATAGGTGCAGTTCATCATGAAGCGCTCGGCAGGCGAAAGTGAAGCACTGCGAAGCATCTTCTTCAACAACCGCACCCTTCCTTTCACCGTCGTACCTCGGAAGCTGGGCAGGTTGCCCAGAGTTCCCGCGATCAGGCGCTGCGCCGCCGCAGGAACCCGCTGGTACGCCTCTGCCCAGTAATGCGCCGAATGTTTGCGGTAACCCGCGAAAAGCTCGTCGCCTCCCACTCCCGAAAGCAGGACCGTCGACTGCTTGCGCGCTTCTCGGCACACCAGATAGGCGGCGATAGTGGCAGGGTCAGCGGCAGGTTCGTCCATGTGCCAGATGATGCGAGGCAACAGGTCAGCCACATCGGGCTCAACCACAATGCGCTGATTCTGACAGCCCAGGCGACGCGCCAGCCGGGAGGCCACCTCAGGATCGTCGAGCGCATTTTCGCCGACGCGGTACTTGGGTGGAAAAGTTATAGTGTAGGTGCGAACCGGCTGTGTGCTGGCCTGCGACATCATCGCCACGATGCTCGACGAATCCAGGCCGGCGCTGAGAAAAGCGCCAATTGGCACGTCGCTGATCATCTGGCTTTCCACCGAGTGGCGGAATCGTTCCCGAATCTCGTCTGCCAGTTCCACTTCCGATCCCGAATACGCTGCATCAGCGGACGGGAACGTCAGATCCCAATATTTATTGAGCGTGAGTTTGCCATCGCGGAGAACCGCGCTGTGGCCGGCAGGCAGCTTATGAATTCCGCGAAACATCGTCGCCGGATCGGGCACCCAGAGAAAAGTCAGGTACTGGTGCAAGGATTGCGGGTCGAGTTCGGCGTCAATGCCGGGAACTTCCAACAGCGCCTTGATCTCAGAGGCGAAGGCAAAGCGGCGCCCCTGGTGCACATAGTAGAACGGCTTCACGCCGAAGTGGTCCCGCGCCAAAAAGAGACTGGGTGTGCCGGAACGGAGATCGCAGATGGCAAAGGCAAACATGCCGTTCAGCCGCTTGACGCAATCCGATCCCTCTTCTTCATAAAGACGAAGCACTACTTCGGTATCAGTCCCGGAAACGAAATGATGACCCCTGGCTCGCAATTCCTGGCGCAATTCACGAAAGTTGTAGATTTCCCCGTTGTAGGTGATCCACAAGCTACGCTCCTGATTGCACATGGGCATGTGCCCGTCCGCAGAGAGATCCAGAATCGCAAGCCTGCGGCTGCCCAAACCGACATAAGACCCGTCCGGAAAGCGCCGCTCCCACAGACCGGAATCATCCGGGCCACGATGGGCCTGAATCGCCGTCATCCGCGCCAGCGTCTGCTGATCTCCGCAATTGACTACGCCGCTAATGCCACACATGGAGAGCTTCAATCCTTCCAGCCGCGCAATTCGTAAATCTTCGACTTGATGTGAAAGAACTGAACACCCTGAAAACCGCAGTAAATCAGGCCCGGGACGCCATCTAGAAAGCCCAGGCGCAGAACATACTTGTAAAGGAAGAACAGAAGCGGCGAACCAGGAAGCCCGAAAAACATCTTGCGCAGCCAGCGGCGGCGCTGGGCCTGGGTCCCGAACAATGAGGGAGGCAACTCGCTTGAGTTGGTCTCGCCCTCAAGCCACACTCGGGCATCCCAGTTCGAATATTCATCATGCTTCTGGATATATCGAGAGAGAGACTCTACGTTGTGATGCAACAAAGGGCTTTTCAACCTGGCGGTTTTGCCCCCGAGGACTACGTGTTCGTGTACCTCCATGTCTGACATCGACACATCCTGCTCCTTGAGCCGGCACTCGAAACGTCCCTTCCCACGGCGGAAGAGAGAGAGCTTGTAAAAGCCGGCGTCGCCATGGCGCAACGCCCGGCCCAGGAAGAACATGCGCAACGCCACGTAGTAGCCGTCAAGTGCAGGGTCTTGGATGGCCTGCTTGATTTCGTCCGCCAACTCAGGCGTCAGCGCTTCGTCGGCGTCCACCAGAAAGATCCAATCGTAAGCGAGGGGAAGCGTATCCATCGCCCACTGGCGCTTCTTGGGCCAGCCGCCCAGGTAGTGGAACTGAATAACTTTGGCACCGAACGAGCTGGCAATCTCAGCGGTTTCGTCGCTGCTCTGCGAGTCGACGACGTAAACCTCGCCAACTCCCCGCAGGGAGTCCAGGCAGCGAGGAAGATTGTGAGCCTCATTCCGCACGGGAACGATAACGCTCACCGGTAGAGACACAGCCGTGGCCGCGGCTTGTAATTGTCGCCCTTCCTCTAATTTCTGCATCGCACGGAAACCTTCAGACATATTACCCTGAAGCGTCGGCAAGGCGCAGTCAAGCCGCGCCTTCAAAGAGATTAGGCGTGTACAAATGTCGCGCGCAACAACTCCGGTTGCGGCGTAAACCTCCATTTCACGAGTTGTGTTACCATCCGGCTTTAAGTGCCAGCGCCAGTGTCCAACGCCCGCTCCATCCCCGATTTGAAGCGTTCCGATCTGAAAAATCCCGACCTTAAAAACGAGGTCCGGGAATTCTGGGACTCTGACCCCTGTGGTACCCGCTATCTCAACGACGAAGAGGATTTCGAGGCTCACGCACGTACCCGTTACGCACTTGAGCCTTACATCATGGAATTCACACAGTTCTCGTCGGCTCGCGGCCTCAAGGTGTTGGAAATCGGGGTGGGCATGGGGGCCGACTACCTGGAATGGCTGAAGGCCGGGGCCCAGGCCACGGGAATTGACATGTCGGCTGGTTCACTGGAAAAAGCCCGGCAAAGATGTGAATCAGCAGGATACCGGCCCGATCTACGTCTCGCCGATGCTGAGCATCTGCCGTTCGCCAATGAAACCTTCGACGTGGTCTATTCCTACGGCGTGATGCATCACAGTCCGGATACGGCACTGTGCCTGCGGGAAGCGTGGCGGGTGTTGAAGCCAGGCGGCCGTGCCCAGATCATGCTCTATCACCATCCATCGCTCACCGGAGCCATGCTGTGGCTGCGCTACGGCGCGCTGCAGGGAAAATCGCTGCGCGAGACCGTCTACGAACGACTGGAGAGTCCAGGCACGAAAACCTATACCCGGGCGGAAGTTTCGTCCCTGATGGAACACTTCGAAGACGTAGTGATGCGGCAGGCATTTAGTCCCGGAGACCTGCTGCTCCACCGTCCTTCCAGCCGCTTTCAATCACGGCTCTACCGGTTGGCATGGAAACTGTATCCCCGATTTTTGGCCAGGAAGTTTGGCCGCCGCTGGGCGTTGTTCTTGCTGATCTCGGGGCGAAAGCCGGTTCAGGGGAATGAGCGCTCTGGCCAACTCATTGCACCCACCCTCATGCGGTAACCGAATTTAGTTCACACCACCGCTCCAGAACATAGAGGGACCACACACGGGACCATGAAGTCCGTTCATTCAAGAAGTCGTCCCAAACCTGCAGGGCAGATTCTTGATGCAGCACAGATCCGAGCGCCCCCTTTCCAATTCTCTGCAGGGCTGCGTCCACCTCGGGGCGCAGATCCGCGCGAAGCCACTGCTCAAAAGGCAGCGTAAAGCCTCGCTTCTTGCGATGCACGATCTGGTCTGGCAATGCGCCCCGCAGGGCCCCAACTAGCAACGGTTTCGGCGTGCTCGCGTCAATCTTCCAGGAACCGGGCAGGGCCAGCAGCTTATCGGCAAGCTCATGATCGAGAAGGGGAACTCTTAGCTCCAGTCCGTGGGCCATGCTCATGACATCGGAATCCCGCAGCAGCGTGTTGAGCATGTAGCAGCGCGCTTCGAGATAAGAAACCCTGTTAATTGGATCCAGCGCGCGAGTGTGGCGGAAGCTTTCCTGCAACGGAGCCATTGCCCGCTTTGCAGCCGAATCTTCAACGTCAAATAGCAGCGAATTCCGCTGCTCCGTGGTGAACAATGCGCGCGCGAGGAAGTAAGGATGAATCATGGCGTCTTGCGGGCCGGCCAGGGTTGCGATTTTTCGGCTCCGATCCGAATCCGGTGCAAACGAAGCAAACATTTGCGCCACGGGTCGGCGCAGGATCCTCGGCCACATTCCCCAAAGCCGGGCGAAGCGTTCCATGCGGGGAACGTCATGAAATGTGGAGTAGCCGGCGAAGAGCTCATCGCCGCCCAAGCCAGAAAGCGCAACCTTGATGCCAGCGGCGCGAGTTTGCCGGGCAATCAAGTACGTATTCAGGCCATCGATGGTGGGCTGATCCATGGCCTGGAGCGCATACGGAATCGCATCGAGCATATCGCCCTGCGAGACCAGGATCTCCTGGTGGTCGGTGGCAAAGGCCTGGGCCACGGCGCGAGAATATTCCGCTTCGCTGTATTCCGCCTCGCGAAAGACCAGGGAAAAGGTGTTGAGCCGGATGCCGGCACGGCTCAGAATGCCGGCTATGCTGCTGGAGTCGATGCCACCGGAGAGAAATAATCCAACGGGGACGTCGCTGACCGTCTGCATGCGGACCGCCTGGTCCAGGGTGGCATGGACTTCCTTCTCCAGATCTTTCCGGGCCGTCTCGTTGCCCATCAGGTAGCTTGCGGAAGTACCGGTCTGTTCGTGTGACGCGAGATCCCAGTAAATTCGATCGCGCGCGACCCCATTTTCCCAACTCAAATAGTGTCCGGCCCGTAAGGCAGAGATGCCTTGAATCAGCGTGATCGGGTCGTAAACCGATCCAAAATTCAAGTAGTGAATTAAGCCGGCATGATCCAGGCGGCGCGGAACAAGCCCGGTGCCGAGCAAGGTTCTGAGTTCGGAGGCAAACAGGAAATACTGGCCCACGGAGCAGTAGTAGAGCGGCTTGATGCCCATGGGATCGCGACCCAACAGCAGACGAGACCGCTTGGCGTCCCAGATGGCAAAGGCGAACATGCCCCGCAGTTCGCCCAGGCAGCGTTCGCCCCAGCGGCCATAAGCTTTCAGCAGTACCTCAGTGTCGGACTGGCTGACAAAGCGCACGCCTTCACCCTGCAGGCGCGCCCTGATTTCGCGGAAATTGTAGATTTCACCGTTGTAGACAATCCAATTGCGGTTCTCCGCATCCTCCATCGGCTGGCGCCCAAGCGGAGAAAGATCGAGAATTGCCAGGCGGCGGCTGCCTAATCCAACCTCAAGGCGTGGCGACGAACCCGCTTGAATGACAACCGTTCCTTTATCGTCGGGTCCGCGATGCGCCAGCGAATCTGTCGCGCTCTCGAGCGCGCCCGTGGAAATGGAGCAGTTGGCCGCCAGGATCCCGAAGATTCCGCACATGCATGGAGACTATATCAGCGCGAGTCATCTAGCCGCAGCGGTCTGCAACTGAAGAACGCAATACCGTGTCCCTTCGATTCGTTGCCAGCCAGCAGGGCTGTTCGGCGCGCAGGACGCCACCGTCAGGACGGCGCCTGCCTTCTCAAAGGCTGCATACACGCTCTCTTTGGTTTCTGGCGAAGATTCCCAAAACTCCCGCGAGCCGTGATTTGCGTCCATAATTTCGGCGACGATTCGCAACTTGGCCAGGCGTGCCCAATACGCTCCTGTTCCGTCACCGATCACGGCAACCTTGTCGCCAGGCCTCGATCCCATTTTCCGTAGCTGCTCTGCGGCCACAAGGTCCTGTAATGTCGAGTTCGGACCGGAACCCGGAATGGCGAGATGGTTCGTAATAATGCGCACTGTGTAGTCCAGCGTGCCCAGGGCCATCACCGAAAACACCACCAGGACGATGTAGCCTGCGACCCTTTGATCACCGGAACGAAGTCGCACCGCTGCCAGCAGTGTGAGAAAAAATACCAGAACAAAGCCGCCCAAATAGCGATCGTTTTCGACCAGCGGCAGATAGACACCCATCCCGACGATTGGAATGGCGATCAGTGGCCAAAGGGCGCGCAGGCCAGACAACCAAAGCTGTCCCCCCAAAAGCGCAAGGACGATGAGACCTGCAACCAGCTCCGGCCGGGCACGAAATAGCAATCGAACCTCACTCGGGATAGTGCCATCGAGTACTTCCATTTGAGGTTTCAACTTGAAATGCCAAGCCACCCCCTCATTCCAATACGAGGGATCTGTCCAGGGTGGGTAAGTGCCGATCACCGGGCCATCGAATTCGAAGACGGGAGGATGGAGCAACAGTTGACGCGTGGGATGCGCAGGTTTCCCGCTTGCCGCTTCCTCGCCCTGCCAATTCCTCCAAAACGTGCGGGGCGACACATACCAGGCATAATTCACTCTGCCCGAATCGCCAAAAGTCAACCTTCCCTTCTCTTTGGACAGCAGGAAGATCAAAGGCGCTGATGCACACAGAAACACCAGACCTGCCACTACCATGCCACGCCGCCAACCTGGTAGAGACCGTTTCCACCAATAACCCGCGCCCAGAGCGACAAAGCCCAGCGGAAGCAATATCGTCTTCGTCCAGTACCCAACCCCGAGAATCAGACCAAACAGGGCGAACTTCCAAGGCGCATCGTCGGGTCGCAGGCGCAAGAGCGTTCCCGCGGCGAGGCAAACACAAGCCATCACGGCTAGATCCGGGGAGACGTCATACAGTGTCTCCACTTCCAGGGCAACCCATAAAAATATCGAATAGCCTAGAACGACGAGCCCCCACTCTGGCAGGGCTTCCTTGTTGTTGGGGTTCGTGGCCGACGGCGGTCCATGACCGAATGCGGCAAAGCCGTGCAGCAGAAATCGGAAAGCCAGCAACGCCAGCACAAATACCACAAAATTGACAGCGTGAACCAGAGGGAATTCCCACTTCGTTGACGGCTTGGTAAGCCCAAGAACGAGCCCCATGGTCCAGGGATACAAAGGACTCCACCATGCGTTTACGGCATTCGTCCAATCGCGACGAAAGAAGGAATCCCCGACATCCAGGTAGGACACACCGTCCGGATTCATCGCGTTCCGGCCCACCCACGCGTGCAAGAATCCAAGCGCGACGCTGGTGAACAAGAGAATTCGTTCCGGCGAGAGCCTCTTGAGGAAGCGGTAATCCATTTTTCAGAGAGCCAACTTGCGGGCCATTGTTGCCAGTTGTGGGTGACCAATCTCAGTTTCAAGAAGTGTGGCAGCCGAGGTCCGTAAGGTTTGAAGTGGGGTCTTCGCGAAAATTGTCGAGTGCCTCCGGATGGTTAGTCGCCAGCCCCTAAGGTTATCGCCGTGGCCGCGGGCCCGGGCGCGACCCTTGGTGCCGCCGCAAAATACTTGCGCCACTTCAAGAACCGCTTCTCGACGACATAGTACGACAACTCAGAGACGATGCCGACACAAATCACATTAGCAGGAAACCTTCCAATGGCTGTATTCCCGCCAGGCAGAAAGACCTGTTGCCACAAATAAACGCTATACGATATGACTCCCAGGTGGATCATTGGCCTGGAGTTCAGTATCTTCCCGACCACTGAGTGGCTGTTCCGGACCAGCCAAAGCATCGTCACCGCAATGCACGCGCCCTCAAGGCTATGTCCGACAATGTAGGTGTAGGTGCCCCCAAATCTGTCTTCCAGCACCGGTGATGCCACGAACACAAACGCCGGCAAGAGCCAAACTATTCTGGCCCCACATTTGTAGATCCCTTCCAGAAGCTCGGTCCCGCTGAGAAGCGCGGCCAGACATCCGAACATCAAGGAATCGATCCGGGTGTGCAGCATGTACGGGATTCTGTTCGCGAAATGCGAGCCTCCGTACAGGTGTGTGAGTTCGCGGAGCAGGGGAGATACAACGATAAGGGCGCAAGCAACTTTCGCGGCAGCCAGCCTGCCCCAACGATGGATGCACAACACCAGCAGGGCTGGCCACAGCAAGTAGAACTGTTCTTCGACGCTGAGCGACCACGCGTGTTGTATCGGCCACGCATTGTGCTTCGGAGAATAGTCGACGGTGAAGGTGACCGCCGACAAGAAGTCCCAATGCGAAAGAAACACCCATCCCGCGGCGGTGAGTAACCCCAGAACGGCAACATAGGCGTAAAACGGCGGAAAGATCCGCAATATGCGGCGTATATAGAAGTTTTGGAGGCTTATCTGACCGCGAGTCTCGTGCTCGCGTAGGAGCAAAGAAGTGATCAGGAAACCGCTGATCACAAAAAATATCGTGACTCCTAATAGGCCGTTGCCAACGATAATCAAGAGCGGAGAGTCACGAAAAGTGATGTTTTTCCCGACGAATAAATGCCCCACGATTACCAGCAGTATGGAAATTGCCCGGAGGCCGTCTAAGCTGGGAATGCGTTTCTCCATCCGTGCCCCGTGGTACCAGTTAGATTGAGAGCCTAGCGTGCCTCGGTGAAGATCGCCGTGGCGCGGGTTGCTGTCTGCTACAACGCGTTCGAGTCAGGACATATTCGCTTACTTGAATGCTTCCACATAGACCGAGTGCGGCAGTCCCACATCGCCACGCTCGAAGGCTGGAACCGTTTCCCCGTAGAGCCGGCTCTGACCTTCCGCCGATTCGGTCACTTCCCGGAAGCCGGCTTTGCGCAAGACTTCGTCGAGGTAAGTGAGGTCAAACGCAGTCCGGTGCTGACCATCGCAGAAGATGAAATTGGAAAACCTTCCTCCCAGGGAATCGAAGTGGCGCGGATAGGCGTCGTCGAACCAGTCGTGCCGTTTTTCATGAAAGGCGAGAATAGCGTTCGATAAGCTTGGCACCACGATCCTCATCCCACCACCGGCTTTCAGTACCCGCACACACTCGCGTAGCAGTTCGTCCAGTTCATCCGGATACAGGTGTTCGATCATGTGGGTCGAGTAGATGGAATCAACCGAGCCCGTACCGAACGGAAGCCCGCACCGTACGTCAAGCCATACATCAATTTTCTGCAGCGGGTTGGCGTCGATGTTTACGAAGTTAGGAAGATACTTGGGTCCGGACCCGAGGTGAAGATCAAGCCGATGTCCGTTACGCGAACGCGCGGCGTAACCCAGCCTTTTCATCCAGTAGTTTGGCCAGGTTGCCTTGGCAATGAAAAGAAAACAGAGATCTTTATAGCGCTGATGAAGCACACTGTACCTTCGCTCAGGGAATCAAGAAGCCATAGACCTCGTTCCTGCCGAGGATTCACGTTCCGTAGCGGGATCAATTGTAGCAAGAAGGTTTGCCGCCAGATTCAATAGCTCATCAACGTGGCGCTTCCAGGAAAATCTGCGTGATCTTTCCAGTCCACGATTTGCGAGCTTCTGCGCCAACTGATCAGAGGCGGCGATCTGGCAGATGCGTTCGGCCAGTTCTTCCGCGGAAAAACGGGGAAAGTAGACGGCCGCGTCTTGACAGATTTCGCGATGCACGCCGGTATCGGCGGCCACGACCGGCAACCCGCTCGCCATCGCCTCCACCAGGGGATGCGCAAATGATTCGGCGTAAGCGGGGGTCACATAAATGCTGCAGGCACGATATACCTGGTGGAGTAGGAAATATGGGACGGTTCCCAGCTCCACCACATGATCCGCGATGCCCAGCCGAGTGACCAGGGAGGCGGCGGCATTGGCGCGATACGTTCCTGGGTTTTCTTCCGAACGCAATCGGCAAGTAAGGAAGAGTTTCACCTTCCGTCCACCCAGCCGCTCGCGCAGCAAGGGTAACGCACGAAAAAGGGTCTCGAAGTTCCGGTAATAGTTGTAGTGGCTCACGAACAGGAGGCGCAACGCATCTTTATCCGTCGGCAGGCCCGATTCCAGTTCTTGCCGGATAGCGGCGTCCAACGGCGTGTTGTCGCGGAAAAACGCTTCCCGGTCGAAGCCATGATGGATAGCGGCCACAGCTCGTCCCGTCCAGCACCCCAGCTCTCGCGCGAAAGATTCCGTTGGAGCCACGGTGCGGTCCGCCCAGCCGATCGAACTTCGAGCCAGTCTGCCCTTGATTCGGGTGTCCAGCCACAGCCCATAATCCCGGCGACGGCCGAGGTCCTGCAAGAAGTCGGTGGAGGTATAGAGTGAGTTTCGCGAGAGAAGAATCTGCGGAACCGGAGACCGGCGCAGGGCAAAGTTCCCTGCCGAGACGAGCACGTTGGCTCCGCTGCGCCGGATCAGCTCCGGCAGTCTGGCTTGCTCCTGCCAGAAACGCCCCACCACTCCGCTTAAAGAGTTGAGTTCAAGAAGCGAGAGGTTGGGTAATTCTCTGAATTCTTGCCGCAGTTCCGGAGACACGGCAGCGGTCACACGCACCTCAGCTCGAGTTGAAAGATGAGGCAGAACGTTGCGCAGATACGTGATCCCTCCACCCGCGCTGGCCGCCAGGCCGTTTAGGAACAGATGCATCATCGCTCGGACGCTGCCACCGTCGCATTTTGCGGAAGCGTCCTGAAACCAACGTCGGCCATGGGGCGATAGGGTGCAGGCGAGGCTACCGGAAGAATATCCATCAATGCAAAAGCCAGCACCCAGAAGAAGACGCAGAGGTAGTAGCCAACCGCAAAAAGCCAGTCCTCAAACCCGGCATGGATCAACCCCGCGGCCAGGATCATGGCAACCGGGACGGAACAGTGCCTGAAGTTTGACGTCTGGCGAAGGCGGACAAAAGCCCCGCGCACCTTCAAACTCAGCATGAGCACCAGGGCAAAAAACGGCACCACCCCCAACAGGCCCACCCCTTCCAGAATCGCCAGGTAACTGTCTCCATGTTCCTTGGTTGTGTTGGACGAAGACGAGTACTGCCCAAACCCTACATCCTCCTCTGGGGTGGCCACGCTGGTACCGAATCCGCTCCCGAACCATGGATTTTCCCGGATGACGGAGACGGTCTCGTCCCAGATGCTTCCGCGCGATCCCAGGAGACCGGCCTCCTCCTTCCCCTTATAAAGAAAAATCGACACCGCAGACGTTTCTTCCCGCACGGTGGGCATATCCACCATTTGCTCGGCCGGGGTCAACATGATGGCAAGAACGGCCACCCCGATACACCCCAGCGTTCCCTGAACCAGCAGCCGGTAACGCCGCAAGGCTATACAGGTCAGGAGGCACGCAATCGCACCCGCCAGTATTCCAGCGCGCGCCTGGCTATAAAACATAAGGCCAGCACTGACGGCAAACGCGAAGACCGCTTTCCGTTGCTCAGTTCTCCCCTCAGCGATCAGGACGCCCCAGAACAGCAAAGGAACGGCGATAACGCCCATGATGGCGCCGAGCGAATTCGGGTTACCATAAACGGGAATCCGCAAGATCAGATAAACCACCACCGAGGCATAGACCAGCATCTCCACGGAAAACAGCAGGCGCCGAAAGAATTTCTCTTCCCGGCCCGCCAATGCCAACCGGGCGCCCGTAGATCCGTAGAGAAACAGCAAAAGCAAGCTCAGCGCCTTCAGCGACGAAACCACAGGAAGCGCGGACACGCTCGCGGAAACCAGTGCCGCTAGCGTACAAAAGAAAGCCAGGAGGTGGAAGGTTCCGAAGCGATGGTGCTGGTCCCGCATGTAGAGCGCGAATCCCGCAATGGCACCCACAGTCAGAACCCACCAGCGCCCGGCGGTCCAAACTCCACTAAACGGGAGGCTCGTGCCCGCCCAGAAGAAAACCACTAACAGCAATAGGAAAAATCGTTGCCGGTAGTTCCAGACGGCAGCCAGCAGAATCTGCAGGAAGATCAACCCTCCCAAATAATAGGCGCTACTCAGGTAACCGGGCTGGCGGATGGCAATGTACGCCGCGACCAGGCCCATGCCCAGCATTGCCGCCGGCAGCGCAAACCGCGAATACGGCTTATCCGTAAACCGGTTATCCATGGTGTGGGGCCCCGCACGACAAAACTGCGTTGGCGATGCCGGAGGCGCAGGCTTCGGGCGAATACCCCTGAATGCGCTCACGGCTGTGATTCCCCATTCGGGAACGAAGGACCGGATTGCGTGCCAGTTCTTCCATGGCGGACGCAAGCTGGCCCACGTCACCGCTACAAACTATCCGGCCATTCCAGTTGTCTTCGACCAGATCGGCGGTGCATCCTGCCGCTTCGGTTGAGATCACCGGCAGACCACAAGCCATGGCTTCGTTCACCACCAGCCCCCATGGATCCGTACGCGACGGAAAAACAAGCACATCGGCCAGCGCATAATAAGCGCCTAGCTGTTCGCGCTGGGCGAAACCAGCGTGATGGATGCGCCCCGGCACGATATCATCCGCTCGGCGACTCAGTTCCGAGCGAGCTACTCCCTCTCCCACAAAGACCAAGCCAATCTCCGCTCTCAGTTCTGCACTTAGTTTGCCATAGGCGTCGAGCAGGTCAAAAACTCCTTTTTCCGGGACCAGCCTCCCCACAAACAGGAAAAACCGTGCCGGTAGTTGCAGAGCCTGGCGATGCATCGCCGCATCTTGACGGACTTCGGCCGCGCGGCGGGCAAACAGGTCTATGTCCACCGCGTTGGGCGCGGTAAAGATGTCTTCCTCAGCGGCGCCATAACTCCGCACGTACTCGAACGAAGACTTTCCCGGAACCACAAAAGCCCGGCACCCACGCATGAATCTCGCCTTCATGAATTCGAACACCCGATTGCGATTGGGCCGGTCTCTGGCCGTGCTTTCCACCCACAAAATAAATGGAACGCGGTTCCTCCTCGCCCAGGATTTCGCCTGCCAGGAAGCGAGGTAGTTGTAGCCTCCGCAGACTATCGCGTCGGGAGCGCCCCGTTGCAGGCTGTTTTTCAGGCCGCGATTCAGCAGGATCTTGTGCCCTCCGAATCTCAGCCTGCGCGAAGGAAGAACCTGATACGAAAACCGGATCTCATCCTTGTACACCAGCCATTGGCGCAGCGTTGGGTCGCTCTCCGCGAGGAAGACTACGTGCAGATCGATCCCATCGTGCCGGGCCAGCGCGTTGAACACAGAAATCCGATAGGGCGCGATAATCTCGCTCAGGACGACCACCCGGCATGTCATTCCAGGCACTCCCGGTACACGCGTAATAACCGGGCTGCT
>JACXTT010004750.1_pt1 | contig 20054 bp, 23 predicted proteins | sample 9270951 | NCBI WGS metagenome assembly JACXTT01 (sample SAMN15532306, study PRJNA645909) | rock metagenome | isolation source: weathered quartz diorite | place: Puerto Rico | collected 2017-06-21 | reverse complement strand
ATCCCCGCCCGAGTGATTTACCTATGGCTGTTTCAGGACGAAGAAGGTTCGACGACGACAAAGTTGTTCGGTATGAGACCGCGGAGAAGGACTTCGAGGTCGAAGTCTCGCGCACCCTCAACAAGTGGTGCGTCACCGTCTACCAGCAGCCGGACCGCCAGATCCTGGTTCAAGACTTCTTCCCGGAGCGTTGGAAGGCGCTCGCTCGGGCGCAAGACTTCATCCGGCTCCTGAACCAGCGCAAGAAGAAGGAAGAGGAAGGCGTCGGCTCGGGCGACGACGACTATTAAGGCGCGGGCGACGGCTGTCCTCCCCCGGCGAAACCCCCTCCTCTAGGTCTCTGTAGAATCGACGACTCGTGAACTGGGGTGTGCTGCGCGGTGAGTGGGGGGCGGTCACGTTCGTCCTGACGGTCATCGCGGGCATGGTCGTGGTCCCCCTGGCGCTCTACTTCGCCAACGTGACACCCGGCGCGGTGACCACGCCGACCATCTCGACGAGCAGCAGCGCCCGGGCGAGCGGTGTGCAGACGGCGAGCCCCGCGCGGTCGCCCTCGCCCTCGTCTAGCGCGTCAGCGTCGCACTAGCCAGAGAAGTCAGGCGAGGCCCCAGAGCAGCCTCTCGCCGTTCGGCTGCACGATCTTCTGCAGCGGCAGCGAAAATTCGGCGATCGACCTGTGCTCCGCTTTGACGCGCATCTCGATCACGTCCGACAGCCTCAGGTGCGCAACCACCGCGCAGTCGCGGAGGAAGGTGAACACGACGGGCCGGACGAGGTTCAACACGTAGTCCGCGATTCGCGCGCCGTCCGAAAACGTATCCCCGGCAACGCTGCGGTCGCGGAACGCGAGGATGACGACGTCGTCGCTGAGCATCACGGGGTCGGTCCATCGGTAGGTCGATGACTGAGCTCCGCTCAGCAGCTGAAGCATTTCCGCCAGGCGCCGTATCGGCGGCTGAGGCCCCTCGAACAGGAGCGGCACGTCGCGCTGCGGCTCGTTGAATTGCTGGGCGCGGTACTGGGCCGTGAAGCCCAGGTCCGACAGGCCCGCAAACGGTGCCGGGACCTTGATGGTGATCTCGCCAAGACGCGGTGCAGGACGCATGCTGGGGCCGGCCTCTTCCATGCGGTATTAACGCATGGCGAGCCGCCCTAAGTCTCCTGCCGACGCAGTACCGCGGCCACAATTGAGCTCGACATGCCGCTGACGGGAATTCGCGTGCTCGACCTGACAAGGCTCCTGCCTGGCGCCTACTGCACGATGCTGCTGGCCGGCATGGGCGCCGACGTGGTCAAGGTCGAGGAGCCGGGGACTGGCGACTACATGCGCTGGACGCCGCCCCTCGTAGACGGCCAGAGCGCGCTCTTCAACGCCATCAACGGCAGCAAGCGCAGCATCACGCTCAACCTGAAGTCGGACGCCGGGCGCGACGTGCTGCTGCGCCTGGCCGGTGGCGCAGACGTGCTGGTTGAAGGCAACCGCCCTGGCGTCATGCAGCGGCTGGGCCTGGGATGGGACGTCCTGCACGTGCGAAATCCGCGACTGGTCATGTGCTCGATCACGGGATACGGGCAGGACGGGCCGTTTGCAAATCGGGCCGGCCACGACCTCAACTACATGGCGGTCGCCGGAGCCCTCGGACTGAACGGGGCTCGCGACGGTCCGCCTGCTCCTCTCTCCGTCCAGGTCGCGGACATAGGCGGCGGCGGACTTCAACCGGCGGTCGCAATCCTGGGTGCGTTGGTCGGCGTGCAGCGCGGCGGCGAGGGCCGATGGATCGACGCGTCGATGACCGACGGCGCCGTCACCTGGTTGAGCCTGGCTTTCGCGGCGCACGCTGCCGGCGAGCGGGTGGCGCGGGGCGACCAGCGCCTGTCGGGTCGGTATCCCTGCTACCGCGTGTACGCATGCAAAGACGGCGGCTACTACAGCGTGGCCGCCCTCGAGCCAAAGTTCTGGATTGCCCTGTGCGAGGCGCTGGAACGAACGGACCTGACCGAGCTGCAGTACAGCGAAGACAGGGATGCTCACGTCACCATGGAAGGGATCTTCGCGTCCAGGACGCGCGATCAATGGGCGGAGAAGCTGTCCACGCTCGACGCATGCTGCGAGCCCGTGCTCGACCTCGACGAAGTCGCGCTCCATCCGCAGATCGCTGCTCGGCGGCTCCTCGAGCGTCGCGAGTCGCGTCCCGCGCCCCGACTCGGCGAGCACACCGCCGAGATTCTGGCCGAGGTCGGGGTCGAGGGGGCGACCCTCGCCGAGCTGAAGGAAGCCGGCGCTATCTGACGATCAGGGGCCAGAGCCTTCGCACCTGGTCTCGGGTCTCTTCGCGAGAACCGCTGTTGTCGATCACGTGCTGGGCGCGGTTACGTTTCTGGTCGATCGGAATCTGCGTTCCTATGATCGCCTGCGCACGTTCCCGGCTAAGTCCGCGTTCCTCGACCAAGCGCTGCAGCTGAAGGTGCTCCGGCACGTAGACCAGGACGACATCCGAGTAGAGGTGCTCGAGTCCGTTTTCGTACAGCAGCGGCACGTCCTGCACGACAACGGTGGCCCCGCGCATCAGCGCCTCGGCGGTGCGTGAGGCCATCCACTCCCGCACCAGCGGATGCACGATGGCGTTCAACCTTTGACGAGCATCCGCGTCGTTGAAGACCAGCTCGCCCAACCGGGTGCGGTCGATGCGACCTTCCCGAACGTATTCGGAACCAAACTCGCCCTCGATCAGGTCAAACCCGAGGCTTCCCGGCTCGTAAATCGCGTGGGTCGCGGCATCGGCGTCAACCACCGCCGCCCCGAGGTCGCGAAACATCTCGGCCACTGTGGACTTCCCCGAGCCGGCGCCGCCTGTCAGCCCAATGAGCTTCAATTTGCGTAAGTGGCTGACGAGGAGAAATTCGACGCGGTCGTCGTCGGCGCGGGTCCGGCCGGCACCGCGGCCGCCGTCACCATGGCAAAGGCCGGGCTGCAGGTCGCGCTGCTCGAGCGAGGCGCCAAGCCCGGCTCGAAAAACGTCATGGGAGGCATCCTCTACAACCACTACCTCGAAGAGATCGTAGGCGAGGACTGGAAGCAAGCCCCGCTCGAGCGCCCGATCATCGAGGAGCGGCGATGGATGATGACGCCAGAGGCTGCGATCGGGCTCGACTACAAAAACCTCCGCAATCGCTCGCATCCGCATTCCTATTCGGTCCTGCGCGCCCGGTTCGACGCGTGGTTCGCCGAGCAGGCGGAGAGGGCCGGAGCCGTGGTGGTGCCGGAGACGGTGGTCGAGCATCTGATCGTCAAGAACGGCCGGGTCGTCGGCGTCGGAACCGGCCGCGGCGACGATCTCTATGCCGACGTGACCATCGTGTGCGAGGGCATCGGGCTGGGCACCGGGTTGCTCGAAAAGACCGTGATCAACGGCAGGCCGCTGCGCCGCAAGTTGCGGGCCAACGAGGTCGCCCTGGCGTTCAAGGAGATCATGCAGTTGGACCCTGGCCTGATCGAAGAGCGGTTCAACTGCGACTCGGGGGAGGGGTGCACCGTGGAGTGCTTCGGCGATTCGACGATGGGCATGTCCGGGTTCATGTTCATCTACACCAACCGCGACACGCTTTCGGTCGGAGGCGGAGCTTTGCTGAGCGAGTTCAACCAGACGCTGCGCGCCCCGAACGACGTCATGGAGCACTTCAAGAAGCACCCGGCGATCAAGCCGCTGCTGCGGGGCGCTGAGACGGTCGAATACCTGGCGCACCTCATCCCCGAGGGAGGCTATCGCGGTATTCCGAAGGTCTACGGCCCCGGTTACATGGTCTGCGGCGACGCTGCCATGCTCTCGAACCCGGTGCACCGCGAAGGTTCGAACCTCGCCATGGAATCAGGGAGGCTGGCCGGCGAGACAGCCATCCACGCCAAGGAGCTGGACGATTTCTCCGAGCGCAGGCTCGCCGAATACCGGGGCAAGCTGGACCACTCGTGGGTCATGGCAGACATGAAGAAGTACGACAAGGCCGTGCCCTTACTGGAGCACAACCCGCAGATGCTGACGAAGTATCCGCAGGTCGCCGACCGGGCGCTGGACGAGTTTTTTCGGGTCGACGGAACGTCGAAGTGGGACAAGCAGAAGAACATCCTCAGGATGATTCGCAGGGAGGGCATGTTGAGGATGGGTTGGGATACGGTCAAGGCACTCTGGGCTATGAAATGAAGGCGATGCAACAGACCGCAGACGGGCTTGCGTACGAGGACGGAGTCCTCACGTTGCGGGACGGGCGCGAGCTGGCGTGGCGCTGGTGGGGCGAACCCGACGGCGCTCCGGTGCTTCGCATCCAGGGCACGCCAAGCTCGCGGCTGCAGCGCAACCCGAACCCGAACATCCAGCGCGAGCTGGGCGCGAGATATCTCATGGCCGACCGGCCGGGCTACGGTCGGTCGACGCGCAAGCCGGGGCGAGGCATCGCCGACATCGCGGACGACTACATCGAACTGCTCGACGCCCACGGTCTCGGCCGCGTCCCGGCGATGGGTACCAGCGGCGGAGGGCCGCACGTGCTGGCGCTCGCGGCCCGCTACCCGGAGCGCGTTTCCGCCGCCGCGGTGATCGTCGGAGGGACACCGCTCGTCCCCGAAGAGGTGTCGCAGATGGTCGGGGTCAACGCCCGCGGCTATGCCCTGGCGGAACAGGGCTGGAAGCCGCTGCACGAGTTCCTGGTCGAGGTGCGCAAGCGGCTGCTGAGCGAAGAGGGCATGCAGGGGGTGCTGAGCGACGCGCCGGCAAGCGACAGGGTGATCATGTCCGACCCTGTGTGGCAGCGGCTGTCCCGTGAGAACATCGCCGAAACCCTGCGTCAGGGCGCGGAGGGTTGGACTGACGAATCGATCGCCATGCACGCGAGGTGGGACTTCGACCCCAGCGAGGCTCAGACGTCGGTGACGTGGTGGCACGGCGACGACGACATGAACGCGCCGCTGTCGGCTGCCCGCCGCGTGGTGGCGACGCTCCCGCGAGTCGAGCTGCGCCTGTGGCACGGCGAGGGCCACTTCGCCTCAATCACCCACGACAGGGAGATCGTGCAGGAGCTGTTGGCACGCTCTAGCTAGAGGGCGACACGGGCCATCCGACCGGGCCGCTCTGCTGCGGGTCCGTTGCCGGGCAAGCTGGGTAGGGAACTACCTGGAGACGCTTACCTGGATCGTGTGGTAGCCGCTCGCCCCGCTGGGATAGCTCGCCGAACCGTGCCCGTCCTGCAGGTTGCCCGAGCCGTCGGTCGCGCGGACCCGGAGCCGGTAGGCGCCCTCAGAAGCGGGCGTCCATGTCGCTCGCCACAGGACCCAGGTCAGCTCTGACAGCGGCGGGTCGAAAGGCGCTTCGCTCCAGCTCGCGTCGCTGGTCGTGTACTCGACTTTGCTGATGCCCCGCGTCCCGGCGAATGCGACGCCGCCGAGCTCGATCGGGCCGAGCTTCACGATGTCGCCGTCGCGGGGCACGTCGAATCGCGCGGTCGTCTTCACGACCGCGTTGTGGTCCCAGCCCTGCTGCTCCCAGTAGCCTCCGGTCTCGTGGTTCACCAGCTCGATGCTGTCGAGCCACTTGGGCCCCTTCATGCCGTAGTGACCGGGGATCAGGATGCGGGACGGGTAGCCGTGCAGCATCGGAAGCGGCGCCCCGTCGAGGCCGTAGGCGACCATGATCTCGGGCGCTCCGTTGACAAGGGTCAGCGGCAGGCTCTCGGTGTATCCGTCTCGGGCCCTGAACGCGACCCAGGTGGCCTGGGACTGGGGTGAGGCCATGGCGACGAGGTCGCGCAGCCGCACCCCGGTGAAGACACCGGTGCTCATCAGCGCCCCGCCCACATCGTTGCTGATGCATTCGAGCGTCACGTCCTCGGTCACGGCCGGCAGCCCGCGAAGGTCGGAGAGCGAGAGGCTGAGAGACCGATCGACCATCCCGCCGACGCTGAGCTTCCAGCTGGCGCCGTCCACCGTCGGGTCAGCGAAGTTCTTCGAGACCACGTAGAAGTTGTCGACCGGCGTGATTGCGGGCGAAGTGCCCCGAAGCCCGGATTCAGGAGCTCTGAAGATCGCCTGGTACCAGTCCGGGACGAGCCGGTAGGCCAGGGCGAACACGCTGAACCCGGCGATGCCGAGCGGCAGCGCGCTCATCACCCTGCGCCGGCCGGCGTCGACCCCGGGTGATTCCTGAGCGCCGAACTGCAGGACGACGGCGTAGATCGCGAAGAGCGCGGCCCAGATCAGGGGCGTGGCGGGCCCGTCGTTCAGGCCGAGGAGTCCGACGCCGCCGAGTGGAAGGAACAGCCCGGTGACCACCACCCAACCGAGACCGGCGAACGCGAAGGGAAGGTACTGCGAGCTCCAGCGAAGGCTCGCCACCGATGCCACGGCGCCGAGGACCCCCAGCGCGACCACCATCGCGACGATCAGCCCGAACTCCTCCACCACCTTGCCGGAGTGCTGGAGCGTGTCGATCAAAAAGCCGAACACGAACCCGGGCATCAGTGAGAGCAGAGGCTCGTTGAGGAGTTGGGGAAGAGGCCGCAATGCGAAGACCAGGCCGGCCAGGTACATCAGAGCGACCAGCGCGAGGCCCGCGATGCATCCCCAGCCAAAACCGTGCCACGCGGCCTGCTTGCGTGTCATTGCGACACGTTGTACCACCGGAATATGTCGTTTTCTTTACTCAACATTGCTACTGCGCGACTGTAAGGATTCGCGGCGACTGGTAGCATCCACGGGTCGGAATGGCCGCACCGATAACCCCTGATGACCTCTACCGTTTTCGCTGGATCGACCATGTTCGCCTCAGTCACGACGGTGAGCGGGTCGCTTACCAGGTTACGTGGGCGGACGCCAACTCGAGGCAGAACCGCAGCCGCGTGGTGGTCCGCCGCCTGCTCGATCCAGAGCCTGTCGAACCAACCGCCGGGGTACTGCGCGACCACTCTCCGGAATGGGCTCCCGACGGGCGCAAGCTCGCGTTCATCAGCAAGGTTGGGGCGGCCGACCAGCTCTTCGTCCTCGACCTCATCGTCGGAGGTCCCGCCCAGCAGCTGAGCTTCGTCGCCGATGGGGTGTCCAGGCCGCAGTGGTCACCCGATGGCAGGCGCCTCGCGTTCGTGGGCGTCATTGTTTCCGACCCCGACGCGGTGGTCGACGACCCGCGGCCACCCGAAGGCCGGGAGCAGCTTCGCCGGGCGCCGGTGGCGCGAGTGATTCAGACGCTCGATTACAAGCACGACGGCTACGGCTACGTAGACGGACGTTTCCATCACCTGTTCGTGGTCTCCGTCGGAGGCGGTGACGTCAAGCAGCTGACGAACGGGGCGTGGGACGTCGCCGACTTCGATTGGTCGCCGGACGGCACGCGCCTGGTCGTCGCCGGCAACGCGGAGCCAGGCGCCGATCTGCAGCGTGAGCTGAATCTCTACGTGGTTGACCTCGAAGCCAACCGCACGCGCCTGGGCGGCGGGTTCTTCCTGAGCTCGCCCATCTGGTCGCCGAAGGGAGACCAGATCGCGTTCATCGCACCGAACGGCCTGGACGTCGGGCTGCTGGAGAGGGTGTGGGTCGTTGCGATGTCCGGCGGCGGCCCGCGCTGCCTGACCGCGACCTTCGACCAGGCAGTGAACGACAGCGTGATCAACGACATGAGGGCCGGCCACGCCACCAGGATCCGCTGGTCGGCGGAAGGAGACCGGATCTACTTCGTCGCCAGCGGGCCCGGAGTCACCGGGGTCCACTCGGTCGATCTCGAAGGCAACGTTCGCGAAGAGGTGCCAGGCCGCCGGCGCATCTACGACTTCGACGTGTCGTCCGGCGTGCTTGCGTTCTGCGCTGCAGATGCCAGCAACCCGGGCGAGCTGTACCTGCTGACCCACGGCGCAGAGGCCCGGATCACCGACCTGAATCCGTGGCTGCACGATCGGTACATCGCCGAGCCGGAGCAGCACTACTTCACAGCGCCCGACGGCTGGAAGCTCGAGGGATGGGTGCTCAAGCCGCCTGGCCACGACCCGAACCGCCTCCACCCGGCCGTGATGGAGATCCACGGCGGACCGCACGCCCAGTACGGCTGGAGCTTCTTCCACGAGCTCCAGATTCTGGCGGGGATGGGCTACGTCGTCTTCTACATGAACCCGCGCGGCTCCGACGGCTACGGCGAGCGTTTCCGGCGCGACGTAGTCCGCGACTGGGCCGGCAAGGACTACGTGGACCTCATGCGCTCGCTCGATCAGCTGATCGAGCGGACCGGGTACATCGACACCAACCGGCTCGGCGTCGGCGGCGGGTCCTACGGCGGCTACATGACCAACTGGATCATTGGCCAGACCAATCGGTTCTCAGCCGCGATCGCCATGCGCTCGATCTGCAACCTGGTCAGCGAGTACTCCCAGCACGACATCGTCCTGTGGGGCGTCCTGCAGCTTGGCCCTCCGCCCTGGCCGGACCTGGATGAGCTCTGGCGCCGCTCACCTATCCGCTACGTACAGAACATCCAGACGCCGCTGCTGCTCACCGCGGGTGAGATGGACCTCAGGTGCGCCATGTCGCAATCCGAGGAGATGTTCGGCGCGATGCGCCTGCTCGGCAAGACGGTCGAGCTGGTCCGCTTCCCGGAGGAGTCGCACGACCTGTCGCGTAACGGGCGGCCAGACCGGCGCGTGGAACGGTTGCGCCGAATCGCCGCGTGGTACGGGCGGTTCCTGGGTACCGCCGCAGTCGACCGCCCGCCGCCGATGGACGAGACACAGGTGCTGCCCGTCCCCGCCGAAGCGCCGCGGGAGTGGGCCAAGACGATCGCGATGGACACGGAGCCCCTCGTGGTCGAACCATCCGACTCGAAACCGGTGGAGGAGCCCACCGCGCCCGTGCCACTTGTCGAGCCGGAGGTCGTCCAGCCCACGGTCTCGGAGTTCGCCACCGCCCCCGCCCCGATCGTCGAGCCTGAAGCGCTGCCCAACCTGCCCGGACCCGCAGAAGAAGAGGAAGCCGTGATGGCCGAGCCGGAGGCCGAGGTGGAGCCGGCGGCCGCCACAGAGCCCGAGCCGGTGCAAGCGGCCGAGCCCGAGCTTGTGGCAGCGGACGACCCCGAGCGTGAGCCCATGGTCGCCGAGACTGCACCCGTGCTGTCCGCATTCGACGACACCACCGCCGCACCCGAGCCGGAAGCCGAGCCTGTCGTCGCGACTGAGCCAGAGCCGGAGCCCCAGCCGGTCGGCGGGCCCGAGCCAATGGCCGCGGAGGTCCCGGCGCCGGAAACGGAGCACGAGCCCGCCGCGGCCGCTGCTTCCGTGGAGCGGGCGCCGCAAGCCGCGCCCGACGTGAGCTCCACCCTCGTCGCGTGGCCGTCCAACACGGCGCCCGCCATCCCGGAGAACGGAGCCCCCGCCGAGGCCGGATCGTTCGAGGAGGCGACATCGGTGATACCGGTATGGCAGCAGACCGACCCGAACGCCGATTCGAAGCAGACCGTCTCGCTGCAGGCGCTGCCGCCCGAGGAGGTCGCCTCAGGATCCGGCTTCGCCGCGCTGCTGACGTTCGAGTCAGGACCGTTTGCCGGACGCATCGTCGCCCTGCCCAACCAGATGGTGTCGATCGGGCGAGCGCCGGACAACGACGTCGTGGTGGGGGATCCCGCGACCTCCGGCCACCACGGCCGCATCGAGGTGCGCGCCGGTTCGTTCTGGATCAGCGACCTGGGCAGCACCAACGGAACCATGGTCAATGGCGAACCGGTGATCGAGAAGCAGCTCTCCGACAACGACACGATCGCCATCGGCCAGAACACGCTTCGCTTCACGCTCGAAGCCTAGAAACGGGCCGGTGGCCTCGGTCGTCGAGATCTGGCGCTACCCGGTGAAGTCGATGGCCGGTGAGCGGCTCGAGTCCTGCATGGTAACCCACACCGGCCTGGAGGGAGACCGCCGTTGGGCTTTCATCGATCAATCTCCGAATCGCGCTGGCAAGTGGTTCAACATCAAGCAGCACTCGCCGCTCATGACCTACCGCGCCCGGCTGGTCGGTGGCGAGCTCGACCTGGTCGGGCCGGACGGATCGAGCGTCGCCCTGGACGGTGATCTCGTGCGAAGGTTCGAGACCGAGTCAGAAAGACCCCTGCTGCTGCGCGAGCTTCCCGGCGCAAACTTTGACGACTCGCACGTCCTCATCGTCAACCTCGCGTCGGTGGCCGCGTTCGGGCTGGAGGTCGGCATGTCCCTCGACCATCGCCGCTTTCGCGCCAACCTCTACGTCAACGGACTCGAGCCGGAAGCAGAGGTGGGCTGGCTGGGTCGCGTCATCATGGCCGGAAACGCGAAGCTCGAGGTGACGAGCCGGTGTGAGCGCTGCAAGGTCATAACCATGGACCCCGATACCGCCGAGGCGACTCCCGAAGTTCTGCGCGTGCTGGTCGAGCGGCACGACGAGCGGATGGGCATGTACTGTCGGGTGGTAAAGCCCGGGCGGATTGCCCTCGGCGATTTTGTGGGGTAGCTAACCTTCACGGCAGGGTTTCCAGAGGTTCGATCGAGGAGGTCGTCATGGCCGTCAACGCTTTCTCCGACGAGTGGGCCAGGCAGTTCAAGGACGAAGTCAACCGGTCGACCACCTACCAGTCGGCCGCCAAAGGGTGGAAGTGGACCGTCGGCCTCGTCGTCGAGGCCGAGCCGGACAAGAACTTCCCCGAGGCCAAAGGAGTGGTCATGGACCTGTTCGACGGGTCGGCGCGCGACATCAAGGTCGGCCCGGCCGCCGACGCCCAGAAGTGCGATTTCGTGATCACGGCGCCCTACACGCGCTGGAAGCAGGTGGCGACCAAGGAGCTCGACGCGACCAAGGGCATCCTGCAGGGCAAGCTCAAGCTGAAGGGCGACCTGCCGACCATCGTCCGCTACACGAAGGCATCGCAGGAGATGACCGAGTGCACGACGCGGATCCCGGTCGCATGGCCCGACGAAAAATAAGAACGGACAAGCCGGTCGATTACGCCGATCAAGAGCCAAGCGCGTTCGCGTCGATGCTGGGCGGCCTCATCGAGGCCAACGTCGCGAACAGCCCTGCGAAGCGCAAGGACTTCGATGAGCTGGCCGCACGGGTCGGCATCTGGGTCACCGACATCGACGAGGGTGTCACGCTCGATTTCAAACGCGGCGCGCTGGTGGTCCACAACGGCCTGGAGCCGAAGCGTGACATCACGATTCGCGCCGAGGCCGAGACCGTGATGAACCTCAGCAATCTGCGGATCGGACTGTTCGGCATGCCGGTGTACTACGACGAGGTGGGGCGGGGAGTCGCGGCGAAGCTGGTGCAGGGCAGGCTGCGGATAGACGGGCTGCTCGGCAACATCGCGACCGTCAACACGGTGACACGCATCTTTTCGGTCCGATGAAGCTGGCCGTCGTCGGCGCCGGGAGCATGGGCGCGCAGATTGCCCAGCAGGCGGCGCTCCACGGCATGGAAGTTTCGCTCCACGACAAAGACGAGGCGCCGCTGCGCAAGGCCGTCGATTCGAACCGCGGCCACCTGGAGCGTCGAGTCGAGAAGGGCCGGCTGTCGAGGCAAGACGCCGAGGCGGCTTGGGCCCGGGTTCATACGACGACGGATCTCCGCGAAGCGCTGGAACGGACCGAGCTCGTCATCGAGGCCGTGTTCGAGGACCTCGACCTGAAGCGAGCGATCTTTCGCGAGCTCGACGAGCTTGCGCCTGACGCGGCAGTACTCGCGAGCAACTCCTCGACCATGGGCATCAGCAAGATCGTGGATGTCACGCGAAGGCCGGACCGCTGCCTCAACATGCATTTCTTTTATCCAGTCCTCGTGATGGAGCTGGTGGAGATCGTGCGGGGACCGCAGACTTCCGATGCGACCGTGGAGCGCGCGATGGCGGTGGCGCGCCACATGGGCCGTATCCCCGTGTTGCTGAACAAGGAGATCGACGGGTTCATCGTCAACCGGATCCTGCACGCGGCAACCCAGGAGGCCTACCGGCTGCTCGACGCAGGCGTGGCGTCATTCGAGGACATCGACATTGCGGTGGAGAAAGGCCTGAACTGGCCGATGGGTCCGTTTCGGCTGGGCGATTTCAGCGGCCTCGGCGTCACCTACAACGCACGCCTGCACATGTACCGGGTCACGGGTGACGATCGCTACAAGCCGTCGCCCCAGCTCGAGGCCAGGGTCAGGGCCGGCAAACTCGGTCGCAAGAGCGGCCAGGGCTGGTACACCTACTGAGAATGCGGCTCCACCACGTCGGCGTAGCCGTCGCCGACCTCGAGCCGGCGATCAAGCTCTACACGTCGCTCTTCGGGGCTGACCTGACGCATCGGGCGAGCAACGAGACGGACGGCTTGGAGGCGGCCTTTCTCCAGCTTGGCGACGCTGAGATCGAGCTGCTGGCGCCGCTGCGCGAGGATTCGGCGGTCGGCAAGTTTCTCGCCCAACGCGGCCCGGGCATGCACCACGTCGCCTACGCGGTGGCTGACATCCACCAGGCGATGGCGAACGCGCGGGCGGCCGGCCTCGAGCTGATCGACGCCGAGCCTCGGATGGGAATGCACGGCACTTTGATCGCTTTCGTGCATCCCAGGAGCGTCGGCGGCGTGCTGACCGAGTTCGTCGAGGCATGAGCGACGTCATCAACGACAGCGGCCTGCCGCTGAAGCCCGTCTACTCGGTGGAGGATCGCCGCGCCGAGGAGCCGCCCCCGGGCACCTTTCCCTACACGCGCGGCATCCACCAAGACATGTATCGGGGACGTCTGTGGACGATGCGGCAGTACGCCGGCTTCGGCACCGCGGCCGAATCCAACAAGCGCTACCGCTTCCTGCTCGACCAGGGCCAGACCGGGCTCTCCGTCGCCTTCGACCTGCCCACACAGATCGGCTACGACTCCGACGACCCGATGGCCAACGGCGAGGTGGGCAAGGTCGGCGTCGCGATCGACTCGCTTGAGGACATGGAGATTCTGCTCGACGGCATCCCCCTCGAAAAGGTCTCGACCTCGATGACGATCAACGCCACCGCGGCGATGCTGCTGCTGCTGTATCAGCTCGTGGCGGAAAAGCAGGGGTGCCCGCCCGAGAAGATCGCGGGGACGGTCCAGAACGACATCCTGAAGGAATACGCCGCGCGCGGCACGTACATCTTTCCGCCCAAGCCATCCATGCGCCTGATCACCGACCTGTTCGCGTATTGCGCAAGCGCCCTGCCGAACTGGAACACGATCTCGGTCTCCGGGTACCACATGCGTGAGGCCGGCTCGACCGCCGCTGAGGAGATCGCGCTGACGCTCAGCCATGCGATCGCCTACGTCGCGGCGGCGCAGGCGGCGGGTCTCGCGGTGGACGACTTCGCCCCGCGAGTGTCCTTCTTCTTCGCCTGCCACATGGACTTCTTCGAGGAGGTCGCCAAGTTCCGCGCCGCGCGGCGGATGTGGGCGCGCATCATGCGCGATCGTTTTCATGCCACGGACGAGCGGTCTCAGGCGCTGCGGTTCCACACCCAGACCGGTGGAGTGACGTTGACCGCCCAGCAGCCGCTCAACAACGTGGTCCGGACGACCCTGGAGGCGATGAGTGCGGTCCTCGGCGGTACGCAGTCGCTGCACACCAACGCCTACGACGAGGCACTCGGGCTGCCGTCGCAGAATGCCGCCGAGATCGCGCTGCGCACCCAGCAGGTGATCGGCCTGGAGTCGGCGATCCCCTACGTGGCCGATCCGCTCGGCGGCTCGTACTACGTCGAGAACCTGACCGACCGCGTGGAGGAGGAGGCGCGGGCGATCATGGCCGAGATCGACGAGCTCGGCGGCGCGGTCGCGTGCATCGAGTCGGGGTGGACCCAGCGCCGCATCGCGGACAGCGCGTACCGCATGCAGCGCCGTATCGAATCGGGCGAGCGGGTCGTGATCGGCGTCAACCTCTACACCGACACCGGCGCGCGGCCGGTCGAGATCATGAAGATCAGTGCGCACCACCAGGTCGCGCAGGCACGGGCTCTCAAGAAGCTGCGGACGAGGCGATCCAGGGCCGCGGTCGAGCGTCACCTCGACGAGATCGAGCGGGCCGCTCGCGGAAGCGACAACCTGATGCCGCCGCTGAAGGCGGCGCTGGCGGATTACGTGACGATCGGCGAGTGCTGCGCCGTGCTGCGCCGAGTGTTCGGCGAATACCACCCTGGGGAGGCCGCGTGATGAACCCCTATCCGGCTGTGATTCCGATGATCGCGTACGAAAACGGGCCGGAGGCGATGGACTGGCTCTCCCGTGCTTTTGGGTTTCGCGAGCGAGACCGGATGCTGGGCGAGAACGGCCGCCTGAGCCACGGCGAGATGGACGCCGGCGACGGGGTGATCATGCTGGCCACGCCGTCGCCGCACTACCACGGACCAAAGCGACATCGCGAAGAGAGCGAGGCGGCGCGAAGGTGGTCGGAGGTCCCGTACATCATCGACGGCGTTCTCGTCTACGTCGAAGACGTCGACGCCCACTTCCAGCGGTCGAAGGCTGCGGGCGCGACGATCCTCTCGCCCGTCGAGCAGGGCCAGGAAGGCAAGCGCTACCGTGCCGAGGACCTTGAGGGGCATCGCTGGATGTTCATGCAGCGGTGAGCCAGAAGCACCGCAAGGTCGACCCGCTCAACGAACTGCGCCAGCGCAGGTATGAGGCGGGGCACGGCGACGCCGAGGCGTTCGAGCGCCAGCACGCCAAGGGCAAGCTGACCGCGCGCGAGCGCATAGCGCGCCTGGTCGATCGCAACTCCTTCGAGGAGATGGATCTGTTCGCGAAGCACAGCGGCGGTGTGCCCGGTGATGGCGTGGTGACCGGGATGGCGAAGATCGGCGGCCGTGCCGTGATGCTCTTCAGCCACGACGCCAGCGTCTTCGGCGGCTCATTGGGCGAGGTCTTCGCCGCGAAGGTGATCAAGGTGATGGACCTCGCGCTGCGCAACCGGATCCCGATCGTCGGCATCAACGACTCCGGCGGGGCGCGCATCCAGGAGGGGGTGGTCTCGCTGGCGGGTTACGCCGAGATCTTCTGGCGGAACGTGGAGGCGAGCGGGCTCATCCCGCAGCTCAGCCTGATCCTCGGACCGTGCACCGGCGGCGCAGTCTATTCGCCGGCGATCACCGACTTCACGTTCATGGTCCACGGGGTCGGCTACATGTTCATCACCGGGCCGGAGGTCATCCGCGTGACGACCGGCGAGGACGTCACGTTCGACTCGCTCGGCGGGGCCGAGGTGCACAACGTCAGGTCAGGGGTCGCCCACTTCCTCGCGGAAAGCGAGGAGGAGTGCTTCGCTCAGGTGCGCAAGCTCTTCAAGTACATCCCGCAGAGCTGCGACGAGCCGCCTCCTGTGGTGGAGCCGAGCGACGACGCCGAACGCGCCGCGCCGGGCCTGGCCACGATCATTCCCGACAACCCCAAAGAGCCGTACGACATCAAAGACGTGATCGGCATGGTCGTCGACCACGGCGAGTTTTTCGAGGTGCAGCCCTACTTCGCGATGAACATGGTGGTGGGGTTCGCCCACCTCGACGGCAAGCCGGTGGGCGTGGTCGCAAATCAGCCGAAGGTGATGGCGGGCGCGCTGGACATCAACGCTTCCGACAAGGGCGCGCGCTTCGTGCGCTTCTGCGACTCGTTCAACATCCCGCTGGTCACTTTCGTCGACGTGCCGGGCTTTCTGCCGGGGACGGCGCAGGAGTACGGAGGCATCATCCGCCACGGCGCCAAGCTGCTTTACGCCTTCAGCGAGGCGACCGTGCCCAAGCTGACCGTGATCACGCGCAAGGCCTATGGCGGCGCGTACTGCGTGATGTGCTCGAAGCACATCCGCGCGGACTTCAACGTGGCGTGGCCGACCGCAGAGATCGCGGTGATGGGACCCGAGGGCGCGGTGAACATCCTGTTCCGCCGCGAGCTGGCGGCCGGCTCGGCGCAGAGGAGCGAGCTGGTCAGCGAGTACACCGAACGGTTCGCGAACCCGTACATCGCGGCCGAGCGAGGCTACATCGACGATGTGATCGAGCCGGGCCGGACCCGGTCCGAGCTCATCCGAGCTCTCCGCATCGCGATGCGGAAAGAACGCCGTCGCAGCCCCCGGTGGCACGGCAACATCCCGTTGTAGTGATCCGGCTCGAGCCCTGGACCGAGGCGCCTATGCCGCTGCTCGAGCGGTTGCACGCGCCCGCTATGACCGAGCACCGACGCCGCGCACATTTTCAAGGTTGTTCCGAATATCCGAAGGGGCGCTGGATGCTGTCCAACGACTGGCGCCTGAGCCTGCGCCAATACACTTAAGCCGATGCCGAAACAGGACGCCCAGGGCCGTTGGATATCCGATGACGGGCTGCAGTACTGGGACGGCGCGGCCTGGCGGCCGACTGGAATGCAGGCGCCGGCAAGGAGAGGGATCTCGGCGCTTCCAGCGGTCCTGATCGGCTGCGGGTTTGCGCTCGTCATCGTCCTCGTGCTCGGTATCGGCTTGACCGTCTTTGCTTTGAACAATGCGGACTTCCAGCGCAGCTTCTGCAACGGCTGGGCCGGCAGCAACAGCGCCAACCTCGAATGCCCATTCCACCCATCACCCTGACGTGAAGCTCCTCGAGTACCAGGCGAAGGAGGTCCTGGCCTCGCTTGGCATCACCATCCCACCGGGTGAGGTGGCGCGCACCGCAGACGAGGCCGCAGCGGCGTGCGACAGGCTCGGCCCGGGCGCGGTCAAGGCCCAGGTCCCGGTCGGCGGGCGCGGCAAGGCGGGTGGCATCAAGCTGGCCCGCACGCCAGCGGAGGCGCGAAGTGCAGCCGCACAGATCATCGGAATGGACATCAAGGGCCTCAAGGTCCCGCTCGTTTACTGCGAGGCCGCGCTCGACATCGAGCGCGAGATCTATCTCGGTTTCACGGTCGATCGCGACGCGCGGGCCAACATCCTCATGCTGTCCGCCAAGGGAGGCATGGACATCGAGCAGGTCGCCGAGGAGTCACCCGGGTCGATAGCGCGCCTGTATCCGAATCCCTGGCGGGGACCGCTGGATTTTGAGCTCGTGGAGGTCGTTTTCGAGGCAGGACTCGGAGCGCTCTCGCGCCCTCTGACGTCCCTCATCAAAAAGCTCTACCGCGCCATCCCCGAGTACGACGCGCTGACCGCCGAGATCAACCCACTCGTCGTGACGAAGAAGGGTGAGGTGATCGCGGGCGACGCCAAGCTCGAGATCGACGACAACGCCGCCTGGCGCCACAGGGATCTCGAGGAGAAATACGGCTCCGTGATCGAGGGAGACAAATACGAGGTCGCTGCCAAGAAGCGCGGCCTCACCTATGTGTCCCTCGACGGCGACGTCGGGATCATCGGCAACGGCGCCGGGCTGTGCATGGGCACGCTGGACCTCGTGGAGCGCGCAGGCGGCCGGCCGGCCAACTTCTGCGACATCGGCGGCGGCGCCAAGGCCGAGGTGGTCGAGAACGCGCTGGCAGTGATCTTGACGAACCCGAAGGTCAAGGGCGTGCTGATCAACGTGTTCGGCGGCATCACCCGGGGCGATGAGGTGGCGACCGGGATCATCACAGCGCGCGACAACCTGGGCATGAAGCTTCCGCTGGTCGTCCGGCTCAGCGGGACCCGCCAGGAGGAGGGCCGCGAGATCCTGAAGCGAAATGGGATCGAGCCGGGTGTCAATGCGTGGGAGGCAGCCCAGAAGATCGTCGAGCTCACTCGAGCGGGAGTGCGATGAGCATCCTCATCGATGCCAACACGAAAGTGATCGTGCAGGGCATCACGGGGCGGGAAGGCTCGTTTCACACCGAGCAGATGCAATCCCTGGGTACGAAGGTGCTCGGCGGGACGAGCCCGGGCAAGGGCGGCTCGACGCATCTCGGCGTCCCCGTGTTCAACACCATGGCGGATGCGGTCAAAGCCACCGGCGCCAACGCCTCCGGCATCTTCGTCCCGGCGCCGTTTGCCGCCGACGCGATCATGGAGGCCGCGGCCGCCGGCATCACCCTGATCGTCTGCATCACCGAGGGCATACCGATCCAGGAGATGATCCGGGTCAAGGACTTCCTGCGTGGTTACCCGCAGGCGCGCCTGCTGGGCGCCAACTGCCCTGGTCTCATCACGCCGGGCCAGGCGAAGATCGGGATCATCCCTCAGCGCATCACCACGCCCGGACCGATCGGCCTCGTTTCGAGGAGCGGCACCCTGACGTACGAGGTCGCGGCGTCCCTCTCGGCGTCCGGAGTGGGCCAGTCGACGATCGTCGGCATCGGAGGCGATCCCGTGCTGGGATTGACGTTCCGCGACGTGATCGAGCTGTTCGAGAAAGACCCCGCGACGACACACGTCGTGCTCATCGGTGAGATCGGCGGCAGCGACGAGGAGCACGCGGCCGAGCTCCTGGCCAAGGGGACGCGGCTGAAGGCCGTGGCGTTCATCTCCGGGCGGACTGCGCCCGAGGGCAAGCGAATGGGCCACGCGGGCGCCATCATTTCAGGCAACCGCGGCACCGCCAAGAGCAAGGAGGAGGCGTTTCGCACAGCCGGCGTCACGGTGGCCGAAACTACGGACGAGATAGTGGGACTGCTTCGATGAGCGCGCTGCCGGTGGCCATGAGCAGGGCTCTGCCCTCGGAGAGGGCGCGCGACCTTGCGCTCGCGGGTGCCCTGGTCTTATGGCTCGTCTACACGCGAATCTACTGGATTCTCCAGGCTGCCCACCTGGGCGGCCCGATCTGTCTCTTCTACTACTTCACCGGCCACCCGTGCCCGTTCTGTGGCGGGACGCGGTCCTTCGCGTACATGTGGCGGGGTGACCTCTCGGACGCGGTGCGGCTCTACCCGCTCGGCCCGGCGCTGTTTGCGGGAACGATCGCCGGGATCGGCGGCCTGGTGACGGGAGCCATCACGGGCCGGACCTGGACCCCACGCCTGACGGCAGCCCAGTGGAAGGGAATCGGCGCGGGCGCGGGCGCGGTCTTGCTGATCAGTTGGGCGCTCAAGGTGTTCGTCCTCGGGAATTAGCATTCGGCGGTTGACGCCGGAGGACTGGCAGCTCTACCGACGCGTACGCCTGGCCGCGCTGAAGGAGGCACCGTACGCCTTTGGGTCTCGCTATGAAGCCGAGGTCAAGGCGCCGGAGAGTCGGTGGCGACAGGCGCTCGTCGACCGGACCCGCTTCGTGGCGGAGGTCGATGGCGTGGTCGCCGGCACCGTGAGTGGCGGTGAGGGCGACGCGACGGGCGCGGCAGCGATGACGGCGATGTGGGTGGATCCGCGATTTCGCCGCCAGGGTGTGGGTGGCGCCCTGGTGAGGCATCTGCTCGAGTGGGCCAGGTCGGCGCTCTACGACGTGATGGTTCTCTGGGTGACCGACGTGAACGCCGACGCGGAGCGCCTTTACGCACGCAACGGATTCGTCAGCACCGGGGCCGCGCAAGAGATCCGGCCAGGCGAGTTCGAGCACGAGATGTCGCGCAAGATCTAGGCGCCCTCGACCAGCCGCATCACGACCGGATAGACGAGGGCGGTGTTCTGGGCTGCGTTGCCGGGGTCGATCAGGTCGTGCGGCAGCTGATCCGCGAGCGGGAACTCGTACGTTTCGACGTTGGCGCCATGGGAGCGCCACGATTCGACCAGGCGGTACGTGAACCTGTTGTCGAGCCGGGGCTCCGCCGCGTTGGTGAGGACCGCAATGGAGCGGGCGCGAGGCGCGCTGGTGCGCGCCGCCTTCACCAGCCGCCGCCCGGTCTGGAACAGCGCGGCGTAGGCGTGGGTCGAGAACCTCGGATACCCGTAGGGTGGACCCAGCTTGTCCCGAAGCGTGTGGTTCCACCACACGTAGAAATTGGGCATCCGAATTGCGAGTTGGCTGAGGCCGGTCAGCGCGGGCCCCGGCAGCGGCTTGAGGCCGAGCATCGGCGCGATCAACGCGGCACGCTCGACGTCGTCCCGTGTCTGGGCCATCAAGCCCGCCAGGATCCCGCCCAGCGAAAGCCCCGCCACGGTCAGTCGGTCACCCAGAGCCGCGCCCGCCTCCGCCGACCGATTGGC
>JACXTT010004749.1_pt1 | contig 20057 bp, 16 predicted proteins | sample 9270951 | NCBI WGS metagenome assembly JACXTT01 (sample SAMN15532306, study PRJNA645909) | rock metagenome | isolation source: weathered quartz diorite | place: Puerto Rico | collected 2017-06-21 | reverse complement strand
GGTCGCACGCGACCCAGTCTCACGACTTAGAGTTCTCCCCGGGAGGGACCGGGCGGGGCAGCGCGGACTGCGCGGCTGAGGTGCTCGCCAGGCTCTCGTGGTTGCCGTGGACCGGACGGATCGGCGTGCGCGCGAGCAGCGTCTGCACGGCGAAGTCGCCGGTGGTCGCCTCGAACCAGCTGTCCCAGGTCTTCTGCGACGCGCCGGTCGCCACCGCGTCGCCGGTGAAGATCTGCAGGTCGGGCGACACCGCCGCGAGCGCCTGCTGGATCTTGGCGAAGGTCGTGGGATCGTCGCGGCTGTCGCCGAGCACCGCGAAGCGCCAGGTCGCGCTGGTGCCGATCGCCGGCGAGGTCGTCACCTCGAACACGTCGCTCCACGCGCCCGGTCCGCCGACCTTGTAGAAGTAGCCGGTGCCGGCGCCGAGCCCGCACACGTGCGTCTCGTGCACGCGCGTGAGGGTCGCGCCGTCGAGCGCCGAACCGTAGAGCAGGAAATGGCCGCGCGCGAGCTTCACTTTGTCGCTCGCGGCGGTGGCGGCCTTCACCGCCGCCTGGTCGGTGCCGTAGAGGATCTGGCTGGCGGTGGTGTCGTTGCCGGTGCGCCAGTTGACCGCGAAGCTCGCGTCGCTCTTGCCGGCGATGCTGACGTGGACGTGGCTCGGCTTGCCGGCGCCCTTGCCGTCGTCCATGCCCGACTCGGTCACCTCGGGGATCGCCACCTGGTAGTCGCAGCCGGCCGGGGTGTAGGGGAAGCCGGCCGGCATGCTGCTGCCGGTCGAGCCGGTCGTCGACCCGGCGTCGCCGTTCGCGGCCGAGTCCTTCATGCAGCCGCCGCACCATACGGTGAAGGCGGAAATCCCGGCGATGCACATGGCGGAGGTGACGGCGAGGCGGGGCGAGACGCGCATACGCGCGAGAGGATACCACGCGTGGTGACCCGGTGTTAGGCTGCGGCCGCGATGGCTGCGACGAATCGTAGGGGGCTCTTGTTGTGCTGGTTGGCGTTGATGGCGCTCGTCGCTTGCGATGGGCCGGCGGGGCCGAAGGCGAATGGCGCGGCGAGCGCGAGCGCCGCCGCGGCCGCCGAGCCCATCGCCATCACGATGGTGTACGGCAGCGAGAAGAAGGCCTGGCTCGAGGACGCCATCAAGGCCTTCAACGCCTCGCCCAAGGCCAAGCTCGGCGACAAGCCCATCAAAGTCACCGGCGCGGCGATGGGTTCGGGCGCGATCATCTCGGAGATCGTCGAGGGCAACACCAAGGCCGACGTGTGGAGCCCGGCCTCCGATCTGTTCCGGCCGCTGCTCAACGAGGCCTGGACGCAGAAGAACGGCGCGACCGGCGGGCAGAAGGTCATCGCGCCCGAGGGCAAGAAGCTGGTGCTCACGCCGCTCGTCATCGCCATGTGGAAGCCGATGGCGCAGGCGCTCGGCTGGCCCGACAAGGCGATCGGCTGGAGCGACATCATCGCGCTGTCGAACGACCCGAAGGGCTGGCAGAGCAAGGGCCACGGCGAGTGGGGCCAGTTCAAGCTCGGCCACTGCCACCCCAAGTTCTCGAACTCCGGCATGCTCAGCGTGCTCGCCGAGGTGTACGCCGGCGCCGGCGTCACCCGCGGCCTCACCAAGGACAAGCTGAAGGACGAGAAGGTCGGCAAGTACCTGAAGGAGATCGAGGAGTCGATCGTCCACTACGGCGAGTCGACCGGCTTCTTCGCCGACAAGATGCTGACGCGCGGCCCGTCGTACATGAGCGCCGCGGTCATCTACGAGAACCTGGTGGTCGATTCGTACCGCCGGCCCGAGTACCAGAAGCGCGAGCTCGACCTCGCCGCCATCTACCCGAAGGAGGGCACCTTCTGGAACGACCACCCCTTCATCGTGCTCGACGCGCCGTGGGTGACCGACGAGAAGAAGAAGGCCGCCGCGGTGCTGCTGGAGTTCCTCCTGAGCAAGGAGCAACAGCAGCGGGCGATGACCGAGTACGGCTTCCGCCCGGCCGACGCGTCGCTCGCCATCGCCGCGCCCATCGACGCGGCGCACGGGGTGGATCCGCAGCAGCCGAAGACGCTGCTCGACTCGCCCGACAGCGAGGTGGTGCACGCCGCGCTCGACCTGTGGCAGCAGAGCAAGAAGACGGTCGACATCATCTTCGTGTTCGACCGCTCGGGATCGATGAAGGGCGACCCGCTGGCGAAGGCCAAGCAGGGCGCGGCCGACTTCTTCAACGAGCTCGACGATCGCGACCGGGTGGCGCTCGTCACCTTCAACGACCGCGTGGCCGACTCCGACCCGCCGGCGGAGCTGAAGGGCGCGCGCGCCAAGCTGCGCCAGAGCCTCGACGCGGTGTTCGCCGACGGCGGCACGGCCCTCTACGACGCGATCGCCGCGGCGCACTCGAAGCTGAGCGAGAGCGCCAAGAAGGAGCCGAAGCGGATCTACGCGCTGGTGGTGATGACCGACGGCGTCGACGAGAACAGCGGCATCAGCCTCGACACCATCGAGAAGCAGATCGCCATCCCGCGCGAAGGGTCGAGCGCGCCGGTGCGGCTGTTCGCCATCGCCTACGGCAAGCAGGCGGACGACGCCGTGCTCAAGAAGCTGGCCGAGGCCGGCGGCGGCACCTCGTTCAAGGGCGACACCGAGTCGATCCGCGAGATCTACCGCGGCCTGGCGTCGTTCTTCTGACCGGAGCATCGTGGACGACGACCGCAAGGCCAAGATCCAGAAGCTGCTGCTCGCGGCGGCGGTGAAGCCGCTGAGCCTGGGCGTGCTCGCGGCCGCGATCGCGGCGGCGGCGGTGCTGTCGGGGATGCAGGTGGCCTCGGCGATGGGGATCGCCGTGCTGCTGCTCGGCGTGCTCGCCTACGCCGGCCTGGTGGCGATGGACCTGCAGAGCCAGCGCTTCGTCGACGAGACGCTGCAGGGCGCGAAGGAGGCGCGGCGCATGCGCATCGAGCTGTCCGAGGAGGACGGCTTCGTGCGGCCGGAGCGCATCAAGGTCGCCGATCTGCGCGCCAACTACGAGAACATCGTGCGCAACTTCTCCGAGGTGAAGTGGGCGTTCGAGGCGGGCAACCCGTCGCTCCAGGCGAGCCTGCGCGAGAGCGTGGAGCGCTGCCTCGACCTGTGCAAGGAAGCGGGCAAGACCGCGCAGCGCGGGGTGCAGCTGCGCGACTACCTCGACTCGCAGAGCCCGATCATCATCGAGCAAGAGGCGCAGAAGCTGGAGAAGCAGGCGCAGACCACCGGCGACGCCGGCGCGCGCACCAACTACCAGCAGGCGGCCGAGGCCAAGCGGCAGCAGCTGCAGACCTACCGGCAGATCGAGGGCCTCTACGACCGCGTCAACGCGCAGCTCAGCGTGATCGAGACCACGCTCGAGACGGTGAACGCCAAGATGGTGAAGCTGCGCGCCACCGACGCGTCCGAGGCCGTCGCGATCAACGAGTCCATCAGCAGCCACATCGAGTCGGTTCGTTCCGACATTCACATCCTCGAATCGAGCGTCGAGGAAGCCATGCAGGAGTTCACGGCATGAGTGACAACCAGGGCAATTCGGGCAAGCTCGCCATCATCGGCCTGTTCGCGGTGGCGGTGATCGGCGTGTTCGCGTTCATGCTGATGCGCAGCGGCAAGGACGGCGGCGCCACCAAGGACGCGCCGAGCCCGTCGGCCTCGGTCAAGCAGGACCCGGCGGCGGCGAACAAGATCCAGCTGAGCTTCCTCTACTCGAGCGAGAAGAAGGACTGGCTCGAGCGCGCCGTGGCCGACTTCGAGAAGCAGAACCCCGGCATCGCGGTGAAGCTCGAGTCGAAGGGCAGCCTCGAGGCGGTGCAGGCGATCCTCGACGGCGCGGTGAAGCCGACGGTGTGGAGCCCGGCCGACAACGTGGCCGTGACGCTGCTCGACGACGACTGGAAGCAGAAGCACAACAAGAACATCATCGCCGACTCGGGCGACGACAAGCCCGAGGCGCTGGTGCTCACGCCGCTGGTGTTCGTGGCGTGGGAGGACCGCGGCAAGGCGCTCGAGACCGACGGCGACAAGCAGGTCGAGATCGACTGGGCGCGCATCGAGTACGCGGTGTCGTCGCCGAAGGGCTGGGCGGCGGCGCTCGGCGGCAAGAAGGACTGGGGCTTCGTGAAGCTCGGCCACACCAACCCGACGAAGAGCAACTCGGGCCTGCAGACACTCATCCTCATGGCCTACAGCTTCCACAACAAGCGCTCGGGCCTCGAGGTCGGCGACGTGCTCGACGAGAAGTTCCAGGACTTCGTAAAGCGGGTCGAGCGCGGCGTGCCGAAGTTCGGCGACTCCACCGGCTCGTTCATGAACGACATGGTCCTCTACGGGCCGTCGAAATACGACATCGTGGTGGTCTACGAGAACCTGGCGATCCAGAGCATCCCGAACGCCCAGGGGCGCTGGGGCAACCTGCGCATCTACTACCCGAAGCAGACGATGTGGTCGAGCCACCCCGCGGCGGTGCTGCAGGGCGACTGGGTCACGGCCGAGCAGCGCGACGCGGCGCACAAGCTCCTCAAGTTCCTGCGCACCACCGAGGTGCAGAAGCTCGCGCTGCAGTACGGCTTCCGCCCGGCCGATCCGAGCGTGGGGCTCAAGGGCGCCGACAACCCCTTCGAGAAGGCGACCGCCTTCGGCGTGAAGCTCGACATCCCGTCGGTCGTCGAGCCGCCGCCGGCGCCGGTGATCCACAACCTCATGGAGATGTGGAGCCGCATCATCAATCGGTGACCCGTCGCCGCACAGGCGAAGAAATCGGCTGCGCATGCGGAAGTGAGGTCGAGGTCGAGGGTAGTCATCCGTACCAACCCCGAACCTCGACCTCGACCTGATTAACGAGCGAAGCTGCCGCCGGGGCAGCCGCAGGGGTTTGGTTTGGCGCTGGGGCCGGGGGGGACCTGGTTGCAGCCGCCGACCCAGCGGGCGGAGGCCGCGGCTTCGTCGATGGCGGTGTCGAGCGCGTCGAGCGCGGGCGGCGTGGTGCAGCAATAGGTGTCGCGCACGGTCTTGCCTTTGTCGCCGACGCGGATCGCGGTGATCGCGCCGCCGCAGTCGGCGCCGCACGGGCCGCCGCCGGGGCGGTCGTTGTCGTCGCGCAGGCGGAAGAACTCGGCGGCGTGAAAGCGGCGGGCGAGGCGCGCGAACGCGTCGGGCGCGATCGTCCCGGTCGCGCGCCCGCAGGTGCCGGTGAAGTTGCGTCCGTCGAACTCGACCAGGCCGTTCGCGTGCAGCTCGATCGTGTACACCGGGCAGGCGCCGTAGCACGCGGTGCGCTCCAGCCGGATGAGCGACGTTTTCGCGGCGAAGTCGTCCTCCGACGGCCCGGTCTCCTTACGGCAGCCGGCGCCGAGCAGCGCGGCGAGCGCGAGCGCCCGGCTCACTCGAAGCATTGGCAGCCGGCGTCGGCGATGCGGCGGGCGGCTTGGGCCACGCGGTCGCGCGCGCGGCGGCAGTGATCGTCCGCGTCGCCGGTGAGCTCGCACAGGTTGTCGGCGGCGCGGCGCATCGAGTGGAACGCGCGGCAGGCGATGTCGCAGCGCGACGCCGACGCGGTCACCGCGCCGGGCTCGCCGGCGGGCAGGCCCGGCGGTTTCGCGGGCGCCTTGGTCGCCGGGATCCGCGTCGGCGGCGGGGGCTGGTCCTCGGTCTTGGCGGTCTCGCGCTTGGCTTGCAGCTGCTCGTCCATGCGCTGCTCGGCGACCGCGAGATCGCGCTCGAGCGCCTCGAGGCTCGCGGGGGCGATCACGTCCTTCCTGCCGGACTCCACCGGCGGCGGCGCCGGCGGCATCTGCCCCTGGTCGAGCCCGGTCGCAGGAGCGGGCACCGCCTTCTGCTCCTTCGGCACGGCGCTCGGCGGCGGCGGCCCGCACGCCGCGAGGGCGAGGCAGGCCACCACCAGCTGTCGAGCGAGCGCCATGGTCCTCAGGGGCTCGTGCGGCTCGCCAGGTACGAGGCGACGTAGCCGCCGAGCTTGTCGGCCGCCTTGCCGAGCCGGTCGCTGCCGGAGTAGCCGCCGGTGGCGACGCCGCCGACGTGGATGCTCTCGTTCTGCGAGTACTCGCCCGCGGTGACGATCTCGTCGAGCACCTCGTTGCCCTTCAGCAACTGCACGGTCATGGCGACGTGCGCGGCCGTCGAGACGATGCCCGCCGAGATGCCGCCGTGCATGTTGGTGATGTGGGTCCGCACCAGCACCGCGTCGCCGGGCTCGCTCGCCCACTCGAGGTCGTGGGTGTCGTCGCGCAGCGCGGCGACGAACGCCTCGACCACGCGCTTCTTGTCGGCGTCCCAGCGGCCGTTCTCCTCGGAGCTGCGGCCGGACTTGAAGTCGGCCTCGGTGCGGGTGTCGACCATGAGCCCGTCGAAGCTCGGCTCCTCCAGCACGAACTTCTTCTGGCCGACGAAGGGGTTCGGGTTCGCCTGCTTCACCACCGTCCAATGCGTGCAGCCCTGGCCGAACAGCAGGGCGAGCGCCGCCACCATCACCGCGAGCATCGATCTCATGGCGCGGCAGCCTCGCCGGAACGGCCCAGCGCCGCAAGCGGGCGCCGACCTCGGTAGGTGGTCAAACTACATATCACGACAATGGACCGCCTGAGATCCATGAAGCTGCGCGAATCTAGAAAATTCCAATAGTTGCCAGCTCGCCTACATTGGCACCATTCCTGCCACAGAGCGGCGCCATGAAGATGAAGACGGGTTGGGTCATGGCGCTCGGTTTGGCTTGCTCGGCGGCGGTCCTCGGCTGCTCCGTCGACTCGGAGACCGGCGCGGACGAGGACGATCTCACGAGCCTCAGCGCCCGCAGCCGCTCGATGCAGTTCGACGGCTACGTGTACGTGTCGGCGGACGCCGCCGACTACGAGATCCTCGACGCGGTCCGCACCCAGACCCAGTCGGCCTTCGGCGCCCTGCGCAACGCGCAGATCGGCGTGAACAACCGCGAGCTCAAGGCGGTCGACGCCAAGACGTTCGTGAAGACGAAGGTGACGATGATCGATCCGTCGACGGGCGCGGGCACCCCGATGCTGCGCGTGCGCTACCGCTACACGGACAACGCGGTGGTGCCGGTCTCGATGGCGACGCGCTCGGCGATCGGCCTGGCGGTGATGTCGCCGGACTACCGCAACCAGACCAACCGCATCCTGACGGAGTGCACCGCCAACGACTCCGAGGCGCAGGAGTTCTCGGGCTCGATCTGGTACGTGTTCGACCCGTCGCTCTCGCAGTGCCACGACGCGATGAGCGCCGAGCAGAAGGCGATCGACGCGCAGAACGCCAAGCTCACCGACCCGAAGAACCAGGTGAGCCAGGCCGAGGTCAGCCGCCTCTACATCCCGACGACGGTGAAGCTCGGCCCCGACAAGACCAACAAGGGCAACAGCTACCCCGAGTACGACCGGCTGTTCTCCGGCGGCGTCGCCCAGGGCAAGCTCGTCATCAGCATGGTCAACGGCTTCATCGACCACGGCGAGCACCAGGACTACAGCGACTCCGGCTACCGCGAGTGGATGACCGAGCTGCGCGAGGCGTTCAAGGGCCGCAGCTTCAAGGTCGCCAAGGTCGAGCCGCAAGAGGACCTGACGAGCTTCACCGTCAACGGCAAGAAGGTGAGCGCGAAGGGCTTCGACGACCTCATCGCCTGGGAGCTCGACGGCACCGTGCCCGCGGGCCTCAGCTACAGCGACTCCACCGCCCTGCGCAAGGCGGTCGGCGACAAGCTCATCCAGCACTGGCTCACCTTCGACGCGCCGGTGAAGATCACCATCGGCAGCGCCGCCGCCAAGCCGTTCACCTTCGAGATCTTCACCTACTTCGGCTCGGACGGCGACGCGACGCCGCACAAGCGCGCGATCAAGAACAGCGACGTGTTCCTCTACAACGGCCACTCGTACATCGGCTACGGGCCGCTCGATCCGTCGAACTTCAGCTCGTCCGACTTCCCGTCGAGCTACCAGATCCTCTTCATCGACGGCTGCGTGTCGTACAACTACTACGAGAAGGACTACATCCCGCTGAAGAGCGGCGGCACCAAGAACCTCGACCTCATCACCAACGGGCTCGAGGCGCCGTCGTGGCACTCGGGCTACGCGCTCGGCCGCTTCGTGTCGCGCATGCTCGACGGCACCCAGCCGAGCTACCTGAAGCTGCTCGATGCCGCCCAGGACACCGACTCGCTGCGCGTCGTCGACGGCGAGGTCGACAACAAGTACAGCCCGAGCAAGGTCGCCATCAAGGTGCAATGATCACCTCCGGCGGCGCCTGAGCGCGACGAGCGGGAGCAGCACGAGCCACCAGCGCGACGCCGGATCGGCGGCGCCGACGGTGCGGCAGCCGCAGGTGCGGCGCGACGCGCGGTACACGGCGTACTGCTCCTCCGGCATCGGCGGCGCCGCCGGCCGCGCGAGATCGATCCGGTTTTCGTCCGCCGGCTTGTCCTCGAGCTGCCCGAGCTCCTTGCCGCCGGCCGCGGCGATGTCCACGCCCTCGGGCGGGGCGACCGGCTGCTCGACGAGCTCGGGGTGGCCGTCGCCGGCGGTGGTGGCGTCGTCGACCGCGATGAGGCTCGTGTAGCGCGTCACCAGGTGGTGCTCGAGCCCGAGCTTGGTGATCGCCGCCACCGTGCCGGCGTCCTCGCCGCGGTAGAGGGTCTCCTCCAGCCAGCCGATCTTCGCGCGCGCCCACAGCGAGCCGAGCGGCGGCTCGGGCGTCGCGGCCGCGCTGCCGTCGCTCGCGCGGCGGCGGACCTTCACCGGGATCTTCAGCGGCGCGCCGGCGGCGGTCGCGCCGATCTCGAACGGCCCGGGCACGGCGTCGAGCCGGCCGTGGACGATGAGCGCGTGGCTGGCGAACAGATCCGGCGTCTCGGGCGGCATCATGTCGCGCGCGCCGAGCGCCTTCCAGTCGACGGTGACGCCGGTGAGCACGGGCGAGTCGATGTAGTGGTAGAACTGGTTCACCGCGCGCCGCGGATCCTCGCGCGTCGAGGCGTACACGCCAAGGCCCTTGCCCGACTTCGCCAGCCCCTCGATGAGCATGCGGTTCGGGCTCGAGCCGACGCCGTAGCCGAACACGCGCGCCTTCTCGCCCTTGGCCTCGATGGCGCTGACGAAGTCGCCGGCCGCGCCGATGATCTCGCTCTCGTTGCCGACGTAGCCGTCGGTGAGGAAGAACACGTAGCGGTGGCGGCCCGCCTCGACCGTCGGGCTGAGCGCCTCGGCGACGGCGTCCTTCATCATCGTGCCGCCGCCCGCTTGCATGCCGTCGACCACCGCGAGCGCGCGCGCGACGTTCTCGCGGTTGGCGGCGATCGGCGCGTCGAACGCCTTCTTCGTCTCGCCCGAGAAGGTGAGCACGTTGAAGGTGTCGACCGGCCGCAGGTGGGCGAGCGCCTCGCGCATGGCGGTCTTGCACATCGCCAGCGGCTCGCCGAACATCGAGCCCGACACGTCGACCACGAACACGAGCTCGCGCCGGCCGACCAGGCCCTCGACGTCGAGCTCGGGCGGCTGCACCACCAGCGAGAAGAAGGTGCCGCTCGTCTCGCTCGACACGAACATGGTGGCGACCGGCTCGGCGCCGCTCGCGCGGTAGCGCAGCACGAAGTCGCGGTTCGGGATGGTGTCGTGCGGCGCCAGCGCCACGGCGATCGAGCCGTCCGGCCGGGTGCGCGCGGTGACCTCGTGCGTCGGCACCTGCCAGTCGGCGATGGCCGAACCGGCGTCGGCGATCACCTCGACGGCGATGTCGTGGCCGTTGCGGTCGCCCTTGCCGAGGTACGGCGGCGAGATGCGCGCGGCGTCGCTCACGCCCGGCGGGTTGAAGCGCGGGCCGACGACCATCGGGAAGACGAACTCGTAGCGGCCGGCGTCGTAGCTGAGGTCCTGCAGGTAGTGCACCACCACGTCGACGGTGGCGCCGGGCGGGATGTTGGCGACCGACTGGGTGAACACGTTGGGCCGCTCCTGTTCGAGGAGCGCCGCGGTGTGGCCGGCCCGGCGCGCGCGCTCGTAGATCGCCTGCGCGGCGGCGCGCTTGTCGATCTTCGCGCGGATCGTCCGGTCGCCGATCACCATGCGCATGTCGTCGACCGCGCTGTTCTCGGGCAGCGGGAAGATGTAACGCACCTCGATCGGCTTGTCGCGGTCGTTGGCGAAGGTCTGCGACACCTCGACCTCGGCGACGAAGCCGGTGAGCCGCGCCTGCACGCGGGTGTGGCGCAAGGGCAGCTGGGATTTGGCGTCGGAGGCGATGGTGAGCTTCGGCAGCTCGCCCGGATCGGTGAAGATCGGCCCGTCCTTTCCCGACGGTTTGACCGTCACCGCCGTCGCCAGCTGCGCCTCGAGCCGCGCCGGCACGAGCACCACGCACAGAGCCACCACCGCGAGCAACGCCGCACTACGTCCGCTCATCGCACCCTCCTCCGCCCTCGTCCGCTCCCGGCCAACGCCCGAGCCGGCCGCCGCTTACAGCCGGCGGCGACGAAATCGTGCGATCGCCAGCGCGGCGAGCGCGAGCTCCCAGCGCGGGGCGGCCGCCGGCGCTCCCGGCGCGCTGCACAGGCAGCTGCGGCCGGTGAGATCGGGCGCGTCGCTCACCACGATCGGCGCGTACGGCGCGGGCGTCGGATCGGGCTTCGGCTGCGGCTTCGGCAGCTCGGCGACCACGTCGACGACCGCGAGCGCTTGCGCGGTCTTGTGCGCCGGATCGGTGGCGCGGAGCTTGAGGTAGCGGCGGCCGACGTCGTCGAACTGCACCGCGAACGAGCCGCCGGCGAGGTGCTCGTCGTAGGCGCCGTCGTAGTCGCGGTCGAGCTCCACGTCGACCGCCGAGCCGGGGAAATCGGCGTCGGCGACGCTGAAGGGCACGTTCCCGGGCATGCCGGCGAGCACCGTCGCCGGCGGCACCGACAGCGACGGGCCCGCGCCCTCCGGCGGATCCTTGGCGAACAGCGCGCGGTAGGCGCGGAGCTTGCCGTAGCCCCAGTCGTCGTTCGGCGCCGTGCCGACGTACGAGTCGACGAGCGCGCTCTTGCGGATGCGATCGCGCACGGCGAGCCCGGTGAGCGCGGGGTTCGTCTGCAGCAGCAGCGCGGCGGTGCCGGCGACGTGCGGCGTCGCGCCCGAGGTGCCGTTGAAGAACACGTAGCGCGCTTCCTTGCCGGGGAAATAGCCGGCCGAGATCGGATCGGCCGGCGCCGCCACGGTGAGCAGCGGCGCGCCGTCGATGCGGTGGCCGCGGCCGGAGTAATAGGCGCGATCGCCGAGCTTGCCCGCGCCGTCGTAGCCGTTGAGCTCGTAGGCGGCGGTGGTGATCGCGCTGTCGGCGGTGGCCGGGTAGCACACCAGGTGGTCCTCGCTGACGTCGTCGGCGAACTGGACGCCGGCGCCCCAGCCGGATTTGTCGTCGACCACGAAGCCGACCATGGTGAGCGGCGCCTTGCCGGCCGAGGCGCCGTCGTCGATGTGGATCTTCCACTCGCCCGGGGTGATGGTCTTCTTCGAGATCGGGTCGTAGACGAAGAAGTCGATCCGCGCGGTGCCGCGCTTCGAGTCGGCGCGGTCGGCGTCGAGCGTGTAGCCGTTCGGCCAGCCCTCCTCCACGCTCTTCGGCGTCACCGGCAGCGGGTGGATGCTGCCCTTCGGATCCTCGATGGTGATGGCGAGGATCCGCGCCGGCTCGCGCCACAAGAGCGTCCCGCCGAGGAAGCCGAACGGGCCGTAGGGGTTCTTCTGCGGCGCCTTGATGGTGATGGTGGTGACCGCGCCGGCCGGCAGCACCGCGCGGTAGCCCTTGTTCGAGGTGGAGAGGTTGCCCGCGGCGGTGGCGTGCGCGACCGTGGGCGAGCTCGCGTCGATGAACTGCTCCATCGGGCCGGAGCCGTCGAGGAACTCGCCCCACCACACGCCGTACTCGTGCACCACCACGCGCGCCTTGTGGTTGACGCAGAACGCCGCGAGGTCGGTGAGGTTCGTGCCGGTGTTGTCGGCCGCCGACAGCGCCTCGCCGCCGTTGGCGATGCCGACGTAGCGCGTCAGGCCGCGCTGCCCGCCGACCAGCACGCCGGCGACCGCGGTGCCGTGGCTGCTCTCGGCGTCGCGCGGGGCGTCGACCAGGTTCTTGCCGCGCTCGTAGATCTTCGCCTTGTTGTCGCGAAACGCGGCGATCTTGGAGCTCTTCAGCGCGACGATCTTCTCGCCCGGATCGAGCTTGCCGTCGCCGTTGACGTCGTCGGCGACGAACAGCGGCTCGCCGAACGACGGCGACGTGTCGTCGAAGTTCGCGGCGCGGCCGAGGTCGCGCTGGCCGTTGCCGTTCAGATCGGCGTAGAGCCAGTCCGTGGCCGGGTCGTACTGCGGATCGTCGGAGCCGAGCTCGGGCGAGGGATCCCAGAAATAGCTGACGACGCCGTCGAGGGTGCGCAGGCGCGCCGCTTTGCCGCCGACGAGCACCGAGTCGCTGCCGGGATCGAACGCGCCGTTTTTGTCGCCGTCGATCCACGCCTGGTAGCCGCCGTCGGCGCGGAAGAAGCTCGGGTGGAACACGTCGAGGCCCGAGTCGATGTCGCACAGGCTGACGCCGCTGCCGTCGACCGGCAGGCCGCCGATCGTCTCGCGCCACGCGGCGGTGGCGCCGATCTCCTGGGCGGTCTGATCGAGCGCCGGCATGACGCCGAAGGGCGAGCCGTCGAGCTCGATGCGCTCGACGCGCGCGAGCGCCGACGCGGCCGCGACCGCTTTGGGATCGGCCTTGCCCGCGAGGTAGTCGCCGAAGATCCACGCGCGGCCGTCGGGGCGGCGGAGCACCACCACGCCGGCGAGCTCGAGATCGCGCGCGTCGCTCTCGCTCGGCGCGGTGAAGCGCACGGCGATGCCGGTGCGCTCGGCGGGCTCGAGCCAACCGCCGGCGACGTTCGGCCGGCGCTGGAAGGCGATGAACACCGCGCGGGCGATCTTGCCCGGCTGGCGCGCGCTCGACAAAAGGCCGATGTCGCGGTGCGCGGGAGGCGCCGCCTGCGCGCCGGCCGCCGCGAGGAACACGAGTGCGAAAGCTGCGATCCGCGGGCGCATGGCGCAGCAATCTATCGCGCTGGTTGCCCATGCCACCAGGTGGATCCCCTCGGGTCCATGCTTGCGACCTGGAGCTCGCGTTTTTCACGGGTTAGCGCGCGAATTTTCGCGCCCCGCTGGAAATAACTACATGGTCCGCCATTTGCTGACATCAGGGTCATGGGCACCCGAACACCAACCACCGTCCTGCTGGCGGCCGCAGCGGCGGGGATCGCTTCGCTCGCCGAAGCGCCGTCGCGCTCGCTCGCGGCCGATCACAACGATCCGATCGGCGTGCAGGCCGCCTACCGCAGCGGCGACAGCGCGAGCGGCTACGACGTCGCGACCGGCGATCCGTCGGCGGACATCGCCGATCTGTTCGCCTGGTACACCGGCGAGCAGGGAAACCCGACGAGCGTCGTGCTGGCGCTCACCTGGCGCGTCGATCCGCTGGAGGCGAAGGAGAAGGCCTTCGATCCGACGGTGCAGTACGGCATCCACATCGACACCTCGAGCAAGGGGCTCGTCGACATCTCGCTGTCGGCGAAGGACGGCCTGACGCTCGGCTCGAAGCTCCACACCGTCGCGACCCACGACATCTACGTGTGGTTCGGCGAGAAGAAGACGAAGAAGGGCCAGTGGGGCGTGCTGGTGAGCGGCCTGCCGGGCGTCTCGGGCGACGTGGTCGGCCCGGTCGGCCAGGTGCTGGTGCCCGCGCCGGGCGTGAAGATCGCCGCCGGCCTGTTCGACGATCCGTTCTTCGCCGACCTCGACGCGTTCTTCAACGCCATCAGCGTCGCGCTCGGCAACAGCCCGGGCGCCAACCCGTCGCTGCCGCTGGATCGCTTCGCGCCGGTCGATCCCGCCAAGCAGAAGCTCGCACGGCCGTTCGGCTACCCGGTGGGCGTCGACGGCTTCGGGCGGCAGAACATGCACGCGGTGGTCATCGAGCTGCCGGCGAGCGCGTTCCCGACGCGCAAGCTGCACGTGTGGGGCACCACGGCGCGCAAGAAGGGCCTGCCCAAGTCGGGCAACAACCTCGCCTGCAAGTACGACGGCGCGACCTACCACTGCGCGCAAGGAGCGACGCCATGAAGATGCAATTCCTCGTCGCTCGCGCTGGCGCTCGCTCCTGCGGGTCTCGTCCCGCCCGCGTACCGCGGTCGCGACGTCGATTCATCGGCTGCGCCGCGCTCCTCTTGACCGCGTGCGCCGGCGACGACGTCACGGCGAACGGCGACGAGGCGAGCGAGTCGTCGTACGCGTTCCAGCTGCCCGGTCCGGGCGACGAGATGGTGCGCGTCGACGCGATGGGCGTGGCGCTGGTGTCGACGGTGCTGATGAACCGCGACCGCACCCCGAGCGGCGGCGACAACCACAACCAGTACCAGAACGACACGCCCGACGTGCAGAACAACCCGAAGACGCTCACCGGCTTCGTGCACTACCTGCACGCGCTGCACGTCTACTGGCACGATCACCTGGCGGACATCGGCTTCGAGCCGTGCTCGAAGAGGGCGCTGGGCATCACCCTGGCGACGCCGTGCACGCTGCAGAACCTGCGCCACGACGACAACCCCGACCAGACGGGGCCGCGGGTGATGGACGTGGTGTTCCCCGACTACATCAGCCTCGACTTCGATCAGCCGCTGCGCTTCCCGAACGGCCGCACGCCGGCCGAACAGATCAGCGACAAGGTGTTCGCGCTCGGCTTCCTCAAGATGGGCGGCAAGTGCACCGGCATCGACACGCTCGCGGGCGTGTCGGACGAGACCAAGGCGCGGGTGCCGCGCGACGCCGACGGCGATCCGATCTGCACCATCGAGAGCTTCGCCGACATCCCGCTGCAGGCGGGCGCGAACGACCGCGAGTTCGAGGCGGGCTTCCCGTACCTCGCGCGCCCGTGGTTCTACGCGCCGCAGGGCGGCTCCTACTACTGGCCGACGAGCGCGCGGCTGGAGAGCCCGGAATGACCCGCGCGCGCGTGTTCGCCTTCCTGCTCGCCAACGCCGTCGCGGCGCTGGTGTTGGCCGGTTCGAGCTCGCGCGCCGCGGCGGAGCGCTGCAAGAGCGTCGCCCGCGCGGTCGAGGTCGTGCCGAGCTACGGCGCGGCGGTGGCCGAGCTGGCGAAGAAGAAGAAGCTCGCCGAGGTGATGGCCGACGCGGTGCCGGGGGCCTGGTCGCGGCGCGCGCAAGCGGCGGCGGTCGAGCTCGGCTACGCGCAGCTCACCGGCGATTACGACGCCTACGCCGCGGCCGATCGCTCGCTCGCCGAGGCGTTCCGCGTGGCGCGCGCCAGCATCGACGACGAGTCGGTCGGGCCGCTCTTGCTCCGCGCGCAGCTGTCGTACGAGCTGCATCGCCTCGGACCGGCGCTCGACAGCTTGCGCGCGCTCGAGCGGCAGCAGGCCTATTTCCACGATCCGCGCATGGCCGCGGAGATCGCCTCGCTCCGCGGCGCGGCGCTGTTCGCGCGCGGCGACTACGACGCGGGCATCGCCGAGATGCGCCGGTCGATCGAGCTCGATCCGAGCGCGGGCCACCAGCAGCGGCTCGCGCTCGCGCTGGCGAAAATCGGCGGCGAGGACGAGGCGCGCCGCATCTTCGACGCGACCGAGACGGCCTCCGCCGCGCCGCGGGCGCTCGCCTGGCTCGAGCTCACCCGCGCGAAGCTCGATCGCGAGCACGGCCGCCGCGCCGAAATGCGCCGCCACCTCGAGAACGCGCGCGCCCTCTTCCCCGGCTCGTGGCCGAGCGAGGAGCTCTACGCCGAGCTCGACGCCGACGAAGGCCACGTCGAGCGGGCGATCGCCGCCTACCGCCGGCTGATCGAGACGACGGGCGATCCCGAGTTCATGGACGCGCTGGCGCGGCTCGTGCCGGATCGCGAGGAAGCGGCGCGCCTGTCCGCCCGCTCCGAGGCGATCTACCGCCACCGCCTGGCGATCCTGCCCGAGGCGAGCTACGGCCACGCGCTCGAGCACTACCTCAGGATGGCGCCGGATCCGGCGCGCGCGGTGGAGATCGCCGAGAAGAACCGCGACCTGCGGCCGAACGGCGAGGCCTGGACGCGCCTCGCGCAGGCGTACCTCCGCGCCGGACGGATCAAGGACGCGTGCGCGGCCATCGAGCGGGCGGTGACGAGCAAGTGGGTGTCGGGCGAGAGCTACGCGACCGCGGCGATCGCCTTCCGCCGCGCCGGCCGGGACGCCGCGGCGATGGAGCAGAAGGCGCTCGCCGAGAATCCGCTCGCGTTCGATTATCTCGCGTGGTTGTGAACACATGGATCACCGTAGATCCATGTCGGGGGGAGTGGCGGCGGCGGGAATGAGGTAGAAAGGGCCCATGCGCCGTCGCGTCGCCCTCGGGCTGTTCTTGTCGGCCGCCCTCGCGGCCTGCGATCGCAACAAATCGAGCGCGTCGAGCGCGAGCGGCGGCGGGCCGAAGAAGCTCACCATCGCGGTGATCCCCAAGGGGACGACGCACGAGTTCTGGAAGTCGGTGCATGCCGGCGCGGTGAAGGCCTCGCGCGAGCTCGACGTGGAGATCGTCTGGAAGGGCCCGCTCAAGGAGGACGATCTCAAGGATCAAATCGATCTGGTGCAGAACTTCACCGCGCGCGGCGTCGACGGCATCGTGCTCGCGCCGCTCAACGACAAGGCGCTGCGCGCGGCGGTGAAGGGCGCGAAGAACGCCGGCATCCCGGTGGTGGTGTTCGACTCGGCGCTGGCGGGCGACGACATGGTGAGCTTCGTGGCGACCGACAACCTGGCCGCCGGCAAGCTCGCCGGCGAGCGGATGGCCAAGCTCCTCGGCGACAAGGGCAAGGTGGCGGTGCTGCGCTACCAGGAGGGCTCGGCGAGCACCGCCGCGCGCGAGCAGGGCTTCCTCGACGCCATCGCCAAGCACACCGGCGTCGAGGTGGTGAGCAGCAACCAGTACGGCGGCGCCACCACCGAGAGCGCGTTCGCGGTGGCCGAGTCGCTGCTCTCGGCGCAGGGCGACAAGCTCGACGGCGTGTTCTGCCCCAACGAGTCGACGACCTTCGGCATGCTGCTCGCGCTCGACAAGCAGAAGCGCCGCGGCAAGGTGAAGTTCGTCGGCTTCGACGCGAGCGACAAGCTGGTGAAGGCGCTCGGCGACGGCGCGATCGACGGGCTCGTGCTGCAGAACCCGTTCAACATGGGCTACCTGGCGGTCAAGACGCTGGTGGCGCACAAGCGCGGCGACAAGGTCGAGGCGTCGATCGACACCGGCTCGAAGATGGTCGACAAGGACAACGCCGGCGCGCCCGAGATCAAGGAGCTGCTCAGCCCGAACCTGGAGCCGTGGCTGGGGAAGTGAGCGAGGCTCGCGGGCGCCTCGCGATCGTCGAGCTCGCCAAGCGCTTCGGCGCGACCGCGGCGCTCTCCGGCGTCACGCTCGGGGCGCGCGCCGGCGAGGTGCACGCGGTGCTCGGCGAGAACGGCGCGGGCAAGAGCACGCTGATGAAGATCCTCGCCGGCGCCGAGCGGCCCGACGGCGGCGCGATCCACCTCGACGGCGAACCGTACGCCCCGGGCGATCCGCGCGCGGCGCGGCGCGCGGGCGTGGCGATGGTGCACCAGGAGCCGCTCCTCTGCCCGCACCTCACCGTGGCGGAGAACATCGTGCTCGGCGACGAGCCGGCGCGCTTCGGCTGGATTGACCAGAAGGCGGTGCGCGCGCGGGCCGCCGCGGCGCTCGAGCTCGTGCGCGGCAGCGAGCCGATCGATCCGGACGAGCCGGTCGCGGGCCTGATGGCCGGGGCGCGCCAGCTGGTGTCGATCGCCCGCGCGCTCGCCGGGCAGGTGCCCGCCAAGGTGATCATCCTCGACGAACCGACCAGCGCGCTGTCGGCGCCGGAGGCCGAGGGCCTGTTCGCGGTGGTCGAGCGGCTGTCGGGCGAGGGCGCGACCGTGCTCTATATTTCGCATTTTCTCGAAGAAGTGGAGCGGGTCGCGGACCGCTTCACCGTGCTGCGCGACGGCAAGAGCGTGGCCACCGGCGTCATCGGCGAGACGCCGCTCGACGAGATCGTCCGGGCGATGGCGGGGCGCGCGCTCGTGCGGCGCGCGCGGGTGGCGGCGAGCGCGGGCGAGGTGATCCTCCGGGTCGAGGATCTCACCGGCGCGAAGAAGCCGATCGGCGCGAGCCTCGAGCTGCGGCGCGGCGAGGTGCTGGGGATCGCCGGCCTCATCGGATCGGGCCGCACCGAGCTCCTGCGCGCGATCTTCGGGCTCGATCGCGTCAGGCGCGGCACCGTGCGCGTCGGCGCGGCGGGCGGCGCGGGCTCGCCGGCGCGACGGCTCGAGCAGGGCGTCGGCTTCCAGAGCGAGGACCGCCAGCGCGAGGGCCTGGCGCAGAACTTGTCGATCGCCGACAACCTCACCTCGTCGAAGCTCGACTTCGGGCCCGCGGGGCTCATCGTCCCCGCGCGCCAGCGGCGGGCCGCGGCGCGGTGGATCGACGAGCTGAAGATCCGCTGCGAAGGCCCCGATCAGCGCATCGGCGAGCTCTCCGGCGGCAACCAGCAGAAGGTCGCGCTCGCGCGCCTGTTGCATCACGGCGTGGACGTCGCGCTGCTCGACGAGCCGACCCGCGGCATCGACGTGCAGAGCCGCGAGCAGATCTACCAGCTCATCGCCGAGCTGGCCGGGCGCGGCGCCGCGGTGCTGCTCGTGTCGAGCCAGCTGCCCGAGCTCCTCGCGGTGTGCGACCGCATCGCGGTGATGCAGCGCGGCCGGCTCGGCGCGGCGCGGCCCACCGCCGAGTGGGACGAGCACCGCCTGCTGCTGGAGGCGACCGGCGTGGCATGAACCGCTTCGCCAAGCTCTACGCGCGCCCATGGCTCGGCCCGCTCGTGGCGCTCGCCGTCGTCTACGCGCTGTTCGCCGCGCTGCAGGCGCAGACCTTCGCGAGCGCGAACGTGCTCGAGACGATGCTGCGGCAGACCGCGGTCGTCGCCATCGCCGCGGTCGGCATGACGCTGGTGATCGCCGAGGGCGGCATCGATCTGTCGGTCGGCTCGCAGGTCGCGTTCACCACCGTGGTGATCGCCACCGCGCTGCGGGCGGGCCACGGCGCGGCGGCGGCGGCGCTCGCGGGGATCGCCGCGGCCTTCGCGATCGGCTCACTCAACGGCGCGCTCATCGCCGGGCTCGGCAGCTTGCCGTTCATCGTCACGCTCGGCACGATGAGCGCGCTCCGCGGCCTCGCCAAGGGCGCCGCCAACGAGCAGAAGATCGACGCCGATCCGCGCGGGCTCGACGAGTGGATGAGCGCGCTCGGACCGGGACAGCGCTGGAAGATCTTCCCCGCGGGCGTGTGGCTCGCGCTGGCGGTGGCGCTCGTGGCGGCGCTGGTGCTGCGCTACACGCGCTTCGGCCGCCAGCTGGTGGCGGTCGGCTCCAACCCGCTGGCGGCGCGGCTCTCCGGCGTGTCGATCCCGCGGATCACCGTGCTGACCTACGCCGTCGCCGGGCTGTGCGCGGGGCTAGCCGGCATGCTCGAGTTCGCCACGCTCACCGTGGGCGACCCCACCGACTCGGCGGGCCTCGAGCTCGAGGTGATCGCCGCGGTGGTCATCGGCGGCGGCTCGCTCGATGGCGGCCAGGGCTCGATCGCCGGCAGCCTGCTCGGCGCGCTGCTCATGACGGTCATCAAGACCGGCTGCACCCACATCGGCGTGTCGAACTGGGTGCAGCAGATCATCACCGGCGCCATCATCGTCGTCGCCGTCTCGCTCGACCGCGCCCGCCGCAAGGGCAGCCGCTGAAATAGGATCGTCATCCCCGCGAAAGCGGGGAACCAGATGTAAGGCAATTTTCTGGATTCCCGCTTCCGCGCTGAGGATTGGTCTCATCCACCCAAGTTGCGGAATTTTCTTCTCGTCATTCCCGCGCAAGCGGGAATCCAGGAGCTCCATCGATCCTTCGTGCCCGTAGGGCGGGGGCTTGTCCC
>JACXTT010004748.1_pt1 | contig 20059 bp, 13 predicted proteins | sample 9270951 | NCBI WGS metagenome assembly JACXTT01 (sample SAMN15532306, study PRJNA645909) | rock metagenome | isolation source: weathered quartz diorite | place: Puerto Rico | collected 2017-06-21 | reverse complement strand
TATGAACCGTAGGGTGGGTAACTTGTTACCCACCAACAAGCAGCCTCCCCACCGTCAAGCAGCCATGGCGCGGGATGTGGCACAATGCAGCTATCTGATTTGAGACTGAACCATGACCCCATTTGAACCGAATATGTCGTCGCTGGCCGTGGCCCGCGATGTGTTGCTGACGCCGTTTGGCCTGGACGAGGGCAAGCTGCTGCGCACCCTAGGCTCCATGTTCACCCATAAAGTCGACTATGCCGACCTGTACTTCCAGTTCACCAAGAGCGAAGGCTGGAGCCTGGAAGAGGGCATCGTCAAGACGGGCAGTTTTTCGATCGACCAGGGCGTTGGCGTGCGCGCCGTCTCCGGCGACAAGACGGCCTTCTCCTATTCCGACGAAATCTCCGAGCGCGCCCTGGGTGACGCGGCGGCAGCCACGCGCACCATTGCACGCGCAGGCGCGGGCAAGATCAAGGTCGCCAGCAGCATGCTACCCAGCGGCGGGCGCTCGCTTTACCTGCCCAACGATCCGCTGGCATCACTGGACGCAACGGCCAAGGTCAAACTGCTCGAACGCGTTGAAAAAATGGCCCGTGCCAAAGACCCGCGCGTCGTACAGGTCATGGCTGGCTTGGCCGGTGAATACGACGTGGTGCTGGTGGCCCGTAGCGATGGCGTGCTCGCCGCCGACATCCGCCCGCTGGTGCGCGTGTCCGTCACCGTCATCGTTGAACACAATGGCCGCCGCGAAGTGGGTTCGTCCGGCGGCGGCGGGCGCTATAACTATGGTTACTTCAGCGACGCCATCCTCGACAAATACGCCACCGAAGCCGTTAAATCGGCGGTCGTCAACCTCGATGCGCGTCCAGCGCCTGCGGGCCCGATGACCATCGTGCTCGGCCCGGGCTGGCCCGGTGTGCTGCTGCATGAAGCGATTGGCCATGGCCTCGAAGGTGACTTCAATCGCAAGGGCTCGTCGGCTTTCTCGGGCCGCATTGGCGAGCGTGTGGCCGCCAAAGGCGTTACCGTCGTCGATGACGGCACCCTGCCGGACCGCCGCGGCTCGCTCAATATGGACGACGAAGGCAATCCCACCCAGTGCACCACCCTGATCGAAGACGGCATCCTCAAAGGCTATATCCAGGACACGATGAACGCGCGCCTGATGAAGATGCCGGTGACCGGCAATGCTCGGCGCGAGTCCTTTGCCCACCTGCCGATGCCACGCATGACCAATACGTACATGCTGGCCGGCGACAAGGACCCTGAGGAGATCCTGGCCTCGGTCAAGAACGGCCTGTATGCGGTCAATTTCGGCGGTGGCCAGGTTGACATCACCAATGGCAAATTCGTGTTCTCGGCCAGCGAAGCCCACATGATCGAAAACGGCAAGATCACCTATCCCGTCAAAGGCGCTACCTTGATCGGCAATGGCCCCGATGTGCTGAACCGGGTGTCGATGATCGGCAACGACATGCGCCTGGACGCCGGCGTCGGCGTGTGCGGCAAGGAAGGCCAGAGCGTTCCCGTTGGCGTCGGACAGCCCACTTTGCGCATTGAAGAAGTCACGGTGGGTGGCACCGCCTGACCGGGCCCGCCCCGTGCCCCTGCAAACGGCCCCTTGTGGGCCGTTTTTGCATTTGGCGGCCAAAGTGGACCAAAGTTGGTTAATTTGCTATTTTGTTGTTTAATCTACGGGTTTTGTGTAACAGACCCATGCATAAAACAACAGTTCCGCAAACAAACATGTTGTTTGTTTGCACCTCGCAGGTACGTACATTGACACCCATAAGGACGGCAGGTTCCAATGTTGACCTTGATAGTTCAACCGATCCTGCATTCTAGGACGGTCTGGCTATTCAAATGTAGGAGGGTGCTCAGAGCCGGTTGCGGAGGGAAGCTATTCCACCCCGGGCCGGCTTTGTCACATAGGTGGAAAACATACTAAAAACTCAAGGATCGTTCACATGATGATTGAAACCGTACTATCGCGCTCGATGCGCCTGATGTACTCGAGCGGTGTTGCCGTAGGTCTGTCCATGCTGGCCCTGCCAGCGATGGCCCAGAGCACGGAACCTGCAGGCCAGGAAGTTGTTCAACGCGTTGAGATCACCGGTTCGTCGATCAAGCGCCTGGCAACTGAAACGGTTCTGCCAATCAGTATCCTCAAGCGCGACGACATCGAACGCACCGGTGCAACCAATGCACAAGACCTGGTTAACCTGATCCCAGGTAACTTCGGTGGTGGCGTCGTATCGAACAACGTTGGCGCAACCGGTGTTGCATCGACCGCCAATATGCGCGCCCTGGGCTCCAAATACACCCTGGTGCTGCTGAACGGCCGCCGTGTGGCCAACTACGCTGTTGGTAACCAACCAGTCGACCTGAACTCGATCCCGCTGTCGGCCATCGAGCGTATCGAAGTGCTGCGTGACGGCGCTTCCGCCGTGTACGGCGCTGACGCTGTTGCAGGCGTGATTAACTTCATCCTGCGCAAAGACTACCAAGGCCTGGAAGTGTCGGCTTACGACACCCACGTCGAAGCAGGCGGCGGCGAGACCAAGAGCTTCAACCTGACCGGCGGCTACGGCAGCCTGGCTTCGGACAAGTTCAACGTCCTGTTCAGCGCGAACCACGAAAAAGACAACGTCCTGCACGCTAAGGACCGCGATTTTGCAGGTACCGCCAACCGTCCTGACCTGGGTATCAACAAGGCTTCGCCACGTAACGGCGTGCCTAACCTGAACTTCTCCGACACCCTGGGCAACAAGTACACCGGCGTCAACCCATTCCGCTACAACGGCTGCAACAACACCGAGTTCGCTCTGGTCATTCGCGATGCGAAAAGCTGCGGTACCGACTACGTCAAGTTCATCGACCTGATCCCAGAGTCGAAGCACGACAACCTGGTGGGCCGCGCTGTCTTCCAAGTCAACGAAGACAACCAGCTGTACGCCGAAGCCGCCTACACCAAGGACAATCTGGTATCGGCTTACTCGCCAGCGCCTTACACCAAGTCGATGGTTTACCCAACGACTGGCCGCTTCTATCCGAAGTCGATCACCCTGCCGAAAGGCATGACCCTGCCAGCCGGCTACAAGATGCCTAACGGCACCGTTCTGGCAGCAGACACGGTCCTGGCTGCCGACATGGTGGTGACGCCAACCGGCCCAATCTCGGGCACCTGGCGTACCGTTGCAGGCGGTCCACGTACTGACCTGACCGAAACCAAGAACATCCGCACCGTCGTTGGCGCCAAGGGCACCGTCGCTGGTTGGGATTACGACACGGCCTTCACCTATGGCAAGAACGAAGTGGCCATCAACTTTGGCCCAGGTAAGTTCTCCTACGCCAAGCTGACCCCGCTGGTCTCCTCCGGTGAAATCAACGTGTTCGGTTCGCAAGACGCCACCTCGCTGCAGAAGCTGCTGGGCGCCCAGATCACTGGCTTCGAAAACGGCGGTACCTCGCTGTCGAAGGAAGTGGACTTCAAGATCTCCAAGGGCGACCTGGTCGAAATGCCAGCTGGTTCGGTGGGCTTCTCGATCGGTGTGTCGTATCGTAAGGAAGAGCTGACCCAAGTGTCCTCGCCAACCCTGGCGTCGGGCGATGAAGTCGGCGGCGCAGGCGAAGTGCCAGGCGTGGTGGGTGACCGCAAAGTGCTGGGCATCTTCACCGAAGCCGTCATTCCTGTGACCAAGGAAGTGGAAGCCACCCTGGCTGCCCGTTACGACGACTACAAGAATGGCTTCGGCACCAGCTTTAGCAACCTGTCGCCAAAAGTCGGCCTGTCGTATCGTCCAACGAATACCACCATGATCCGTGGTTCCTTCGCTCGCGGCTTCCGCGCTCCTACCCTGTACGATAACCTGCTGCCACCAGCACTGAACAACACCTCGTCGAACTTCAGCGATCCAATCCGCTGCCCGAACGGCGTGCCTGTTGTTTCGAAGAACCCAGTTGGCGCGCTGCAAGACGAGTGCAATGTTCAGCTGAACACGCAGAACTCGGGTAACCCGAACCTGCAGCCAGAAAAGTCGAAGCAATTCGGCCTGGGCATCGTCTTCCAGCCTTCGGCTAGCTTCAGCGGCTCGGTGGACTACTGGAACGTGAAGATCGACAAGGCCATCAACGCCATGTCGGAAAACACCGTGTTCGGCGATCCAGTTGCTAACGTCAACCAGTTCTACCGCTTCGACCCAGTGGCTGACCCTGATGCGCTGCACCCAATCAAGGGCAGCACCAACAAGGACTTCCCACTGGCCTATGTGGCTCTGCCAAAGGTCAACACCGGTAAGTTCTACGCTGCTGGCTGGGACTTGAACCTGAACTTCAAGCAGAAGACCGCATCGTGGGGCACCTTCGGCGCAAACCTCGACTCGACCCTGTACGCACGCCATGGCTACCAGTATGAAGGTTCGCCAGAGGTGTCGGACCTGGGCGACTACAAGGACTTTGGCCCAACGCCACGTTATCGCCAGGCGCTGACCTTCACCTATGCACTGGGTGACTGGAATGCATCGCTGACGCATAACTACACCGACGGCTACCTGGACTTCACCGATCCGCTGGCAGTGTCTGACACCTACCCACTGGTCCGTCACGTTGCTTCGTACTCGACGATCGACGCCACCGTGGGCTGGAAAGCACCGAAGGGCTGGGCTTACGTCAAGAACCTGACGGCAACCCTGGGCGTGAAGAACCTGCTGGATCAAGATCCACCATCGTCGCGTACCGCTGCGAACTTCCAGACCGGTTACGACGCAACCTTCACCAACCCGCTGGGCCGCACGATCTACTTCCGTATCAATTACAAATTCCTGTAATTGGGCATGAAGTAAATCAACCCAATGCTGGCGCCCAGGCTCAGGCCTGATGCGCCAGCAAGGTGAAACAAGCAAACAAAAACCCCGCTTCGGCATGGAGTTGACCCAAAGTCACTCCAGCGCAGAAGCGGGGTTTTTCTATTGCCGCGGCGCCAAGGTCGCGGCGCCGCGCAGGTCAGGCTTATTTGTTGCCGCTGCCTGATTGCGGCGAACGGATTTGCGCGTTGCGCTTCATCTCTTCGGCTTGTTCGGCGGTCATGGTCGAGACCGTCGCCGTGTTCTTCTTGCGGGCGATATTCGAGCCCGTTGGGTATTCAAGTTCTTGCGCGGCAGCCTGATCGGCGGCGACGGGAGCGTCCTGCTTGGGCGTGCTGCTGCAAGCCGACAGGAACAGGACAGCGGAGAAGCTCAGTAAGAGTGTTTTCATGGATCACTTTAGCGAGGTTGAAGTTGTTGCCTTATTGGCAAGGCCTTCAATTGTACAACAAGCAAGGGGAAAAAGCGCTGGACTAAACTTTGACGCAGTGCGGCAAAAATGCTGGACAGGTTTTGCCAAATATTGTTATAGTCAATCAAACACAAGGATTTTCATGGCACGTCGCATCACCTTTACCTGCTGGTTTTACTTTAGCCATTCCAAGCCAAAGGCGGTGGAGTAGCGGCAGGTTCACGCAGATAAGACGAGAATCCAGCAAATCCCGAAAGACCGCCAGTGATGGCGGTTTTTTTTTACCCAATTAGTACCAGATCCAATCGAATTCAATTCAACTTAATCCGGAGAACAGCATGCCCCGCACCGACGATTTACGCATCCGCGAAATGAAGGAACTGACGCCGCCGGCCCACCTGATCCGCGAGTTTGCCTGCACCGAGGCAGCCGCTGATACGGCAGCCAAGGGCAGGGTGGCGCTGCACCGCATCCTGCACGGCCAGGATGACCGCCTGATGGTCGTTATCGGCCCCTGCTCCATCCACGATCCGAAGGCGGCAATGGAATATGCGCATCGCCTGGTCAAGGAACGCCAGCGCCACGAGGGCGAACTGGAGGTGGTGATGCGCGTGTACTTCGAAAAACCGCGCACGACGGTGGGCTGGAAAGGCCTGATCAATGACCCGTATATGGACAACAGCTTCCGCATCAATGACGGCCTGCGCATGGCGCGCGAGCTGCTGCGCGACATCAATGAGTTGGGCCTGCCAGCTGGCACGGAATTCCTGGACGTGATCAGCCCGCAATATATTGCCGACCTGATCAGCTGGGGCGCGATCGGCGCCCGCACCACCGAGTCCCAGGTGCACCGGGAACTGGCGTCTGGCTTGTCGAGCCCGGTGGGTTTCAAGAACGGCACGGATGGCAACATCAAGATCGCGGTCGAAGCCATCAAGGCGGCCTCCCAGCCCCACCATTTCCTGTCCGTCACCAAGGGCGGCCATTCGGCCATCGTCTCGACCAATGGCAATGAAGACTGCCATATCATCCTGCGCGGTGGCAAAACGCCGAACTACGACGCCGCCAGCGTCGACGAAGCCTGCAAGCAGATCGCCACCTATGGCCTGGCCGCGCGCCTGATGATCGACGCCTCGCATGCCAATAGTTCCAAGAAACCTGAAAACCAAGTGCCGGTCTGTGCCGACATCGCTGCCCAGGTCGCTGCCGGCGACGACCGCATCGTCGGCGTGATGGTGGAATCGCACCTGGTGGCAGGGCGCCAGGACCTGGTGCCAGGCAAAGAATTGGTCTATGGCCAGTCCGTGACGGACGGTTGCATTGACTGGGAATCCAGCGTTGCCGTGCTCGACAACCTGGCCGCTGCCGTGCGCCAGCGCCGATTGCGCCAGGCGTCTAAGTAAGGCGCTTGGTCGACTCGCATGCTTGGTGACAGGGCAGTTTGCCCTTGTTCCTTTTACCAAGTATGCGATGATCGGTAAAGAAAACTCTCTTCCCTGACCGTATGCAAAAAAAACTGCTGCTCACCCTGTGCGCCACCGGTATCGCGCTCGGCCTTGTTGTGGCCTGGAACTGGCCTGCGACGGACGCTCCCGCCAGCGCCACCGTGGCTGAACCCAAGAAGAATCTGTGGCAAAGCTTGAGCCATCTTGGCACCAATATCGGGAGGGACCCGTCCGCTGTGTCGTATGCAGGAATGGACTTTGAGGAAGTACCCGACGGCATGGTCCGCGTTGACGACCGCGGACGCTTGATCACCGACGTCCAGCTGCACAACGCCATGGACTCTTATCTGCTCCATACTGACGTGGTCTCGCGCCAGGCGGCCGCAGAGCAGTTGCGTGCGTATCTGGCGCGCAAGCTGCCGCCTGCAGTCAGGGCTGATGGCGAGGCTTTGGTGACGCAGTATCTGCACTATATTGATGAACACGACAGCGCCTTGGCCCGTTTGCGCTTGGCCGTCCCCAGCAAAGATAGCGCACCGTTCCAAGGCCTGGAGCCGTTTGCTGCGTGGCTGGAGCAGCGCCGCACGCTGCGCTTGACCGCGCTTGGACCAGCCTTGTACAAGGAATGGTTTGCCGCCGAAGACCAGCGTTGCGCCAGCCTGTTGACGATGGCGCCGCCAGCCAATGGCGTGGCCGCGCCGGCACCCGAGCCTGCGCCCAACCCGATTCGCGGCGAAAGCTATGTGCCCATGCCCGCCGCCGGCCCGCAATGGCAGGACGCGCTCGACTGTGCTGCCGAGCTGAGCCGCAGTTACACCGTGCAGGAAACGGAAGGGCGGCAATGGACCCGTCACCTGAACCAGTACCGCACAGCGCTCGCACAATTGCAGGAAAAAGATCCCGGTCGCCGTGCCCAGCAGATGGCGGCTTTGCGCGGGCAAATTTTCACGACGCCGGCGGAACGCGAACGTGCCGCTGCGATGCCTTTACCCTAAGCGACAAGCGCGTACAAATTGAGACAAGCGTGCCGTTTTGTACGCATTCTTAACACTTATATTTCTCCGAAAAAATTTAAGTCGTTGCGACGCCACACTTCATTTGTGAAAGCGCAAAAACGAATCGAATTCACTATTCACCGCGCCAGCATTTCGTTATGGTCATGTACGGATTGACCGCAAGAAAAGCCCTACGGACGAAAAACGTATCGCGCCGCCTTGACGCGTCAACCGAGCCAAAAACTCTTACAAATGGAAAACAAGGAGACGTGAATGTTGCGCAAAGTGATGCTAGCTGCAGTCGTTGCAAGTTGCTTCGCCGGCCAGGTGATGGCAGGTGATGTTCAGAATCAAAATGGCGGTGCCCCAGAACCCGATGCACGCGGCGTGCACTGGGTCCGCGGTAACGGCAATGCCAATCCCAATGGCGGCAGCACGACCAGCAGCCCGCTGATGACCTACCATGGCGGCAAGATCATGCAAACGGCCGTGACCCAGGTGATCTTCTGGGGTCCGAGCTGGGCCAATGCCTCGTTTGCACAAGACAAGATTGCCGGCCTTGATTCCTGGTACGTCGGCCACAGCAATTCGAACTACGCCAAGACCAGCGACGAATGGACCGGCACCAACGGTCAAGTCGGCCCCACCAACACCCACCTAGGCCACCTGATCGACACGTCGACGGCAACCGGCGGCGGCAAGACCTCGGCCATCCTGGCCGAAGTGTGCAAAATGGTCACCAATCCTGATCCTTCGGGCAATGGCTACTACGCCGTCTACACCGATGTGAAGCGCGGCCACGCCGGCTATTGCGCATGGCACAGCTCGGGCACCTGCGGCGGCACGCCAGTGCAGTTCGCTTTCTTCTTCGACCTCGACGGCGATTCCGGCTGCGATCCGCAAGACACGTCCGGCCTGCATTCGCAAGGCCTGTCCGCGCTGGCTTCGGTGACCGCGCATGAATTGTCGGAAGCGCGTTCCGATCCCGCCAGCCCAGGCGCCTGGTATGACGGCTCGGGCCAGGAAAACGGCGACAAGTGCGCCTGGACCTTTGGCGCACCGCTGGTGACCTTCTCGAACGGCACCAAGTGGAAGCTGCAGGGCGAATGGTCGAACGTCGCCTATAACAATGGAACTGGCTATCCGAACTCGTCGGGCCAAAAAGGCTGCCTGAGCGGTCTGTAATTGCTTCACTGACGCGGCTGCACTGTGCTGGCACGGGCGGCCGCGTTGCACACCGGCGGGTGACAGGGATGGTCTTCGCGGACCGGCCAGTTTGGCCCGATGCGCTGCAATGAAAAATCCCCGTGGGCCGACGGCCTCACGGGGATTTTCTTTTGGGTGAAGCCTGGCGTGCGCCAGGCCTCGGTCGAACACCCCCTGGACCTTAGAAGGAGTAGCTGGCGCGGCCGTAAATAGCGCGGCCAGTTGGGTCGGTGTAGCGTGCGTCGTAACCCTTCTGGAACAGGGTGCCCTGGTTCGAGAATGGAGGATCCTTGTCGAACAGGTTCTTGATGCCGACGGTCAGGGACAGACCTTCAAAGCCCGTGTAGCTGCCCGACAGGTTCACCAGCGAGTAGGAGCCCACCGTGGTGTAGCCTGGCACTGGATTCTGGTCCGTGTAGCCCGACTTGTAGGACTGGGCCAGGGTGGCGCTCCACTTGCCCATCAGCCAGTTCAGGCTGGCCACATGCTGCCAGCGGAACACTGGCTTGTCGTCGCTGTAGACGCCCACATTGTGCTTGAACTCGCCATTGCGCTCGACCTGGTAGTCATACTTGTGGACATAGGTGCCATCGAGCGACACGGTGAACATGCCGGCGGCCGAACGTGGCAGGCGCAGGTTCAGGCTCAAGTCAACGCCATCGGTCTTCACTTCACCGAGGTTGTCGTTCAGGTCCAGGATGGCCAGCGGCGAACCGTCGGCATTGCGCAGGAACAGGTCCTTGTACTTGGCGTAGTTGCCGTAGATGGTCTGTTCAGGCAGCGCAGCGATCTTGTCCTTCAGCTTGATATTCCAGTAGTCGACGGCCACGGTGATTTCTTTGACCGGCTCGACCACCATGCCCATCGAGAAGGTTGTCGATTTTTCCGGCTTCAGGTTAGGATTGCCGCCTTGCATCTTGAACTGCTGCAGGTCGCAATCGCGCAGGGGATTGGCGATCGGATTGGACGAGATCTTGCCGCCTGGGCAGAGGATCGGGTCGCTGTACGAGTCGTTGGTGTCGTTCTTCGACTGCGGTGCGTTCTTCTCGAACAGGGTCGGTGCGCGGAAGCCCGTGCTGGCCGAGCCACGCAGCAGCAGCTGCTTGCTAGGCTGGTAGCGCACGCCCAGCTTGGGGTTGGTGGTGTTGCCCACGTCGCTGTAGTTGTCAAAGCGGGTGGCCAGCTGCACTTCCAGGTCCTTCAGCATCGGCATATTCAGTTCGGCGAACAGGGCTTCAATATTGCGTTTGCCCGATTTTGGCAGCGAGCCGGACAGGCCCGAGCTGGCCGCCTGCGAGGCGATGTCCTGGTTCACATTGAAGTTGGCCTTTTCGTGGCGCAGTTCGGTACCCACGGCCACGGCCATCTGGCCGCCTTTCATTTCCATCACGTCGCGGCTGGCCTTGAAGTCAAAGGCGGTGCTGTCGACCTTGGCGTTCTGCACTTCGCCGCGCAGTGCGGCCAGTTTCAGGTAGGACTTGCCGGTATCGTCTTGCAAAGCGAAGGGGTTCAGGAAGCCTTTTTCTACGCCTTGGGCGAAGATGGAATCCTTGACGTAGCCGCCGGTAAAGGTTTCGCTCGAACGGCTGATCGACTTCGACAGGCCACCCTTGTAATCCCAACCTTTGAACACGCCATCGAGTGCCAGCACCAGGCGGTCTGCTTCACCTTTGGAGTCGATCACGCGCTGGCCCGCTTCCAGCGGACGCCAGTTGACCGACAGGGGCTGGCCCGACAGGCCGGCCTGGGCGGGCGTGCCGCCTTCCTTGCCTGGATACCATTTGCTGGTGCTTGGCAGCGACAGGCCCGTTTGCGGTGGTGGCGCCGTACGCGATTGGGCTTTGTTTTCCGAGTGCAGGTATTCAGCCGAGAACTGCGTGTCCGAGCTGATCTTGAGCACGCCGCGGGTGAACAGGCTCACTTGCTCTTGCGGCGGCGTGTCGTCGATCAGGCGGGTGTAGTCCTGGCGGCAGGTTTTGTTGGCGCCGATCGGCAGCGAGTACGGTGGGTTGCAACCGGTCGCATAGCCTGGGTTGCCGGCCACTTGCGAACCTGGGTCGAAGTAATTGCCGGGGAAGGTGGTGCCGCTGGTGACGTTCAGGCCCTTGGACGGGATCACGCCCGTCTTGGAGAAGTCACGCTGCTGCGAGGTGATCGGGTCTTGCTTGTGCCAGTCGGCCACGCCCAGGATATTGAAGCCTTCCTTGTCCAGATTGCCGAAGCCGGAGGACAGGTTGACGCGCTTTTCCTTGCCGCCATCGAGGCGTGGCTTGACGCCTTCAGCCGTAATGGTGGTGACATCGACGGAACGCTTGGTGATGAAGTTGATCACGCCGCCGATGGCGTCGGTGCCGTAGATGGCCGAGGCGCCGTCGCGCAGGATTTCAATGCGGTCCAGGGCCGACACGGGAATCATGTTCAGGTCGACGCTGGCGCCATCGTAAGGGTGGTTGGCCAGGCGGCGGCCGTTGAGCAACACCAGGGTCTTGTCGCCGCCCAGGCCGCGCATATCGGCAGCCGCCTGGCCGCCCGTTGGCAGGCCCGAAGAATTGCCGCCGACCATATTGCCGCTACCGAGGCTGGTCTGGTTCGAAGGCAGCTTGTTGAGCACTTCCTGCGCCGTGGTCAGGCCCTGCTTGACGAACTCATCGGCCTTAATGACGGTCAGCGTGGTGGCCTGCTCGGCCTGCAGTCGCTTGATCGACGAGCCAGTCACTTCAACGCGGGCCATCGGTGCTTCTTGCGCCAGCACGGGCAAGGCCAGTGCAATGACGCCGCCGGCGCAGATGGCGCGCACGGAACGGGACAATACAGTTTCTTTCATCATGCAATTTACTCCAGGTAAAAACTAGGATCAAAAAGGGAAAATCGACTCTCGGTGACTTTCAGCCGCAAACATCACACCATCCGCATGCAACTGTGTCAATTGAGTGCAGGTCTTGATTGTGTGGAAACAACGGAATGGCCGATAGTATAAAGGATAGTCAGGCGAACTGGCATTGCAGGCGGGCCAGGAAACCAGGTCCGCCGCCACGGCCAGGGCCGATTTCAGATAAGATAGGCCGATGGCACAACTGATCCTCCTGCTGCAGACCTATGGCGTCCTGATCGTCTTTGCAGTCGTCCTGCTCGAGCAGATCGGCTTGCCCATTCCTGCCTTCCCGATCCTGATTGTCGCCGGTGCGCTGGCCATGGTGGGCGACTTCAGCTGGCCCGCCTGCCTGGCCGTCAGCCTGGTGGCTTGCCTGATCAGTGATTTCTTCTGGTATTTTGCCGGCCGCCACTACGGCAAGCGCATCCTGAAATTGCTGTGCAAGATTTCCCTGTCGCCGGACTACTGCGTCAGCCAGACGGAAGACAATTTCAACCGCTATGGCCCTAAGGCCTTGATCGTCGCCAAATTCATTCCCGGCTTTAACACGATTGCGCCGCCGCTGGCCGGCGCCATGGGCACGGGCACGGGCCTGTTCCTGGCTTACAGCATCTTGGGCAGCTTGCTGTGGAGTGGCGTGGGCATTGCCATCGGCGCCTACTTCCATACCAGCGTCGACCAGGTCCTCGATGTGCTCAGCACCATGGGTTCGACGGCGCTGATGGTCTTGCTGGCTTTGCTGGCGCTGTTCATCATCTTCAAGTACTGGGAGCGCCGCCGTTTCCAAGAGGGCATGCAAGTCGAGCGCGTTGGCGTGGACGAACTGCTCGAACTCATCGATGGGGGCCATGACCCCATCCTGGTCGATGCCCGCAGCATCACGGCGCAAAAACTGGAAAGCAGCATTCCCGGCGCGGTGATCTTCCATTCACTGGCCCCCGGGCAAGTGCATGCCACCATCCCCAAAGACCGCCACGTCGTGGTCTATTGCAGCTGTCCGAATGACGTCAGCGCAGCCCAGGTCGCCAAACAGTTGCAGTCCCAAGGCTACCGCCTGGCGCGCACCCTGCACGGCGGGCTGGACGCCTGGAATGCCCGCCAGATGGCCAGCTCCCCGACGGTCATCACCGGCTAGTTCGCCGTTTGGCCTTCGCCCAGCCCGCTTGTCCTGCCTGGCCTGCCTGACCGACCAGGCAGCCCGCGCCGCGAGCGCACCGGATGTGGCGTAGGGCGGCGACATTCCTTTCTCTTTTTGCAATGAATCGGTAGCTATACTACTGCTGCTTTTTGACGTTTATGCCTTGGAATTGAAAAATTTCCGAGGAAATGTACCAAAACTACAAAGAATGCTTGCTTCGGGAGCGGCATTTCTTTAAGCTTGCTTATCGTTTTTCATCTCGCTCCCATGGCCGCAACGCTGCACCCTTCCACTGACCCGCAACAGCCCTACCAAGACGGGCCGCGCCTGCTGGCCGATATCGGCGGCACCAATGCCCGCTTTGCGCTCGAACGCGGTCCGGGTCAAGTTGACCTGGTTGAAGTCTTGCTTTGCGACACCTACCCGACCCTGGGGGACGCCTTGCGTGCCTACCTGGGCTCTAGCCAGGTGGCCATGGCCAAGTTGGGCGACATCCGCCATGCGGCCATCGCGATCGCCAATCCCGTTGATGGGGACTTTGTCCGCATGACCAACCACCATTGGGCATTCTCCATCGAAGCGCTTCGGCTTGAATGCGGCTTCGACACCCTGCTGGTGGTCAATGATTTCACCGCCCTGGCGCGCGCTTTGCCACACCTGAACGACCAGCAGCGCGTCCAGGTGGGCGGCGGAGCTGTCCGGCCCAACAGTCCGCTGGGCCTGGTGGGCGCCGGCACGGGACTGGGCGTGTCCGGACTGATTCCTTGCAAGAGCAGCTGGCAAGCCCTGGCCAGCGAGGGTGGCCACGTGACGTTTTCGCCGGCCAATGCGCTGGAGTCGGACATCCTCAATTACGCGTGGAAAGAATTTGAGCATGTGTCGGCCGAGCGACTGCTGTCGGGCCTTGGGATTGAGCTGATCTATCGCGCGCTGGCCCATATCGAAGGCAAAGACAGCGCCCCCTTGGAGGCGCCGGAAATTTCGCGCCGGGCGCTGGCTGGGGAGTGCGCGTTGTGCGAGCGTACGATCGACACCTTCTGCGGCATGCTGGGCACGGTGGCAGGCAACCTGGCCATTACCCTGGGTGCCCAGGGCGGCATCTATATTGGCGGCGGCATCGTGCCGCGCTTTGGCGAGCACTTTGCCCGCTCCTCCTTCCGCGCCCGCTTCGAGCAAAAAGGCCGGTTTGCCAGCTACCTGGCCCAGGTGCCGACCTTTGTCATCACGGCCGACTACCCCGCATTTGTTGGCGTTTCGGCCATGTTGGAAGAGCAAGTCCAAGCAGGGTGATTGCGCCAGATTGTCCACCCCAGGCTTTTATCAGGTACAATCACCCCAGTTTGACGAAAGGCGCTTGGCGTCGGTCTGTCCGCACCAGCGTATTTCGCTATAAAAATCAACGGCTTACGCCCCGAGATTTAGTTACCGCCCCGCGCATGCCTGCCCGGGCGACGGATTCCAGTTTCAACACCAGAACTCGTTATGAATACTGCTGAGGCTAAACGCGTCCTCGAAACTGCATTGCTATGCGCGCGCGAACCGTTGACGATCCATGCTATGAAGAAGTTGTTCGTCGATGTCGACGACAATGGCCGCCCGATGGGCGAAGGTGTCGGCGGCGACACCATTCGCTTGCTGCTGGAAGAGCTGCGCCAGGATTACGACGACAAGGGCATTGAAGTGGTGGGCCTGGCAACAGGCTGGCGCTTCCAGAGCCGTCCCGAGATGAAGGTCTACCTGGAGCGACTCAATCCCGAGAAGCCGCAAAAGTACTCGCGGGCGACGCTGGAAACCTTGGCCATCATTGCCTACCGCCAGCCGGTCACGCGCGGTGACATCGAAGAGATCCGCGGTGTGACGGTGAACTCGCAAACGATCAAGATGCTGGAGGACCGTGGCTGGGTCGACGTGATCGGTCACCGTGAAGTGGTTGGGCGGCCGGCCTTGCTGGGGACGACCAAGCAGTTCCTCGATGACCTGGGGCTGAACGCCTTGTCGCAGCTGCCGCCTTTGCAGCAAGTGAGCGAAATGGAGCGTGGCTCCGAGATGGAAGCGCTGGAAGCAGCGCTGCAAGAGAATTTTGACAAAGCAGCCCACGAAGCTGTGGAAGAAAAAGAAGTGAGCGCCGAGGCGGTGGCAGAAGCGGCAGCTGCCAATGGGGCGGTCGAAGCCAATGAGGCTGCTGCTGAGGAAGTCGAAGCAAATGACACTGCTGCTGAGGCAGTCGAAGAAAAAGAAACTGCTAATGAAGTAGTTGAAGAACAAGAACCAGCCATGCAGGCTGCGGAAGAACCAGGAGCAGTTGTTGAGACTGCTGTTGAACACCTAGAAAACCTGAATCAAGACCCTGCGCCAACACCAGAACCAATGGTTGAGCCTGCGCCAGGTCAGATCAACCAAGAAACAACGAATAATGAAGCCAACTGAGACTCCTGACACTGTCGCCGCTCCAGCCGTAGAGGGCGCTGCTGCCAAACCGAAACGCCGCACCAAGGCCCAGATCGAAGCAGATGCTGCTGCCGGCATTGAAAAGCCTAAGCGCAAACCGCGCACGCCTAAAGCCGACAGCGCTGACGCGCCGGCTGCTGACGTCAAGGAAGCAGCCGCTCCAAAAGCAAAGGTAGCCAAGTCGCCGAAGGCGGCCAAGCCAGAACAAGCGGTAGCGGGAGAAGCACCAGCACCAGCGGCCGCAGCAGTGAAAGCAGCTGCAGCGACCGCCGCAGCGCCGGCTGCTGCCGCAGCAGGGGGTGGCGCAGCGGAGCAGCGCCAGGATCGTCCTAAACGTGGCCCGCGCCAAATGCGCGAGCAGCGCGCCCAACGCGAAGCACTGCAGGCCGAGCGCGCACCCGCGCCCGCACCCGCGCCCGCGGCAGAAGGCGGCGCGCCGGTAGCAGAAGGGGCAGCCGAGCAGGCACACCACGAACGTGGCCCGCGCCACGAGCAGCGCCAGGGCAAGAAAGGCAAAAAGCACGGCAAGAACCGCAAGCAGGGCGCCCATGGTGGCAAAGGCGGTGCGCACGGCGGCCAGGGCGGCCAGGGAGGCGCGCGCGGCAACGATGCTGACGCCGTATTCTCCTTCGTCACCTCGGACGCTTTCGACGCCAATGACGGCGGCCGTGGCCACCACGCACCCAAGGCAGCGCGCCGCGACCTGACGTCGGAAGACGACGCGCCAAAGCTGCACAAAGTATTGGCCGAAGCGGGCCTCGGTTCGCGCCGCGACATGGAAGAACTGATCGTCGCCGGCCGCGTGTCGGTCAATGGCGAACCTGCCCATATTGGCCAGCGCATCCTGGCGACGGATGCTGTGCGCATCAATGGCAAATTGATCCAGCGCCGCGTCAGCAAAAAGCCGCCGCGCATCCTGATTTACCACAAGCCTGCCGGCGAAATCGTCAGCCATGACGATCCGGAAGGCCGTCCATCCGTCTTCGACCGCCTGCCAACCATGAAGGCAGGCAAATGGCTGGCCGTTGGCCGCCTCGACTTCAATACCGAAGGCCTGTTGCTGTTCACCACTTCTGGTGACTTCGCCAACCGCCTGATGCACCCGCGTTACAACATTGACCGTGAATACGCCGTGCGTACCCTGGGCGAGCTGGAAGAGGGCATGCGCCAGAAACTGCTGGCCGGCGTGGAGCTGGAAGACGGCATGGCGCAGTTCAGCAAAATCGCCGACGGCGGCGGTGAAGGCATCAACAAATGGTACCGCGTCATTATTGGCGAAGGCCGCAACCGCGAAGTGCGCCGCATGTTTGAGGCGATCGGCCTGACCGTGTCGCGCCTGATCCGTACCCGCTACGGCATCATGACCTTGCCAAGTGGCCTCAAGCGCGGCCGCTGGGAAGAGCTGGAAGAAAACACCGTGCGCGACCTGATGCGCGTGTTCGGCGTCGATAAGAAGGGTGGCGACAAAGGCGACGAGCCACGCGCAGCCAAGGGGCAGCGCGACCAATCGCACGATATCGACATCGACGAGGAAGAAGACAAACGCAATAACGGCAATCGCGCCGACCGTGATACCAACCGCAATGTTGATCCTTTTGCCAAAGACAAGCGCAATGGCAGTCGTGGCGGCCGTTCCGGCAGCCGCGGCATGGGCGCTGTGGCAGGCGGTATGGGCGGTGCTGGCATGGGCGGTTTGCCGCGCAGTGCAACATCGTTTGACCCCATGGTTGGCCGTGGCCAGGGTGGCGGCCAAGGCCGCGGCCAGGGTCGTCCACAGGGCCAGGGTCGCCCGGGTGGCCAAGGCAAGGGCAATAAAGGCCCGCGCCAGCCGGACCCCATGCAGACGACCTTCGGTTTTGGCAATGCTGGTGGTGGCAACCGCCGTCCACAAGGCCCGCAGGGCCCGCGCGGCGCCGACCACGGCATGCCCCGGCGCGGCCGTCGCGGCTAAGCTGATTTGTTAGCGCTTACTCACTTTGCCTGCTAGATAATTGCTGCGGCGCAATAATAAATCTGTTGTTTGACTGTTTCACGCCCGTTTCTCGTTGCGGGAGGGTGTGGAACAGGTTATAATTTGCAGCCTAATTAAAGCTCTTCCGCGTAAGGGCTTTCATCTGGTCGCAGTAAAGAAGGATGGGCAGATGCCCATTTTTTTTTTGTTAATCGATTTTCGGAGAGTGCATTTGCAGCAGTTTGATTTGATCGAAAAGACCGTCACGGGCTTGGGCTACGAACTCGTTGATATTGAACGGGGCGAGCGCGGCATCCTGCGTGTCTACATCGATTTCACTGCCGCCGACGCCGAAGAAAAGGGCCCCATCAGCGTGGAAGACTGCGCGACGGTGAGCCACCAGTTGTCGCACGTGCTGACAGTTGAAAACGTCAACTACGAGCGCCTTGAGATTTCGTCGCCCGGGCTGGATCGCCCGGTGCGCAAATTGGCTGACTTTGAGCGCTTTGCCGGTTGCGAAGCAACGGTCAAGCTGCGGGTGGCCATGCCAGGCACGTCAAACCGCAAGACGTTTACCGGTATTTTGCAGGCGCCGCAAGGCGACAAAATTGGTTTGGAATTTGATGGTAAAGAAGGTCCGGCGCTGTTGGAGTTTACGCTCGCCGATATGGATAAAGCACATTTGGTGCCGCAGGTGAATTTTAAGGGACGCAAAGCATGAGTCGCGAAGTTTTGTTATTGGTTGATGCGCTGGCGCGCGAAAAAAACGTCGATAAAGATGTCGTCTTCGGAGCGCTCGAGTTTGCGCTCGCGCAAGCGACCAAGAAACGCTATGAAGGCGAAGTCGACATTCGCGTTTCGATCGACCGTGAATCGGGCGAGTTCGAGTCCTTCCGTCGTTGGCACGTGGTGCCTGACGAAGCCGGCCTGCAGCTGCCAGACCAGGAAATCCTGCACTTCGAAGCCAAGGAAACCATTCCTGACATCGAAGTCGACGAATACATTGAAGAGCCGATCGAATCCGTCGAATTTGGCCGCCGCTTCGCCCAGGACACCAAACAGGTGGTCCTGCAGCGCGTGCGCGACGCCGAGCGCGAACAGATCCTGGTCGACTTCCTCGAGCGCGGCGACGCGCTGGTGACCGGTACCATCAAGCGCATGGAACGCGGCGACGCGATCGTGGAATCGGGCAAGATTGAAGCCCGCCTGCCACGCGACCAGATGATCCCGAAAGAAAACCTGCGTATCGGCGACCGCGTGCGCGCTTTCATCCTGCGCATCGACCGCAATATGCGCGGCCCACAGGTGATCCTGTCGCGTACCGCGCCAGACTTCATCATGAAGCTGTTCGAACTGGAAGTGCCAGAAATCGAGCAGGGCCTGCTGGAGATCAAATCGGCAGCGCGTGACGCTGGCGTGCGCGCCAAGATCGCCGTCTACACGGCCGACAAGCGCATTGACCCGATCGGCACCTGTGTCGGCATGCGCGGCTCGCGCGTGCAGGCCGTGACAGGTGAACTGGGCGGCGAACGCGTCGACATCGTGCTGTGGTCGAGCGATCCGGCGCAATTTGTCATCGGCGCGCTGGCACCAGCGAACGTGTCGTCGATCATGGTCGACGAAGAAAAGCACGCCATGGACGTGGTGGTCGACGAAGAGAACCTGGCCATCGCGATCGGCCGTTCGGGCCAGAACGTGCGCCTGGCGTCCGAACTGACCGGCTGGAAGATCAACATCATGACTGCGGAAGAGTCGGAGAATAAAGCAGCGGTGGAAACCGCAGCGATCCGTGCCCTGTTCATGGAAAAACTGGACGTCGACCAGGAAGTGGCCGACATCCTGGTGGAAGAAGGCTTCGCTTCGCTGGAAGAAATCGCCTATGTACCGATTTCGGAAATGCTGGAAATCGACTCCTTCGACGAAGACACCGTCAACGAACTGCGTACCCGTGCCCGCGACGCCCTGGTGACCGAAGCGATTGCTTCGGAAGAAGGCCTGGAAGGCATGGAAGAAGCGCTGGTCAACCTGGAAGGCATGGACCGCACGACGGCCGGCAAACTGGGCCTGGCCGGGATCAAGACGCTGGCTGGCTTTGCTGCACTGGCCTACGACGAGTTTGGCGCCATCCTGGCGTTCAACAGCGACCGTGCCCGCGCCCTGATCAAGAATGAATTTAGTGATGTGACTGACGACGAGATGAAACTGGTCGACGCCAAATACGATGACCGTGCGAAGGCACTGCAGGCGAAAGCCTGGAGCCTGACCGAAACGGCTAAGGCGTAATTTGCGAATCACACACAACGAAGCGAACCCTGGAAAAGAGGACTGAATGGCGAGTAACAACGTAGCCCAATTTGCCACCGAACTGAAGATGCCTGCAGACTTGCTGCTGACGCAGCTGCGTTCTGCCGGCGTCGAGAAAAGTTCCACGTCAGATCCTCTGTCGAAGGATGATAAGGACAAATTGCTCGACCACCTGCGCCGCACCCACGGTACGGCCACGGAAGGTACTGAGAAGAAAAAGATCACGCTGACCCGCAAGGAAACCACCGAGATCAAGCAGGCTGACGCCACTGGCAAGTCGCGCACCATTCAAGTGGAAGTGCGCAAGAAGCGCACCTTCGTGCAGCGTGACGACCCGGCGCCGGCACCAGCCGCTGCCGTTGCCGCACCGATCATCGACGCCGCTGAACAAGCCCGTCGTGAAGAAGACGCGCGCCGCCAAGCTGAACTGATCGCCCGCCA
>JACXTT010004747.1_pt1 | contig 20064 bp, 13 predicted proteins | sample 9270951 | NCBI WGS metagenome assembly JACXTT01 (sample SAMN15532306, study PRJNA645909) | rock metagenome | isolation source: weathered quartz diorite | place: Puerto Rico | collected 2017-06-21 | reverse complement strand
CCGCAGGCGAGGCGGGCGCGAGGGGCGGCGGAGGGCGGCCGCGGGATCGGCCCAGCCATGAGCGCGGCCACCGGCGAGGTTCGCGTCGCGTTCATGCCATCGGGCAAACGCGGCTCGTTCGCCTCCGGCACGAGCGTCCTCGATGCGGCCCGCGCCCTGGCCGTCGATCTCGACTCCATCTGCGGCGGCCGCGGGATCTGCGGCCGGTGCCAGGTGGTCGTGAGCGAGGGAAGCCACACGAAGCTCGGCATCACGAGCCGCGCCGAACACCTCACTGCCTTCTCGGCGCCCGAGGAGCTGTACCGATCCCGGCGCGGGCTCGCGCCGGACCGCCGCCTCGGGTGCCACGCGCGCATGGTCGGCGATCTGGTGATCGACGTGCCCCCGGAGAGCCAGCTCCACCGACAGGTCATCCGCAAGGACGCGGAGGAGCGAGACATCGAGCTGGATCCGGTCGTTCGGCTGCACCACGTCCAGGTGGAGCAGCCCGCGCTCGCATCCCCCACGAGCGACCTCTCGCGCCTGCTCGACGCGCTCGAGCGCGAATGGGGGCTGACCGGCCTTGCCTGTGACCTGCACGTGCTGCAGAGCCTGCAGGGCGCGCTCCGCGAAGGTGAGTGGATGGTGACGGTCGCCGTGCACGACGGCGCCACGGTCACCGCGGTCTGGCCCGGGTTCCGCGACCTCGCGCTGGGGATCGCGTTCGACGTGGGTTCCACGACCGTGGCCGGGCACCTGTGCGACCTGGTGACCGGCGAGGTGCTGGCGTCCGCGGGTGCGATGAACCCGCAGATCCGGTTCGGCGAGGACCTCATGAGCAGGGTCGCGTACGTGATGATGCATCCCGGCTCCGACGCGCAGCTCACGCGCGCCGTGCGCGAATGTCTCGCCACCCTGACCCGCGAGCTCACCGAGACGGCAGGCTTCGACCCCGACGACGTGCTCGAGATCACGATCGTCGGCAACCCGATCATGCACCACCTGGTGCTCGGGCTCGACCCGACCGAGCTCGGCAGCGCGCCGTTCGCGCTCGCGACGAACGCGTCGCTCAGGCTCCGAGCGGCCGAGCTCGAGCTCCCCGTGCACCCGGGCGCGCGGGTCTACGTCCTGCCATGCATCGCCGGGCACGTCGGCGCCGACACCGCGGGTGTGATCCTCTCGGAGGCCCCCCAGGCGAGCGACGCGGTGAGCCTGCTGGTCGACGTCGGGACGAACGCGGAGATCGTGCTGGGCAACCGCGACCGCCTGCTGGCTGCGTCGAGCCCGACCGGGCCGGCGTTCGAGGGCGCGCAGATCTCCTGCGGCCAGCGCGCCGCCCCGGGGGCGATCGAGCGCGTCCGCATCGACCCCGAGACGCTCGATCCCAGGTACCGCGTGATCGGGACCGAGGCGTGGTCGAACGAGCCCGGCTTCGAAGGAACCCAGGTCACCGGCGTGTGCGGCTCGGGCATCATCGAGGTCGTGGCCGAGATGGTCGCCGCCGGCATCTGTTCGCGGGACGGCGTGATCGACGGGTCGCTCGCTCCGCGCTCGCCCCGCATCGTCGCCGAAGGCCGCACGTTCTCCTACGTGCTCGCCGAGGGCCCGCCCCGCCTCGCGATCACCCAGAACGACGTCCGGCAGGTGCAGCTGGCCAAGGCCGCCCTGGCGGCGGGGTGCCGGTTGCTGATGGACCACCTCGGGGTCGAGCGGATCGATCGCATTCGGCTGGCGGGTGCCTTCGGCGCGCACATCGACCCCGCGCATGCGATGGCGCTCGGCATGATCCCGCACGCGGACCTCGCCACCGTGGGATCGGCCGGCAACGCGGCGGGCACCGGGGCGCGGATCGCGCTGCTCTCGCGCTCGGCGCGGGCGGAGATCGAGGACGTGGTCCGCCGGGTCGAGAAGATCGAGACGGCCGTCGAGCCGAGGTTCCAGGAGCACTTCGTCGCCGCGATCGGCATCCCGTCGAGCGCGGGCGGCGACGGGGACGCACCCCGGCGGCGACGGCGCGAACGGAGGACCGCATGAGCCGGCGGGCGGGTGGACGGGCGGCGCGGCAGGCGGCCCGCCTGCATGCGGTCGCGGAGAAGGTCCCGTTCATCACGCGCACGATGGCGCCCGTCGAGGTCCTCTCCGAGGAGGGCCTCGAGCTGGTGATCGACAACGCGGACACGATCCTCGAGCAGGTCGGGATCGACTTCCGCGACGACGAAGCGCTCGCCTCGTGGAAGGATGCCGGCGCCGACGTGCAGGGCGAGCGCGTTCGGTTCCCCCGAGGGATGTGCCGCCAGCTCGTGCAGGCGACGGCGCCCTCGTCGTTCACGCAGTACGCGCGCAACCCGGCGAACAACGTCGAGATCGGCGGGCTCCACACGGTGTTCGCGCCCGCGTACGGCTCGCCGTTCGTCCGCGACCTCGACCGGGGCCGGCGCTACGGCACGATCGAGGACTTCCGGAACTTCGTGAAGCTCACCTACCTCTCGCCGTGGCTGCACCACTCGGGAGGCACCGTGTGCGAGCCGGTCGACCTGCCGGTGAACAAGCGGCACTTCGAGATGGTGTACGCGCACATGCGGTGGTCGGACAAGCCGTTCATGGGCTCGGTCACCCACCCCGATCGCGCGCAGGACACCGTGGACATGGCGCGGATCCTGTTCGGGCCGGACTTCCTGGAGGACCACCCCGTCGTCCTCAGCCTCGCGAACGCGAACTCCCCGCTCGTCTGGGATTCGTCGATGCTGGGCGCCGCGCGCGTCTACGCGCGGGCGAACCAGGCGGTCCTGATGACGCCCTTCATCCTGGCCGGCGCGATGAGCCCGGCGACCGTCGCCGGCGCGGCGACCCAGACGCTTGCCGAGGCGCTCGCCGGCATGGCGTACGTGCAGCTCGTCCGGCCCGGGGCGCCGGTCGTGTTCGGTTCGTTCGCGTCCTCGATGTCGATGCAGTCGGGGGCGCCGACGTTCGGCACGCCGGAGCCGGCGCTCGTCCTGTACATCCTGGCGGCCGTCGCCCGGCGCCTCCGCATCCCGTTCCGAAGCGGCGGGGCGCTCTGCGCCTCGAAGGTCCCCGACGCGCAGGCCGCGTACGAGTCGGCCAACACGATGCAGCCCGCCATGCTCGCGGGCGTGAACTTCATCTTGCACGTCGCGGGCTGGCTCGAGGGCGGGCTCTCGATGGGCTACGAGAAGTTCATGATGGACGCCGACCAGGCGGGGATGTGGCACGCGTTCGCGAAGGGGGTCGACCTCTCGCCGAACGGCCAGGCGCTCGACGCGATCCTCGCGAACGAGCCCGGCACGCACTTCCTCGGCTCGCCGCACACGCTCGCGAACTTCGAGACCGCGTTCTACCGCTCGCCGCTCGCCGACAACAACAGCTACGAGCAGTGGGAGCTGGAGGGGTCGCAGGACCTCGCGCAGCGAGCGAACGCCGCGTGGAAGCGGGCGCTCGCCGAGTACGAGCCGCCGCCGATCGACGAGGCCGTCGACCTGGAGCTTCGCGAATGGATCGATCGGCGCAAGGCATCGTTCCCGGACTCGAACGTCTGATGTCGTTGGACGAAGCCATCGTGCCGGAGGACCGGCCGCTCGCCCGCGTCTTCCGGGCGGCCGCGTTCGAGCTCATCCCGCTCGCCTCCGCGTACGACCGCGCGGGTGTGCTCCCCGCCGGAGCCACCGTCACGATCACCGCCTCGCCCACGCGCGGCCTGGAGCCGACGCTCGAGCTCGCCGAGTCGCTCGCGGAGCGCGGGTTCGCCGTCGTCCCGCACCTGGCCGCCCGGACGGTGCGCGACCGCGTGCACCTCGCGGAGCTCGTCGCGCGCCTGGATGCAGCCGGCCTTCGGCGGGTCTTCGTGGTCGGCGGCGACGGCGAGGACGCGGGGCTCTTCCCGGATGCGCTGTCGTTCCTGCGGGCCGTCGAGGAGCTCGGGCATCGGTTCGAGTCGGTCGGGATCGCCGGGTATCCGCAGGGACACCCGACGATCGCCACCGATGCGCTCTGGCTCGCGCTGCTCGCGAAGCAGGCCCATGCCGACTACGTGACCACGCAGCTCTGCTTCGACACGGCCGCCACCGCGCGCTGGATCGACGACGCGCGACGGCTGGGCCTGACGCTCCCGATCCACCTTGGCATCCCGGGCCCCGGCGAGGTGACGCGGATCGCACGCATCGCCGCCCGCGTGGGCGTGGCCGACGCCGCTCGCTATCTTCGGAAGAACCGCGGACTCATCGGCGCGCTCATTCGCCACCGGGCCTTCCGCCCCGATCGGCTGCTGGCAGACCTGTCCCCGACGATCGCCGACCCGGACGCGAACGTCGAAGGCCTGCACGTCTTCACGTTCAACCAGGTGGACGCCGCCGTCGCCTGGCAGGCACGCGCCCTGGCGGCGCCTTCGATCAGCTGAGCCCGGCCAGCCGGTCGACCATCCAGCTTCGGAGCCATTCGGCGAACGAAGGACGAACGAACACGCGGGTCGCATCTTCGCGCTCCTGGAGGATCACCGGCACGCGGGCGAGCAGCGTCTGGGCGCACATCCCGGCCGCCCACGACCGTGGGTGAAGGTCGATCCCGCAGCCGTGGGAGAGCAGCTCGGTTCGCCTCTCGCCGGCGAGCTCGATCACGGCGCGCCCAGCGCTGACATCGACGATCGACCGATGATGACCATCGAGTTCGCGCTCGAGCTGCAGGATCAACTTCGCCGAGGTGCCCTCAGCGCCCACCGCCAACCATTCGTCCGGCCCGAGCCACAGCCACTCCCAGCCGTCGGACCCGGCCGTCCACGTGTTGGGAATGAGCGGTAGCTCCAGGCCTTCCGGCGATGCGACCCGCAGATCGATCTGCGCGGGGAACCAGGGTTCGGAGATCGCGACCCGAGCCTCATCCATCGCGACGCGCCCCGTCCGGGTCGTACAGCACCGGCGAGGTCACCGTCGCCGTAACGGGGCCGTTCGCGAGCGGTACCCGGACCGTCTCGCCGTGGTGTTCGCGCCCGCCCACGAGGAGCGCGAGCGCGAACGTGCGCCCGAGCGCGACGCTCCGATAGCTCGACGTGACATAGCCCGACGACCGCGTTCCCTCCAGCACCAGTTGCGACCCTTCCGGGAGCAGCACGTCCGCGTCCTCCGGCAGGAGCCCCACGAGCTGCTTGCGCCCCGGCTGCACGAGCGCGGGCCGACGAAGCGAGCGCCGTCCGACGAAGTCGCCCTTCTTCAGGTTCACGATCCACGACATCCCGAGGTCGTCCGGCGTCACCGTGCCGTCCGTCTCCTGGCCGACGATCGCGAACCCCTTCTCCGCGCGCAGCACGTGCATGGCCTCCGTTCCGTACGGGATCACACCGGCCGCACGCCCCGCCTCGAACAGCGCCTCCCACATCCGCACGCCGTGGGTCCCCGCGACGTTCACCTCAATCGCCAACTCGCCGGAGAAGCTCACCCGCGCCAAGCGCGCCGGGATCCCGGCGACCACTCCTTCGCGCCACGTCATGAACGGGAACGCGTCGTTCGACAGCTCGACGTCCGTTCGGGCCGCCGCGATCACCTCACGCGCACGCGGTCCCGCGACCGCGATCGTCGCCCACTGCTCGGTCACGCTCGTGCAGTACACGCGAAGCTCCGGCCACTCGGTCTGGAGCCACTCCTCGAACCGGTCGAGCACGCGCGCCGCCCCGCCGGTGGTCGTCGTGACCAGGTACCGGTCCTCGGCCAACCGCATCGCGACGCCGTCATCGAACGCCATGCCGTCGACGCCGACCATGAGCCCGTACCGAATCTTGCCCACGCCGAGCGTGCTCATCGCGTTCGTGTACATCCGGTCGAGGAACACGCCCGCGTCGGGCCCGACGATGTCGATCTTCCCCAGCGTCGAGGCGTCCTGCATGCCAACGCCGGTTCGCACGGCCGCGCATTCGCGAAGCACGGCCCCATACATCTGCTCGCCGCGATGCGGGAAGTACCGGGGCCGCTTCCACTGCCCGACGTCCTCGAAGACCGCCCCGCGCGCGATGTGCCACGGCTGGATCGGCGTGACCCGGATCGGGTCGAACCCCGGACCGGCGTACGGGCCCGCCAGAGCGGCAAACGAAACCGGCACAGATGGTGGCCGCGCCGTCGTCGGTCCCTGCGCGCCTGGATCGGCGCCCAGCAGCTGGTTCACGATGGCGGCCGTCAGCGGCGACGAGGTCCGCCCCTGATCGATGGCGGTCCCGATGTACGTGGCCCGCTTCACGTGTTCGACGGACCGCAGGCCCGCGTCGAGCGCCGCCTGGATGTCGGCGACGGTCTGGTCCCGCTGGAAGTCGACGAAGTGCTCGGAAAGGTCGTCGCCCGGGACGAACCACTGCCGCGTCGACCGCGGCATTCGTCCCGCAGCATAGTCACCGACTACCCTCAGCCAGGGCGGGCCCGCGTCGGGAACGAAACGTCCGAGTTCGGTGTCGAATCGAACAGTTCCACCCGCAGCTCGCCACAATCCAAGATTCGGAGCTAGGCCACCAGACACCAAAAGCGAATCGCACTCGATTCGACGCTCTTGACCGTCGCCAGTGCGGACGTGAACGGCCCGAATGGCAGGATCTCCGTCGGTGCCTGTGACAACCGTACCGGCAAAGAGTTCAGCCTCGACTTGGAGCGCGGCGTCGATCCGCGTATCGATGATCGCTGCGACCTCCACGCCGACGCGATCCAGGAGTTGCGGTGCCCAATACCCAGAGTAGTCCGAGGTGAACACAGCAACCCGCAAGCCCGGGACTACCCCGTGATCTCGAAGGTACTCTCCGGCCGCACCGGCGAGAAAGATGCCTGGGCGATCGTTGCCGCAGAAGACGATGGGAAGCTCGTTCGCACCTGTCGAGAGGAAGATACGTTCCGCACGAAGGTGCCACAGGCGCTCAACCGGCCAGGCACGCTCGAGCGCAACCACGTAGCCATCGTCGTAAATGCCGAGTGCCGAGGTCCGGGTCATCACCGTGACGTCCCCACGAGGGCGCAGTTCTCTCCAAATGTCTGGCAGCGTTGGTCCCTCCTCGACCAACCACACGCGATCTCCGCGCTTTGCCGCAGCGTCGGCCTCCCATCGCCCGTCATCGCCTTTCCCGATCACGAGCGTTTCGACGTGCGCGTACCGATGCTCCACGTGAGGCTGAGCGACGGCTTCAGATGCCAATCGACCGACGCCGGCGGAGCTCTCCACCTCGAGGCCTTCGACGAGCTCCACCATCGTCGCGGGGGCGATCACTTCGGTCCATGGAGCGTCGACGCGGACCAGTGCGTTCGGCTCCTCGGGTCCCGCAGTCATCACACCGCGTGGCCGTCCGAGGATCGGAGAGCGGAACCCGCCCACGACGCCGTTCGCGAGCAGGGCGGACGCGACCGTGTCGCCGGCGAACCCCTCGTACTCGGTGCCGTCAAAGACGAACGAGATCGGTTTCGTCCGGTCGATCAGACGCCCGCCGGTCGGTAGCCGGTAGCTCATCGACGGATCTCGTTCGTCGCCGTGTTGCGCTCGAGGTCGAACCACCGCCGGCACCCGTTTACGTGGTACCAGCGCTCGGTCCACCAGCCCCTCGGGTTGTCGCGCATGAACAGGTACTCGGCCCACTCGGCGTCGGAGAGTGCCTCGGGGTCCTTCGGGTAGCTGACGCCGGCCTGGCCGCCGTAGCGGAACTCGATCTCGTCGCGTGGGCCGCACCACGGGCAGAAGATGAGCAGCATCTCAGTGCGCGACCGCGGCGGCGCCGTGCTCGTCGATCAGGGCGCCCGTGACGAAGCGCTCGAGCGCGTACGGTTCGGCCAAGGGATGGGGGCGCCCGTTCGCGATCGTGTCGGCGAAGACCCACCCCGACCCCGGCGTGGCCTTGAACCCGCCGGTCCCCCAGCCGCAGTTGAGGTACAGGCCATCGAACGGCGTGAGGCCGATGATCGGCGACGCGTCGGGGCACACATCGACGACGCCGGCCCAGGTCCGCAGGACCTTCGCCTGCGCGAAGATCGGGAACAGCTCGAGCGAGGCCGCCATCTGTCGCTCGATCACGTGGAACGACCCGCGTTGCGTGTAGGAGTTGAACGCGTCGATGCCCGCGCCCATCACCAGCTCGCCCTTGTCGGCCTGGCTCACGTACACGTGGACGGCGTTCGACATGACGACGCAGTGCAGGACCGGCTCGAGCAGGACCGAGACGAGCGCCTGCAGGGGGTGGCTCTGCAGCGGGAGGCGAAGGCCGACCATCGACGCGAGCACCGACGTGTGGCCGGCCGCGACCAGGGCGACGATGTTCGCGCGGATGTCGCCGCGGCTCGTTTCGACACCGGTGACGCGACCGTTGTCGCCGCGCAGGAACCCGGTGGCCTCGCAGTGCTCGACGATGTCGACGCCGCGGCGGTCGGCAGCGTTCGCGAAGCCCCACGCCATCTTGTCGTGGCGGGCGATCCCGCCTCGGCGTTGGAGGGTGGCGCCCAAGACGGGAAAGCGGACGTTCGGGGAGACGTTCACGATCGGGCAGAACGCCTTCACCTCGTCGGGCTCGAGCCACTCGGCGTCGACGCCGTTCAGCCGGTTGGCTTCGACGCGGCGAACGCTCGAGCGGACGTCACCCGGGTCATGGGCCAGGTTGAGGACGCCGCGCTGGCTGAACTGGAGGTCCGCGCCGAGGTCCTCCTCCAGGCCCTCCCAGAGCTTCAGCGAGTGCTCGTAGATCGCGGCCGACTCGTCCAGCAGGTAGTTCGACCGGATGATCGTGGTGTTGCGCGCGACGTTCCCGCCGCCCAGCCAGCCGCGCTCGAGCACCGCGACGTCGGTGATGCCGTGGTTCTTCGCAAGGTAGTGAGCGGTAGCCAGGCCGTGGCCGCCTCCGCCCACGATGACGACCTCATACGCGGGCCGGGGGTCGGCGGCGCGCCAGTACCGCTCGCCCGCGTGCGTCGCAGCCCGTTCCCCCGTGTTGCGTCCTCCGGCTAAGGTTGCGCGATGGCCTACGATACCCGGCCCGGCCTGCAGTCGGTGAGCCGGGCGCTCCGGGCGCTCGAGCTGATCGCCGACGCCGGCGAGCTGGGCGTGACCGAGCTCGGACGCCGGCTCGGGGTGCACAAGGCGACGGCGTCCCGGCTCGCGGCCACCCTCGCGGAGCGGGGACTCGTCGAACGAAACCCGCTCACCGATCGCTACCGCCTGGGCTTCGGCCTCATTCGTCTGGCCGGCGCGGCGATGGCGGGGCTCGACGTCGTCCGGGCCGCTCGACCGGTGCTCGAGGAGCTCGCGGAAGCGACCCGGGAGACCGTGAACCTCGGGCTCCTCGCCGGGGACGACGTGGTCTACATCGATCAGGTGAACGGCGCGCGATCCATCGTGAGCGCGAACTGGGTCGGCCGCCGCACGCCGCTGCACAGCTCCGCGAGCGGCAAGGTGCTCCTCGCCTTCATGCCGGAGGCGGACCAGGACCGGCTGCTCCGCCGCCGCCTCCCGGCCGCGACCCCGCGCACGATCGTCGACCCCGACGCGCTCCGTCGCCAGCTCGCCGACGTGCGGGCGATCGGATTCGCGCAGATCCAGGCCGAGCTCGAGGAGGGACTGAATGCGGTCGCGGCACCGATCCGCCAGGCCGACGGCGCGGTCGTCGCCACGCTCTCGGTGTCGGGGCCGGCCTTCCGCGTGCGCGCGATCGACCTGCCGCGGCTCGGCCGCATCGCGATCGACGCGGCGGCGAGCGTCTCCCGGCGCCTGGGGCACTCGGGCCGACGGCCGGAGTGACGCTACCGGTACACGCCGTTGTGGCCGATGCTGTAGCGACCCGGCTGCGGGAAGTAACAGAGCCCGTGCGGGTTCGCGCCTACCCTGATGATCTTCACGATCTGGCCGGTGGCCGTGTCCAGCACCGTGACGCTCCGGTTGTACCGGTTGGAGAACCACAGTCGCGTGCCGTCCGGCGACACCTGGAGCATGTCGGGCGAGCCGCCCACCTGCCACGTCGCGACCACCTTCCGCGTTGCGAAGCTGATGACCGAGATCGAATCGCCCAGCCGGTTGCTCACGTACAGCTCGGTCGCATCGCGACTCACGGCAAACCCGTGCGCGCCCTTCCCAGTCGGGATGAACTTGATCACGCGGTCGTTCGATGCCCTGATCACCGACACGCCGTTCGTTCCCTGGTTCGCGACGTAGAACATCGAGCCGTCGGGCGAGATCTTGATGTCGACCGGAAGACCCCCCACGTTGATCGTGCCGAGGACCTTCATCCGCGTGGCGTCCACCTTCACGACGATGCCGTCGAACTCGCAGCTGATGAGGAAGTAGGACCCGTCGGGCGAGAAGTCGGCGTGGTCCGGCCCGTGGCAGGGGAGGAGCACGCTCTTGATGAGCTTCCACGTGTGCGGGTCGCGGAAGTCCAGGCGGTTGTAGTACTCGGCGACCACGATCGCCTTCGTGCCGTCGGGGGTGAAGTAGAGGTTGTACGGGTGGTCCATGTTGTGGATCGTTCGGATGACCTTGCCGGTCTTCGGGTTGATCGCCACCAGCTCGCTCGAGGTCGTCACGTCGACATAGAGCGTCTTCAGGTCCCACGACGGCGTGATGTGCTGCGGGTACAGCCCGGTCTTGAAGCGTCGCACCACCTTGAACGTCGTCGGGTCGATCTCCTCCACCATGCCGGCGCCAGCATCGGGCACGTACACCAGCTCGGGATCGCCCGCGACAGCCGGGCTGAACGCCCCGACGCCCGTGTTGGCGTACACGCCCGTGGGGGGCGCGATTGAGGGAGTCGGAGAGGCAGCCACCTGCGGTGACGTCGATGGCGACGGCGAGCCGCTGGGGCCGGGCGCCGCGGAGACCTTTGGATCGGGCAGGAGGACGACCCGCGCGCCGAGCGCCAGCGCAAGGATCAGCGCGACGACGAGCATCGCGCTCGAGAACGATGGGGTTTGCCGGCCGGCGGCCATGAAGCGCCAATGATTCCATGCCACCCCGTCATTTGGCGACCCCGGAGGCCGCTCGCGATTGACAGGAGGTCACGGGCGATGAAGAGTCGTGCCGTGCCCCGAGGCCGAACGACCCTGCTCGTCCTTGGCGTCATCGCATCCCTGGCGGTCCTGCCGGCGCCAGCCCGCGCAGGCGAGACGCCGACGTGGCCGCAGTACGGCTTCGACGCGCGACACACGATGTTCGATCCGTTCGAGACCGTGCTGAACCCGAAGAACGCCGATCAGCTCACGCTGCAATGGCAGTTCCAGACGGGCGACGGGTTCGGGATCGCGCCGCTCACCGGCCCGGCGTTGTCGGACGGAGTTCTGTACGTCGCGTCTATCGCGCAGACGACGTTCACCGCGCTCGACGCGGCGACCGGCGCGAGCCGCTGGATCTACACCGGGACGAGCACGTTCTCCGATCCGGCCGTGGCGAACGGGCACGTGTACACCGCGTCGCTCGACGGCAAGCTCTACGCCTTCCCGACTTCGTGCGACGGCACGTGCGCGCCGGACTGGACGGTGCCGGTCGGCGCGCTCGGGACGAACTCCCCGCCGACCCTCTCCCATGGGAGTGCCTTCCTGGGCGGCTACGACGGGCGCGTGTACGCGTTCGACGCGACCACGGGCGCGTCGCTCTGGACGGCGAAGGTCAACCGGCCGGTCGCCGACCCGCTGAACTTCGCACCGGCCGTGTCGGACGGTCGTGTGTTCGTCTCCGGCGACCTGGGGGTCTACGCGTTCCCGACCAGCTGTGTGACGCCGTGCCAACCCCTCTGGGTGGCGAAGACCCAGTTCTCGCCCGCCGCGGCACCGACCGTGGCCGGCGGCTCCGTGCTGGTCGCCGACTACCAGGGCACGATCTACGCGATCGACGCGGCCACGGGCGTTCTGCAGTGGAAGGGCTCGTTCAAGGCGGGATCCCCGCCGCACGCGATCGCGGTCGCCCGTGGCGTGGCCTACCTGACGACCGGGCTCGGGCAGCTGGTCGCGTTCGCCGTGGCGGGCTGCGGCGCCCCCACCTGCGCGCCGCTCTGGACCTCGGCGGCGTCCGGCCTGGCGCTCTTCACCCCGACCATCGCACACGGCGTCGTCTATGTCGGAGCGCTGGATCTCATCTACACGAAGGGCGACGTGCTCGCCTACCCGACCACCTGCTCGGACGGGTGCCTACCGCTCGCGACGCTGGTGCTTGGGGGGGCGAACGAGACGCCGGTCGCGATCGCCGGCGGCCGCATCTACGCAACCACCGTGAACGGCAACATCGACGCGCTGGGGCTTCCCTGACGGGCTAGGCCCGACCTTGTCACCTCCGCCCTGATCAGCGTGGCAATGATCTCCTTGAGAGGGGCGCCCCCGGCAGGAATCGAACCTGCGACACCAGGTTTAGGAAATGATGTTCCCCCACTTCGGTGGAGTCGCGTCGTTTGTTTCTTCATGCCCATGACCTCGTGCCAAGCGGAGCCTAGCTCGCGGCCATGTGACTACGAACGCCGCACGGGCACGAAGCCCTCGACGGTCGTTCCCGCGCCAGGCGCGGACGTGACGCGAAGCCCGCCACCCTGGGCAGCCAGCCGGTCGGCCATGCCCTGCATGCCGGTTCCGTCCTTCCGTGCCGAGGGGTCGAAGCCGACGCCATTGTCGCGGACTGTGAACCGCAGCATTCCGTCTCGCTCGGCGAAGTCGACGTCCACGGTCGTCGCGAGCGCGTACTTGGCGACGTTCTGCAACGCCTCCAGCGTGCAGAAATAGATGGCGGCCTCCGCCTCCTGCGGATACCGGTCGAGCCCGATGGCGCGAAGGGTGATCGGCACTGCCGACCGGCGGACCTGCGCCTCGAGCGCCACTGCGAGCCCACGGTCGGCGAGGAGCGGGGGGTAGATCCCGCGCGCGAGGTCGCGCAGGTTCTCCAGGGCGTCCGTGGTGTCGCCCTGGAGCTGCGCGGCGAGCTGGGCCGCTCTCTCCGGGTCCGTCCGCACGAGTCCCTCGAGCAGGCGCTGCTTCATAGCGATCGCGACGAGCTGTTGCTGCGCCCCGTCGTGGAGGTTGCGCTCCAGGCGCCGGGCAGCCGCGTCCTGCGCTGCAACGATTCTCTGGCGGGACGCGCGCAGCTCCTCGATCAGCCGGACGTTCCGAAGGACCAGGCCACCCTGGGACGCGACGTCGGCGAGGAGGCGCTCACCTGCGGGGGTGAGCACCTCCCCGCGTGGCATCCGGATCGAGATCGCGCCGAGGAGCTCGCCGTCGTGCGCGATCGCAACGGCATGCTCGCCCGTCGGCATCGCGGGGAGCGACTCCCCGGTCACGCGGAGGGCTGGGAGGAGGGGTGCCCGATCCGACGCCGCCTCGGGCCGAAGCCCGTCGGCGATCCGGAGCCAGACGACCGCGCGCGCCGCGCCCGTCCCGCTCGCGACGATCTCCGCCATGCGCGGCAGGATCTCCTCGAACGCATACGCGCCGCCGATCTGCTCGGCGAAGTCGGAGAGGACCTCGTACGGCGTCGCGCGACGGCCGTAGACGACGCGGTTCGCGAGCTTCCCGGCCCTGGTGCGGACCGGCTGGAACGCCACGGCGACGAGCGCCGCCGCGAGCGCCGACAGGAGTGGGTTCCGGCGGTTGCCGACGAGCGACCCGATCCCGACCACGACCCCCGCGTAGACCAGCGTGATGAACGCAGCGAGGAGGGCGTAGACGACCGTCTTGTTGATGACGACGTCGATGTCGTAGAGGCGGTACTTGAGGATCGCGATGCCGACGGACACGGGGACGCCGAGAGCGATGATGAAGATCGCGACGCTGAAGAGCGCGTTCGGCGCGCCGCTCGACGGTTGACTGAAGCCCTCAATCGATCCGGCCACGAGCGCCGCGGCGAAGCCGAGTGCGCCGAGACCGATCACGTAGGCCAGCCAGCGCACTTGGTGACGAACCTCCTCGCCGCCGCGTCGCGCCTTGTGGACCAGACTGATGGCCGCCGCGGGGAGGGCGAACACGATCGCGACGAACCCAGCGATCTCCACGCCCTGCGCCCCCGGCACGCCGATCGGGTTCCGTTCGAGGAGGTGGGTGTTGCAGCAATCCGCGAGCACCGCGCCTCGGACGAGCATCGCGGAGACCACCGAGAGCACCCAGAGGCCTCCGACGGCCCAGGCGACGGGCACGAACCGCCTCGACGCGAGGCGCCCGTCCGGGAAGAGCAGGAACATCACCGTGAGCGGATAAGGGAAGAACACGAACGTCCCCCACTGCTGAACCTGGGCGGCGAACGCCGCGCCGGGCCAGTGGGGACTCGCGCCGAGCAGGCCGTGGATCGCGTACTCCTCCAGCGCGAGGTTCGTGGAGAGCACCAGGGCGAAGACCAGGAGCATCCACCCTACAGGGTTTGACGGGCGCCTCCGGGCAGCGAGTGCGCCGATCGTGGAGGCGCCGAGCATGAATGGATAGCTCGTCGCCGCCTCGCCGAGGTAGGCGCTCGGATGGATGAAGTGACGGTTCGCGATCAGCCCGAGCGTGTAGGCGCCGGCCATCGCGATCGCCGCGATCCAGAGACCGACGCTGAGGCGGCGAGCCGTTCGTTCTCCGAGCATCTCGCCCGGATTGTCCGCCAGCGCGGCCGAAGAGGGAAGGAGCCAGTCGTTTGGGACGTCTCCGTGTGCCGAAGAGGAACGAGCGACGCTGTGGATTCAGCCTTCCACTCCCGCGGAGCGAGTGCCACACTACGGTTCCTGTCTGAGGGAGGGTGCGTGGTCCGACACAGTCGGTCGGGGTCGGCGAAGGCGGGCCGTTGGGTCTTCCGAGTGCTTCTTGGCTTCGGTGTCGTGACCATGGCAAATGTCTCCCCGCACGCCGTGGAGGCTGCGACGACGCCCCTGGTCCAGGTGCGGCCGAAGGCTGGGCCACCGACCAGCACCGTGCAGGTGGTCGGCAAGGCGTTCGGGGCGAACGAGACCGTCGACATCTACTTCGACGCGACCCTGACCGCGACGGCGGTTACGAACGCCCGGGGCTCCTTTCCCGCCACCTCTGTCGTGGTGCCCACGACCGCGACCCCCGGCGCCCATGTCTTCCGGGCCAAGGGCGAGACCAGCAACCTGCGTGCCAGCGCGCAGTTCGTGGTCCGTTCCGACTGGCCTCAGTACCTGTACGGCCCCGACCACCTGGGCGTGAATCCGTACGAGAAAGTGCTCAATGTCTCGAACATCTCCACGTTGTCGTTCTCGTTCGCGGCCTACGGGAGCGACACCGCGATCAGCTCGCCGATCGTGGCTGGCGGGATCCTGTTCATGAAGTGGGTCGGGGGCAATATCTCCGCATTCGATGCAAGCAATGGCAATGAGCTGTGGAGCCTGATGTTCGCCTCGAACCAAGGCGGTCTTTCGTACGACAACGGGCTGCTGTTCGCCGTACCCGGTGGCACTCCGAGCAGCACGTTGCGGGCGATGGATCCTCATACCGGATCGACTGTGTGGCAGATCGACGCGCCCGCCGGGATCGGCCCGCTGTCGGCGCCGACGGTCGCGAACGGGGCGGTGTACATCGCCGAGAACGACGGGACGGTGATGGCCGTCGATGAAGCAACCGGGCTCCAACTGTGGTCGGTTGCGACCGGCAGTCCAGACATCAACTCGGCGCCCGCCGTTTCCGGGGGGATCCTCTATGTCGGCGCGTCGGACGGTTGGGTGTACGCGCTGGACGCGTCGAGCGGAGCCGTCGTGTGGAAGAAGCAGCCGACGACCAGCTCGGTCTTCTCGTCGCCGTCGGTATCCAACGGCGTCGCCTACGTGGGCTCCTACGACGACAAGCTCTATGCCCTGGACGCCGCGACCGGCGCGACCGTGTGGGCAAGCATCACCGGGGGTCAGGTGGACTCCTCCCCGGCTATATCGAACGGCATCGTCTACATCGGATCGTGGGATGGGAAGCTCTGGGCGTTCGATGCGAATACGGGATCCCTCAAGTGGGCCTCCGCTGCAACCGGGGGCGTCGACTCGGCGCCACCAGCCATCGCGAATGGGGTCGTGTACGAGGGATCGGACGACAAGAGCCTCTACGCCTACAACGCGACGACTGGCGTGCTGCTGTGGTCAGTCGCGACGGACATCATCCAAAGCCATGCGGCCGCCATCGTGAATGGCGTCGTCTATGCGTCCGCGAACGGTTACGTTTCGGCGTACAGCCTCCCCTGACCGACCCGCGCGAACGGCGATGCTCGTCTGCGCTCAGTAGACCTGGATCGCCACCCCCCCCGCACGTGGCTTCGGGAGTCGACCACGTCAAGCGCCGGTGTCCGGGCCGGAGTCGGGGAAAAGCCAGGCAACTCCGTAAGGGCTCACGTGACGCCGGCGCGTCAGGCATTCAGCCGAGCACGAGATGAGGAGCGCCCCCGGCAGGAATCGAACCTGCGACACCAGGTTTAGGAAACCTGTGCTCTTTCCACTGAGCTACGGGGGCACGGGGGCCGGGGGCGGGGGCACGGGGGCGTGGGCTGTAGAAATTATGGCGGAAAACTCGACCGAGGACCACCCGCCAGCCCGGCTGGACTTCCGAAGTGCAAGAATCAAGTGCAAATAGGAACGTTGGCCTCATCCCCCCGAAATCTTATTCCGGCCACCGCCAGGTGCCATGGTGGTTGAGGGTTAGGAACGCAATCGAGAAGTGAGGTTGAGGCGAGGGCAGCCCCTCGAGCGGGGACATCGCTTGGGCCATACCCCTTGACGTATTGGGGGCGCAGCGAGACTCTTTGCTGGAGGTTGCGAAAACGGTCATGGCCGCCTTGCACGGCAACTTAGAGGGGCTAAGGAGGTGGCAGCCTGGCTCTGGCGGCGGGTAGAAGGCACTTGCAACAGCTGCCCGCTCTGCACGCATCCGTGACCGGGATGCGGACCCAAAGGAGGAGCAAGATGCCCCGGATTCGCAAGCGGCTCGTCTCCATCTTCTTGTTCACTCTCAGTCTGGCCACAGTGCTCGCGCTGCAGCCCGCATCAATAGCAGCACCGGCACCCGACCACGCACCGCCAGCTTCCCCACTGATCGTTTCACCCGGAGCCCGCTGCTGTATGGGCATGACGTACGACGGATCTCATAACCAGATTGTGCTGTTCGGAGGTTGCTGCGACTCAATGGGTAACTATTGGGGCGATACGTGGACCTGGGACGGAACGAACTGGCACAACGTTACGCCGGCTACTAGCCCTTGCCCCCGAGTCAGCACTCGAATGGTTTGGGATGGTCACCAGGTGGTGCTTTTCGGAGGCACGGGTGCGCTTCCCTCCTGCGCGACTGGAGGCCTCCAGAGCGACACATGGCTGTGGGATGGCACGTCTTGGACGCCTTGCAACCTAGCGCACTCGGACTGCACGAACCCCAATCAGCCCACGGCGCGTGAATCTGAGGGGGTGGCATACGACCAGTCGAACCCACCGGACGCGACGTCCGGCAAGGTCATCATGTTCGGAGGCAACAGCCACGTCGCCGATGGCCAGCCATCGACCCCCGATGAGCTCCTTGCTGCTGCTGCCCCCACGAACGACACCTGGCAGTGGGACGGTTCGGTCAAGGATTGGACGAAGCTCGCCCCCTCAGGCACGCTCCCATGCAACCGCAACTCTGCTGGCCTCGCTTTCGACTTCTCCGCCTCAAGGAATCGCATCTTGCTGTTCGGGGGGCAGGGCGACTCCAGCTGCTCCGGTGGGGTGGCCGGTCCGCTCAACGATACGTGGACATGGAGTGGAACCAAGTGGGTGAAGTGTTCGGACGCGGTCTGCAATCCGAACGGTCTCTCAGTACGCACGGGGCATCGCGTGGCTTGGGACAACGACGCTGCGATTCAGCGCATCGTGCTCTTCGGGGGTAGCAGCCCAGGGTGTAGCAACACGGGGAACCTCTGCAACGACACGTGGTACATCGACGGGGGCGCGTGGACTCAGCAATCGACAACGTCGCAACCAACACCACGCTGCTGCGTGGGCCTCGCTTATGACGCCTTGCACAGCAGGCTGATCCTCTTCGGCGGAGCCGCAGCTAACCGGGTCAATCAGTCGGATACGTGGGAGTGGAGTGGTACGCCCGGAAGCTGGTGCCAGGCGGGCGTCAGTTGCTAGGCGTCCCATACTTCGGTGGTCTCCTCGTGATGGAACGACGCCGCCCTCGGCGGACCTTCGCCTTCGGGCGAAGGTCCGCGTGGGCGTTGCTCGCAAGCGTCCTGGGTCTCTGGCAGCTCGTGCTTCCCAGACCCGCCACAGCCACATCCCTTGGTTGCCCTCCATGGACCGTTGTGCGATCCGTGAATACGTCCAACTCCGCGGCGCTTGGCCCATCGGGCACGTCTTCGTCTGATGTGTGGGCGGTCGGGGAGTACTTCGACAGCCGAGCGCCCTACACGATGCATTGGGACGGCACGCGTTGGCACCGCGTCGCCCAGGCGGCGCCTGCCGGGGTGCTGATCGACTCGGTCGCGATCGACACGAACGACGTCTGGGCGGTCGGCTACGTCGGCGTCGGGCTCATCACCGAGCACTGGGACGGGAGCGTCTGGACGATAGTGCCGGCCCCGTCACCCATGCCTGGCGCTCGCCTCTATTCGGTGGACGCAGCCTCTTCCACGGACGTCTGGGCCGTGGGCTACTACAACGCTGCGGACGGCAAGCTGGTCGGCCTGACTGAGCACTGGGACGGAACCTCATGGACCGTCGTCCCGGACGCTCCGACCTTGGGAGAGGTCTTCTATTCCGTTTCCGTCATCTCCTCGACCGACGTCTGGGCGGCGGGCTTCCAGGGGACGCCGTCCGCGGATGAGCCGGTGGCCGAGCACTGGGACGGGACCTCCTGGAGTGTGATCCCGACCGCGTTCCCGAGCGGCGACGAGAACCAGTTCCTCTCGATCTCTGCCTCGGCGACGAACGATGTGTGGGCGACCGGCTTCCATGGCCCATTCGGGACCGAACACCCCCTAGCGGAACACTGGGACGGAACCACCTTTACGATCGTGTCCGCCCCGAACGGGCCGGGAGACGCCTCCTCATTTCAGGGAGTGGCAGCGATCTCCCCAGACGATGCATGGGTCGTGGGCCAGTCACAGCGATTCGCCACGGGCTCGTTCAAGCCACTGACCGAGCATTGGGACGGTACGGCTTGGACGCTCGTCCCCGCCCCTTTCCCGGGGACGAGCGGGCGGTTGTTCGCCGTGGGCGCGGTGGATGCGACGAATGTTTGGGCGGCGGGAGACTTCACCGACTCGACGGGTCAGCTGAGGCCGCTCACCGAGAGATCCGCAGGCTGCCCGAGTTGAGCTTCGGCCATTCCGGCTCGTCGCCTTGAGGCGAGGTCCCCCTCCCCGCCGATCGCCTGCTCCAAAATCAAGGGCTTCCGATCCCCTGCACCTACATTCCTCGAAGACCCGTGAGAGGTGAGGCCCTCGTGTGGGGGGCATAGAGCGAGGGCGCTGATCAGCATGAAGACCGCCCTATCAAAAAGCGGAAAAATGGCCTCTTGATGAGCGCCGAGCACGGTGATGCACGAGGAGGTCGGGACTGCCCCTACTTCAGTTGGCTCGCGGGGTTGATGGTACTCAGGCTGCATGAGCACCTCGTGGACGGCTTCGAACTCGATCGGGGTGAGCTTCCCAAGTGCCCGCTGACGGCGCCGGCGATGGTACGTGCGCTCGATCCAGGTAAGGATGGCAAGCCGAAGCTCCTCCCTCGTTCGCCAGCGCTCGCGGTCGAGCACGTTTCGCTGGAGCAGCGCGAAGAACGACTCCATCGCTGCGTTGTCGGCACAGGTGCCCGTGCGTCCCATGGAGCCGACGAGGCCGTGGCTCCGGAGCAGCCGGAGGAACTTCCCCGATCGGAACAGACCGGGCTCAAGGGGTCGTTGCAACACCGGCTCGTTGGACCAAGAGTAGATGTTCGTTGAAGGCTTCGGCAGGTGTCTTCCAGCCGAGTGTCTTGCGGGGTCGGCTGTTGAGCGTAGCCGCGACGGCTTGGACCTCCTCGGCGCTCCATCTCGAGAGGTCGGTGCCCTTCGGGAAGTACTGGCGGAGCAGTCCATTGGTGTTCTCGTTGCTGCCTCTTTGCCAAGGGCTGTGGGGGTCGGCGAAGTAGACGGGGATGCCGGTCTCGACCTTGAAGGCGGC
>JACXTT010004746.1_pt1 | contig 20071 bp, 6 predicted proteins | sample 9270951 | NCBI WGS metagenome assembly JACXTT01 (sample SAMN15532306, study PRJNA645909) | rock metagenome | isolation source: weathered quartz diorite | place: Puerto Rico | collected 2017-06-21 | reverse complement strand
GGGTCGCTGCGACAAAGTAGGAACCGCTGAAGCCGAAGAACGGCGATGAAATGATCCCCGGAGGAGTCGTGGTCAGCGTGCCGACCGCGACGGGCGTCGAAACCGATCCGATCATGTTCCAGTTCGCATCGAGCGAATCGTCCACGCTCGCAAGGTGCGATCCGGGGGCATCGAGGGTCTGCGCGCCGCTGAACTTCACCCAGTAGCCGGGTCCGTTCTTCAGCGTCTGCGTCGCCTGATAACTTCCATGATACCCGAACGCGCTGTTGGAGACGGCGGACGGATAGAGGAATGACTTCGCAAAGCTCGGCGGGGTCTGTCCGACCGAGACCATGTTCCAGCCGTCCACTCCTGCCGTCGCGAAGGCGACCGGATAGTAGGTGATGCAGAGGCCGTCGTGCAGATGCGATACCTGGGGAGATCCGTTCTTGTTGAAATAATTGAACGGAGTGGGGAGCGCTGCCAGGTGAGTCGAGGAGTCGGAGTTCATGCCGACCAGGTCCATCGTGTCGAGTCCGCCGATCCCGATTTGGTCGATCTGGAACTGAATGGTGCCGGCAGCCCGGTCGATAATGACCCGGAATTTATCGTTATCGGTGATCGCTCCCGACGCGTCGAAGTCGCCCACCGAATCCCACTCGGCAATGAACTTGCCGGGGAATGCGGTGGTGCTCGTGCGGATGTGGCCGAAGACGGCGATTGGAGAATCCTGCTTCACGATCCAGTCGCCCCAGTAGGGTGCGATGAAATTCTTCGGCATGAATCCGGCCTGCCGTCTGACTGTGTCAGGACGGCCCCTGTGCTGGCGCTGAGGCAGATCGAAACCGGCCGTCGCGAATCCGTTGGAGTTGACATCGAGCGTGTCGGTGATGCCCTTTGAAAGCGCGATCGCTCCGTTCACGCCGATCCACGCATAGTTCAACGTGTCGCCGTAGTAGATGAACGAACCGCCAAGCGAGTAGGGTCCCGCCGTTCCGTCGTCGCCCGGGTGCGTATTCGTCGTGCCCGGGGGGAGGAACCACTTGTTGGTGTCGATTACGGTCCCTGTGCCGACGATGCTCATCGGCGTGCATGATATTGTCGTATCACACCGGTAGTAGGCGCTGTTGAAATCAACGACCTTATATCTCTGGTCTGAGGATGAATCGGCAAGGCCCGTGGAATCGTACGCGAACACCTTATACTGGACAATCCTGTTCTTCAGGCCGGTCCCGGGAAGGGTGCCGAGATAGGTGTCGCCTCCGATATTGTCCAGGGACGCGGTGCCGGTCGATACCGTGTTGCCAAGCAGATCGGTAATCGTATACCGCATGCTCGCGGTCTGAATTCCCGCATGGCCCGGATCTTCCGCGTCGCAGTCGAAGATATCGGCTGTCACCGTCTGACTAGCCGTCGAGGTTGTGGTCACCGGACCGTCGACGGTGTTAATTTTCGGAGGCACGTTCGTCGTCGGGGTCATGATGTACCACACATCGTAGCACGCTCCTGCCGTCGTATCATTGACGAGAGGTCCGCGCGCAACCCACCCCTTCTTGATCTGCGAAGCCGGCTGGCCGGCGCAGTTAGACGGGCCTGAATCGTGCTCGTAGAACTTCCAGTTGCGGGCGGGAAACGGAGGATATGGAGGATTATTTCCGTTCGCGCCGAACTGCGTGGGATTCGCGTCCGGGTACGGCAGGGGCGCGGCGGTGGATTGCATCTTCGCCGAGAAGAAGAATGTCTCGCCAATGTCGATCGTATCTTTCACTCCCACGGCGTGGGCTTTAATCTTGAAGCCGCCGGGGATGATGTCCATCGGAATCGAGGTCGTTCCCTGCGACACGATCTTGATCGGAACTCCGCTCAATCCCCAAACGCTGGGGCCGAACGGCGGGAACGAGGGGGTCAGCCCGGCGATTGTTGAGTGCCATGTGGTATCAGTCGCATCCTCGCGGAACGCAGCGATCCCGTTCTCCGCATCCGCGGTGTTCGTCCAGTTTCCCCAACTCTGGCACGGGCGCGGATAATCATATCCCGGACCGTGGCCCGGCCTGATATTCGACTGGAAGATGCGAACGACGATTTGCGAGTCGACTGCGGAGATCGTTGAACCCGCAGGCTGTCTCAGGAAAAATGTGTCGACGGTTCCTCGGGCCGGTGCGACAAACCATTCTCCCATAACGTCCTTGTGGCTGAAACCGAAGCGCGAATCGATGGGGAAATGGACTGGGTCAAATCCAAATTGTGCGCCTCCGCTGCAAGCGTCCGTAACGCTTGCGGCCGCACGTTCCTTCTCATACTTTGCGATCATTTTCTGCGCGGAGCTTCCCCTATCGATCGGGATTACTTCCTGATTCGGGGAAACGAGATACTTCTTCTGTGCCAACGAAAGCCCGCTCAGCAAAAGAACGCAGAGGAAGGATGTAAGAAACCGCATAGGCACTACTCCTTTCGGAAACACTTGTTGATTGATAGTGTGTGGTGCGAGAAGTTTATCGAACAAGATGAAACTACAAGCTCTAACCCTTTGCTGCATACGGTCGAGCCTGCCTTGGGGACAGTTGGAATATAGATTTTTTCCAAAGTATTGTCAAGCATTTTTTTCAATTAAGTCCCCCTTCCTGGACTGGTTTTCTGCGAATTGACGCTCAGAAGCAGTGTTCCGATACGGCTGAAGCTGTCAAAACCCCACGTGCAGAGTTATCACATGATTGGAGCTGAAGTACTTCACAGTGCGGAACGCATAGTCGATAGAGACCGCGATTTGCTCGATTTTGGTGCGAACCCCGATTCCGCCGGTCGGACCGAAAATGTACTCGTTCCCTTCGTCCTGGGGGGAAACTGCGATTCCGGCTCGGAGAGAAAGAAGCCCATCGTACAGGTATTCTCCTCCGAAGCGGTACTCGTCCTCGGAGTAATTATTGTTCTGGAACGCCGACGTAAACGCGAGACGGTTCTGTCCCCCTGCGCTCATAGAATAGCCAAGACCTATTTCAATCGTTGAAGGAAGATCCGATCCGGCGGCCTCTATCTTCAGGGGGGCGTTTCCGCGCAGCGCGTCGCCCACTTCCGCGGTGCGCTCCAGCCCTGAGCCGTCATACTTCAAACGGGGCCCTACGTTTTTCACGGCCGCGCCGAGGGCAAGACCGTCGATCCCCCCGAGTCCGCTGTACTGCACGCCGGCGCTGAAGGAAACTCCTGTTGCCGAGACCTGGTCCATGCTTTCATAGATGACATTGGCGGTCAGACCGACGGAGATTTTTTCCGTCACCTGGCGCGAAAACGTGCCGCCGGCGACGAGAAAGGTCGGCGAAGCCGTCTGGCCGTTTCCGTCGGGTTGGTCTTCTGTTGTCACCGGTATTTCCCCTATCGACAGAGATTTAACGGAGAACCCGAGTTGTCCGAGCGACCCGAACCGCACGCTTACGCCGGCGAACTCAACCCCGATCCCCGCGAGATAGCTCATGTGGGAGAACATCACTTCCGTCTCATCCTCGCCGCGGGCCAGTCCGGCCGGATTCCAATACATGGCTTCCACCCCGATCGATGTCGCAAGAGCAGATCCCCCGAGGGCAACCGAGCGGGCCCCGACCGGGATCTGCAGTTCGGAAGCGCCGGCAGTGCCTGACTTGTCTCCCCTTCCTCCCGCCGCATGCTCAACTGCCATCAGAAGGAGGAGCGGCGCGATCAACGCGCGGGCGATCCTGCGCATCACCTGCTCACCCCGAGAGCCTGATTCTCCCGCACGATCATCAGCTTGAGAATCTTCTCCCCCAGGTCGGCGCCGCCGCGGCCGTGAAGCTCCAGGTGAGCCAGATAGAGCCCGCCTGCAGCCGGCAACCCGTTTTCGTTATTGAGGTCCCACGTCGCGAACTGCGTATCGTCGTCCTTTCGGATCGTTCTGACATGGACGCCCGAAAGATTGAAGATGCGAATAATCGCCGAGCGCGGGAGATGGCTGAAGGTGACGAAACGCTGGAACCGGCTGAGCTCAGCCCTGTTCATTCCGTAGTACGGATTTGGGAACACCGTAATGCGGTCCACTTCCCTCTTCGCGGCGTCGAGGTTGTTCGTCTGGACCGCCTCGGGGAAGAAGAGTTTCTCGTCGCCGTCCCGCACTTCCTTATACGCCTCGAAGCGGACCACGGTGCCTTTCGGAGCCGGTACGCCGTCGCCGTCGATGTCGGCGATGTACGCTCTCCAGATCGCGCTGTAGATATTCTTGGTGAAGCAGTTCGACCAGATGTATGCCTTCAGAAGCGCGGCGTCCTGCCTGCGCGTGATCGTGTCGTAGTACGTCCCTCCGAGGGTGGAGAAACTGTCGACCATGATCGTGAGCGGATAGAAGGCTTTCACCGGAAGATCGTTGTACTCCAGACCCGGGTAGGGAACCGGGTGCCATACCGTATCCTGCCCCATCCCTGTCAGCGCAGTATACAACTGCCGGTAGACCGTATCCTCCCCGTTCGAGATGAGGTGCCATGCGGTATACGGTACTCTGACCCAGCGCGAGGAACTCGGAAGAGTTCCCACGCTTACCGCCCAGCTCGAATCTCCGGTGAAGCGCAGCTCGACGTCGTAATCGAGAAGGCTCCCCCCCTTCACGGTGTCGAGGTCGGACGTACCGCCGGCGAACACCATGTAATTCTTTCCCGGGTTCGGGATATCGAAGACGAAGTTCCTGACGGCGCGGTAATTCGACTCCGTTTCGAATACCCCCTTCATGGCGGTGAGGGGGGAAATTGCCTGCACCGTCATTCCTTTCGTAGGGACGCGCGCCGCGGCCGTATCCACCCGCACGTAGCGGAGAAGCGTGTCATTCGCCGTTGAGTCGATGAAGTCCCACCGCGCCTTGTGTGTGAGGTCCTGCACCTGGTCATGGAACCGGTGAAAAAGAATCTTATAGACGTGCCCGTCGGCCTGTGTCGGGTCGTAGTACGAGATATTGACCGTTGCGTCGTTGATGCCGACGTGGTTTCTCACATTGGGAATGAGAGCGGTTGTCGGATATGGATAGACGGTACCGGGGTTCGGGCTGTGCGGAGTGCACTCATGGACCTCCGGCGGCGACTCAATTCTCTGCCTCGTGATGGATGGATCGGGGTTCTGCATGACGGCTGTGACGGCATAATAGTACTTCTCCCCGTTGACGAGAGCGCGCTTGCGAACCAGATCTTCCGTGACCGTCACAAACCTGGGCGAAGAGACGACGAAGGCCGGAAGCATTTTCGCGTCCGTGAGTCCCGAGCCGGGGAGAGGAAGCTGGTAGAGGCGGTACGTCTCGAACCGGTACCCCTTCGAGCTGTACGATTCTATCCTGCGCGTCTGCGCGGTGTCTTTCTCCCAGTCGAGGATCAGCTTGTTATCAAGCTCCACGATGCGGAGCGACGGTTCGGGCACCGAATCGGGAGCGCCGAAATTGAGGTTGAAAGCATCCTGCGCCGCATCGTCGGCCGCCTCCATGGGAGTGATCCCCTCGCGGTAATCCGTTCCGACCGCGCCGACAAAGGCCGCGACGACCTCTTGCGTATCGCCAAGCGCCATCGCGGCAGGCCCGGACGAAAGGACGAACCTCCGGTCTCCCGCCTGATCGTAGCGGCCGTCCACCCATCCCTCTTGCGTCTGAGGATCCCCCGGAAGCTCATATGTTGTGCATTGCCCGGAGGTGGGATCGGTGAGACACTGGGGAGGGGACGTGAAGGGCACATAGCCGCGCAGGACGTTCCACCAGCCCGTCGTTCCGAGGTACGATCCGAGGAGAAAATCGCTGGTACGGAACGCGCCGTTAAAATAGAAAAACGCCGTGGCCGGCAGATTTGCATATCCCGGAACGCTCTGCAGGTTCCAGTGCGCGGTAGAGCCCGGCTTCGCGACGCGCGGCCCTGCGATCAGATCGTACCCGATCACGGGCGGAACGATCCCGAATCCCTCGAACTTGGAATCGACATTCGACGAGTTGTAGCCGTATCCAAGGCCGCGGGCCGCGGAGCATCCCGCATAATCGTCGACGTAGTCTCCGATGTCGGAGTCGACCCATTTCGCCAGATAGAGGGAATCGATCCGCGATCCGGGCGGAGAGGTAGCCGTTCCTTTATAGATAAGTCGGCAGCGCTGGTAGACGACATTGTACAGATCGGGGGAGTGCGCGAAGGCCCAGCAGGTGACCTGCATTTCCATCCCGATAGGGGGAGACCCATAGAGGCCCCGGGTGGCGGACGCATCGAGGTCGTTGGCAACGAACCAGATGACCTGGTCCGCCCCGGCCAGTCCGGGCTCGTCGTAGGACGAGTCGGCGGATGCGTCGGGGGAGGGCTGGTATCCGGGCGATCCGTTCCGTTCGTAATAGGGAGCCCCGTTTTCCCAGGGCCACTCGAGCCAGTCGGCCCGGTACTGGTCTCGCAGCTGCCGGACCTGGTCGTCGGTGACGCGGGGCAGGGCAACACCGAAGTATTCCGACGCGTCCCGCCTGAGATCCGCGGTCGCCCAATCGCGCCGGATCCTGTACATCCGCACAGCGGGGTTCGACGGGTTGTCCGTAACGCCGGGCCTGATGATCCTCCCCGGCACGGTTCCGGAGTTGTACGTTTGACCTCCTGCGCGAATCACAGGCGCCGTTCCATCGAGCACCTTTCCGCACCAAAGAAAACCGGCGGCGTTGACGACGGTCGCCGTCCCCCGGGGGAACGTAACGCCCGCGGTGAAATTGTCGGGCCGGCGCTCCATCATCCCGTTGTCTGTCGCCCACATCGAGACCCCGTTGATGTTCATCAGCGCGGAGTGCGGTGAACCGAGGATGGAGGCCCCTTCTCGCGCGGGAGCGGCGGGTTTGCCGCCGGCGGTGAGCAGGGAAAGCGATGTGAGGAGAGCGGCGGCGAGCGCGCACAGCGTCACCCCCTTCGTAACGTTCATGCGGATTGAATCAGCGGAGCGGAAGCGGCTGAAGAATACTTCGGAGAAATTCGGAGATGGGCCCCTCTACTTGATCATGAGCATCTTGATCGTCGACACGAATCGTGCCTGGCCCGTACCGGCGCCTTCGAGGCGCTCGGCGAGCATGCGGGCGTAGTAGATCCCGCTGGGAAGCTGCGTTCCCCCCTCTCCCGAACCGTTCCATGATACCGCATGAACGCCGGGATAGTAATCGGCATCGGAAAGCGATGCGACTCGCCGGCCCAGCACGTCGTAGACGGCGATCCGCATGTGAGCCGGGTGGTCCGTGGAAAACTCTATCCGGGTCGAGGGGTTGAAGGGATTGGGGTAATTCTGAGAGAGCGCGAATCCGTGCGGGATTTCCCGGGTGTAGGTCTTGACTCCCGTGATCGGGAACGCGCTGTGCATCACAATCAGCAGCGACGATATACTCGTGTTCGACACAACGAGTGACGAGTCCGTGTCCATGCGAACGTGAATCAGCACGCCGCCGAACTCGTCGGTGAGCACGATGCTGTCGCAGATCTGACGAATATACCCCGCAGGCCAGGAGAAACGCATGGGATAGGTGCCGGAACCGGGCTGGAATCTGACCTTGAATGTGTCGACCTGGTAATAGTTCGAAAACGGGAGATAATCCACCCTCAGGCCTTCGCCGATTTGGTATGGCGCGTGCGTATCGACGAACCTGATGTCCAGAAGCCCGTTGTTCGTCATCGGCGGCAGCTCGTACTCGCCGAGGGCGGGATCAATCCCCGCCGTCGCCATAGGACTGATGCCGAAGAACGCGGTGTCCCGCCCCGGTCCCGTTTCACTGATCGCAAGCGGGATCAGCCAGTTGGCGGCTCCCACGCGCGACGTTCGGAACGTCGAGACCGACGAGAAGGGACCCCACCCCACCGCGTTGCTCGCGCGGATGCGCCAGTAGTAACGGGTATACGAAACAAGAGTTCTACCCAGCACCCAGCTCGTACCCGAAATCATCGAGTCGTTCGAGAAAAAGTTCGTGAAGAGCTGGTCCTTTGAAACCTGTAGCTGATAAGTCTCAGCGCCCGAGGGCTGGGTCCATACGAACGTGGGCGCAACGGGGACGTCGACCGCGCCGTCGCCCGGCTGAATCTGAAGCGGAGCCGCCGGAGGAAAGAGCGTTGTAAACGACCAGGGAGCGGAGTACGCGCTCGGTCCGGAGTCATTCTTCGCCGACACATGCCAGTAGTACGTCGTGCTGTTCAGCAGCGGCCCCACCTGTTTGATCGTAGTGGTGAGGGTAGAGTCGTCGAAGGCGAGCGCGGAGAATGCGGCATCGTATGCAACCTGCAGATGATATGAAGTCGCCCGGGAACTGGTATCCCAGATGAGGAACGGATCGATCCTGAGCCCTCCTGCTCCGTTACCCGGGGAAAGTAGTACAGGAACGGGGGGCCTCGTGACGGACGTCGTCGTGAACGCGCGGACCGCGGAAAGAGCCGAGCCCGAATCGTTTACCGCCACGATGCGCCAGAAATACTTCGTGTTGGGGTTCAGGGAGGACTCGAGTTTCGAAAGCGCCGCCACCGTATCATGCCTCAGGATCGAACTGAACGCCGTGTCGAGCGAGAGCTGAACGACGTAGACCGAAACAGCGCAAAGACCCGGCTGGGTCCACGTCAATAATTCGGCCGTGGGCTGGTTCAACGCCCCGTCCGGGGGGCTGACGAGAGTGGGCGCGGCGGGGGGCTGCAAGGACGAGTTGAACGAAAACGTCGAAGAATATGCGCTCGTGCCGATGGCGTTCTTCGCCCTGACACGCCAGTAATACTTCGTGCACGCGGCGAGAGGGCCTATCACGCGCGATGTGTCCGTCAGCGTCGAATCGTCCACGACCGGACTCGGGAATCCCGGCGCGATGTCCACCTGCAGGCGGTAACCGGTCGGATTGTTGAAAGGTCTGCTCCAGACGAGCGTCGGACTCAGGCTCGCCGTCGTGCTGCCGTTTGCGGGTGAGAGCGGGACCGGGGCCGAGGGCGGGAGCTGGGCGGTCGTGAAGATCCTTGTGGCCGTATACGCGCTCGAGAGAGGTCCGGGGTTCTCCGCTCTTACTCTCCAGTAGTAGGTGGTAAGACCGAGGAGGTTATTCAACACGACGCTCGTATCCGGAACGGTCGTGTTCAGGACGAGCTGAACGAATGCCGGGTCGAGAGCCACCTGCACCCGGTAACTGACGCTGCAGTCGTCCCTCCCCGTCCAGATCAGCGTGGCGTTTGCCGGGACGTTCGTCTCGCTGTCGGGGTATTGTACGATGATCGGGACAGCCGGGGTCGCGAAGCTCACGCTGAAGCTCGCGCTCGAAAAGGGTCCGTACCCCTGAACGTTGTGTCCGCGCACCCTCCAGAAATATGTCAGGCAGTTCGACAGGGGGGTCGGAAACACAACGGACGTGTCCGACAACGTGGTGTCCTGCAGAAGAGGCGAGTATGAAGCCGACTTCGAGAGCTGCACCTCGTAGGTAAGGGGCGGCAACCCCGCTCCCCACGCGAACGTCGGGGTGCTGGAGACGTTTTGCGCTCCGGGCGCCGGTGAAATGATCGGCGGCGCCAGCGGGGTCAGGGCCGTCGTCTTGAAGGAATCGGCCGGCGCCTGATAGTAGCTGACTCCGTACGGATTCCCCACCAGGACGCGCCAGTAATACCAGGTGTTCTGAAGGAGTCCGGTCAACGCCCGCGAGGTTGCCTTGATCGAATCGGTCAGGAGCGGGTTTGTGAATTTTCTTGAGGTATCGAGCTGCACCTTATAGAAGAACGCGCCCGGCACCGGGTCCCACTGCAGCGAGAGGCTCGACGGCTGTCCCGTGGCTCCGTCCGCGGGCGAGGTGAGCGTCACAGGCGCAGGCGGAGAGGCAGAGATCTTCGGATGGTAGACATACATGAAGAATCCCTTGTGGACGGGATCGACTGTGTAAATGCTGATATCGGGGTTAAAATACGAGTCGCCACGGTACGTCCAGGTCGAATCCTGCGTCATGTTGACGCGAACCAGCGACCCCGGAATGGTTTGCCCGTTGTTGCTGATGTCTCTCAGGATGATGCTGTCCGCGTAGAACCGGAGGACAGAGGGCCATGAGAGTATCTGGGGGTGCGTGAAGAGATAGAGGCTGTCGCCGAGCTGATTGGCGTCGCCGTTCCAAGTCACGATGAAGGTATCGATCATCGTGGGGCCCGACCACCCGTGGATGTTCCCGAAGAGAAGGCCGTTGTCCGTGAATTTCTGGCGGATGTTGTTGATGCGGAGCTCCTGGAAGAACCCGAGGGGGGGCGAGGGATATTCACTCTGGTACGAAGAATCGCTTTCGTACCAGTGATCCTTGAAGCCAAAGAGCGTATCGGGGTCGATCGCGAGCGTCGCGCGCGGATGGAATCCCCATGCGGCTTTCGCCGACTTCCGCGTGACGCTGTCCGTCGCCGTCAGGTACACTCTCCACCTTGCGGAATCGGGGACCTGGGAAAGTCCGGTTGCCGGGAAGAGCGTGCCGGCAAGAAGGCCGGCCGCCAGCAGCGGGAAGAAGGATCGGATATTCGTGCGGCTGTTTACCATGCCGCGTGAGGGGCAATCATGGTTATCGTACAATCATCATGCGCATGGTCTGTTCGATTCGTCCTTCCGCTTCTCCGGAAGCTCCCGAAGGATCCGCAATCATTCTGGCGAAATAGACCCCTGAGGCGCGCGGGGTCCGGTTCGTTCCTGCGCCGTCCCATACCGCCGAATACACCCCCCTCGTGAACTCCCCCTGAACGAGCGTCGTGATCTCTCTCCCCAAAGGGTCGAAGATTGAAATCCTGATATGGGAAGCCCGGGGTACCGTAAAGTCGATCCGCGTCGAGGGGTTGAAGGGATTCGGATAGTTCTGAAGAAGGGCGAAGCGATCGGGCACGAGGCGCCCGCCGTCGTTGACACCGGAGGTCGAGGTGGTCATGAAGCTGTCCGCGGGAACCTGGTAATAGCTCACTCCGTACTGAGTGGTCGCGTTGACGCGCCAGTAATACCAAGTGCTCGCCGCGAGCCCGCTCACTCCGGCTAAGGTCGCTCCGACCTTGCTTGTGAAGACCGGAGTGATGAATCTCGGGTCCGAATCGAGCTGCACCTTGTACGACGATGCGCCTGCCAGAGCCGCCCACTGAAGCGTCACATCGTGGGGAACGCCGGTTGATCCGTTTGCCGGCGAGAGGAGCGTCACCGGATCGGGGGGCGGGGGCGAAATCTTCGGATGGTACACATACAGGAAGAATCCCCTGTTCAGGGGATCGACGTTCCAGATGCTGAAATCCGGGTTGAAGTAGGTGTCGCCGAAATACGTCCACTGGGAATCAACCGTCATGTTCACGCGGACGTAGGGACCGACCGTCGTCTGAGAATTGTTCCCCACGTCGCGCAGGATGATGCTGTCTGCATAGAACCTGAGAACCGATGGCCACGACATGATCTGCGGATGCGTGTATAAAAAGAGGCTGTCCCCGACGGAGTTCTGGTCGCCGTTGAAGACCACGATGAACGTATCCACCATCGACGGTCCGGTATACGGGTGTATGTTGCCGAAAAGGAGCCCGTCGTTGCCGACCTTCTGCCTGACGTTCTGGATGCGCACCTCCTGGAAGAATCCGCGGGGAGGAGAAGGGTACTCGACCTGGTACGATGAATCGCTCTCATACCAATGATCCTTGAATCCGAAGAGCGTATCATCGATCCCCAGGGTCGCCCTCGGATGAAATCCGAGCGAGGCCTTGGCGGTTTTGCCTGTCAGGCTGTCCGTGACGGTGATGTAGAACCTGTACCGCGCCGAATCGGGGGCCTGAGCGAATAGCGACGCACGAGCTCCGACAAAGAACATCAAGACCATCAATCCAATTGAAAATCGGGAAGGCATAGGTTGTCTACCTCCTTTCGTCATACGAGCGGCATACCGCACCCCACTTATGCAAAAGCGGAAGCCCGAATCATGAGCTTCCGCCTATGTACATCACACAACAGGACCGGAATCCCGCTACTTCATCAGCACCAGCTTTCGCACCGCCGAGAAATGTTGGCTGGGACCCTTGCCGCCGATCGTCTGAGCGGACATCCTCACAAAGTACACGCCGCTGGTCGCCGGCACTCCCTGATCGGTCGAGCCGTTCCAGGAGGTAGTATACCTGCCCGCGTAGAGGTCCCTGGACACGAGAGTCGAAATCTTCTGCCCAAGAATGTTGTAGACAGAGATGTTGGTCGACGCCCGATCGAGGATGTCGAACTCAAGGGAGGTCGTCGGATTGAACGGGTTCGGATAATTCTGATGAAGCGCGAAGCTCTTCGGCGCGGATTTGTTCTCCGAAGGGACCCCGGAGGTGTACGGCTGGTGCACTCCGTACCGGAAGACACGGACTTTCACCGTCGGCGCCGTGATGTTGTTGCCGAAGGGATCGTACACGTCGTTGAGAACGAGGCTGTTCTGTGCGAACATGTCGATCCTGGCGGGAATGACAGCACCCCCGACGCGATCGGTCATGAACATGCTGTCGCAAATCGTGGAGAGGAACGCGGCGTCGGGCCATGTGAGCGTTACGTTGACGCTCGGCAATTGAGCCACGCTGTCCAGGTTAGTGAAATCGATCCAGAACGTATCTTTCTTCGCCGTGGACACAAAATCCCGGAGGTCTTTCTTTATGATCCCGAGAATCCCCCAGCAGTTCGCCCTGCCTGCAATGCTCTGGAACGTGGCGTAAAACCCCCCCGGCGGATTCGGAGGCGAATAGTTTTCGCCAATCCCGGTATCGACGCAATAGGTCGCCAGCATGTGCGTCCCGAAGACGAGAGAATCACGCCCTCCCGCGTCGTCGCTGATAGTGAGCCATGTGGTGCTCGAAACGCCCTGTGCCCGGAGTGATAATGGCAGGAAGAACGCCAGAGAGACGGCCAGTGTGGCGAGTTTCCGGAATTGCAACTTCATTCAATCCTCCAAATGTACGATGAAAGATGATTGTTTAACGTTACCACAACCGAAACGCAGGGCTTTTATAGTTCCTCCGTCCCGCAGCAAGCGGGACGGAGGAAAGGTACAGTACAGCCGATCAGCCTACTTGATCAACATCATCTTCTTCGTGAGCGTGAAGGTCTGACCGGTCGTCACGCCGTCGTCGTCGAGAGTCTGCGCAACGAGGCGGTAGAAGTAGACGCCCGACGGGAGTGCTGACGCGTCGAAGTCTACGTCCTGATTACCGGCATCCATCGCCTCATGATCGAAGAGTGTGCCCATCTCCTGACCCAGTACGTTGTAGATCCTCAGGGTCACGAACGCATCGCTCGGCAGATCGAATTCGATGGTTGTCGTTGGGTTGAACGGATTCGGATAGTTCTGGTACAGTGCGTACACCTTCGGCAGCGACTGCGGAGCCGGCTTCGGGGTCGTCGTCGGCACTGCATTCGGGTTCCCCTTTATGTACGGAACGGAGGACACCGGGACCAGGCCTGCGATGACAACCTTGGAGCTTCCGGTCCATGACGCGCTGTCGAATACGAACGGCTGGATGGTCTCGCAGTCAACTCCGCCGCATGAGAAGGCGTCGTTGATCTTGGCGGCAACCTGCTCCAGTCGCCCGTAGGTCGAGAGCGGCACGAATTCGAAGTTCGTCATGACGTTGCTGGCTGCTGTCATGATGTCCCGAACTTTCATGCCGTTGTAGAGCGCTCCGCCGATTCCGTCGTCATAGATAAGGTCGCCGAGTCCGATCGGGGTCTTCCCTACGTCGCTCAGCGCTATGTTGACGGAGAGCACGAGCAGCTCTTCGAAGGTGTCGTTCTTCTGCTTCGTCGGCGGCAGACTCTTGAAGCGCTTCAGCATCTGCTTCGCCTTGTTGTCCAGATCGAAGCCGCGGACGATCTCGGTGGTGTCGACGTCGGTCGAGTGCGTAATACCCTTGACCCACAGCGACTTGAAGACGTCTGTGTATTTCGCGGGCTGCACATACGCCTTCACCTTGCCGCCGCCGTTCAGCACGCCCGGCACGCCGACGATGATGGTGCTCGTCTGGCCGAACTGCGTGTAGTAATCCTTCAGCAGCGACTGCAGATTCGGCGCCACATAGGGCTTTCCAGCCTTTGCGGGCTTGGTAGCCTTGTGCTGCGCTCCGTCTTCCATCTCATCCGACGTGAACGTGCGGTAGAGCTTGGTGCTGTCGGACTGCCTGTAGTTGCCGAAGTTGCGCGATGAGTCGTCCACGCCGCTTGTCGGGGAGAATGTGTACGTTCCACCCGAAGGCTGGGTAACCGACCAGCCGACCTGCGGTGTTTCAGACAGGTTGTGTGATCCGGGACCTACTCCTGGGAGCGAATAGTGCCCGTTCACATCGGTCGATGTGGAGCCCGCCCCGACGCCGGTGATGTTGATCTGCCAGCCGGAGAGCCCTTCCTCGCCCGCATTGCGCGATCCGTTTGCGTTGCGGTCGCGGTATTTGTATCCGCTGATCGTGACGTTCTTGAAGTTGCCGAAGTCAAGACCCGATTGGTTCGACCCGCTCGATACGGGCACAGCATAGAACCCTGCGGCAGGCTTCGTCCTGCTCCAACCGGCCTGGGGCGTTTCTACTACTGTGTCGTTCGCTCCGCCGAGACTGTCGATCGACCAGTTCCCGTTAGCGTCGGTCACTGCCGATGTCCCGCCGAATGCGAGTCCGCCATGAACGCTGATCGTCCATCCGGGCAAGCCGGGCTCCAGCGTATCTCTTGCGCCGTTGCCGTTCTTGTCCTCGAACTTCGATCCGCTGAGCGTGATCAGCTTGAAGTTCATGTACGTTATGGTCTGATTCACGCCGCTCGTCGTCACCGAGAACGGAATGATCGCGCTCCCCGACGGCAACGTCCTGACCCATCCGGCCGTCACAAAGGTTTCCTCGTATGAGTACGAGCCTGTGTCGAGCACGGATGTCTTGTTCAGCGCGAGGTTGCCGAGAGTGTCAAACCGCACGTGCGAGCCGTTCTTCTTCAGATCGAAGACCGCGATCGCCCCTACCGGCATTGACGTGACGTCTCCCGCCTCTTTCACACCGTTGCCGTTCAGGTCGACTACCTTCTCAAGCTTGACATTGTTCAGCTTGAAGTTGCCGAAGTTTTCCGTGGTATCGACTCCCGAGAGAACAACCGTCCTGCAGTTGCCCGTCGGCTCGGTCTTGCGGTAGCCGGTTTGCTGTGTCTCGCTCAGGTAATACGTCCCGGGCAGCGCTGGGAACTTGTACTTCCCGTTTGCGTCGGTAGTCGCTGTGGCGGTTACCGTGCCGTTGCACGAGTCTTTGTGGAGCGAGATGACGAAGCCCGCGATCCCCGGCTCGCCGCCATTCAGCGCGCCGTTGTTGTTGAGGTCGCTGTACTTCACTCCGCCGATGGCTCCGAGGTACGTCCCGAAATTCTGGGTTGCGGTGTCACCGGTGGCGTTGCTGTTCACGTTCGCGATCCCGTTCAACGGAGCGATCGAGAACGCGTAGCCGGGCTTCACGACCTGAATGTTGTAGACCCCGGGCAGGTTGGTATGGAACGTGTAGTTGCCGGAGCCGTTTGTGAGGGTCGTCTCCTGCCGGACGCCGAAATACGACTTGAAGACCTGCAGACCAGCTTCGGCGGGTTCGGACTCATCAATCGCGTTGCCGTTCAGATCGCTGAAAACGTGACCCTTGATGGTCCCGCCTGCGAACGCAGCGCCGGTTCTCGAAATCTTGAAGTTATCAACCGCCCAGCCGCCGTACGCCAAACTTGCATCCGAGAAGGCCACGTAGCGGAACTGGATATGGGCCGCGTGTATCACAGCCGGATACGTTGCGGGTGTGATATGCAGCTGGTTGAAGATCCATCCGGTCGGGCCGGTCGGGGTGCTCTCCGCCGGTCCGTTCGGCAGACCCGGATCCCCGTTGCTTGTCCAGAATGGGAATCCGAGGTCGGCGACGTCAATCCCCGTCCCGGGACCGAAGAGGTGATAAATGCGCATCGTCGTCGTGTCCGGAGGATAGTTCACGTTGTCCGGCATGTTGAAGGAGTGCGCGTTTGCATACACGGCCTCGGCGAACCAGTTGGTTCCATTCGGATCGTTCAGATGGCCGAGGTGCGTCCAGTTGTTTCCGTCGGTCGTAAAGTCGATCCACGAACCGTCCCATCCCGGCTCCGTCTCAATGCTGTGGAGGAACGAGATGTAGACGTCCGTTCCGGCCATGCCGGAGAGGTCGAGCCACGGCGAGATCAGCAGGTTCGGACCGGGATAGGTGGTCGCATACCCCTGAGAACTTGCGCGGGCGCCCTCTGTGTACTTCGTCGGGTCGGTCGGCCTGTTCGTGACCATCGAACTCCCTGCGTACGGACCGCCGAGTTTCGTGAAGGTGCTGCTCCTCACGAAGTCGATCGTGCGGGTCCAGCCTTGATCGCTCGCGTCCCAGGTATAGAAAACCGAATCGACGACTGCGATTGGTGCTGAAACCGTTATGGAGCCAGACAGAACGTTATTTCCCGCATTGGCGTCGGAGAGAAGCGTCGTGACTGTCTCAGTCCACGTGCCTGCCGCCGGGGTCCAGTTCGGGAAGGTGACCGTCACCGTTCCGTTCGCCGGGATTCCGGCCGGAGTCGCGACGGTCTGGCTGTATCCGTCCGAGAACGCAAACGTTGTGCTGAAGGCACCGACGGCCTGATTGGAATTATTCTTAACCATGACCACCGGAGCGTAGGGAAGTCCCGCAACGACACCGGCCTGGTTCGGGCTGGTGATCAGATACGGGAGGATGTCGATCGCGGTGGACGGTCCAACCGTCGGGAATTCGTCGGCGCCGGCATCCGGTGCGGTCAGCGAACGGACCTGTCCGTCGATATCCGCCCCGGCAGTCAGCCCACCCGCCCCGATGTTTGAGGCGCTCGTCGCTGCCGTCGAGTCGATGTGCAGATCAGTACCGAAGAACACCGAAGAAAAGACGCTGTTAGGGTCGAAGCCGGTCGCAAGGTAACCTGCGAGAGTCGACTGGGTGCTGATCTGGCCGGCAGAGTACATGGCATTGTGATCGGAAGAGCCCGCCGGTGTTCCGTTCAGTGCGCGGATTTTTGATGCGGCAGCGCCGGTCAGCTCGTTCGAGAAGGCGTTATTCTTGTTAGAACCGCCCGCGGCGCGCATGCAGACCGCCGTCTGAGTCGACAAAATCGAGCCGGTCAGCCGGATCGAATTGTGCACGGCCTGCGCCTCGTTTCGGAGGCCGACGATCGTTGCGTCGACATCCGTGGTCTGTACACCGGTAATCCTGTTGTCATGCACGCTCGGTCCCGAGCCCACTCTCACGAGGAGACCGTACACGATGAATGCAAATGTCGGATCGTTGAAATTCTGGTGCGCATCCTTGACGAAGTTGTACGTGACCGTCGAGGCGGCGTCCATGTTATAAAAATGGCCCGCGCTCGGCTGGCCGAAATTGAAGAGAAAACTATTCGGAGTCGCGAATGTCGCCACGTGGTCCTCTTCGGTCGGGCCCACATTCCAGTATTGCGGGATGAACTCGATACCGTCGAGAGTGTTGTGGTCGTAGTGCATTCCGGCCACTTCGTCCACGATGCCGCCATGGCCCACCAGCGCGCCGTAGGCGCCGCCGACATTGTTATAGGTGTAGCTGATCGGACCCTGCACGTTTCCAAACGTCTTCGTCAGGACCTTGAGCCCGAACGTCGCGTTGGTGATCGTGCAATGGTCGATCGTGATGTTGGCGTTGCCGGTTGCATCGGCAGCACCGCGCCAGACGAAGACCGCCGGGCGGCCGTCAGTTTGAGTCGCGAAGGTGCCGCCCAGGATGTTTCCGCGGATGCTGGCGTTCTTCACGCTTATGTTCTGCGAACCGTTCGTGACGTAGATCGTCGCCGCGAACGCATCGCTGCTCGGGAACGTGCCGCCGGAGTAGCTCAGAGTCAGGCTCGAGCCGCCGCTGTTCACGCCATCGATGGTAATGTTCTTGGCTCCGTTGAACGCGAATCCCTTTCCGGAGGTCGACGACGTGCCGAAGACCACGCTTACGGCTTTCCCCGCCTTCGGGCGTATGGTCACGGAAGAGTCATTTCCGGGATACGCGCCGAATGTGATTGCCGATTCGGAGTAGGTGTTCGTGTCGAGTTGGAAGGTAACGCTCCCCATTAACCCGACGAAGTTCAGCACGCCGACCGCTGCGCCGATCGACGCGAAGTCTCCCGGGATATGATACAGTCCCGAAAGGCCCGAGGTCAGAGACGATGTCCTGTCGACGACGGGCGTCGGCATCGATGTCTCGATCGGGGCGTACAGTGAAGTCGCCTCGCGACTGGAAGAGCCTTTCCTGATGAGGCTCCCCTCGGTTGCGGGCTCAGTCGCTCTCTGTACAAAGGGCGACACGGAGGTGGCGGGTGCGGAAATCGGTACAGAGGCACCCCCGTTCCTCGCGTTCCCGGCGAAGCCGACGGCAACTGCCCACACCGTCAACAGCGCCAGGGGAACAATGAGTTTGAAACGATTCATAGATCCTCCTAAGAAGGATTTATTGGTGGTTGGTGGATTAGTAAGTGATGGTTTTAACAATTCGAATTCGGATGAATCGTGGCTTGGAAGAATGCTTCGCTGCAGTGTCCCCCGAGGGAATGGAGAAAAGGAAACCTGCGACGCGGTTCAGCGTCGGAGAGAACGGGAGAAAGTGGGAGTGTGGACGACGACATACCAATGTTCAGTCGGCGTAGCTCCTTGATGCTTTCATACCTTTGATGCGTACCCGATGAAGTTGTAAAACAAGAACGGCCGCATCGCATGCAAGGCTGCGCACACCGGCATCATGCGAGCGCTCGTTCTGCTATTCTAAAATTAGAACGCGAAGTGAAGAGTGCACTAAAAAACTAAAGGAGATCTGGACTATCGAGCGTCTTGCGGGCCAGCGATCAAATTCTCGTCGAATCGCGCGGGGCTTGTGTAGGTGAGAGGTCTTCGCGCAAATACGAGCACGTCTCTCGAGCCCGCAAAATAGTTGTTCAATTGTAAGAAAACTTCGATTCACTGTCAAGTACTTTCTGAAGGGGAAATAGAAAAATTTACCCGAAATGAAAATTTTTGCGCACTTCAGCAAAATGTGAACAAATCAGCAGAATGCCCGCGCCGGGGAGACACATAAATAGCCAAAGATCAGCGCCTACGTGGTTCCGCGAAGATGAGAGGGGGTGCCGGGTGGAATTACCCGATTCCGGTCTGGATTTCCAAGCGGGGCCGACGGGACTCGAACCCGCGACCTCCTGCGTGACAGGCAGGCGTTCTAACCAAGCTGAACTACGACCCCGTTGTGAATTCGACGTGAGCTCGCTTCTTCCGCGAGCGAGTTACCGCCTTCTCGGGCGGTACTGGACTGCGAGCCCCTGGAGGAGAAATGGCGCCGAAATATATGCATAATTGACCGGAACTGCAACCCCGCACAATCTTGCGGACAGATTGGCACGCAGGAATAATAGACAAATGGCGGGAGAATTCATATCTTTATCGCGCGAAAGTACACATCCCCGGACACTCTGAATGCGAAAGCACTATCAATTCTTCGTCATAACGGCCCTCCTTCTCGGCCTGACGTTCTTTTCGTTCATGCCGGTGCTCAACAACCTTTTTATCAATTTTGACGACCCCGGATATGTAACGGACAATGCCCATGTGAGAGCCGGGATATCGTGGGACATGATCGTCTGGTCGCTTACGGCAACCTCGGAGGGAAACTGGCACCCCCTCACGTGGATTTCGCACGCGCTCGATTGCACGCTCTTCGGCGCCCGGCCGGGTCCCCATCACGCCGTGAGCCTCATCCTGCATATGTTTACGGCCGCGCTTCTATTTGTAGTGCTCGAGCGTATGACAAAAGCGAGGTGGCAGAGCGCGTTTGCGGCGGCAGTCTTCTCGATTCATCCGTTTCTTGTCGAGTCGGTCGCATGGGCAGCCGAGCGAAAAGACGTCCTGAGCGCCCTCTTTTTCGTGGCGACTCTGGGTGCGTATGCGCGGTACGCGCGCTCTCAACGCATGGGACCGTATGCCGGATCGCTCGCTCTCTTCATTTTGGGCCTCGCCGCAAAACCGATGCTGGTAACGCTCCCGTTCGTCCTTTTTTTGCTGGATTACTGGCCGCTCGGGAGAATCCCGTTCAAGAGAATGGAT
>JACXTT010004745.1_pt1 | contig 20075 bp, 13 predicted proteins | sample 9270951 | NCBI WGS metagenome assembly JACXTT01 (sample SAMN15532306, study PRJNA645909) | rock metagenome | isolation source: weathered quartz diorite | place: Puerto Rico | collected 2017-06-21 | reverse complement strand
GTATCGACGGTCACTGGGCGGATGATTACGGCAGTCGAGACAACCGACCCGGCGTATTGGGCCCATCACGCGCGCGCCACCGTCGAATTCTCCAAAGCGGTACAGACGCTGAAGGACCAGGGTTACGATCTCTTCCTCGAATGTGGGCCGCGCGCGACGTTGTGCGCGCTCACACGGCAGCATTTTTCGCCTGACCATCCTTGCACGGCCATCCCCAGCCTGCCCGATACGCGCGAAAACAACGCCGAATGGGCGTCGCTGCTTTTCGCCCTCGGGTCGCTCTGGCAAAACGGGATCTCGATTGACTGGGATGCCTTTTACGCCCATGAGGACCGGCGGAGAATTCCTCTGCCGTGCTATCCATTCGAACGCAAGAGCTATTGGGTTGACCCCGCTGCCAACGCAGCAACAGCGTTCGCGCCGGCGCAGCCGGTTGTGGCCACCCAGGCCAGCCCAGCGGATGCGGCACTTACCGCTACTGAATTCTCGCAAGCCACTGCAGGCACTCCGCAAACTCGCAAGGAGCGTCTGGCCGTACGCCTCGTCGACGTCTTGGTCCCAGTTTCTGGAAGAGAGCGCTCGCTCATCAGCAATTCAGCGACGTTTCTGGAACAGGGGTTCGACTCGCTCTCACTGACCCAGGTAGCGTTGGCCATTCGCAAAGAGTTCGGCGTCAAGATCACTTTTGGCCAGCTCATGAATCAATTTCCCAACATTGACATGGTCGCGGCGTACCTCGATGAGGCGATGCCGCCCGATGCCTCCGCGGCCATTCAGCCCGCGCAACCGGTTGCTACGACTCCACCTGTAGCCACGCCGTCGCCAGCCCCAAGCGCCAGCCCGGCCGGTGTCGTGAGGGAAGAGGCAGCCACGAAACAGGTTCGCACGAACAACCGATCAGAGCAGTCTCCACACTCGATTGTGGCCGTGGAGTCGACCGTGCCGCAGCGCGGCATCTACTATTCCTCGCGCCTCTCAGACCGGCTTTCAGCCTCCTACAACGAATCGGTGACAGTTCGATTTACGGGGACAATCTCCACGCCGAAACTCAGTCGCGCCATCGAACGCTTGGTCGAGCGGCACGACGCGCTGCGCGCTTATTTTGATGAAACCGGTTCGGTCATGCAGATCGCGCCGTTTCTCAAGATTAAAGTTCCGGTGACCGATCTTTCGTCGCTTGGCGGCTCCGCGGAACGCGAAAATCGTCTGCAGCGAATCATCGCCGAAGAATCGGCGCGTGTGTTCACTCTGGCGGCCGGGCCTCTGTTCCGCGCCCAGGTCGTGCGTCTTGATGCGGATTCCGCCGCGGTCGTTTTCACCGGTCATCACATTATCTGCGACGGGTGGTCGCTGGACGTCCTGATCCACGATCTCTGCGCGTTTTATTCCGAAGAAGTCTCCGGGGCTCGCGCAGAGCTGCGTCCGGCGGGCAGTTTCGCTGAATACGCGAGCGAGATCGCTGCGCGTGACCAGTCCGCGGATTTCAGCCAGGCGCGGGAATATTGGCGCGCCAAATTTACCGACGGATTTCCAGCTCTGATTCTTCCATCCAAGCGCCAGCGTTCGGCCCGGCGCGAATACACCGCGCGGCGCCTCGACAGCACTTTGCCTCGTCCCCTTGTCAGAAACATTAGGTCACTGGCCGCGGAACAGAATGCCAGCCTTTTCAGCGTGATTCTGGGCGCCCTGTCCGTTCTGCTCGCTCGAGTCTCCAGACAGAACCGCTTCGTTCTTGCCTTACCGACGGCGGAACAACCTGTGATCGGAAAGCCGGATCTTGTGGGCCACTGCGTGAATCTTGTCCCTTTCCTTGTGGATCTCCGCGAGGGTGAATCGGTAAGCGCATTCCTCGCCCGCGTCCGGCAGGATCTAAGTTCGGCCCATGAACACGCCAGCTTTACCCTTGTCAGTTTGCTTCAAGAACTGCGCTGCGCGGCCCCAGTGCCTGGGGTTTCCCCCGTCTCTGCAGGCCTCACCAGCGTCAGGACTTTTTTGCCTGGGGAACTGCCTCAGTCGGGCTTCTCTCCTGGGTATGAAGCCAATCCGAAGGCTTTCGAGTCGTTCGAATGGTATTTGAACGCCATCGAGGATGGTGACGACCTCCGTTTTCACTGTCACTACGACACCGGGCTTTTTGACGAGGCCAGCGTGGAAGAATGGCTCGCGGTGTTGAGTGCAATCCTAACGGACATGGTGGAGGATCCCGGCCGGGAGGCGCTGGCACTTGCCAGTCTGAAGCGCCAGGATACACGCGCCACGGACGAAGTCATCTACTCTTTGCCTCCCGCGAAAATTGCTGGTGATCGCTGCGTGACCGGTGCGCACGCTCCCCGCGGAAAGGCCATCGATCGTCAGGCGGCTCCCTCCACAAGTCGGGATGAGGAATCTTTGCGCGAAACCCTGCAAAGTCTATGGAGCCGGGTGCTGAGCGTTCGCGCGGCTGGCCCGGACGATGATTTCTTTGCGCTGGGCGGGAATTCCATGACGGCCGCGCAACTGTTTGCGATGCTCGAGAGCGAACTCGGATTGGCAGCTCCGCTGTCCGTTTTGTATGAAGCGTCTACGCCCCGCGCGCTGGCCGCGAAACTAAGCCGTGAAGGCTCCCAGAAGGCCTGGCAGTCGCTGGTGGCTATCAACCGCTCCGGGACTCGCCCTCCACTCTTCCTAATCCATGCGGCGGAAGGGAATGTCCTCCTTTATCGTTCGCTGGCCTCGTATTTGGGTGACGATCAGCCGGTCTATGGGCTGCAGTCTGCCGGACTTGATGGCAAATCGCCCATTGACGGCAAGTTCGAAAACATCGCACGCCGCTACGCGCAGGAAATCCGCCAGGTGCAGCCGAGCGGCCCCTACCTGCTTGGCGGTTACTGCTTGGGCGGAACTATTGCGATGGAAGTTGGCCGGCAGCTGATCGAGGCAGGGGAGAGAGTCGGCTTGCTGGCCATGTTCGAAAATTTCAATGTCCGGGCGATTCGCTGGCCCCTTCCTCTGCACTTGCGTGCCTTCAATGCCTGCTTCTTGAATTTGTATTACCACGCCCTCAACTTCTTTGCCGCAGAGGGAGATGCCGACAAGCTAGCCTTCCTCACTCAAAAACTGCGCGTTGAAATAACCCGCGCGAAAGTTTCCACGCGCGTAGCATTGGCACGCGCCTGGCGCCGGCTGCGCCCGAATGCCCCCACGGAGTTCCCCCACATCAAAGTGGCTGATGTTTATGACCGGGCGCTTGAGCAATACGATGTGAAACCCTATCCCGGAGAAATCACGCTTTTCCTCGCCAAGCGGCACTTGGCGGGAATGGGAGATCGTCTCGCCTGTTGGGGAAACGTTGCCGAGGGCGGCGTGCGCCTCTATTCCCTCCCAATTAGCCCCAAAGGCTCCTTAGTCGAGCCTTACGTCCGGCAACTGGCTGTGATGCTGCGTGGCTGCTTGGACGAAGCTGTGAAACAGTCCCGGCGTGCTGAAAACGAATCGGTAAGTGTTCTTAGTTGAGCCGCGATGTGCTGAAACCCTCGGCCGCCAGACTGCTTCGTGAGGACCGTCAGTGGGGCTTACTCTTCGGCTGTCCACTTAATTGACTCCGCCATTCAACAGGTACAGATTCAATGTAACGTGCAATTCAGTATTGTCATAACCTGTTACAATCAGGAAAAATACATTGCAGATGCGGTTTGCTCCGCCCTAGTGCAGCACGGCACGAAAGAAGTGATCGCGGTCGATGACGCATCAACGGATGGGTCTAAGCAGGTCCTTCGGCAGTACGCCGACCAGCTTCACTCGATCAGTTTTGACAAAAACCAAGGTCCGAACGCGGCGCGCAACGCGGGAGCGGCAGCGGCGAAGGGAGACTATATTGTTTTTCTCGATGGGGATGACCTGCTGCTACCCTGGGCGCTGGATGTCTATTCGCGCATTGTTTCGATCAAGAACCCGAGAATCATTTTATGCCGCCTCCACTTTTTTAAGGGCCCGGTCCCTGCTCTGGATTTCCTCTCCTTTGGTTCCGAACTCCGAGTCGTTGGCTATCCAATCTTGATTCGCAAAGACCGCACGTACCGCGGCTCTGCCAGCGCGATTGTAATTGAGCGAAGCGCTTTTGAAGCCGTGGGTGGATGGACGGTTGGCTTTTTTCCCTCGGACATTGACGACCTCGTCGTAAAACTTGGGTATTCCGGTCACACGGTTCATATCCTTTCTCATCCTACGACCCTCTATCGAGTGCATGAAAGCAACACAGTGCATCAGGTCGGAAGATTCCTAGACACAATGAGGATGTTGGTCAACAAGGAAAAGCGCGGCGAGTACCCCGGCGGTCGCGAGGGCCGCTTTGACCGCTACAAACTCATCGGCGGCCCTGTTTTCTTCTGGTTCAGGACAGGCATGCGGAAGCGGCTCTATCGGCCTTCCTTGAAGCTCCTAGCGGTCGGCTGGCTCATGGCTCTGGCAGCGATTGGCTCCAAGGCCGCCCTTAAGATCAAGGGCAGCCGTCCCGTGGAGACAATCAAACTGTAAGGAAGGGACCACGCGGGTTACACCGGCGGCGTTCCGTACGTGTGGAATGATTCGATGGTTTTCAGGCCCCAGGCTTGGCCCTTTTTTCGCTCGTCTTCTGTCCACACAATCGGCTTCCAGTCTGGAGCAAGGATGAGGCGGGCGCCGGCATTCGCCACTTCGACGCGGTTGCCGCCAGGTTCGTACACGTATAGAAAAAATGTCTGCTGGATGGCGTGCTTGTGCGGGCCAGTCTCGATGAAGACGCCGTTCTCGAGGAAAATGTCGGCGGCGCGCAAGACGTCCTCGCGCGAATCGACGGCATACGTCACGTGGTGGAAGCGGCCTCGCGTGCCGGTATGGTCGCGCGTGTAGGCGAAATCGTAGCTCTTGTTGCAGACGGTCAGCCACATGCCGGCTTCCGAACCGTCGTTCATGACGATTTGCTCCGTGAGGCGGCAACCCAAATAGTCCTCAAAAAAAATCCGGTTCGCTTTGATGTCGACGGCGAGGCAATTCAGGTGATCGAGCCGCCGGACATTGATGCCGCGAGCAGGGAAGCGCATGGCCTGGTTCTTAAGCGCCGGACGCAACTCGGGCGGCGCTTTGTACCATTCGGTCTCATAGTAGATTTCGATTTTGTGGCCGTCGGGATCCTGGAAGAGAAACGCGGGGCCATGGCCGTGATCGCCGTCGGTCCATCCGATTTCGTAGCCGGAGCCTTTCAGCGCGGCTACGCGGCGCTCGAGCGCCTGCGGGCTCCGCGCGCGAAAGGCCATGTGCCCAATGCCGGACGTCTTCGACGCGGTCAATTTGAGTGTGTGGTGTTCGTAGTCATCCCACCCGCGCAAATAAACAGAGTCGCCCTCGCGCGCAGTCGCCGTCATTCCCATCACCAGCACAAAAAATTTCAGACTCTCTTCCGGCTTCGGCGTCAGCAATTCCATGTGGCCGAGGTGCGCGAGGTCGAAGATCGGTTCCGTGGGCATGAATTTGTTTCCTCAGTGAGTGGGGTCGAGACGGGTGGACCCTAATCTATGATTTATGATTTGCGCGCAGGTTCTTCCGCCTCGGACGGGGCCTTGACGATCGCGTCGGCGAGTTCCCGCCATGAAAAGGCTTCGCCTTTCGGAATAGCGAGCGCGTGGTCCGCGATTACCTGAGCAAGCCAGTCCTGCCGCTGCGCAGTCGCGAGAGCTGTCAGAGGTTCGAGGCCTGCGTCCGCGACAGCCTGCGCCGCTTCGCGCATTTCTGCTGCGCGGCGCTTGCCGTGTTCTGCCACTCGGCTGATCAGATAGTCCGGCAGCGGGCCGTCCCATCCCATGCTGGGATAGGTTGCCGCCAAGGACGCGAGCACGTGCTTCTCGGCGCCGTATCGGCGCGCTGTCAGCATCGACTCCACGGTGATCGCTTCCAGACCCTTGATAATGACGCTGCGACACATTTTGATTGCCGACGCCACGCCGACGCGATCGCTGACGGGCTTCACGCTCAATCCTGTTGCTTGGAGACGCGACGCCACCGCGGCTGCGTTCGCTCCTCCGATCAGCATCGGAACTTTGAGTCGCTGGGGAGAGACGGGCGCCATCACCGCCGCTTCGATGAAGTTTGCTGGCGATTTATTGACGGCACTCGCGATTTCTCGCTTCGTTTCGGGTGAGACGGAGTTAATGTCCAAGTAAATCTGATCGTCGCTCAGAAATGGGGCAGCGCTCCTTGCCACTTCCAAGGCAGAGGAGGCCGTCACAGCGGAAATTACCAACTCTGCGTCGCGGACTGCTTCCTTGAGCGAGTCGCACGCGCGGACATTTGCACTCTTTGCCTTGGCGAGCATCGGCGAACGCAGCTGCTCTGCGTCGAACAAGATGTCGTAGGCCGAAACTGTAAGACCTGCCGCCGCTAGATCTTTTCCAAAGATGCCGCCGACTTCCCCAAATCCTATGAGTGCAATTTGGTTTATCGGGCTCGCGTCCATGTGTGCTCCATCCTGCCTACCAGTCCTCTTCAGCGATTGCGGTGGCCTTGATGGTATCTCCGAAGCGCATGCGCGAGAACAGCTATCTGACTTTTCCGCCACCGAGGATGCGGCCAGAGCGCTACAGACAGGCAGTGCTGTCCCGTAGGCCCACTTAACTACTTGTCTTACAATCGATTGCGGCCCCACTTGGACCATTGCCAACCCAGTCCAACTGGTGCAAAATGTTTAAAAGAGAGGGGCACCATTTCTTCTCTCTGGTGTCTAAATTTAATGGAAGCCCGTTACTGGCCGAAGGCCACGTAGCTGATTCCCTACGACCGGAAAACTGAGTGATAGGCTTCCGGCTCGGTCGCGGCGCGCATAGCGTTTCACGCGTTCGCGGACGAGAGAGGCGGCGAAACAGTGTCTGACTTGGCCCAGGTCCTCCCCTGGTCGCAGGACGAAGCCGAGCTCGTGACGGAGCTGCAGGGCGGCTCCGGCGCGGCCTTCGACTGGCTGGTGACGCACTACTCAGGACCGGTGTATGGCCTGGTCGCAGGAATGGTCTCTGAATCCTGCGACGCCGCGGACATCACCCAGGACGTTTTCCTGAAAGCGTTTCGCGGAATTCGAGGTTTCCGGCGCGGCAGCTCTCTGAAGACCTGGCTCTACAGAATCGCCATCCGCGAGGCGCTGAACCATCGTCGCTGGTTGTGGCGTCATCATCGAGAACAAGACTCGATTGACGTGGACACGGTGCGAGGCCACAACTCGCTCGAAATCGAAGACGCGAGTGGCACCCCATTCGACCAGGCAGCGTCCCACGAAGTTCAGCTCGCCGTGCAGCAGGCCTTGCAGAAAGTCCCTGGGGTATTTCGGAGCGCTGTGATGTTGCGCGACCTCGAAGGGATGTCGTACGAAGAAGTATCCGAGGTGCTCGGCGTATCGGTGGGAACAGTGAAATCGCGCATTTTGCGAGGGCGCCGGATGTTGCGGGAAATCCTCGATCCTTTGCTTCGGAGCACGCGTGGCGCGCATGTCGAGGCTCACGCTCCCGCGAGGGAATCCGTATTGCACTCGCCGCTATTTTCCGCGGCGGAGCACGAAGAATCTGGCCGGCCTGACACAACCGGCTGGGCGCATCCCGGCAAGACGGGAGACGCTGAGGGAGGTGTCTAATGGACTGCCAAAAAGTGAAGCGGATGTTGCCGGGTTATCTGGACGGAGCGCTGCCGTCCGGTTTGTGGCCGGACCGGCATGTAGCCATCGGACATCATTTGGAGAGCTGCCCATCTTGCCGCGAGGAGCTGCAGGCGTATCTCAACTTGTCTTCGATCATGTCGCGGGTGGAGCGTCCCGCGCCGCCAGCGGATCTGGCCTTGTCGATTCGCGTGGCCGCCGCACAACGCCTTTCCGACCGCGACTGGGTTCACTATGCGCGGCGCGCTCGTACTCGAGCTGAGCTGGTCCTGAAGAATATCCTCGAGCCTCTAGCCATCCCCGCGACCGGCGGTTTCACGGTCGCCTTCGTCGTATTTGTTATGGTGTGCCAACTGCTCGGCCTTGGCATGTCGCTGCGCGCTGTTACGAATGATTCACCCACGAACTTGCTCCAGCCGGCGCGCCTCGAGGCCCTAGCGCCGTTCCCCATTACCGGACTCGAAGAATCTGGCCATGCCGGACCGCATGCGCTCCTGGTGGAAGCGACCGTAAATGCCCAGGGTGAAGCGGTGAACTACCGGATTCTCTCAGGGCCAGATACTGATAAGGTTCGCCGCCAGTTGAATCTGGTGCTGCTCTTTTCGCGCTTCCGTCCCCAGATGAGCTTTGGGCGTTTTACGGCGGGCGGGCGCGTGGTCCTCAGTTTCAGCGATATTTCCATCCGAGGGTAGCAGTCCTACCAAGGATTCGGTTTGGGTTCGCCTGAACGTAGGTATTGCTGCATTGGCGCTACTTAGTACCTAAGTACCATAGCCCTCTTTCCCATCCAGGTCGAAAATACGTCATTCCGAAGGTGCGTTCAAAAACACGGGCACACGCACGGTCGGGCTCTGTAAACTTGCCATGACGCTCACGACCAAAGACTCCATCGATCCGGCCGGCCCGAGCAAACCCGCAGCGCAAGCGCCGAATCCGGAGAGCAAGTCCGCCCAGACCCCTCGTTCCAATCCTGTCTGCTTGGAAGTAAGCGTTAAGATCAGGAGCCTGCCGACGGAATCGGGCGCTGCGTTCCAGCCGATCCGCGAAGAGGGAAGGACCGTCATCGTATTTGATAACGGGGCCGTCCTCCGCAGCACCAGCAATTTGCCCATCGGACAAACTGTCATCCTTACGAATCCGAGCGGGCGTGACGTGATTTGCCGGATTGTGGGCGCTCGGAACATGCCGAGCATCAAGGGGTACGTCGAAGTCGAGTTCATCGAACCGGTTGACGATTTCTGGCACATTCACCAGCAAAGTGGACCGGCCTCAGCCACGGCGCCACAGCCGGCCGCTTCGGCGGGGCCAGCGCCAACGCCAGAGGCAATTGCACCACCCCCCGCAACTCGCGAGATTCCAACGCGAACGGCTCCGGAGAAACCGGTAGCCGCGCCCGCCGGCAGTGGTCCCTCGTTCGACGATATCGCGGGACTCGTCAGCCCGCCTAGTCGTTCGACAACGCGAGACAAGAGAATCGAACCAGCAAAGCCGGCCGTTGACGTACGGGCCAAGACTGAACCGGTTCAGACACTCGCGGAAGCCAACGGTTCCGCCGCGCCCTCCGTGGCGCCATGGCCCGGTTCAGAATCACGAAACCGGAAGGCCGAAATCCAAGCAGCGCGAGAAACGGATCTGCGGACCTCTGCGCCGTCCAGTGATTTCATGAGCAAGGGCCTGCTTGGGTCTGCTGAAGGACCCGCTTCGTCTTCCACCGGCTTGCGGGATAGCATGCCGTTAAGGATTGCTGCGGCTGCGCTGCTGCTCGCAATCATTGGCGGCGGAATGTACTTCATGCAGCAACGAGGCTCAGCCCCCGGCCCGACAACGCAGGGGGCTGCAACCAAGCCGACATCGGCAGCGGAAGCTCCGGCGACAGCGGCTAAGAGCAAAGAGCCAGAGCCTGTCGCAACGGCGCAAGCAGGACCGGCGCAGGAAGCGCCGCGAGCGGTGCAGGCCCAGCCGGCCGTGGCCGTTCATGCCGAGCCTGTAGAATCGGTTGCGCCGACGCAGGCCAAGGTCTCAAACGCTGTAGCAAGGGATTTGCCCAGCGTGCAGCGGCAAGAGAAGAGCACGCAGGATAAAAATACAAACGCGGACAAGACTTCAGACCAGTTCGCTCTTCGCAGCCAGCCAATTCCCAATCTGAAAATGAAGTCCCCAAGCGCCCCGAAGCGAACCCTCGCTGGTCAGCCCGAGAGTCCTGCGCCTGTGGCTGAAATTACGCCTCCATTGACTACGGGGGCGATTTCCTCTCCCGGACTGCTCTCTGCCGTTACGCGCTCTGCCAGCCAACCCGCGCCGCCACCTGCTGTTAGTGCGGGAGAGACTCGCGATGCGAAGCTGATTTCTTCCGCCCGTGCTGTGTATCCGCAAGCCGCGAAAGTGGCGAACATTCAGGGGAGCATAGTGGTCCTTGCGCGTATTGATTTGAATGGAAATGTCGTGGAAGTGAAAGCGGAAAGCGGCCCCATGCTTCTTCGTCAGGCTGCTCTCGAATCGGTGCGCAGGTGGAAGTATTCTCCCGCCTTAGCTGATGGAAAGCCGGTCTCCACGCAAGTCGTCGTCACCGTTGACTTCAAGCTGAATTAACCCGCCGGGATTTCTCACTTCTTAGTCGCCGTTCACCCTTACAATAAAGGACTGGCGGTACAACCAGGCCAAAGAAGCGACCCTCCAAGTTTGTAGGCGGGCTGTCCTTCGCTGCTCAGGGCGTGCGCTTTGCAACCCAGGGTAAACCCTTCGCGACTAAGGGCAAGCAAGCGCAGCGTGCACTCGTCGCAGAGAGTTTCTTGACTGGAATTGGCCGAGCCTTGTAAATTCGAAACAGGCGGGATGGCGGTTTGCTTTTCCTTTTCAACAAATACCGGCGGGTGTGGAGTGCCTGCGCGTTGGCTGTGGTCGTTGCGCTAACGTGCCGGCCGGCCCACGGATACCCGCAGCAGGCTAAGGCTGCGACGCCCGGCGCGACCGACGAGTCCCGCCGCGTCATCTCCGTCCAGTCGTATCCCCAGCTCTTTGTCGTTTTATGCGCGCTCGATGCGGCGGGCTTCGAGCCCGCTGCCACCACGAGCGATACGCCGGGTCGAATTCAACTCCGCAAGCGCATGCTTGCCCTGCAAGGGCCCGCAGTGGACGCGCTTCGCAAATACTACTCCGAGCATGCCGTTGCGGATTCGGGCACTACGTTTTCGCGCTTCGTGTCGTTCGCGCTCGTGGCCGGTCCGCCTCCGAATTTTCAATTCGAGTTGCGCCGCGACGATCTGCCTCCCGAGGCCCTAGCCCTCGATGGCTTCAATCCCATCCTGGCGAATTTTTACCGCGAGGCGAAGCTGGATGAACTCTGGAAGGCTTACCAGCGGGATTACGACGCTGGCGTCGAGAGCATTCGTGTCCCTGTTTCCGAGCTCATTTTCAGGGTGTCGAACTATCTTCGCGAACTTATTCGTCCCAGCAGTTCCCGGTCGTTTTCCATCTACGTCGAGCCGCTCGCGGGCGGCAAAACCATATTCCGGAATTTTGGCGATCACTATGCGCTCGTCGTCCGGCCCAGCGCCGACTTGCCGATCGACGATATTCGCCACGCGTTCCTTCATTTTCTCCTTGATCCGATCGCAATCCGCTACCGGAACGAAGCGTCCAAGCTTTCGCCGCTGCTCGAAACCGCGGCGCACGCTCCGCTGCTTCCCGTCGATATGAGGGACGACTACCCCGCTTTTTTTGACGAATGCCTGGTCCGCGCGGTGGAGCTTCGATTGCGCCGCCTGACTCCCGCGGAACTTGCCGGGGCCATTGACCAAGCCGAGGGCAGCGGGTTCGTTCTCGTTCGGCCCATCTATGCTGGCCTTGCGGGATTCGAAAAATCGGAACCGGCGATGGGTTACTATCTGCCGGACCTCATCAAGGGAATCGACGTCGCGGCGGAACAGCGACGCTTGCGCGGTGTGAAGTTTGCGGATGCAGCTCCGGCAGCGCAGGAGCCCCCGGAAAGTGTTCGAATGGGAGCAGCGAAGCCGCCGGCGCCATCCGATCCCGTCGAGGAACAGTTGGCCGAGGGCCAGCGCCAAATCTCCGCGCGCAATGGCTCCGCGGCGGCCTCGGCGTTTCAGAAGGTGCTTACCTCGCACCCGAATGACGTTCGTGCGACCTACGGCCTGGCTGTGGCTGCTGCGCTAATGGGTAAGCCGGAGGAGGCGCGCGATCTATTCTCCAAAGTGATCGCGGCTGCGGGAAATTCCAGCGCCGAAACGGGCGCTCAACCGGATCCCTCTAATCTTTCTTGGTCGCATATCTACCTTGGAAGAATGTACGATGTAGAGGGGAAGCGGGACTTGGCCGTAGGGGAATATCGCGCCGCTCTGGCCGTCGCGGGGGCGCCGGATTCAGCGCGCGCCGCCGCGCAACGAGGGGTCGACACAGGCTATCAGACGCCGTCGCGCGACAAGCAATCCGGCGGCAAGTCATAGCCTAACTTTCTGTGCTGGGCGTCGCAGTGCAGTGCGCGGCAGGTAGCACAGCGGCAAGTGCGCAAGCGACTCGGAGTGCTCTCTCGGCCTCCGAGAATCATATTCACGAGGAGATGGAAATCATGACGTTAAAGTTATTCAGGTGGCCGGCGGCACTGGTGGGGGTTGCGTTGGCATTCTCACTGGGAGCGGGAGTGTCCCGCGCCCAGTACGGCGGTGGGGGCGCGCGTTCGGTGACCCCTCCGGAGCAAAATCAAAACCAGGAAAAGAGTAAAGAGCCGGAGAAGAAGGAGAAGGTCAATAAGGCGGAAGAGGCGGCGTACAAGAATGTTCTGGCGGCGCAAGGCGGCGACCCGGCCATGCAGATCCAGGTCGGAGAGGACTTCGTCTCCAAATTCCCAACAAGCCGCTACGTGGGCGGCGTGTACGGGATGCTGACTAACGCGTATTACGCCACTGGGAATACGGACAAGATGTTTGAAATTGGAGATAAGGCGCTTGCCACAAACCCTGATAACGTCGATGTGCTTGCGCTGCTGGCGATGGCCATCCCGCGCCGCGTGAAAGCGACGACCCCGGACGGAGCGCAGCGGTTGACGAAAGCGGAAGGGTATGCCCACCACGCACTCGACCTCATTCCGAATATGACGAAGCCGGACACGGTCGACGACGCCACTTTCACGAAGGCTAAGAATGACAAGCTCTCGCTGGCTCACAGCGGCCTGGGCTTGATCGACATCGACCATCAAAAATACGACGACGCCAAGACAGAACTCACACAGGCCGTGCAATTGGCAGCGAACCCTGACCCCGTTGACTATTTCCTGTTGGGGAACGCCGACGTGCAAGGCAGCTACTACAAAGATGCCGTCGACGCATATGAAAAATGCGCGGCTTCCGGGCCGCTCGTGGCGCAGTGCAAGGCGCGAGGCGAATCGGCCAAGCACGACGCGGAAACAAAGCTGGGTCGCTAAGAATCGGGGCCATGGGTGCTTCTGAGATTGCGGAGCTGGAGTCGGCGCTCGGGCACTCGTTCCGCGAACCTCGGTTACTTCTCCAGGCCTTAATGCACAGCTCCCGCATCCCCGAGCGTGTGGCTGAAGAACCTTCCGAAAGCAACGAGAAGCTCGAATTTCTCGGAGATGCCGTTCTCGAACTGGTCGTGAGCGAAGAGCTTGTTCGCGTATTTCCGGACTGGACCGAGGGAAGGCTCTCTAAGAGCCGGGCCCGCCTCGTAAATGCCACCGCTCTTTGTCTTGCTGCGGAACGTTTGGGTCTTGGTCGCCATTTGCGCCTTGGTCGCGGAGAAGAAAAAACCGGCGGGCGAGCCAAACCCGCGCTCCTGGCGGACGCTTATGAAGCCGTGATCGCTGCGATTTACCTCGACGCGGGACTGGATGCGGCGCGCGGATTCGTACGACGGTCCCTCGTGGATAGCCCGATCGCCGTCGAGGCCGAAGGGCTGTGCCAGACCGACCATAAGTCCGCGTTGCAAGAGCTGCTGCAATCCCGCGGCATGTCGCCCGGCAGCTATCACGTGATCGCGGAAAGCGGCCCGGAGCATGAGAAGACGTTTCGAGTGGAAGTGCGAATCGGCGGCAGGATTTACGCCATGGGAACCGGAAAAACGAAAAAAGAAGCGGAGCAATCCGCGGCGGTCGCTGCCCTGATACAATTAGAGGCAGAGGGAAACTGAGGGACGAAGTTGGCTTCAGAAACCGCACAGGCCGTTCACGCGCGAGAGGCTGTGGAGCAGCGCGCCGCGTCACACACTGCCACAGCGCGCGAGTACATCGAGTCGCTGCTGGTTACGGTGATTCTGGCACTCTTCGGAACCACCTTCGTCGTCCAGGCGTTCAAAATCCCGTCCCAATCCATGGAACCGACGCTGCTCGTGGGAGACCACCTTCTCGTGAATAAGTTCATTGTCGGTGGTCATGGTGCCTGGTACGAACGTCTCCTTCCTTATCGGGAAATTGCCCGCGGCAACATCATTATTTTCAAATACCCATATGATGATCATCCGCATTACGTGAAGCGTGTCATTGGCATGCCGGGAGACCGCGTAAAGATTGTGGACCAGCAGGTGTATGTAAACGGCAAACGGCTCAATGAACCCTATGCCGTGCATGATCCGGCCGCTTCATATGAGCCCTTTAGGGACAATTTCCCGCCGCGCAGTCCGCAATATCTGCAGGCGGGTATTCAGGCAGAGTGGTCCGACGAGATGTTCCAATATATCCACGATGGGGAATTAGTCGTCCCGCCCCGCAAATACTTCGTAATGGGCGATAATCGTGAAAACAGCGCAGACAGTCGGTACTGGGGGTTTGTGGACCGCGACGCGATTTTGGGCCGGCCCGTGGTGGTGTATTGGTCCGTTCAGGGTACCCGCGACGGTAACCAAAGCTTCAGCGGCTGGCTCGTGAGTGTTCTCGACACCCTTCTGCACCTGCCGTCACGTACTCGCTGGTCCCGGATGTTTCACGAGGTTCACTGACGCGAAGCTTTTCTTCTTACCTGCCTTTTGCAACAATTCCAGAGCAGGCTACTCGGGATAACAATTACGGCCCGCGCTCGCTTCTGAACGAACCGTGACGAAGAAAAAGTGGCTGCGTGCGGCACTGATCGCCGGCGTGATTCTTATCGGCGTGAGCGAAGGATTTTCCCTCGCGCTGCGTGCCGGCGCTGCGCACCGCTACCTCATCGCGCATCTCGCGGCGAGCTTCGGCAGGCCCGTCGAGGTTTCGTCGTTTGATTTCAGCCTGCTGGACGGCGCCCGCATCGAGGCCCACTACGTTACAGTCGCGGAGGACCCTCAGTTCGGCAACGAATATTTCTTGCGCGCGGACGGGTTAGCAGCTGGATTGCGCTGGTCGGCACTGCTTGTCGGGGGCTTTGAGTTTGGTTCCGTGTCGCTCCAGCGTCCAAGCCTCAACTTAACTCGCGATCGCGATGGCCACTGGAACGTCGAGCGATGGCTGCCGCCGGCGCCTCCGCTCGGTTCGGCGCCCGCCTCCCGCGACGTTCAGGCGGCGCGACTCTACCGGATCGACGTGAACGGGGGCCGCATCAACTTCAAGCACCAGGACGAAAAGAGTCCGTTTGCGCTTGTCGACGTCTCGGGTCGCGTGGAGCAAAATGCCGCCGGGCGATGGCAGCTTGATTTAGAGGCTCGGCCATTGCGGGCGGGCGTTGAGCTGCAAGACAGTGGCATATTTGGCCTACACGGCTCCATTGCCGGCACGAACGCGCGCCTGCAGCCGGCCGAGCTTAACCTGACTTGGCGCGCCGCTTCTCTCGCCGACGCGCTGCGCCTCTTTCGCCAGAATGACTACGGAATGCGGGGCCAGCTCGCGGTGGACGTCGACGCGCACGTTGCTCCTGCGAAGTCGTCTTTGCTTGGCGGAACGGATTTGGGCGGCGCGCAATGGTCCATCTCCGGAGTCGCGCGCCTTGTAGGCATTCACGGCTGGAGACTTCCTGAACGCGGCACCGACCCCGCTGCAAATCTCTCCGTGGAGGCGGACTGGCGGCTCGGGGACCCTCGCGCGGTGATTCGGAAGCTGGTCGTGCAATTGCCGGAGTCGCACCTGCAGGCGACAGGTGCCTTGGACTGGGCGAAAGGCTTTCAGCCTCAACTGCACATCGCGTCGTCGACTCTTGGGCTCGGTGATGTTCTTTCCTGGTACAGGGCACTGCTTCCGGGAGTCGCCGATGACCTGCGGGCGGAGGGCGCACTCGGTTTGGATGTGACGTTAGGCAAGTGGCCGCTGCAGCTTCAGCAAGGCGCGATTGCGAGCGTTGGCGCGACGCTAGCTTCAAAATCTTTGCCAGCCGCACTTCAAATCGGCCCGCTGAACGCCGGTGTATCCCGCGGCGGACTCGATTTTGCTCCCACTGAGATTTCCTTCGCCGGGCCATCTGTAGCGGTGGGGCGCGAGGAACCCTCACCCATTCGCGATCCGAAAAATTCATTTGTACTGCGCGGCTCGATTTTTCCCGGGGCGAATGGCGTTCTTCGCTGGCCCCCGGATTGGAATTTTTCTGTCGAGGGCGCGACTTCGCGCGTCCAGGACTGGCTGGTTCTCTCGGGCGCGCTCGCACAGCCCGCGAACTCGGGTTGGAACGCTGCGGGCGGGCTCGCTGTCAAGGTTCGCGGAGCCCGTCGGGTGGAATCAACCACGCTGGTGCCCGCGTGGATTGGCACGATGGACCTACTCGGGCTGACACTTAGTCCAGCGTCTATCAACCAGCCTGTGCGCTTGCCGAAGGTCCACGTCGAACTTGCATCCGCGCAGAGAACGATCACTCTATCGGCGGCACAAGCTTTCGGCGCGTCCTGGACTGGCACGATCACGCGTAGAGGACAGGACACTCACTGGGGCTTCGACCTAACTGCTGACCGCCTGGATGCGACGGAACTCGACCGCTGGCTCGGCCCTAGGGCGCGCCCGGGATTCCTGGCGCGGTTCACCGGCTTGGGCTCGAGCACTGCTGCCCCGCTGGTTGGTGGCGTCGTTACGCGCCTCGCAGCGCGCGGACGCCTGCGTGCGGGCGAAATCGATCTGCCGCCGATGGGCGTCGAGCAATTCGACGGAGAAGCGGAGATCGACGGACGAACCATCCATATTCGGAAGGCACAAGGTAACTTCTTTCAGGGAAAAGTGTCCGGCTCGTTTGACGCACGGCTCTTGCCCGATCCGTCTTACGAATTTCAAGGCGCCTTCGACCGTGTCAATCTCGCCCAACTCGGACGTGCGGTACCCTTCTTGAACAGCCGGATCGGTGGAATTGGTTCCGGTTCACTGACCTTATCCGCACACGGCATTGGCCGCGAGAAGCTAGTCGATTCAATCGAAGGGAAGGGAACGATCGATGCGCGGAATGTCGAACTGCGTGACTTCGACCTTTCGAGCCTATTTCCAGCGGGTGATCCGGTTCCCCGGCCAGCTCTATTTTCGTCAATTCTGGCGAACTACAGCATCAACGGCCGGAGCATTGACCTCACCGATTCTGTCCTGGACGATTCACGAGGGAAGGTGCGCGCGGCGGGACGAATCGACTTTTCACATACGCTGAATCTCCAGGTTCGCTCCGCGGCGCTCCAGGGCCCGACCGACTCTGGCACCGCGCCTGCGTCTACTTTCCTGTTGAGCGGAACCATCGAGAATCCCAAGCTGATTCTGCCGCCTTCGGTGCCAGTGTCGGCAGCCAGGGCAGGCGCTCGCGCCAGATAGCGCACGGCGCGCCGCGTTGCAACCCTGTTTTCTGCATCTTACTATCGAGCGATGCGGAGCTTTTCCATAGTTCGGGATCGTGCGACGTTCGCACACCGCGCAGCGGCAGTCTGCTTGATCGTGGTGGCAACGGCCGCTGGCGCTCTCGGCCAGAATACCGCGCCCGACAAGTCACCGCCGGCGCAGCGGCGGAAGAAAGAAGTCTCCGCGCCGCGCGTTTCACTCACTCCGCGATTCACACCTGGACAGACCTTCCGTTACGAAATGGAACTTGAAACGACGACGAACACGTCACGATCCGGCATCGTGTCGGACCCACAAGGCCCATCGAGTTTGGTGGTCGATTGGAACGCGACGGTTCGCATGGAAATTCTCCCAGCCGATCCCGGAACGGCCGGTGACGTCCGCCTGCGTACCACGTACGAGAAATCGACGGCCAGCATCCACAGCGATTCGTTCGATCCGGCAGCCGACGAGACCAAGACGCAGTATGAAAGGCTTCAAGGCAAAGTGATCGAATTCGTCCTCGATGCCGGCGGGAAAGTGAAATCGGTTTCCGGGCTTGAGGGGTTAGTTGACGACGAAAAGGCCGCCCAGGCGGCGCGCCAATCGATTTACCAGTTCGGCGCGAGCGTGGGAGCGCCGCCCGGGGGCGTTGCTCCGGGGCAGACCTGGACGCTGGAGCAGTCTGCGAATTCCTTGCCACTTGCAGGGCTAGTTTGGCGCTCCGCCGCGGAATACCTTCGCAACGAGCCTTGCCATCCGCCAAATCCTGAGCTTCCCGCTGTCTTGGGCACGGCGAATGCGCAGGCGAAAGAAATCTGCGCAGTGATCCTGACCAAATTGGATTTGATTCGTCCAAAGCCTGTTCGCGATCCGACTCCCGAGGAGTTTCGAAAGAACGGCGTGCAATCTGCGGGGAAGTGGAGCGGATCGGGGCAGAGCTTGATGTACGTTTCGCTCGCTACTGGCCTCGTCGTGAGCGTCACGCAAACTGGAACCGAAGAAATGGACGTGACCCTTACAACCAGCCGCAGCGCTTCTATACACTATGCCGGAACGATCGCGTCGCGGTCTCACGTCGCACTTGTCATGGGTGAGAAGGAAGAATGAAGCGTGTCGATGGCCCGCGCGCTGCGGAATCAAAGGCTGCCCGCCTGATGGTTTGCCCGCCGCGGCGGGCTCACTACAAGAGGCGCGTTTCTACAGCAGTTTGTCAGGGCCGAAGGGCGGCGCTATCGCTGCTCACAGGGGCCCGCGGGCTTAGGCTCATGCACATCTTGGGATCGTTTTTCTTGGCGGCTTTTCGGCTGAGTTCGAGCGCCCTTTGCGGATCGGGCGACACTCCCTTACCGTTTGCATACAAATAGCTTAGAGCGAGAAGGGCGCTGGGACATCCATCGTCTGCCGCTTCACCGATCCAGTGCACGGCCTCTTCGTCGCTTCTCTGGACTCCGGCCCCTTCGAGGTACAGGACCCCAAGATTGAATTTGGCTCGAGTGAAGCCGGAGACTGCGGCTCGCAGATACCACTTGGCCGCCTCAGTCGGGTCTTTTGGTCCGGTGCCGCCGGTTTCGTACAGGTATCCGAGGTCGGTTTGGGCCACAGGGTCTCCCCGGTCAGCGGCTATGTGATACCAATGCATAGCCTTATCTAGGCTTTTGTCCACGCCTTGGCCGAATTCATAGGCGAGCCCCATCCTGAGCTGTGCCTTGGTGTCCCCTGCGAGCGCTTTCTTATTCAGCGCTGACAGCTTGCCCTCGAGCTTCTCCGGCGCTTGTTCTGAACTTTGAGTTTGGGCGGATGCCGAAATGGAGAGGAATGCTGCCAAGCCTAGTACGCGTAACCCTAATGCAATCTTGAAGGTGCCCATGTCCCACTACTTTCGTTGCTAGCCGTAGCCTGGGCCTGCGGATCCCTGCTGCTGAAGGTAGATTCGCACGATTGTAATCAAACAGCAACATAATGTTCACATTGCATTAATAATCTCAACGCGTTCCAACTCGCTCGTCGGGCCCCGATGCTTGCAGTTTGACTTGATACCGCGACACCAAACGGCAAGGCCACAATGACTAAGCGCTTGACACCGCGGCTGAGGTAGCCCCTCGTTGCGCTATAATGTGGGGTTCGGCGCAGACTCGCAGATGCGCCGAGGTTGTCTGGGAAGATGAACTTCAAACTGATGAGCGACTACGATCCCCGCGGCGATCAGCCGGAGGCGATCGATCAGCTTTCACGCGGCCTCGACGCGGGCGAAAAACATCAAGTGCTGCTGGGTGTAACGGGGTCGGGAAAGACGTTCACCATGGCCAAGGTGATGGAGCGCGCGAATCGCCCCGCCATTGTCCTGGCGCACAACAAGACCCTCGCCGCGCAGCTTTACAGTGAATTCAAGGGTTTCTTTCCGCAGAATGCGGTCGAGTACTTCGTGAGCTATTACGATTTCTACCAGCCGGAAGCGTACATTCCCGCGTCAGACACATACATCGAAAAAGAATCCACGATCAACGATGAGCTCGACAAGCTGCGCATGAGCGCGACGCGCTCGCTTTTTGAGCGGCGCGACGTCGTGGTTGTGGCGTCGGTCTCGTGCATTTACGGCATCGGTTCTCCCGAAGCGTATTACGGCATGCTGCTCATGACTGAGAAGGGGCAGAGCACCGCGCGCGAGGCGCTGCTGCGAAAGCTGGTGGACATGCAGTATGAGCGCGCCGAGGACTTGCG
>JACXTT010004744.1_pt1 | contig 20075 bp, 16 predicted proteins | sample 9270951 | NCBI WGS metagenome assembly JACXTT01 (sample SAMN15532306, study PRJNA645909) | rock metagenome | isolation source: weathered quartz diorite | place: Puerto Rico | collected 2017-06-21 | reverse complement strand
TCTTGGCGCGGCAGTATAGCTGAAGTGTCAGCGAGAACCAAGCCGGCCTTACGAGCTTTGTCCGGGGAAATCCTCAACCCTGTCATTGTTAGGTCTCTCATGCCGACGAGACCGAAACTCCCGATTAACGAGCAACCCGGAAACAATCGCGGATCTGCAATCTCTATGCTGGCCAAACCGCGGACGAATCAGCTCCAACGGGTAGGGCTAACAAATCCGGCCGTACTTTTACCGTACCAAAACGCTATGTAATTGAGGCGTCGGGGCTTACTTCGAGCGAGAAGCAGATTCCCCGAAATTGTTGGAAACATAAAAAACGCAAAGCAAAAGATGGAGGGTTTGGAAGGAGCGATCGCGCTTGCAAAGCAGGTGCTCTCCCAACTGAGCTACACGCCGATGTGTGCGCTCTTATATTCTAAGTTACTTTCATCGAGGCTTCGCGTTCATTTCTCTTCGAGGTGCGACCGGAAGCCTAATCCGAGTGCGAGTCTCGCACGGATTCCCGCGTGCGTCCCAAAATCCGGCGTGCTACTTCCGACCACGGCACCGCCTCGAGCTCTGCGAGATAAGAGTAAGCGACCGGCACCACCAGCAAGGTCAGCAGCAGACAGAGCGTCTGCCCGCCGATTATGGTTACCGCGATCGACGCGCGCTGCTCCGAGCCCGCTCCGATGCCGATCGCCACTGGAATCAGCCCCGCCACGATGGAGAGCGTGGTCATCAGGATTGGGCGCAGCCTCACTCGATTGGCTTCTAGAATTGCCTCGCGCACGGGCATGCCCGCCGCGCGCAGGCGATTTGTGTAATCCACCTGCAAAATTCCATTTTTCTTCACGATCCCCAGTAGAAGGAACATTCCCAACGCGCTCCACAGGCTTAGCGCGCGCCCGGTAATCCACAACGAAAACAGCGCGAACGGCACGCTCAACGGCAGCGTCAGCATAATAATGAACGGATAGGAAAAGCTTTCGAACTGCGCCGCCAAGACCATGTACATAAAGATGGAGGCGAGCAGCATCGCGAGCAAAAGATTCCAGGTCGTCTCTTCGAGAATCTTGACCTGTCCGGAAAACCGGTATGAATAACCCGGCGGTAATCCCACCTCATTGATGGATTGGATCGTATGCGCCGCGCCGAGGTCGAGCGGGTAGCCAGAGGCCACGTTTGCAAACACGCTCACCTGAAATTCGCGGTTGTATCGCCAGAGCGTCGCGGGTCCCGCGCCGCGCACGATGGTCGCCACGTTTTCGAGCCGCACCTGACCCAGTTTTGTCGAGGGCACCATCATCCGCGCCAGCACATCAGGATTATCCCGCTGCTCTTGCAACAGCTGCATCGTCACAGGATATTGCTCCGAACCTTCCTTGAAACGCGTGATTTCGTCCTCTCCAGAATAGAACAGCCGCACGGCATCGCTTACATCCGACATGCGCACACCGATGTCTGCCGCGCGCTGCCTGTCGACTTTTACCTGCAGCTCCGGCGTGTTCAGATTCAGGCTCGGATTTACGTCCACCAGATCCGGATACTTCATCATTCTGCCTGCGACCTGCTTGCTGAATTCCGCGAGTTGCGTGATGTCCGGCCCGCGAATCACGGCCCCAATCGGGAAATAAATTTCGCCGCCCAGCACCGACGGCAGCCGCACGTTATACGTCATGTTGCGGTAACCGCTCAGAATTCCGCGCACCACCGTCGCCATCTGTTCATGCGAGCGTTTTCTTTCCTCGCGCGGCACCAGCCCGATAAACAAATGCGCGTGATTTGTTGGGCCGTGCGTGTAGGTTTGCACAAAGGATACTTCGGGCAGCGCTATGACCTTCCCCGCCATATCCTGAGTCGCTCTCGTTGTTTTTTCCAGGGAAGTTCCTTCCGGGAGCGTGAACGAGCTCTGTAGTTCTGCTTGGTCGTCCGACGGAATCCAGTCGCGCCCCACCAGCCGATAAAAGCCGAACGTCGAAAGGAAAGTAACCACGCAGATCACAATAATTACGCGGCGGTGCGCCAGCGACCATTCGAGCAGCCTCCCATAAGCCCCTTCGATTCTGTGCATGAAGCCATGCACATGCTTCTCTTTCTCCTTCTCGCTCAGTTTAAGCATGCGCGAACTCATCATCGGCGTTAGCGTGAATGCCACCAGCAGTGATACGAGGATGGCCATCGCCATCGTCCACCCGAAGGAGTTTACGTACTTTCGCGCGTAGCCCGTCATGAACGCAATCGGGAGAAAAATAATCACCAGCGAGAGCGTTGTAGCCATCACCGCCAGCCCGATTTCCCGAGTAGCCTTGATCGCGGCGCTCTTCCGGTCCTCTCCCTTGTCCTCCATGAAGCGGAAAATGTTTTCGAGCACGATGATGGCGTCGTCAATGACGATCCCGACCGCGAGCGTCAACGCCAGCAACGTCATGTTGTTCAGCGAAAAATCCATCCCGCGCATTAGCGTGAACGTCGCGACGATGGAGGCGGGTATCGCCACCGCCGCAATTATGACGGCGCGCAAATTCCGCATGAACAACCACACCACCATGCTCGCCAATATGCTTCCCAGCATCAGGTGCTCTAGCAGCGAATGCACCGAAGCCCTGATGAAATCCGAAATATCGTGCACCACCAGCAGTTGAACTCCCGGCGGCACTTGCGCGCGCAGTTCATCGAGCTTGCTTCGCACTTCGTCCGCTACGCGCACCGTGTTTGCGCCCGATTGTCGCAGGACCTGTACGCTGACCACGTCTTGGCCTGGAGCGTCTTTCCGGAATAACGCCGACCAGGTGCGCAGTTCCGCCGCGCCATCCTCAACCTGCGCCACGTCCCGGACGCGCACAGGCGTGCCGCCGCGCGTCCCCACCACGATCTCTCCAAACTGTTCCGCCGAAGTCACGCGGCCCAGCGTGCGCAGGCCCAGTTCTTGCGGCCCGGTGATCATGCGCCCGCCCGGCGCTTCAATGTTTTCGCGCTGCAGCGCGTCGCGGACGTCAAGCACGGTGAAGTTGTGCGCTGTCAGCTTCTGTGCATCGAGCAGCACGCGAATCTGCCGTCCCTGTCCCCCGTTTAAGTCAACGCTCCCGACTCCGTCCACTGTTTGGATCGCGCGGCGCACCTGCTTGTCCGCGATTTCGGTCAACTCGCGCCGGCTCATCGGCCCGCTCACAAGCAGTGTCATAATCGGGTCCGACTGCGGATCGAGCTTGGTAATCACTGGCGGCAGCGTTTCGCGCGGCAGCCGGTTAATGGCAGCGGACACTTTTTCCCGGATGTCTTGCGCTGCGCCTTCAATGTCGCGCTCCAGCACAAACGTGCACGTGATTTCTGCGAACCCTTCTGTGGAATACACCGTGATTTCATCGATCCCGCTAACCGAGGAGATGGCGTCTTCCAGCGGCAGCACAACGCCCGTGATTACCTCTTCGGGGGTCGCGCCGGGAAGCTCCACATGAACGTTAATCGTTGCAGGATCGGCTTTCGGGAAAAGGTCCACGGCAAGCCCGCGATAAGAAAACACTCCCAGCGTCACCAGAAATGCGATTAGCATCACTGTGAATACGGGATGCTTTACGCAGATTTCGGCCAGCCTCATTGTTGTTGTTTGGTGCTTTCTCTGCGGAAATTACTTCAGTGCGGGCGCGCTCCCCTCCGCTCGCTCTTGCACGGTGACGCCCTCATGTAATTCTCCGGATACCGCCACCGCCACGCGATCTCCCGGCTTCAATCCTTCCGCCACTTCAAATCGCCGCCCGCGCGCGTCTTCCGTCTGCCCCGCGGGACGTATCTGCCGCTCCGTAACCCGGTTCGCATTCAGCAAAAAAACTTTGTACACGCCGTAGCGGTAATTCACCGCCTGTTCGGGAAGAAAAATCGTTTTCTCTTCCTTCTCGCTGGGAATCGAGGCCTGCACGAAAAATCCCGGTTTCAAGCGCCCGTCCAGGTTTGTGAGCAGCGCTTCCGCTTCGAACGTGCGTGAATCCTGCGACACCGACGGGTTGATCCGGGAAACCCGGCCGTGAAACTCCTCGCCCGGAAAGGCGTCCACGTGCAGCTCGACCATCGCCCCGTCCTTGAGCCAGCCCGCCCAGCGCTCCGGCACGGCAAGCCGCGCACGCAGCTGGTCCGTCCGGACTACCACCATCACCGGCGTCTGTAACCTCACATACTCCCCCGGATGCACGGCGCGCGTCTTCACAGCTCCTGGAAACGGCGAGCGAATTGTTGCGTCATTCAGTTTCTTCTCGGCCAGCTTTTCGCTTGCCTCGCTCGAAATCAGCATGCCCTTCAGCCGGTCCACTTCTTGTAGCGCCACCGTGTATCCCGCTTTGGTGCTCTGGTAACGGCTCGCCGCTTCGTCCAATTGCTGCTGTGAAATTAAATTATCTTTGAACATCTCCTGTGCTCGCCCGTATTTGCGCTCCGCGTCAAAAAGATCGGCCTCCGCCCTCTGCACGGATGCCAGCTTTCGCGCGTCCGCGGGAGGCGGATCGGACGGCCCAATGCCCAGCTGCGCGCGCACTTGTCCCTCCTGGCCCCTGGCACTGTCCAGCGCGAACTGCAGCTCCCGAGTATCAAGCTGGATCAGGGGTTGACCATCTCTGACCGCGTCACCGACGTCGGCGAGAACCTCGGCCACGCGCCCCTCGACCTGCGCGCTCAGCGTGCTCTCTTCCAGCGCATACAACGACCCTACCGCCTGGATCCGCCGCTGCGCCGTTTCCTCCGCCACCGTATACACATGCACCGGCGTGGGATGCGCTGCATCCCCGAGCACCCTATTTGGCGCCGATTTCGCGCAGCCCGCCGCAAACACCCCGGCTAGCGCCGCCAGTCCAACCGCCAGGGGCACCATACGCTCCCCATCTCTCATCGGGGATCTTTCCGAAGACACCACAGGCTCGACTCCGTCCTACCATTTTGACGTACCACTATCCTAAATCGTTTCGCCCCCTAAATCACGGCCTGAATGTCGCGGCCCCTGGCGCGGAATGTTTCCGTTGTATCGGCCGTCTTTCCTTTATCTTTTCTAGTGTACTCGGCTGGCCGCGGCTTCGACTCCGGCAAGCATTTTGTCCAGTTCGGCACGCGAGTAATATCGCCCATTGGCAATGATGCCCGCGATTTTCTGCGTGTTCTTGATGTCAGCCAGTGGATTCGCCGTCAGCAGCACGGCGTCGGCGAGTTTCCCCTCTTCAATCACGCCGCTTTGTTTTTCCATCCCGAAAAACCGTGCCGCATTGATCGTCGCGGTTTGCAATGCCTCGAGCGACGTGAAGCCTGCATCCACAAATCGTTGCAGCTCTTCATGCAAACTGAATCCCGGGAAAATGTAAACGCCCGGCGGGGTGTCCGTCCCCGCCAGGAATGGAACTCCTGCGCGGTGCAGCATCTGTACGACTTCCAGCTCTTTTTCGATAAATTTCTTTCGCGTGGCGAGATCGTCGGTGCTGTAGCCCTCCATGATTTCGTCCCGAAAGCGTTTCCACGTCATTTCCTTCCACGATACTGGCACGTACTTCGCGCGCGAATCCTTGGCAAAATCCGTCACGTCAATCAAATTTCCGCCCCGCTCCCATACCAAAGTTGGGCATTGCCACGTCTGATTTTTCGCGAGTAATGCAGCCAGCTTAGCCGCGCGTCCCGCATCAAATGTCGTAAGAAAGTTCCCTTCCTTCTTGTTGCCTTTCAGGAATTCCTCCTCCAGCGGTGAGCTGCCCTCAAAAATTCCGATGAGATGCTCGAAACTTCTCATCCCTGCTTCGGACATTTCGCTGGCGCGCATGGCGTCCGGCACATGCCCTTCAAAAGCAATCTGCTGCTTTTTCGCCTCTTCGGCAATGGCCAAAACTCCTTCCCGCGGAATCAGCGATTGCAGCTTGATGAAATCCGCTCCCCGCCGTTTCAAATCATCCACCGCTCGCCGGCCATCCTCCGCCGTCCCGATGGCCACCGAGCTCGGAAAACGCGGCTTTGGCCCATCGAGCATCGGCCCTGACGTTAAAATCCGCGGCCCCGTCAGCTTTCCGGTCGCAATCTCTTTCCGCCAGCCTTGCACTGTCTCGAGTTCGCTCCCCATGTCCCGCACACCCGTCACGCCATTGGCGATGAAGAGCGGCAGGGTAATTTCCTTGGCCCCGGGAAACCAGTCCCCGAATTCCAGATGCACGTGCATGTCCCACAATCCGGGGATCAGGAACAGACCTCGTCCATCGATCTCTGCGGCGGCTCGCGGAATCTTCGCGTCTTTTCGCGGTCCCACGAAGGCGATACGGTTTCCTCTGATGACTACCGTCTGATCCGGTCGCAGGGCTCCCGTAATCACATCAACGACATTCGCCCCTTGAACGGCTAAAATACTTTCCGAAGGAGATTTCTGCGCGTGCGCGGAACTCTGGCAGAGCGATAAAATCAGCATGCAGATGACAAAAGCAACGAGTCGCAGTCTGGGAGTTTTCATGGCCCGGGATTTTATCCTCTTTGTGGGAGATGTTCACCCGTCCGGTGCTCACCGCGGCTTTTTGGGGTTTGATACTATGGCGTCACACGATATAGCGTGCTACGCTATAAGCGCACGGTTCATCACGAGAGGTGCTTCGTGAAAAAATTTTCCCCACTTGCATCGCTCCTAGCTTTCTTCCTTACAACCCCAAGCGTGCTGGCCCAGCAGGCACCCGCTAAAGCCCCGGCCGGCCACGAACGCGTCCCCATGCTGGTGACCGCCGATTGGCTCAGCGAGCATCTCAGTGATCCTTCTCTCGTTCTCCTCCAAATCGGCGAAAAAAGTGAGTATGAAAAGGCCCACATTCCCGGCGCGCAATTTCTCGAATACGACAGCATCTCTACCCCGCACGGCCAGGGATTGATGCTGGAACTTCCTCCCGCCGAGCAATTGGTCTCCGTCTTTGAAAATCTTGGCGTTTCCAATCGCTCCCACGTAATCCTCTATTTCGGATCTAACCGGGTCACTCCCACCACGCGAGTTTATTGGACTCTCGATTATCTGGGTCTCGGCGACCGCACATCCATTCTCGATGGCGGCCTGCCTGCTTGGCGCTCCGCATGCAAGCCCATCGCTACGGACCACAAGCGGCCGTCAAAAGGTTCCATCACGACCGCGCCCCGCAAGGAAATCGTAGCTGACGCGGCGTGGGTCAGCAGCCACTTGTCTCAGCCGACCGTCACCATCCTAGACGCACGCACGCCCGAGTTCTACACCGGGAAAGAGAGCGACGGAAATCCTCGCAACGGCCACATTCCGGGCGCAGCGAATCTTCCTTATCTGAGCGTAGTGAACGAAGACACCAACAAATTCAAAACTCCCGATCAGCTCAAAGCTCTTTTCAGCGCCGCCGGTCTGAAGCCGGGCAACCTCATGGTCAGCTATTGCCACATCGGGCAGCGCGCTACGGTTCTCTATTTCACCGCCAAAATGCTCGGCTACCAGGCAAAAATGTACGATGGCTCGTGGGAAGACTGGAGCCATCGCAAGGACTTGCCCATCGTCCAAAGCGACCAACCGGGAAAACCCTAGCGCGCATCTTACTGCTTACTCAGCGGGGCATCGGTCACCAGCCTCGCATTCGCCTTGCCAATTCCGCTGGCCGTTGCCAGGGCGTACCATAGAAGAAGCTCCCGTGCACTCCATGGGAGCGCCCACTGAGGACGATGATGGTGCGAACAATTGCAATTTGCGTCGCATTCCTGGCCGCAGCTGCCGCCTTGCCCGCACAACCCCAACACGAACACGGCGGCTTCATGCAGGGCGGAATGCATCACGCCATCGCCAAAGGCGTGAAGCTTGAACAAAACATCGATCAGCCAACACACACCATTACTCTGCGCGTCGGGGCCATGACCCTCCCTGCCCACACCGATCACATGAAAATGCCCCAGCCGCCTGATCTCACCTGGGAAATTCTCTTCGACGGTTGGCTGCTCGGCTACACGCCAAAGCTGGTCGACGCCGCCGGAGGCGAGGTGCCGGGCCGCGTCTTGCATCATGTGGCTTTTTGGAACGAAAACCGCGCTGATTTTCTCTGCCCCAATAAGGAAGAACACATCTTCGGGGCAGGCGGTGAGCTGACCAACTGGGCCGTAATTCCGGGCTATGGCTACTACGTGAAAAAAGGCGACCGCATCCGAATCGAAACGATGGTTTACAACCCTACCTCAACGCCCTACGACAAGGTTTTTCTCGAAGTGCGCATTCCCTTCGTCGAGGTCCCTTTTGGCGCCAGGGCTGTGCCCCTCCCAAGAAGCGTCTATCCCGCCTGGATGGACGTTAAATCGTGCGGAGATTCCGGCTACGATTTGAAGCCCGGAAAGAATGTCACCACCAGCACTGTCCAGGTGAAGTACGACGGCATTCTCCTCGGCGTCGGCGGCCACATGCACGATTACGCGAAGCAAATCGTTCTCGAGGACGCAACCCGCAAGGAAACTATGGCCACGCTGGATCCCACCGTAGACGACAAAGGACAATTGCTGAACATGCCGGTCGTAACCTTTTTCGACAAAGGCGGCGGCTACAAACTTGCCTCCGGCGACACGCTGAAAATCACCGCAACTTACGACAACCCAACAGGCAAGCTTCTTCGCGATGGAGCGATGGGCATCGTCGTGGGCTACTTCGTTCCCGCCGATGACACGCTGGTGACCGCGCTTCGCCGTGCTCCCAAGCCGCCTTCTCACCACATGGCCGGTATGACCCACGACCAATAGCGGCTGGCCCGCATCATCGCGCCAGCCATCCGCCATCCACCACCAGGACATGCCCGTGAACGTAATCGCTGGCTGCCGAACACAAAAACACCGCCGCTCCCGCCAGATCCGTCGGCTCGCCCCACCGGCCCGCGGGAATTCGTTCGAGGATCTGCCGGCTGCGGGTCGCGTCGTTCCGCAGTGCTTCCGTGTTGTCGGTCACCATATAGCCGGGCGCGATCGCGTTCACGTTGATTCCCTTCGCGGCCCATTCGTTTGAGAGAGCTCTCGTGAGCTGCGCCACTCCTCCTTTGGCTGCGGCATACGCCGGCACCAGCACTCCTCCTTGAAACGAAAGCACCGAGGCGATGCTTACGATCTTTCCCCCTTTTCCTTGCCGAAGCATCTGCTGACCCGCGAGCTGCGAAAGCCCGAAAACAGCCTTGAGGTTGACGGCAATGACTTCTTCCCAATAGGCAGCTGGATATTCCGCCGCCGGGGCGCGCCGGATGACTCCCGCGTTGTTCACGAGAATATCGATCGTCCCAAACGCCGCGACCGTCTTCTCCACCAAAGCCGCGCACGTCCGCGCGTCCGCCACATCTCCGCTGAAATAATCCGAACGCCGCCCCAGCGCGCGAATCTCCTCGCACACGCTCGCCTCTTTCGGTTCGCGTCCGTGACACGCCACGTTCGCGCCTGCTTGCGCGAGTGCCAGCGCGATGGCCGCGCCCAGCCCTCTCCGCGAGCCGGTCACCAGCGCATTCTTTCCTTCGATTCGAAAAGCTGCCAGGCTCATTCGAACTCCCCGCCTTCTCGCGCGACCGTCGCCTCAGATCCGGCGCACCAATCCTCGATCGGTCGCTTCCGTATTCCGAACCAGCAGCAACACCAGAATCATCCCCGTGAACGGAATCAGTCCGGACAGGATCATTAGCGGATCAAACAAATGCGTGCCAGTCGTCACCCGTGCATCGGATAGACGTCCCGCCAATTCGAACACGATGATAGTCCCGATCGCCGCTCCCGTTCCGCTTAGTCCGCTCACCGAAGCTACCGACTCGTTGTAAAACAAATCCGACGGCAGCACATTCGCGATGGTCGTAAAAGCTCCGTAGCAAAACGTCGCCACTGCGAACAGCACCGTCAGCGTCCACAAATTCGCCGTGAAGACCGTTGGGATTAGCAACGTCACCCCCACGCCCCCAAACACCACCAGCGCCTTGCGCGCGTTTCCGAGCGACCAGCCGCGCTTGATCAAATATCCGGATATTCCTCCGCCGAAAAAATTCCCCAAATCGGCCGCCACGAACGGAATCCACACCACAATTAGCCCGCTTTTTAGCGAAATGCCTTTCGCCACCAGATAAATTGGAAACCAATCCGCAATGAAAAAGAAAACCGGGTCCGCGAACGTCCGCGCGATGATCGTTCCCCACGTCTGCGGCAATTTCAACAAATCCCGCCATCGCGGACGAGTTTTTCCTGCCTCGTTCTCGTCTGCGATGTCAGCCAGAATCATCCGCCGCTCCGCGTCGCTAATGCACGGATGTTCTTGCGGCCGGTGATACATCCACCGCCAGGCTGCCAGCCACACCAGACCGAGCAGTCCCGGCACCACAAATGCCGCGCCTATTCCCCATCGAAAATACAGCCAAAGGACGATGAAAGGCGCGATGGCTCCGCCGATCGAAGATCCGCTGTCGAACAGCGCCGTCGCCAATCCGCGCTCCTGCTTGGGAAACCACTCGGAAACCGCCTTCGTCGCTCCCGGCCAATTGCCTGATTCGCCCGCGCCCAGCAAAAATCGAAACCCCAGAAAACTGTAGAAGCCCCTCGCCAGCGGCGTCAACATCGAGACGAGCGAGTACCATAAAACGGTTATCGTCAAACCCCGCTTCGTCCCCACCCGGTCCATCAGCCTTCCCGAGAGCGTCTGTCCGATCGAATACGCCACGCGAAACGCTACCACGATGTTTGCGTAGTCCGTGTTCGTCCAGTGGTAGTCCTTTTTCAGGTAGGGTGCCAGCAGCGAGAGCGTCTGCCGGTCGATATAGTTGATGGCCGTCGACGCAAACAAGATTCCACCGATCCACCAGCGCAGCGAACGGATAACCCGCCTTCCGCCGGGCTCTGCGAGGGCGGAGCCTGTTTGCGTTGCGCTCGGCATCACAAATCAGCGGCGAGCGAAAATGATTCTGCAAGCATTTTTCACGCCGTCGCCGCCAGCGCTGACAGCGTCGCCGGACTCAGCAGCGCCGCCGACTCACGATCCAGGTAGATTGTCGCATTCGAATGTGTTCGCAAGATCGAAGCCGGCGCCATCGGGCTGATAGCACCATCGAAGCATGCCTTGATCGCTTGTGTCTTCTTTGGCCCCGGCACCACGGCGATGATTTCCTTCGCCTTCAGCACCTGCCGCACCGACATCGAGATCGCCCGCTTCGGTACCGCCGCCAACTCCTTGAACCATCCTTCGCCCACTTGCTGTTGTCGGCAAGCCTCGTCGAGGCTTACCACGATGTACGGCTCCTCCGTCTCGAAGTCTGCCGGCGGATCGTTAAACGCAAGATGGCCGTTTTCCCCGATGCCGACAAACGCGATGTCGATCGGCGCCGCGCTGATCGCCTCGTTCGTGCGACGAATTACCTCCACGGGATCTTCTTCCCCATTGAGCAGGTGATGTTCGGTGATCCCAGTCTTTCCGATCAATCGTTCCTGCAGGAATTTGCAGAAGCTCGCCGGATGGCTCATGGGCAACTCGATGTATTCATCCAGGTGAAAAAGCTCCACGCGCTTCCAATCGATACCCGGCGTTGCCGTCAGCGCCTCGAGGAATTCAAACTGCGATGCCGCGCTTGCCGCTACCACCCGCGCCCGCCCGCGCTTTGTGATTGCGTCGCGTAGCGCCTTTTCCGCCTGCGCCGCCGCCGCGTGGCCCAGCGAATTTCTTTCTTCGAACACTCTCACGACCATTTTCGGACTCCTTCCTCCGAAGAATGCATGCCACAAAAGTTCATTCTAAATCGTTTTAATCAAGCCTTGACATCATACCAGCCGCGTGATGTTCTTTCTCTCCAAACTCACAGGCGCCGTCGAAATCAATTCGCCGGATGCGCGTGCGCAGCGGCGTGAATTCTCTCGGAGACACCATGGGACATCCAAGCGCGTTATCAATTATTCCGGCTGTATGCCGTAATCCGCGGGCAAGAGTTCTCGTCCCCGTCCTCCTCTGTCTCGGGGTCTTATCACTCTGGCAGCAATGCGCTGCGCAAACCGTCAGTGTCGACGGCACCCCTAGCCACGTCGTGAACACGTTTAGTCCTCCCTATGCGCTCGGCTCGACTGTGGATCGCATCCCCAGCAATGCCACCGACACATTTTTCAAGCCCTCGCAAATCAAGGAAATCCTATCCGCCGGATGGGGCGCTATCAGCTACCGCCAGAACACCGAGCTCTTCGTGCAGGCTTGGCATTGGAATCCCAAGGGAACGTGGAGCGATCCCGCGGGCAAAGGCTACTTCACCGGCGATGCCAACCCGACCGCCGAGATGATTCGTCACTCGTATGGTTATTCCTTGCAACATCGTGGCTTCACGCGCAATGGCGGCACCGAAGATGTGGGATTTTCGCGCCTGAACGACGGCGACGCGAACACCTACTGGAAGAGCAATCCCTACCTGACTAAGGCCTTCACCGGCGAAGACGACTCTTTACATCCGCAGTGGGTGGTCATCGATCTTGAAGCGAAACAAAACGTAAACGCCATTCGCATCGACTGGGCCGAACCGTACGCTCTCGCATACGACGTACAGTATTGGACGGGCACCGGCGACGCCATGGACGAGCCAGCCTCCGGTGATTGGAAGACCTTCCCGTCGGGAAGCGTAACCCGCGCCAGGCCAGGCACCGCGACCCTTCGCCTTAGCGCCTCACCCGTTGCCGTAAGATACGTCCGCATCCTGATGACGCAATCCTCAAACACTTGCGACACCCACGGCTCGAGCGACCGCCGCAATTGCGTCGGCTATGCGATCAAGGAACTCTATCTCGGCGCTCTCGACGAAAAAGATAAATTCACGGACTTCGTGCGCCACTCGCCGGATCAGAAGCAGACAGGCACCTATTGCTCTTCCGTCGATCCCTGGCACGAGCCTTCCGATCTCCTCGTCGCGCCCGATCACATAGAGTCCGGCGATCAGCCCGGCTTCGATCTTTTCTACACCAGCGGCATCACGCGCGGACTACCCGCGATGGTTCCTATCGCTCTGCTCTATAGCACGCCGGAAGATTCCGCCGCGCAAATCGCCTACATAAAAAAACGCGGGTATCCCATCTCCTACATCGAAATGGGTGAAGAAGCCGACGGCCAGTACATGGTGCCCGAGGACTACGCGGCCTTATATCTTCAGTGGGCCACGGCGATTCATCGCGTGGACGCCAACCTGAAACTCGGCGGCCCCGCGTTCCAGGGCGTCACCGAAGACATAAAAGTTTGGCGCGATGCCCAGGGCCGCGACTCCTGGTTCGGCCGCTTTCTGCTCTATCTCAAAGCCCACAATCGTATTTCGGATTTCGCCTTCATGTCCTTCGAGCATTATCCCTACGACGGCTGCGAGACGCCTTGGAAAAATCTCTACCAGGAGCCGCAGCTGATCACTCACATCATGCAGGTATGGCGAGACGACGGTTTGTCCCCCGGCACTCCTCTCTTCGACACGGAAACAAACGCACACGGCGGCGAAGCCTCGGTCGATATCTTCGGCGCGCTCTGGCTCGCCGATTCCTTTGCCGGTTTTTTGGCCGCGGGGGGCAAGGGAACCTTCTACTATCACGACCTGCCGTACTCTCCACCTCATCCCGCTTGCAAAAACAGTTGGGGTACCTACCACATGTTCATGGTGGACAAGAATTACGAAATTCGGCAGCGCATTTCCCAATACTTCGCCGCACGGCTGATCACCCAAGAGTGGGTGGAACCCAAAGACGCCGAGCATCGGCTCTTCAATGCCGCAAGCGATATTAGGGATGCAGAAGGAAACGTGCTCGTCACCGCCTACGCGGTGCTTCGCCCCGACCGCCAATGGTCGCTCATGCTAATTAACAAGGACTACGACAATCCTCATCCAGTTCAAGTCGTGTTTCACGATGACGCAGCCCATTCCGCCAATACCTTCTCCGGGCCCGTCACCATGATCACTTTCGGCAAGAATCAATATCAGTGGCACTCCGCTCGCAAGGAAGGCTACGCCGATCCCGACGGCCCGCCTGCCACCTCGACCATTAACGGCTCCGTCGACACGCGTTACACCCTGCCGCCTGCGTCCGTCACCATCTTGCGCGGGAAACTCTAATGAACGATCGGCAACGCAATATGAGAAGGCATTGCCTGTGAGCAGTAAATGTGCTGCGTCGCTGGAGTGTAGTCAGCAGCGGCGGCCTTATAGATACTCGGTACAAATTTCTGCGGGTTTCGGTCGATTATCGGAAACCAGGTTGACTGAATCTGGACCATGAAGCGATGACCCTTCAGAAATACATGGTCGTGGTCGCGCAGAGGGATATTCCACTCTGTCGGCTTATTCGGCGTCAGCGATTGAGGGTGCTCATAGCTGAGCAGATATCGGCCGCGGCGCACTTCCATCGCAATGGGTAGTTCATAGCCGTTCAGCGACTGAGCGTATTGCCCTGGCTTGGGTCCGGCTTCGGGATCCCAATCATTCTTCCGGGTCTCGTCCGGATAAACGTCGATCAATTTCACAATGAAGTCGCTATCGCTTCCGGAAGTAGAAGCGAAAAGATCAGCCGCCAGCGGGCCTGTGACCACGATATCGTGATCGAGAGGCGCGCTCAGGAAACTTAAGACATCGGGCCGGTGATCGACGAAACGCTGGTCGGCTACTTCCCATGTCCTCCAGTCGCCGCCAGGATACGTGGGCGAAATGGGCCGTTGTCGGTAAGGCACAGGATTCGCAGGATCGGAGACATATTCGCGGTACAGTCCGGATCCTCCGCTCGCCGTCGGCGCCGTGAAGGATAGCGTGCCATCGGCGTGCAGATACAGATTTGTCTGTTGAGCATCCTTCGGCGGCCAAGCTGCGTAGGTATGCCAGGTGTTTGAACCGCTCTGGAAGGTACTTACCTGCCAAGCCGGCTTCTCGCCCTTTCCGTGCAAATAATAGCGAAAGAACGGCGCCTCGATGTTTTCGCGGAACTCGCGCGCGGTCTCGTGTCCCCCAAATGGAATAATCCCGATGCCTTCGCCTTTCCCGCCCGCCCACTGGCCGTGAAACCACGGCCCCGCAACGATGAAATTCGTGTGGTCGGGGTCATGTTCTCCGGCATGGCGGAAAATCTGCCACGGCCCCCAGGGATCTTCCTGATCCCAAAAGCCCGCGACGTTCAGGTTCGGAACCGTTGAGGCGCGGAGCTGGTTGACCCACGCCTCTTTTTTCCAGAATTCATCGTAATCCGGGTGTTCAATCGTCGAATTCCAGTAAGGAATGCTCCCGTGGAGATACTTCGCGTTTATATTGGATAGCGGACCAAGGTCCAGGTACCACTGATAGGTGTCGTAGGTCTCAAACTGAAAATTCGTATTCTTGTTTTTGTCCGCTTGCTCCATCACGGCATACTCGAAGTCGTAGCTCTCGCGCAACGCCCCGTAGCGGTGATCGTCGTCGTTCATCCACTGATCGACTGGCGACGCCTGTTCGCTGATCGCTTTCAACGCCGGATGCGGGTGGAGAAGGGTCAGCGCCGTCGTCAGGCCGTCATACGAGACCCCGAACATGCCGACCTTCCCGCTATTGTTCGAAACATTTTTCACCAGCCACTCGATGCTGTCGTACGCGTCCGTCGTCTCATTGGTGGCCTTGGGATCACTCAGGTCCACCTCCGAGGAAAGTTTGAAGACGCCTTCTGATTTAAATCGCCCCCGCAGATTTTGAATCACGAAAATATACCCATCCTGCGCCAGCTCTTTTATGGACGACGGCATATTCGCGGGCGGTTTGTCCGGAACTCCATACGGTGTCCGCCGAAACAGAATCGGCAGCGGCCCATTTTGATCGACCGGCGTCAGGATCACCGTCTGCAGGTGTACGCCGTCTCGCACCGGGATCATGACTTGCTGGAGCTTGAAAATGGGCTTAACTTCAGCCTGCTGTGCTTGCGCCAAAACCGCAAGCACCAAAGTCAAAACGAGACACATCACAAATGGACGCACCTGATCTCCTCCGGGATATTTTCAAGGATGATGAAGAGCTTGCAACAAGACGCCGTGAGTATATCTCAATCTCAACGGGGGGCGTGGTCCATTCTCGTTCTCCGGACGCTTCGAAACGTCAATCTCTCACCGTTTCTTGGGCCGGTTCTTCGCTGCTTGCTTGTGTGCTGCCCGAACACCGCTCTTCTTGCCGGACTTTGCGTTCTTCTCAAGCCGTAGCTTCCACGCCGTCCGCAAGGCGCCGGCCAATACATCCTCCTTGGCCACGGCCAGCCGGATGTGCGTCATTCCCATCCGTCCCCATCCGCCCGCAATCGGAACGAAGACTTCGGGCAGTTCCTCCAGGAAAGCCGTCTGCTGTTCCAGCGTGAGCATCAAGTTCCCGTAGCCCTGGCCTGCCGACGCGAGTGTCGCAAAAATTCTGCCGCCCACGCGGAAGTCGGGCTGCCCCATGTGCGAACACTCTTCCGCGCCTTCAAAGCTAAGGGCAATCCGTCGAAAATCGTCTGCATTCATCGACACCTCCCTCCCGTTCAGCGCGGCCTATCCTACACCGCTGGCGTGCGGAGAAGCCTACCCAGTCAGGCAGACTATGCGATATCCGATTGACAGGCGAGATCCGCTCGCCGTATGGTTTCGCACGGAAGCAAGACTGAAATCTGAGATTTCGAGTAAATCGTCCTCATCAGATTTATGGAGTCCCGCGCATGGACAAGCCCGTCGGCGGACAAAGATCGCACAAACCGGAAAAGCGCAGGAGCGATCGCTTTACCGTTGTCTCTCCCGTTGAGGTTAAATGGCATGAGTCCGGCGGCAAAATTGTCGTCGAATCCGCCCAAGCCACGGAAGTAAATATGCAGGGTGGCCTGCTTCAAATGAAAAGTTATCCCGGCATCGGCAGCCAAGTCGAGTTGACCGGACTTCTTTCGCGCGAAACTTTACTGGCGCGCGTGGTGGCCACACGCCAGGGTCGCGAGGGTCAGCCCAGAGGAGTCGCCGTCGAGCTTCTGGCTCCCAGCGCCACTATTTGGGGCACCAACTTCCAACTTAAGAAAACCAGCTTTGAGCTCGTCAAGCTGGAGGAGGCCATCCGTACCGGCCGAATTGACGCCCGCATCCTAACGGAATTCCGCGATGCTGTCGATTATGTCCGCAAAACCGCCTGGGCCGTGCAGGAATGGCAGGAACGCGAGATTCAGCAACGCGACCAGCAGACCGTAATCCCGCTGCTCGTTTCTGAGCGCATCCGCCGTACCACCCAGCTCTGCAACGCCATTACCGGGGAAATCTCCGCCAACCAAATCTTTCCGCACACCGTCGGCGTCGAGGAACTCTTGCAAGCGGTTCAAGTCATGGCCCAGCGCCTCACGGCTCTTTCCAAGTAGGCGCCTCCCCGGTTGCTGTTCTGAGCGCGGGCCCTAGCCTCCCGCGATCGCCCCTAAGATCAACAGAGGCTCCGCCCCCGATGTGATCGCGTCAGGCAGCGGGGCGTCCGGCAGCTCATGGGACAGATCCTCGCCGCAGGCAAAGAAGCGCAGAAACGGCCGCCGCTGTTGCGTGACGTGATCACGGATCGTGCCACTCAGCATCGGATAGCGAGCCTCGAGCGCGTCGAGCACCGAGCGCTGCGTGACCGCACCTTTGACGTCCAGCTCCACTTCGCCGCTGACACGCGCGAGTCCCCGCAGGTGCGGCGGGAGCACAACCCGGATCATGGCAGCATCTGTACCTCTACGGAAAGCACGGCCGGCAGATCTCGCACGATGGGGGCCCAGTTGTCGCCGGCGTCAGCCGATGCGTACACTTGCCCTCCTGTGGTTCCGAAATACACCCCGCATTTATCGAGCGAGTCTATGGCCATGGCGTCGCGCAGCACATTGACGTAGCAGTTGCTTTGCGGCAAACCTTTGGTGAGCTCCTCCCATTCGTTTCCGCCGGTTTTGCTGCGGTACACGCGCAGTTTCCCGTCGGGCGGGAAGTGTTCCCCGTCGCTCTTGATCGGAACGACGTAGACGGTCTCCGGCTCGTGCGCGTGAACATCAATCACGAATCCGAAGTCGGTGGGCAAATTGCCGCTGACCTCGGTCCAGGAATCGCCCGCGTTGTCGCTGCGCATGACATCCCAATGCTTTTGCATGAAGAGGACCTTGGGCCGCTCCCGGTGCATGGCGATGCGGTGAACGCAGTGGCCCACCTCGGCGCGCGGTTCGGGGATGTATTGCGAATACAATCCCTTATTGATCGGCCGCCACGTCTTGCCGGCGTCGTCGCTGCGGAACGCGCCCGCGGCCGAAATGGCGACAAAGATCCGGCCAGGATCCTTAGGATCCAGAACGATCGTGTGCAGGCACATCCCGCCGGCGCCCGGCTGCCATTTCGGGCCCGTGCCGTGGCCGCGCAATCCGGAGAGTTCCTGCCATGACTTGCCGCCATCCTTCGAGACGAACAACGCGGCGTCTTCGACTCCGGCGTAGACCGTCTCCGGGTCGGTGAGTGACGGCTCGAGATGCCACACGCGCTTGAACTCCCACGGATGCTGCGTTCCGTCGTACCACTGATGTGTGGTGAGGGGCTTCCCCGTTTCCGCAGAGGCGTCGTACACGAACTTGTTGCTCTCGCCTTTGGGTGGTCCTGCTTGCTTGGCATCCTTTTCGCCCGGCGGCATCCCCGGTTGTATCCAAGTCTTGCCGCCGTCGTCGGACCGCTGAATAATTTGCCCGAACCAGCCGCTGGTCTGCGACGCAAACACCCGATTCGGGTCAACGGAAGATCCCTTGACGTGGTAAATCTCCCAGCCTGCGAAATGGGGGCCACTGACGTCCCACTCCTTGCGCTTGCCGTCCGACGTCAGGACGAACGCGCCCTTTCGCGTGCCCACCAATACCCGTACCTTGCTCATTTATCTCTCCTTCCTCGGCTTCGTGCATCGATATTGAACAACGCCAGCAGCACAATGACAAGGCTCCGCCCCGCATTGCCGCTTGTACTCTTCGACTCCGCCTCAGGCCTTTGCTGCCGTTGCACGCTGATCGCGCATCTGCTTCATGAACTGCCGCATAGCGGCAATATGACCGGGCGAGCGCCTTTCGATCCATGATTCGTAGCGTTGTGCGGCTCCTTCCATATTTACAAGGAACTGCTTGTTGGAGAACCGCTCTCGCCCCTGCGGCACGATGCCCTTGACGAGCTCCCACACGCCGAAAAACTCGCCGCTGGTTTCAAAAAACAGGTCTTCGTGCAGAAGGCCATGGTTGAGGAACGCGCAGGCTTGCTCCCAGTAGCTAAGCACCATCATTGCCAGCGCTCCGTTTTCTGTTCCAGGGGCCGCGATACGCATGGCGTCATCGAAGGTGTCCACGTGGTAGTTCTGGAAGAACCAATCGCGTGCCTGGCGTAGCTTGGCTTCGCGCCGCAAATCGTAGATCTGCAGCTGGAGTTGCCCTTGTTCGTGCGTCGCTTGTGACATCTTTCATTTCTCCTTTTGTCTTCTAGTATTTGTGAATCAACTACTTGCAACTCGGTCTTGCTGACTGCTTCCCGAAAACCCGTTTCGCCTGTCGCGGCTGATCAAGGCTGGAGGTCAAAGGCCGGCCGCAAGCTGCCATCCATGTAGAAGGGCACAGACTCGTGCTCGTGGACGATCCGCCATGTGCCCGCGTCTCGATGCATGAACACCGTTGCGCGCATCCAAAAACTGATCCGCCGGCCCGCCGCCCTGGGACTTCCGCTCAGGCGGTAGAACCCATGGCAGAAGGCGAACTCGCCGCTCACAACAACCCTGAAATCGTGTGTCTCACGATCGACCGGTCCTTCCCACGTGTCGAGCCACGCCTGCTTTGTCTGGAGATCCATCCCCCGATGGGCAAGCGGCGGCGCGAGATCGCATATGACTGCGTCTAGCGCATACGGCGCAACGATGGCAGCGGCATCCTTGTTGTGATGCGCCTTGTCGATGGTCTCGAGGATCGCCCGGATCTCGGCTTCCTCTTTCGATGCCGGACTTTTCACTGCTGCGATACTCATGCTGTTTCTCCTTGTGCGCTGGCTAAACCGGCGAGGTGTAGTGAATGCAAAAGTCATACGAATGTGAACTAGCGACCCACATCGGCCCCGAGTCATGCGGAGCCGCTCGCAAGGGCGGCGTCGAAGCGTTGACAGGGGA
>JACXTT010004743.1_pt1 | contig 20076 bp, 13 predicted proteins | sample 9270951 | NCBI WGS metagenome assembly JACXTT01 (sample SAMN15532306, study PRJNA645909) | rock metagenome | isolation source: weathered quartz diorite | place: Puerto Rico | collected 2017-06-21 | reverse complement strand
GGCGGCCGGGGCAGCCGCGGCCGGAGCCGGGGCGGCAGCGGCGGGAGCGGCCGCCGGCGCGGCGGCGGCGGCGCCTTCCTCGATCACCGCGATGACCTGCTGGCTGTTCACGGTGTCACCGGACTGGAACTTGATTTCCTTCAGCACGCCGTCGACCGGGGCCGGGACTTCCAGCACCACCTTGTCGGTTTCCAGGTCGACCAGGTTCTCATCGCGCTTGACCGCTTCGCCGGCCTTCTTGTGCCAGGTGGCGATGGTGGCGTCGGAAACGGACTCGGGCAGGACGGGGACTTTGACTTCGATGGACATAAATGTTCCTTGAGTTAGTGCGTTCATCCCTGAACGCTAAGATCAAAAAGCGGCTATCCATAGCCGCACTTCTCAAATTCAGTGCGTTCATCCCTGGACGATAAAGTCAAAAAGCGGCCATCCGTGGCCGCACTTTTCAGGATGTCTTATTCCGCGGAGTGGTCGGTGCCGATCGGTGCCACCAGCGCCTGCTCGACGAGTGCCGCCTGTTCGGCGACGTGGGTATTGAGGTGACCGGCCGCCGGTGCCGGCGAGCGAGCGCGTCCCGCGTACGAGAGACTCTGCTTGCTGCCCACGCAGGCCTGCAGGTGATGACGGATCTGGAACCACGCGCCCTGGTTCATCGGCTCTTCCTGGCACCAGATCACTTCCTTGGCGGAAGGATACTTCTCCAGTTCGGCCGTGACCTGCGGACGCGGGAACGGATACAGCTGCTCGACGCGCACGATGGCGACGTCGCTGGCGCCACGCTTCTCCGCATCTTCCAGCAGGTCGTAGTAGACCTTGCCCGAGCACAGCACCACGCGCTTGACCTTCTTGGCGGCCAGGTCGCGGTGCTCCGGGATCACCAGCTGGAAGCCGCCGGTGGCCAGCTCGTCCAGGGTGGACACGGCCAGCTTGTGGCGCAGCAGCGACTTCGGCGTCATCACGATCAGCGGCTTGCGGGTCGGGCGCACCATCTGGCGGCGGATCATGTGGAACGCCTGGGCCGGGGTGGTGGGCACGCAGACCTGCATGTTGTCCAGCGCGCACAGCTGCAGGAAGCGCTCCAGGCGGGCGGAGGAGTGCTCCGGACCCTGGCCTTCATAGCCGTGGGGCAGGAACAGCGCCAGGCCGCACAGGCGGTTCCACTTCGCTTCACCCGAGCTGATGAACTGGTCGATCACCACCTGGGCGCCGTTGGCGAAGTCGCCGAACTGGCCTTCCCAGATGTGCAGGGTGTAGGGGTCGGTGGTGGCGCTGCCGTATTCGAACGCCATGACCGCTTCTTCGCTGAGCAGCGAGTCGATCACCTCGACGTCGGCGCCCGAGCGCACGTCGGCCAGCGGCATGTAGGTGTAGCCCGTCTTCTGGTCATGCAGCACGGCATGACGATGGAAGAAGGTGCCGCGGCCCACGTCCTGGCCGACCAGGCGCAGGTTGTAGCTCTCGTCGATCAGCGTGGCGTAGGCCAGGTTCTCGGCGAAGCCCCAGTCGCCCGGCAGGTCGCCGGCGGCCATCTTGGCGCGGTCTTCGTAGATCTTGGCCACGCGCGACTGCAGCGTCATGTCCTTCGGCACCACCAGGATCTGGTTGGCCAGTTCGACCAGGCGCTGCTTGGCGTAGCCGGTGGGGGTTTCGGTGGACAGCTTGCCGCCGATGAACTTGTCCCAGTCGACCTCGATGTCCTTGATGAGCGCCGTGGTGAGTTCGGTCATCGGCTCGCCCGCCTCGAGGCGGCTGCGGTAGTCCTCGAACATCTTCTGGCCGTCGCCATCGGCGATCACGCCCTGCTTGACCAGCTCCTGCGCATACAGGTCGCGGGTGGTCGGGCGCTTGCGGATGATCTGGTACATCACCGGCTGGGTCGCGGACGGCTCGTCGGCCTCGTTGTGGCCGTGGCGGCGGTAGCACACCAGGTCGATCACCACGTCCTTGCGGAACTCCTTGCGGAAGTCGTAGGCGAGGCGGGTGGCCTGGATCACCGCTTCCGGGTCGTCGCCGTTCACGTGGAACACCGGCGCATTCACCATCTTGGCCAGGTCGGTGCAGTACAGCGTGGAGCGGGTGTCCTGCGGGTTCGAGGTGGTAAAGCCCACCTGGTTGTTCACCACGATGTGCAGGCTGCCGCCGATCTTGAAGCCGCGGGCCTGGGACATGTTGAACAGTTCCATGTTCACGCCCTGGCCGGCCAGCGCCGAGTCGCCGTGCACGATGACGGCCATCGACTGCTTGCGCTCGGTGTCGCGGCGGCGGATCTGGCGCGAATGCACCGAGCCGGCCACCACCGGGTTGACGATCTCCAGGTGCGACGGGTTGAACGCCAGCGCCACGTGGGTACCGCCGTTCGGCGTCTTGACGTCGGCGGAGAAGCCCATATGGTACTTCACGTCGCCCGAGTGGGCCGGGTCATCCGGATGGTCCCACTTGCCCTCGAACTCGTTGAACAGGGTGCGCGGCGGCTTGCCCAGGATGTTGACCAGCATGTTGAGGCGGCCACGGTGGGCCATGCCGATCACCACTTCCTTGATGCCGTTGTCGCCGGCGGCGCGGACCACGTCGTCCACCATCGGGATCAGGCTGTCGCCGCCTTCCAGCGAGAAGCGCTTCTGGCCCACGTACTTGGTGTGCAGGTAGCGCTCGAGGCCTTCGGCCGCGGTCAGCTCGGCGAGGACGCGCTTCTTGCCCGCGGCGTCGAGGCCGGCGCTGCCATTGGCCTGCTCCAGCCGGGTGTAGATCCAGTTGCGCTGCTCATGGTTGCTGATGTGCATGAACTCGACGCCGAGGGTGTTGGTGTACACCTTCTTCAGTCGAGCCAGCAGGTCGCGCAGCTTCATGCGCTGGCCGCCACCGGCGAAGTTGCCGCAGTCGAACTCGGTATCCAGGTCGGCGTCGGAGAGGCCGTGGAAGGCGGGCTCCAGGTCCGGCGCCGGCAGCTTCTCGGCCAGGCCCAGCGGATCCAGGTTGGCGGCCAGGTGGCCGCGCGAACGGTAGGCGGTGAGGATGCGCAGCACGCCGGCCTGCTTGCGGGCGTGGGCGTCGTCCATCGGGCCGGCGGCCACGGCGACACCGTTGCGGCGCTGCTTTTGCGCGGCCTCTATACGCGCAATGGCCGCAGAGTGGGGCACGTCCCCCGACTCGCGGCCTTTGAAAGTCTCGAAATATTTGCTCCAGGTGGCGTCGACCGACGAAGGGTCCGCCAACCACGATTCATAGAGCTGTTCAACGTAATCGGCGTTGCCGCCGGCGAGTTGGGAGGATTCGAAAAACTCGCGGATCAGATTAGTGCTCACGTCACCACCGGTGAGGAAGGGAGGCTTGCAGCGGTTCCGGCCGGGGAGGGCCAGTTGGCTGGGAAAAATCCCGTTAATTATAGCCTTGGGGTGCTGCGACGCGGCAACCCAAAAGGCTCACCTGAAATGGGGTTGGTGGTCGATATTTCGACCCCGAGGGTACCGACCATCGTCGTAGACCGCGGTTTTCACGATGAATCGCGCTCACGGGCCCGCCGGCCGGCCGGCGTCGCGCCGTTCAGCGAACGGCTAGAGATCGAGCGGCTGCAGGACCCTGGCGGGCGCCGATCGCTCCCAGACCTCGTTGAAGTGTTGCGACAGCGGCGCCTGGGCGGCCCGGTCCCGGCGCGCGGCGCGACCGTCGGCTCGTCTTGCATCGGGCTGGAACAGGTAGCCGCCCTGGTCGGTCAGCAGGTAGGCGGAGGCGTAGGCCAGGTCCACGTCCTCCAGCGGGGTACGGATGTGCAGCACGCTGGGCAGGCGCTGGGCCAGGGCGACCAGGCGGTGGCTGTCGCGCAGCGCGGCCTCCGGGTCGTGAAGCAGCACGCGGATCTCCGCGCCCCGCCCCGAGGTGGCGATGCGCCGTAGTTCGGCCATGTCCCCGAGGCTGGCATAGCTGTCGGTGTCGAGCACCGGCTGGTAGATGGACAGCCGATACCTGGCCTCGGTGAGCAGCTGCAGGCGGCTGGCCGCGATCTCGCTGCGGGTCCCGGCGGGGAGCCGGTCGTCGCCCGTACCCGGGGCTGCCGGGGCGGTGTCGTCGCCCAGGCCCAGGCGCATGGCCCGGTGGACGATGCCGGCGTCCTCGAAGGGTTCGCCGTGGGCGACGAAGCCCTCGCGCTCGTAAAAGGCCACGGCCGACACCTGGGCGTCCAGCACGACGTCGGCGCGGCCCTGGCCCCGGGCCCGGGCCACCAGGGAGCGCAGCAGGCCCAGTCCCACGCCCTGGCCGCGCCAGGGCTGGCGCACGGCGACCCGGCCGATCTTGCCGTGCGGCGTCAGGCGGGCGCAGCCGATCGGCTCGCCACGTTCGTCGCGAGCCAGCAGGTGGAAGGACAGCGGATCCAGGTCGTCCCATTCGAGTGACTCGGGGACGGCCTGCTCCCGCACGAAGACTTCCAGCCGGATCGCCCGCAACGCGTCACGGTCACCCGTACGCGCCCAGTCGGCGTGCTCGACGTGGAAGTCCTGCAATTTCACCGACGCCGTCCCTTGCGGACGACCAGGTGGCCGTCATTGACCAGGGCAAGCAGCAGGCCGGCTTCGTCGGCCGAGAGGTGCTTGCCCGGGGCGAGCTCGCGCTCGCTGCAGATGCGCAGGGCCGAATCCGCCGTGGCGGGGTAGGCGTGGCCGTTGACGAACAGCGTGGCGCCGCGCTTGTCGCGCGCCCAGGCCATGCGTGCCCAGGGATGGCGCAGCAGCGTGGCGCCGGCGTCCAGTTGCTTGCGCAGGGCAGCCTCGGTCAGCTCCTTCTCCGGCGGCACCGGCATCTGGGCGTTGCGGTAGCGGGTGATGAAGCGCCCGAACCAGTCGGTGAGCGTGGCGTCGTCCAGACCGGCCGCGAACGGCAGGGCCTGGCGCAGGCGGGCGAGCGCGGCGCGATCGATCTCGCCGACGGCCTTGACCGGGGCCAGGTCCGGGTCGGCGTAGCGCAGCTCGTCGGGCAGGCGCTCGGCGAGATAGTCGGCCAGGTCGCCGGTCAGCTCGGCCCGCGACGGGGCACGCATGCCCACCGAGATGGTCATGCAGGGGCCGCCGAAGGCGACGCCGTCGTGCGGCACGTCGGGCGGCAGGTAAAGCATGTCGCCCGGCTCGAGCATCCACTCGTGGGTGGGCTCGAAGTGCGCCAGCTGCTTCAGCTCCACGTCCGGGCGGAAAGCCCTGGGTGCGGCGGGGTCGGTGCTGATCGCCCAGTGGCGCTGGCCGATGGCCTGCAGCAGGAACACGTCGTACTGGTCCACGTGCGCGCCCACGCCGCCGCCCGGCTCCGCGTAGGAAATCATGATGTCGTCCAGGCGCCAGCTCGGCAGGAAGCTGAACTGCCCGAGCAGGGCGGCCACGTCGGCATCCCACTTGTCCACGTCCTGGACCAGCAGGGTCCAGTTGCGGTCGGGGGTGCTGGCGAAGTCCTTCTCGGTCAGCGGGCCGGTCTTGATCTTCCAGCGGTCGCGGGACTCGTCATGGATGATCAGGCGCGACAGCGCAGACTCTTCCAGCGCCAGGCCGGCCAGGTCGTCCGGCTGGATCGGCGGCACGAAACCGGGGAAGGCCTGGCGGATCAGCAGGGGGTGCTTCTGCCAGTAATCACGCAGGAACTGGGCCGGGCTCATGCCCAGGGGCTGCCTGGCGGAGCCGCGGACTTCGATGGGGAGGGGGCGTGGTGTGGTCATCGGGACATTCTAAGGCAACACGGCCCGGCGTCCGGTTGATCGTGGTCAGGGCGTGAAGGGCGGCGGCCCGGGGCGCCAGGACCCCATCCGGCGAGACCGGTCTTCCCGGAAATAAGCGTGAGGACATGTGCATATGCCAACACGTCCTTTCACATGACAAGACGCGATGACTACTTTGGGTGGCCAGATGTATGGACGTCCAAAGGAATCCGATGTGAACGCGGTCGTCGCGCTGGAAAATCGCCTGCCATCGATGGAGGCCTCGAGGCTGTCCGCCCTGGAGCGGCTCGCCGACGGGCTGGGGCCCGCCGAGCTGTACTGGATCGCCGCGTGGAGCGCCGCCAGGGCGGAGCGCCTGCAGCGCGGCGACGTCACCGCGCCGGCGGCGAAGGCCGCAACCGAACAGCTCACCATCCTCTATGGCAGCCAGACCGGCCAGGCCAAGCGCGTGGCCTCGCAGTTGCACGCGCGCGCCGAAGCCGCGGGCCTCGCGGCGCGGCTGGTGCGTGCCGACACCTATCCGCAGCGCGACCTGGCCAGGGAAACCCATCTCGTCGTGGTGATCAGCACCCAGGGCGACGCCGAGCCGCCTGACGACGCCCGCAGTCTGGTCGAGTTCGTGCTGGGCAAGCGCGCGCCGAAGCTGCTCGGCCTGCATTACGCGGTGCTGGGCCTGGGCGATTCCAGCTACCCGCAGTTCTGCGCCATCGGCCGGCAGCTCGACGAGCGGCTGGCGGAGCTGGGCGCCACGCGGCTTGCCGCGTTCGGCGAAGCCGACGTGGACGTCGACGCCGTGGCGGCGCCCTGGTCGGATCGCGCGCTGGAGCAGGCCAGGCAGGCCCTGGGCACCACCCAGCCGGGGCGTGTCGCCACCCTGCAGTCCGTGCCCCATCGTGCGGCGCATACGCGCGAGCGTCCGTTCCTCGCCCCGGTCCTGGACAACCAGTCCATCGTGGCGCGCGACGCCGGGCGCGACGTGCGCCATGTGGAATTGTCGCTGGAAGCGTCGGGCCTGAGCTACGAGCCGGGCGACTCGCTGGGTGTGTGGCCGCGCAATCCATCGGCGCTGGTGGACCAGTGGCTCGCCGCCCTGGCGCTGGATGGCGAGCAGGCGGTGACCCACGACGGCCGCAGCCTGCCGCTGCGGCAATGGCTGGTCGCGGAGCGTGAACTGACGCGGCTGAGCCGGCCGCTGGTCGCGGTGCTGGCGGACGCCAGTGGCGACGAGGACCTGGCCCGGCTGCTGCGGCCCGACCAGTCCGCCGCGCTGGCGGCGCTGATGGCGGAACACCAGCCCATCGACCTGTGGCGCCGTTACCACAGCGCCTGGTCGGCGGAAGAACTGGTGGCGGCGCTGCGTCCGTTGACGCCGCGCCTGTACTCCATCGCTTCCAGCCAGAAGGCGGTGGGCGAGGAAGTGCATCTCACGGTGGGCGTCGTCGACTATCTCGCGCACGGCGAACGCCACTGGGGCGCGGCCTCTTCGTTCCTCGCGCAGGCGGGTGACGAACAGCCCCTGCCGATCTACATCGAACCCAACGAGCGTTTCCGCCTGCCGCAGGACCCTGCGCGCGACATCATCATGATCGGGCCTGGCACGGGCGTCGCGCCGTTCCGTGCGTTCGTGCAGGAACGCCGCGAAACGGCGGCGCGCGGGCGCAACTGGCTGTTCTTCGGCAACCGCCACTTCACCAGCGAATTCCTCTACCAGGTCGAATGGCAGGCGGCACTGCGCGACGGCTCGCTGCACCGCCTGGACCTGGCGTTCTCGCGCGACGACGCGGCCAAGGTCTATGTGCAGCAGCGCCTGCGCGAACAGGGTCGCGAGCTCTACGCCTGGCTGCAGGAGGGCGCACACCTCTATGTCTGCGGTGACGCCAACCACATGGCGAAGGACGTGCACGCGGCGCTGATCGACGTGGCCGTGGCGCACGGCGGACACACACCGGAGCAGGCCAGGGAATGGTTGTCCGGCCTCCTGCAACAAGGGCGCTATGCCCGCGACGTGTACTGACATGAGCACACCGCTTTCCGATCTCGAACGCATCAAGGCCGAGAGCCGCCACCTGCGCGGCACCCTGCTCGAAGGCCTGCGCGACCCGGTTACCAACGCCATCAGCGACGACGACAACAAGCTGCTGAAATTCCACGGCAGCTACCTGCAGGACGACCGCGACCTGCGTGACGAGCGGCGCAGGCAGAGGCTGGAGCCGGCGTATGCCTTCATGTTGCGCGCGCGCCTGCCGTCCGGCGTGGTCACGCCCGCGCAGTGGCTGGTGTTCGACCGGCTCGCCCGCGAGCATGCCAATGGCACCCTGCGCATCACCACGCGGCAGACCTTCCAGTGGCACGGCATCATCAAGCGCCATCTCAAGCCGACCATCGCCGCGATCCACCAGGCGCTCGCCACCACCATCGCCGCCTGCGGCGACGTGGTGCGCAACGTGGTGAGCACGCCCAACCCGGTGGAGTCGCAGGCGCATGCGCTGGCTTACGCCTGGGCCACGCGCCTGTCCGAGGAGTTATCGCCGAGGACGCGCGCCTATCACGAGATCTGGCTCGACGGCGAGCCGCTGGTGGACGAGCCCAAGGACGAGGAGCCCCTGTACGGCGCCACCTACCTGCCGCGCAAGTTCAAGATCGGCCTGGCGATACCGCCGCTCAACGATATCGACGTGTTCGCCCAGGATCTCGGCCTGATCGCCATCATCGAGCATGGCGAGCTGCAGGGCTTCAATGTCGCCGTGGGCGGCGGCATGGGCGCCACCCATGGCGACGGCACGACCTACCCGCGCCTGGCCAGCGTTATGGGGTTCGTCACTCCCGATCGCCTGCTGGCGGTGGCCGAAGCGACGGTGACGGTCCAGCGCGACTGGGGTGATCGCGGCGAACGCAAGCACGCGCGCCTGAAGTACACCATCGACAAGCACGGGCTCGAGGCATTCAGGGCCGAAGTGGAAAAGCGCGTCGGTTTCGAACTGTCGCCCGCGCGCACCTACCACTTCGAGCACAACGGCGATCGCCATGGCTGGATCGAAGGCAGCGACGGCCGCTGGCACCTGACCCTGCAGATCGAGTCCGGCCGCCTGGCCGATGTGGGCGAACGACGCTGGCTGACCGGCCTGCGCGAGTTGGCGAACGTGCACCAGGGCGATTTCCGGCTCACCTGCAACCAGAACGTGATCATCGCCAACGTGGCCGCCGACCAGCGCGAACGCATCGACGCGATCGTCTCGGCGCATGGCCTGGACGGCTATCGATCGGACAGCGGCATCCGCCGCCACGCCGTGGCCTGCGTGGCCTTGCCGACCTGCGGCCTAGCGATGGCCGAGAGCGAACGCTACCTGCCGGCCTTCCTGACCAGGCTGGAAGCCCTGCTCGACAGCCATGGGCTGAAGGACGCGCCCATCCTGCTGCGCCTGTCCGGCTGCCCCAACGGATGCTCGCGGCCGTACCTCGGCGAGATCGCCCTGGTCGGCCGCGGACCGGGGCGCTACGACCTGCGCCTGGGCGCGGACTTCCGCGGCCAGCGACTCAATCGACCCTACCGCGAGAACGTCGACGAAGCGGCCATCCTCGAGGCCCTCGCGCCCTTGTTCGCGAGCTATGCGGGTGGGCGCCTGCCGGACGAGTACTTCGGCGACTTCCTGGTGCGTTCCGGCGTCATCGCCGGCGAGGCGCAATCGTTGGCGGACGAGGTGGCGGCATGAAACAGGCGCTGCTCGAGGAGGCGCAGCACGATCCCAAGGCCCTGGAGGCACTGAACCAGTGGCTGGGCACGTTGAGCGGCGAGGAACGCGTGGTGTGGTCGCTGGCCTATGCGCCCGGCACGCACGTGCTGTCCTCCAGCTTCGGCGCGCAGGCCGCGGTGTCCCTGCACCTGTTGACGCGACAGCGGCCCGACCTGCCGGTGGTGCTGATTGATACCGGCTACCTGTTTCCCGAGACCTACCAGTTCATCGACGAGCTGCGCGGCCGGCTGGGCCTGAACCTCAAGGTCTACAGCGCGTCCGAGAGCCCGGCCTGGATGGAGGCACGCGAAGGGCGGCTGTGGGAGCAGGGCGTACCGGGCATCGACCGCTACAACCAGTTGCGCAAGGTGGAGCCGATGCAGCGCGCGCTGGCTGAGCTGCAGGCGGGCAGCTGGTTTGCCGGCCTCCGCCGCAGCCAGGCGCGCACGCGCGCCGCCATACCGTATGCCCAGTACCGCGACGGTCGCTGGAAATTCCATCCCATCGCGGACTGGACCGATCGCGACGTGGGCATGTACCTGCGCCGCCACGGCCTGCCGTACCACCCGTTATGGGACCAGGGCTACATCTCCATCGGCGATGTGCACACCACGCATCGCTGGGAGCCCGGTTCCGATGTCGACACCACGCGCTTTTTCGGACTCAAGCGCGAATGCGGCCTGCACGGATTGGCCTGACCGCAACGGCCGGATTGCAGCGGCCGACAAAAACCAACCCAGCGCATGACGCTGGCCGATGCCCCGACACGACAAGAAACACACCATGAGCCAGACAGCCCTTGCGCAGACCGATAGTGCCTTCTCCTCCGACGAGCTGGTGCCGCCCCATGGCGGCGAACTCAAGGAGCTTTACCTGCCGCCTGCCGACGCGGAACGGCTGAAGCAGCGCAGTGCCGGCCTGCCCGGCGTGGACCTCGACACCCGCCAGCTGTGCGATCTCGAGTTGCTGCTGAGTGGCGCCTTCTCCCCACTGGAAGGCTTCCTCACCCAGCGCGACTACGATCGCGTGGTCGAGGAGCTTCGCCTCGCCGACGGCACGCTATGGCCGATCCCGGTCACGCTGGATGTGAGCGAGGCCTTTGCCGCCAAGCTGACACGCGGCAGTGAAGTGGCGCTGCGCGACACGCAGGGTGTGCCGCTGGCCGTGCTGGAAGTGGAAGACATCTATCGCCCGGATCGCGAGCACGAGGCGCTCAAGGTTTTCGGCACCACCGATCGCACGCATCCCGGCGTGGCCGAGTTGCTGGATCGTTTTCGCCCCGTGTACCTGGGCGGACGCGTAAAGGGCATCCAGTCGCCCGCGCATTTCGACTTTGCCACCTTGCGCGATACGCCGCGCAGCCTGCGCGCCTGGTTCGCCGACAACGGCTGGAACCGCATCGTCGCCTTCCAGACCCGCAATCCGATGCATCGCGCCCATCGTGAGCTGACCCTGCGCGCCGCGCAGCAGGTGGGTGCCAAGCTGCTGGTGCAGCCTTCGGTGGGACGCACCAAGCCGGGCGATGTCGACCACTACACCCGCGTGCGCTGCTACCAGGCGCTGCTGCCGCAATACCCGGCACACAGCGCGAAGCTTTCGCTGCTGCCGCTGGCGATGCGCATGGGCGGTCCGCGCGAGGCGCTGTGGCACGCGATCATCCGCAAGAACTACGGCGCCAGCCATTTCATCGTCGGGCGCGACCATGCCGGTCCCGGCAACGGCGCCGATGGCAAGCCGTTCTACGGGCCCTTCGATGCCCAGCACTTGCTGGAGCGCTATCAGCACGAACTCGGCATCCAGGTGGTGCCGTTCCCCGCGATGGTCTACGTGGCCAACCGCGACGCCTACCTGCCAACGACCGAAGTGCAGCCGGACGACGAGGTGCGCGACATCTCCGGCACGCAACTGCGGCGACACCTGCACGAGGGCAGCGACATCCCGCCCTGGTTCTCCTTTCCGGAGGTGGTGAAGATCCTGCGCGAGCGACATCCGGCGCAGGCGACGCGAGGATTCGCGTTGTTCTTCACGGGGCTGTCGGGAGCGGGCAAGTCGACCATTGCGCAGGCGGTGGTGGCGCAGCTGCTGGAGCGGACCAGCCGTTCCATCACGGTCCTGGACGGTGACGAGGTGCGCAAGCATCTTTCGCGTGGCCTGGGTTTCTCGCGGGAAGACCGCCATGCCAACGTGACGCGTATTGGTTATGTGGCGAGCGAGATCGTGCGTCACGGTGGCATCGCCGTTTGCGCGCCGATCGCGCCGTATGCCGAGTCGCGGGCCGAGGCGCGTGGACTGGTGGAGGCGCATGGCGATTTCATCGAGATCCATGTCGCCACCGAGCTGGAGGTGTGCGAGGCACGCGATCGCAAGGGGCTCTATGCGCAGGCGCGTGCAGGGACGATTGCGCAGTTCACCGGGATCAGCGATCCCTATGAGGTGCCTGAGCAGCCGGAGTTGCGGGTGGATGGCAACGCGGGCGAGCCGGCGGTGCTGGCGCAGCACATCGTGGAGCTGCTGCAGCAGCGTGGGTTGTTGAGGGTGTGATCGATGGGGGAACGCGGGCGATTCGTCATCTGACCGCGATCCCTTGTAGGAGCGCACCCAGTGCGCGGTCGCCTTTCGCCCCGGTCTCTCCTATCCGTCATTTCCGCGAGGCGCTTTTCAACAGCCGGAGGCTGGTCATGCGGGAATCCAGTGACTTCCGCTCTTCCAGGTGTCATCGCGATCTGGCTCGCCTGCCGGGGGCTTCCGCGGGCCTGCCGGCCGCCGGGTTACTTCTCTTTGCGTGGCCAAAGAGAAGTAACCAAGAGAAAGGCCACCCCGATGCCGCCCCTTCCGGGCTATCGCCCGGAAGGTCCGCGGGCGGGTTACGGGGTTTGTCGACAGGGCATCCTGCCCTGACGACAAACTGGCCGGCGTCCTGCCGGCCACCCTTCGGGCCTTTTCTCCGCCCGCCCGCCGCGGCATAGGGGAGGGGAGATCAACAGCCAGAGCGATAGAGCGGACTCTTCTTCCCTGTAGGAGCGCACAGCGACGCCCATCTCTGCAACGCGATGTGCCGCGCAGCGGCACGAGCCCGCACCTGGGCCCCTGTGTGGCGGTGAGGGGTGGACGACCAGGCCCCGCAGGGGTGCCCGACAGGGACGTCGGGCACTTTTCGTCCGGGCAGGAGCCCGGTCGAAAAGCCCGGCCGCCCCTCACGGACTGGTCGGGCGTAGCCCGGCCAGCGCCACGCGGGGTGCCGTTCTCTTTGGTTACTTTCTCTTGGGCAAGCAAGAGAAAGTAACCCGGGCTGCGGCAGCGGCTCGGAAGCCCGCCGCAGGCGAGCCTGCTGGCGACAACGCCAGATCAGAAGCGAAAGTCACTGGACTCCTGCATTTGCAGGAGTGACGGATAGGAAGGGCCCGGCGAAGGGCGATTGCGCACAAGGTGCGCTCCTACCAAGGGCGGGCAGGCTCGCCGGCGACGGCGCAATAATCAAACCCGCGCCCCAACGGCCAGCGCATCACTCCACCGCAACAGCCAACTCCGCCACCTTGTGCGGCACCTTGCGCTCCCGCCAATGCGGCACGCCAGTCCACGACGCACCCCCCGTCCCATTGGCCAACGCACGACTCACTGCACGACGCTCCAGGTGCGGCGCGAACACGCTGATGAAATCCAGCGCGTACTCGCGCAGCACGCTCTCCCGGCGCAGCACGATCCAGGTCGTGCACGGCTCGAACAACTGGTCGGCATCCAGCTCCCGCAGATCCGTATCCAGCTCCCGCTGGAACGCCATCTCGGCAAGCACACCGATGCCCAGACCCTCGCGCACATAAGTCTTGATCAGATCCGCATCACTCGCCGTCATCGCGATCTGCGGATGCAGGTTGGCCGCATGGAAAGCACGCGCCAGCGACGACTCCGGCTTGAGCGACGAGTCGTAACTGATGATCGGATGGGCAGCCAGCTGTTGCAGCGACGGCGCCTGCTTCTGCTTCGCCAGGGGATGGCTGCCAGGCACCAGCACGATGCGGTTCCAGCGATAGGCGGGCAGGGCGATGCCGCTTGGCGGTGGTGCGCCGGCGGCGGTGCTGACGATGGCGAGATCCACCTGGCCGCCTTCCAGCAGCGAAATCACGTCCGAATCGCTCACCGGCTGCAGGTGCACGCTTACCTGCGGATAGCTGCGGCTCAGCGAAGCCACTGCGCTGGGCAGGGCGAAGCGGGCCTGCGTATGCGTGGTGGCGATGCGCAGCGTGCCGTGCGATTCGTTGCGAAGGTTGGCGGCAATGGAGCGGATGTTGGCCGCTTCGGCCAGGATGACGCGCGCGCGCTCCAGCACGTGGGTGCCGGCGTGCGTGATCGCATGCAGGCTGCGGCCCTTGCGGTGGAACAGCTGGAAACCGAGTTCGTCTTCGAGCTGGCGCAGCAGCTTGCTGAGACCGGGCTGGGTGGCGTGCACCCGCTCGGCCGCCAGGGTGATGTTCAGGCCGGCATCAGCGATGGCGACCAGGTAGCGAAGTTGGGTAAGGGTCATGGCTCAGGTTCCGCAGGCAATCGAGGGAGTGGTGGCTCTCAGTCGCGGAACGGATACATCGCGCGAACCTGCCCGAAGGCCGTCCGCCGTTGCGGCAGGCCATGTGGTTACCCCTTGGTTTGCGGTGGCTATCCATGGGTTCGGGTTCGTCGGATGTCTGTATTTAGACGTCTATACAGTGATTGCTGCGATGCGTCAATACTTGGGGCGGGCCGGCCGGGCTTATAACTACGGGTGATATTCCGCAGCCGATAAATCATTTGTGCGCCGGCGGAAGGCTACCTAGCGTGCTACGGACCATCCCGTTGTCCCGCCGCCGGAGCCCGTCGTTCGATGAAGCTGTATCCCCTGTTCGCCGATCTTTCGGGTCGCCAGGTCCTGGTGGTCGGCGGTGGCCCGGTGGGCGAGCGCAAGGCAGCGGCGCTGCTGGAAGCGGGGGCCACGGTGATCGTCGGTGCCCCCGCGCTCTCGCCCGCCTTGCAGTCGTGGGCCGAGCAGGGGCGCGTGGAGTGGCGCAATGGCCGCTTCGACGAGGCATGGCTGGAAGATGCCTGGCTGGTGATCGCCGCGACCGATGACGCCGCCTTGCACCGGCGCATCCGTGACCTGGCGGAGGCGCGGCACCTGTTCGTCAACGTGGTGGATGATGCCGAACAGTCGAGTTTCCATGTACCGGCGGTGATCGATCGCGCGCCCGTCACCATCGCCATTTCCAGTGGCGGCCACGCACCGATGCTGGCGCGCCTGCTGCGTGAGCGCCTCGAAGTGCTGGTGGATCCCGTGGTGGGCCCGCTGGCCGCCTTGCTCGCCGCCATGCGCGGGCGCATCCGCAAGCAGCTGCCGGACGTGTCACTGCGCAGGCGCTACTACGAGCGCCTGCTGGTCGGGCCCGTGCAGAGCCTGTTGCGCCGGGGACAGCATGCGCTGGCCGAGGCGTCGGCGGAGCGGCTGCTCGATGCGTTCGATGCACCGCGCTCCGGCTCGGTCGTCCTGCTCGGCGCCGGCCCGGGCGATCCGGGACTGCTGACCCTGCGCGGGCTGCGTGCGCTCAACGAAGCGGACGTGATCCTGCACGACCGGCTGGTGAGCCACGACGTGCTGGCGCTGGCCCGTCGCGATGCCGAACGCATCGAAGTGGCCAAGCAGGCCGGCAACCACCATACGACGCAGGCGCAGATCCATGCCCTGATGCTCGAGCACGCCGCCGCCGGCAAGCGCGTGGTGCGGCTGAAGGGGGGCGACCCGTTCGTGTTCGGACGGGGTGGCGAAGAGCTCGAGTTCCTCCGCCAGCACGGCATTCCCTACGAGGTGGTCCCGGGCATCACGGCGGCGCTCGCCTGCGCGGCCTATGCCGGGGTGCCGCTGACCCATCGCGACCACGCCCAGTCGGTACGCCTGGTGACCGCCCATTGCCGCGATTCCGTCGATACGCTGGACTGGGCCGCGCTGGCGCAGGAAAAGCAGACCTTGGCCGTCTATATGGGCACCAGCGAACTGCCGGTGATCCAGCAGCGACTGATCGCTCATGGCCGTTCCGCCAGCACGCCGTTCGCCCTGGTGGAGAACGGCTCCCGCCCGGAACAGCGCGTCATCACCGGCACCCTGGGCAGCCTGGCCGAGCGCGCCGCGGCCAGCGAGGTGCGCTCGCCGGCCCTGCTGATCATCGGCGAGGTGGCGGCGCTCGCGCATACGCTGGCCTGGTTCGGACGTCCGCCGGTCGATGCCGCGCCGCCCCTGACCGAGGCGGCTTGACACAACCTTAGCCCTGGCGGGCGCACCATCGCGTGCGCCGCCCATCCCATCCATGTCGTGCCACGGAGTGACTTCATGATTTACGACAGCATCCTCGACACCATCGGCAATACGCCCATCGTGCGCATCCATCGGCTGGCCCCGAAGCACGTGACGCTGTACGCCAAGGTGGAGGCATTCAACCCGGCCGGCTCGGTGAAGGACCGCCTGGCCTACGCGATCATCATCGATGCAGAGCAGAAGGGCCTGCTCAAGCCCGGGCAGACCGTGGTGGAGGCGACCTCGGGCAATACGGGCGTGGCGCTGGCGGCGGTGTGCGCGGCGCGCGGTTATCCCTTCGTGGCGGTGATGACGGAAACCTTCTCGATCGAGCGCCGCAAGCTGATGCGCGCGTACGGCGCCAAGGTGGTGCTGACGCCCGCGGCGGAGCGTGGCAGTGGCATGGTGCGCAAGGCCAAGGAGCTGGCGGAGAAGCACGGCTGGTTCCTGGCGCGGCAGTTCGAGAATCCGGCCAACCCGTCCTACCATCGCAACACCACGGCGGCGGAAATCCTGCGTGACTTCGCCGGCAAGCGGCTCGACTACTTCGTCACCGGCTGGGGCACCGGCGGCACGCTCACCGGCGTGGGCGAGGTGCTGAAGGTGGCACGTCCCGAAGTGAAGGTGATCGCCAGCGAACCGGCGGGCGCTTCACTGCTGTCGGGCAAGGAATGGCAGCCCCACAAGATCCAGGGCTGGACCCCGGACTTCGTGCCGGCCGTGCTCAATCGCGACGTGGCCCACCAGATCCTGCCGGTCGATGACGTCCTGGCGCGCGACACGTCGCGTGCGCTCGCGCAGAAGGAAGGCATCTTCGTAGGCATCTCGGCCGGTGCCACGGTGGCGGCTGCATTGGAAGTGGCGAAGGATGCGCCGGACGGCTCGGTGTTGCTGGCAATGCTGCCGGATACCGGCGAGCGCTATCTCTCCACGTTCCTGTTCGAAGGCGTCAACGAGGGTTCGGACGAGATCGAGTGAATCGACGCATGACGTTGTCCTGATTCCTGGCTTTCCTTGTGGGAGCGCACCCTGTGCGCGACAAGCCTACGGAGTGGTGATATCGCAACTCCGCGGTCGCGCACAGGGTGCGCTCCCACAGGTCACCGCGCTCTGGTGCAAGACGCTCACGCCTGCGGCGTCAGCGCCGGTGCGTGGTCTCCCATTCCGCGATCAGCTTCTGTCCCACCGATGCCAATGCATTGATCGCCGGCAGCAGCTCGCGTCCCAGCGAGGTCAACGCGTATTCCGCCGAGGGTGGCGAGGAATGCAGCACGCGGCGCTTCACCAGCCCCCGCGATTCCAGTTCGCGCAGGCGTGCGCTCAGCACGCGCGCGGAAATGCGCGGCAGGTCGTGGCGCAGTTCACCGAAGCGTCGCGGCTCGCCGCTCAGCGACCACACGACATTGGGCGCCCATGCGCCGCGCAGCAGGCCCAGCACTTCGCTGAGCGGGCAGGCGGGCGGTGGCGCGACTTTGCTCTTGCGGACGGGGAGGCCCATGGCGCTGCCGGTAACTGGATGGTTACCGCATTTTAGGGGTAACCACGGGTTAGGTGGTATCCAACAGTAACCATGGGTGGCTAGCATGGCGCTTCCTCCGCGACGGGACGTCGCGGAGGAAGGTTCCCCACCACTGGAGATATGCCATGAAGCTTTACTACGCCGCCGGCGCCTGCTCGCTTTCCCCGCACATCGTTGCCCTGGAAGCCGGCATCCCGCTGGAGCTGGAGAAGGTGGACACCAAGGAGAAGCGCACCGCGAGCGGCGCCGATTACTGGCAGATCAATCCCAAGGGCTATGTGCCGGCGCTGGTGCTGGATGACGGCGAGCTGCTCACCGAAGGCCCGGCGATCGTGCAGTACCTCGCGGACCAGAAGCCCGACAGCAAGCTGGCGCCCGCCCATGGCACCACGGCGCGTTATCGACTGCAGGAGATGCTCGGCTACATCAATTCCGAGCTGCACAAGAGCTACACGCCGCTGTTCAAGCCGGATACACCGGATGCGGTGCGCCAGGAGCGCAAGGACTACCTGCGCAAGCGCTACGCCTTGCTCGAACAACACCTGGCCAAGCACGACTGGCTGGTGGGCGACCACTTCGGCGTGGCGGATGCCTATCTGTTCACCGTGACCAACTGGTCCAGGCACGTGGCGCTGGACCTGTCGGATTTCCCCGCGCTGCTGGCGTTCCAGAAGAGTGTGGGTGAGCGTCCGCAGGTGCAGGCTGCGCTGGAAGCGGAAGGCCTGATCAAGGCGGCTGCCTGATCCATCGATGACCTGTGGGAGCGCACCCTGTGCGCGACAAGCCTACGGAGCGATGAAGTCGTCACTCCGCGGTCGCGCACTGGGTGCACTCCCACAAGGTTGTTGTTGCTGGCTTAGATGTCCTTGGCCAGCGGCTCGGCCAGGCCGATGTAGCCGCCGGGCGTCAGGTCGAGCAGGCGCTGCTTCGCATCGGCGGGCAGGTCCAGGCCGGTGATGAAGGTGCGCATCGAATCCCGGGTAATGCCCTGGCCGCGCGTCAGCGCCTTCAGCTGCTCGTACGGTTCCGGCAGGCCGTAGCGGCGCATCACGGTCTGCACGGCTTCGGCCAGCACTTCCCAGCTCGCGTCGAGGTCGGCGGCGAGGCGATCGGCGTTGATGGTCAGCTTGCCCAGGCCCTTCTTCAGCGATTCCAGCGCCACCAGGGTGTGGCCGAACGCCGTACCCAGGGCGCGCAGCACGGTGGAGTCGGTGAGGTCGCGCTGCCAGCGGCTGATCGGCAGCTTCTCGGCAAAGTGGCCGAGCAGGGCGTTGGCGAGGCCGAAGTTGCCTTCGGCATTCTCGAAGTCGATCGGGTTGACCTTGTGCGGCATGGTCGAGGAGCCCACTTCGCCGGCCTTCAGCGCCTGCTTGAAGTAGCCCAGCGAGATGTAGCCCCAGATGTCGCGCGCCAGGTCGATCAGGATGATGTTGGCGCGGCGGATCACGTCGCAGTATTCGGCGACGCCGTCATGCGGCTCGATCTGGGTGGTGTACGGGTTGTAGTCCAGGCCCAGGCTTTCCACGAAGCGCTGCGAGAACGCGCGCCAGTCGAGTTCCGGGTAGGTGATGGCATGGGCGTTGTAGTTGCCCACGGCGCCATTGATCTTGCCGGGGATTTCCAGTGCGACGAGCTGCTTGCGCTGGCGTTCCAGGCGGGCGACCACGTTGGCCAGTTCCTTGCCCAGCGTGCTCGGCGAAGCGGTCTGGCCGTGCGTGCGCGAGAGCATCGGCAGTCCCGCGTTCTCATGCGCCATCGAGCGCAGCTTGGCGATGATGCCGTCGATCATCGGCAGCAGCACCTGTTCGCGGGCGTCGCGCAGCATCAGCGCGTAGGAGAGGTTGTTGATGTCCTCGCTGGTGCAGGCGAAGTGCACGAACTCCTTGGCCTGGGCCAGCGACGCGTCGTTGCCGATGCGCTCCTTGATGAAGTACTCCACCGCCTTGACGTCGTGGTTGGTGGTGGCCTCGATGGTCTTGATGCGGGCGCCGTCATCCACGCTGAAGTCGGCCGAGATGCCCTTGAGCCTGGCAATCTGCTCGGCGGTGAACGCAGGCAGCTCCTCGATGCCCTTGTCGGCGGCCAGCGCCAGCAGCCATTCGATCTCCACGTGCACGCGGCGGTGCATGAGGCCGAACTCGCTGAAGATCGGGCGCAGCGTTTCGACCTTGCTGGCGTAGCGGCCGTCCAACGGCGACAGGGCGGTCAGGGCATGGGAGGACATCGGGGGTGTTCCAAGGCGGGAAAGGGGAGATTTTACAACAGGGGAGGAAGGGGGCGTTTTACGCCTTTAGCGTGGGCCCCCGGCTTTCGCCCTCTCCCCGCCGGGGAGAGGGCTGGGGCAAGGGGACAATCTAGCCTCACGGCTCATTGCCGCGCCCCCGCTCCCTTGTAGGAGCGCACCCTGTGCGCGAACGCCTTTCGCCTCTGTCTTCAGGGTTCGCCATCCGTGCGAGGCACTTTTCGACAGCCGTAGGCTCCGTCAGGCAGGACAAGCGCGTAGTGCGCAGAACACCCGCAAGGCGGCCCCGAAGGGGCGAGCGTGCGAGTCATCCAGTGACTTCTGCTCTTCCAGGCGTTGTCGCGACCGGGCTCGCCTGCGGCGGGCTTCCGACCTCCTGCCGGAGGCCGGGTCACTTTTCTCTGCTTGGCCAGAGAAAAGTAACCAAAAGAGAGGCCACCCCGATGCCGCGCCTTCCGGGCTATCGCCCGGAAGGTCCGCGGGCGGGCTCCGGGGTTTGCCGACAGGGCCTCCTGCCCTGACGACAAACTGGCCGGCATCCCTGCCGGCCACCCTTCGGGCCTTTTCTCCGCCCGCCCGCCG